>OBJA01000656.1_pt1 | contig 28278 bp, 31 predicted proteins | sample 1519751 | NCBI WGS metagenome assembly OBJA01 (sample SAMEA3881238, study PRJEB22517) | soil metagenome | biome: lake sediment; feature: soda lake sediment; material: sediment, water from around vicinity | place: India | collected 2013-12-23 | depth 3 m
ATTTAGGCTCACCTCCTGCAGCATTTGTGTTCCGGTTATTCTCCAAAAAAATTCTTGTTAAAATTTACGAGATAAAGTTTTTCAACCGGACGTGTGAAAGCTGTGTACAGCCACCTGTAAAAATCATGATCGAGCATTTCCTCCTGCAGATAACCGTGGTCGACAAAAACTGCCTTCCATTGTCCTCCCTGGGCTTTGTGGCAGGTAAGTGCGTAGGCATATTTAACCTGAAGCGCATTAAAATACGGATTCTCCTTCACCTTCTGCCACCTTGTGCGTTTGTTTCTGATATCAGCATAATCCTCTGATACAGCTTCGAATAAATTCCTCCCCTGTTCCTGCGAAAATGAGGCAGTCTCCAGCGAAAGGACATCCAGAAAAATCTTACAGTCAATTTCTACGGCATCGTAATCCAGGAAGCGCAGACTGACATTTGCAAAACGGAATCCATATAACTCTTCATATTTATATATTGACACCACCTCAGCGATTTCTCCGTTCGCTATAAAATCGAGTGCAGAATCCTCCTCTGCCCAGAAGTAGTTATTCTTGACAACCATCAGAAGATCGCCGCGTTCAATTTCATTTTCCCTGAATAGTATAGACCCCCTGATTCCCTTATTATATAAGTTGGCCCTTTTATTGGAACGGGTGATGACAGTTGTTTCAAATACACCATAATGATCATAGCATGAAGAAATCTCTTCTATCAGGTCACCGCCTGAAATCCTGATGACATCAGCATAACCGGCAAGTTTCAAATCAAAAAAACCTGATACATCATTTTTCTCTATATTCTTCCTGATTAGTGTAGCACACGACAATATACCTGAACCGGCTGCCTGCCGCACCACCTCAGTCAGGACATACTGTTGCACGCCAAACCCTTCTTCTTCGAGCACAGCTGCCTCAAGGGCCGGGCTTAAGCTCAATCCGACAGGTGGTAGCTGTGCCGTATCACCTGCCAGCACCAGCCTGCAATTGGTACCTGAATAAACATACTCAAGCAGATCATTGAGCAGCCTGCCACTTCCGAATACAGTACTTTCAGAACTTTCATTTGAAATCATGGAGGCTTCGTCCACCACAAACCAGGTATCGGAGTAAAGGTTTCTATCAAGGACGAACCTGCCCATCCCATCGGAGGAGGATTGCTGCCTGTATATTTTCTTATGAATCGTAAAAGCCTGTGCTGAAGCATATCCTGACATAACCTTTGCCGCCCTTCCTGTAGGTGCCATCAGTACTACCCTGAACTTCATTGATTTCAATGTTTGTGTCAGGGCATTGATGACTGTTGTCTTCCCTGTGCCTGCATAGCCTTTAATCATTACGATGAAATCGGGTTTTTCCGAGGCAATAAAGTCAGCCAGGCCTTCCAGTAACTGAAGCTGGCAAGATGTAGGCGTCAAGGCCAGATTATGCTCAAGCAGTGCTTTTACATGATTTTTTATCATAACTGCTAAAATAACAAAGTGCAAAGGAAGGTAATCTATTTTTTTTTCTAAATTTGCACAAAATCGTCAATAATCTTATTAAAACTATAGTGATGAGAACCGTTATTACAATTTTACTTGTTATTGTAGCTGTTGTACTGAGCTACTTTATTTATACAGGCATTCAGGATCCAATTCAGTTTGAAAAAGCCAGAGAAGCCAGGTATGAGGCTACAATCGAAAAGCTGAAAGATATCCGTAGAGCCCAGCTGGCATACAAGGATGTTTATGGACGTTTTACAGGAAGCTGGGATACCCTTATTGATTTTATCAAATACGATTCAGTAAGGAACATCCGCAAAATCGGTGAATTAACCGATAGTATGATTGAACAGAAAATCACTGAAAGAAGAGCAGTTCAGTTAGGCCTTATTATCCGTGATACAATCAGGGTAAGTGTAATGGATGCATTGTTTTCTCCTAATTTCAATCCCGACAGGTTAAGGTATATCCCTGTTTCTGACACTGTAGCTGAATTCATGCTCGGTCAGACTACCATTACGACCGGTTCAGGAATCAGGGTCCCTGTTTTTGAAGCGAAAGCACATAACAACATCATTCTTTACGGACTAGACAGGCAATATGTCATTAATATCAATGAACAGCGCCGTTTGAATGAGAGATACCCGGGACTGAAAGTAGGTTCACTGACTGAAACAGTAAACAACGCAGGTAACTGGGAATAAAAAAATGACCGGACTGATTACAGATCCAGGCTTCAAAAAAGACAATACTGAAGAATATAAATTATCCATCCAGGTCAGCCTGGATGGATTTTATTTTTCAGTTGTTCACCCTGCTGAAAATAAACTGCTGGCATTTGAACATTACCCTGTCACCATCAGTTCAGAAAAGTTTATCGGACGCCGGCTCAAAGAATGGTTTGAAGTCAGGGAGATACTACAGGACAGGTATTCAGAAATTTCAGTTTGCTATCACACTCCGAAATTTACCTTTGTCCCCTCAGCATTTTATATATCCCATGAAAAGGACAAAATTGCTTCCCTTGTGCTGGGTAAACAACATGGGTATGTTTGCGTGGACAATTACTTTCCAAATGCTGAAGGAAACCTTGTATATGCTGTGCCTGCCTCTCTTGCAGACAGCCTGCCCGGGCATATTCCTTCTGAATCGCTGCAGCATCCGCTGTTCTCCCTCAATAAAAAGTTCGTAAAACTGGCCAACCTGAATGAAAACAACCTGTTGTTGTATTTCACAGAAACCAGTTTTTACCTGATGCTTTATGTGAAACAAACTTTAAAGGCTGTAAACAGCTTCAGCTATTACAGCCAGGCCGATGTTCTGTTCTACAACCTTTCACTGCTGAAACAGCTGAAAGTAAATGCTGCCTCAGTCAATATTACCCTTGCAGGTGAAATAAGTCCCGGGAGTGAAATCCACAATCACCTGCAGAAATATTTTAAAAGCACCACCTTGTTAACCCCTGAGGTGAACTTCAATTCGAAAATATTCACAGAACCATTGTCCAGGTTTATTGTTTTGTTCTGATTATGCGCATTGTAGGAGGTAAATTCAAAGGTAGGATATTTAACCCGGGCAAAAGCTTCACAGCCCGTCCTACCACCGATCTGGCAAAAGAAGCCCTGTTCAATATCCTGGGCCACCAGTATGATTTTTCTGACATGAAAATTCTTGACCTATTTTCGGGTACAGGCAGTATAGGTTATGAATTTATCAGCAGGGATGCCGGCGAAGTGACCTTTGTGGAAAAGAATCCACAGCATGTAAAGTTTATCCAAGAGGTGGTTGAAAAACTGCATATCACCAATGCCAGGGTTGTCCGTGATGATGCATTCAGATATCTGAAGTACACAAAGAACAAGTTCGACATCATTTTTGCCGACCCGCCATTTGATTTCGGGTTCATCTCCGAGATACCCCCGGCAGTTAACACAGCAGGAATTTTGCGCCCCGGCGGGCTGCTCATCATTGAGCATTCAAAAGATCAGAATTTTTCCAATGTACCTGGCTTCAGGGAAACCCGCAAATACGGAAAAGTGAATTTCAGTTTCTTTTATGAAGATGGAAAAACCTCATCCGGATAAGCCCGAATGAGGTTTAACCACATACTATCCGATAATTCTCAGTTTGTCTTTCTTTTTATACTGCAGCCTACAGGTTTCGTTTCAGCAACTGCCACCTGCTGACCGTTAGAAAGACTCTTTAATGCATCTTTTACATAAGTATTTTTCACATCTTTTGCGCTTTTGTAGTTATCGTCAATTGCGCCTTTATAAACAAGTTCCATGTCTTTATTGAACAGGAACACATGAGGGGTAGTCTGACCCCCGAATTCATTGGCAATACGACTGTCTTCATCTACCACATAATAGAAATTGTAGTTGTTCGCACTTGCCATCTTTTTCATTTCATCATAAGAGTCAACGCCATCACGGTTTCCATAATTTGAATTCAAAACAATCATTCCCACATTGTTCTGATCGGCCCATTTCTTCATTTCATTGTAACGGTCCTGCCACTGCAAAACAAACGGGCAGGTGTTGCTTGAAAACATTAAAAGCAGACCATTTTCACCGGCAGCATCTGACAATGAAACTTTTTTCCCGGAGACATCAAGCATCTTCACATCGGTAAGCTTTGCCTTGCCACCGATTCCGATTGCTCCTGATGATGCCATAGCAGGAACAACCGAAATGACCAACAGAAAAATAAACAGCTTTTTCATATTCAGTTGAAATAATTTTTAAAATAACATACCTAACACTCTTTAATTAAAAAAACATTCAGCCGGAAAAAATGTTCATTTATGTAATAATCAGGAAAATTGATTATTAACCTGTTAAACAATAAATATGAAGATCGATTCGATCAGGGATGAATATACATATTCAGGACTGGAACGCCGGGATTTGGCAAATGATCCTGTCAGCCAGTTTCAGAAATGGATGGAAGAAGCAATTGCAGCTGGAGTAAAATTACCTACTGCAATGACCGTCACTACTTTTGGCACCGATGGTTTTCCACATGCACGCATTGTGCTGTTAAAGTATTTTGACCAGGAAGGATTTGTATATTTTACAAACTACGAAAGTGAAAAAGGACGGGCTTTAGGCAAGAATAATGCTACAGGCCTTCACTTCTTCTGGCCTGAGCTGGAACGGCAGGTGAAAATACTTGGTTATGCTGGTAAAACAAACCGCACGGTCTCGGAGAAATATTTCATGACACGCCCGGCAGAAAGCAGGATAAGTGCCTGGGCATCGCCGCAAAGCCGGGAAGTGCCATCACGAAGGTATCTTGAAGAGCAGTATAATGAGTACCTGAAAAAGTTCGGTGAAAATAATATTCCCCTGCCCTCCTTCTGGGGCGGTTACCAGGTTGTTCCCCAGAAGGTCGAATTCTGGCAGGGCCGTATGAACCGCCTTCACGACCGCTTTTTATATGAGAAAAATGAGACCGGTTGGGAAATTAAACGACTTGGCCCCTGATTTTATTCAAAGTCAAGCTTAAACCTTTGCTTCAGTATATCGAGCTGGGGATTCTTTTTCAGCATCTCAAGATACTTCTCCGAATCGGTATAAATTAACCTCTCCTTCACCTGTTCATTGATAACGGTCACCATTTCAATCTTCGAGTTTTTTAATCCTGTACGCAGCGATGATATGAGTTCAGGCTTTATCGTTGAAATGAGATCCTCCTGCACGGTATTGTCGATGTACAGCACCAGCCTGTAATCTTCTTCAATCACCGGAATCCTCGAGAGTGTCGACTGAAGGTTAGGCCTGTCATTGAGTTTGGCTACAAATTCTTTCCACTTCAGTTCAAGTGCCTCGGCAGAGAATTCATTCACTTCAGTGACCCCGTGAAACACTTCGTGCTGCTGTTTTGCAGTAAGCTTATCTTCCCCAAGCTTTCCTGCAAGGGCATCTTTTATGGAAGGAGTCTTCAGGGTATCGGGACGCCGGCTGATGGGTTTGCTGAACTCCTTTTCTTTTGCCGGTGCAGGTTTTGGTGCCGCCTTTTGTACAGGCTCTGCTGCAGGCTCATTGACTATAATGGGCAGCAAAACATCATCGGCTTCAATGTCAGCAGGGTAATCAGCTATTTTTTTTTTTGGGTTAGCTGTGCTATCCTTATGAGTGCAAGTTCAATCAGCAGTCGTTTACTCTGGCTCATTTTGTACTGCATGTCACACCCATTACTGATCTCCAGTGCTTTCAGCAGAAAATCCGGGTCACACCCTGCTGCCTGTTGTTTATATTTTTCCTTCACCTCATCACCAACTTCGAGCAACTGAATTGTAACCTTATCGCGGCTTACGAGCAGATCGCGGAAGTGTCCGCTGAGCCCATTGATAAAATGCTGGCCATCGAAACCTTTTCCAAGAACTTCATCATACAACAGCAGCACACTTGTCACTTCATTTTTCAGAAAATACTCAACAAGCCTGAAGTAGTAATCATAGTCAAGCACATTGAGATTCTCAATAACATCCTTATAGGTAATGTTCCTTCCACTGAAACTGACTATCTGATCGAATATCGACAGCGCGTCACGCATGGCGCCATCAGCTTTCTGTGCAATCACATTCAGGGCTTCCTTTTCGGCAACCACACCCTCCTTTTCAGCTACAAAAGCCAGATGGGCAGCAATATCGGATACATTAATGCGGTTGAAGTCGAAAATCTGGCAGCGCGATAAAATTGTGGGTATAATCTTGTGTTTTTCTGTGGTAGCCAATATAAAGATTGCATGCTTTGGCGGTTCTTCCAGCGTTTTAAGAAAAGCATTGAAGGCATTGGAAGAAAGCATATGCACCTCATCGATGATAAACACGCTGTAATTACCAACCTGGGGGGGAATCCTCACCATATCAATCAGCAACCTGATGTCATCGACAGAGTTATTTGAAGCAGCATCAAGTTCATGGATGTTAAACGAACGGCTGGAATTAAAAGCCTTGCACGATTCACATTCATTGCATGCTTCAACATCGGCCGAAAGGTTAAAACAGTTGATAGTTTTTGCAAAGATGCGGGCACATGTGGTTTTGCCAATCCCCCTTGGCCCGCAAAACAGGTATGAGTGAGCCAGCTGTTTCGACTTTATGGCATTCTTTAATGTAGAAGTAATGGAATTTTGTGCCACTACCGTATCAAATGAATCGGGTCTGTATTTCCGTGCTGAAACAATAAAATTTTCCATTTATTTGCTGATCTTACTCAATCGGCCAAAGATAAACATTTCTGCTTTTTTACCTTTATAAAACCATCAATATCATGTTTCCATTTTCAACTCCGCCAAACTTTCACTAATTTTCCTTCCCATTAAATAATTTAAAAGTGATGAAAAAACCATTGTTTTTCCTGCTGATTTCCTTGATTTTCACAGCAACCGCCACAAGCCAGCACAAGACCCTTCATGATTTTACAGCGCGGACTATCGATGGCGAGGTGTATGATTTTTCACAGCTTAAAGGAAAAAAGGTGCTCATCATCAATACCGCATCGGAATGTGCCCTTACTTCACAGTTCCGTAAGTTGCAGGAACTGTATGAGGAATACGGCGGCGATGATTTTGAAATTGTCGCATTTCCCAGCAATGATTTTGGCAACCAGGAACCCGGGACCAATGAACAGATTAAAGCGTTTTGTACAGCCAAGTATAATGTTAGCTTCACAATGATGGAAAAGGTATCAATTAAAGGAGAAAATATGCACCCCATTTACCGGTGGCTTACCAGCAGTGATGAAAATGGGACACTCGACGGAAGGGTTACCTGGAACTTTCAAAAATTCCTGATTGACCAGGAAGGGGTACCTGTTGATTTTCTTTCACCCATCACAGGCCCGCAAAACCGAAGGATCATTGAATGGCTGAATGAATAGCACATGCAGCATCATTAGTTCCCCCCTGCCGTCTTATAGGCATTCAGGGCACGCGCTCTTGCCTCCCTGTGGTCAACCATTGGGGCAGGATATTGAGGTGACTGCCATTCGGGTACCCATTTCCTGATGTATTCTCCCCGGGGGTCAAACTTCTTCTGTTGTGTATCCGGATTAAAAATTCTGAACCATGGAGCGGCATCACAACCTGTACCTGCGGCCCATTGCCAGTTGCCGTTATTCGATGCCAGTTCATAATCGAGCAGTTTCGATGCAAGATATGCTTCACCCCAACGCCAGTCCACAAGCAGATGCTTCACAAGGAAACCTGCAGTAACCATCCGTACACGGTTATGCATAAAACCTGTTGCATTTAACTCCCGCATCCCCGCATCAACTATCGGATAACCTGTTTCTCCACTGCACCAGCGTGCAAATTCCTGCTCATTGTTGCGCCACCCGATAAACTCATACCCGGGTTTAAATGCTTTGTGCTCAACATGCGGGAAATGCCAAAGAATTGTACTGAAGAACTCACGCCATATCAGTTCATTCAAAAATACCTGTTCCTTCTTCCATGCTTCAGAAACAACCTCCCTGATACTTACCGTGCCAAACCTCAGATGTGTTCCCAGCCTGGTAGTACCATTGGCAGCCGGATAATCGCGAACGTATTTGTAGTTTTCAATAACCCCGGCCGAAAAATCAGGTTCAGGCACCTCAACCGGACTTTTAACGAAACCAAGGTCCTTCAATAAAGGGAAGACTGATGGTCCCATCTTCAGGTATTGTTGTGCCTTCTTCTCAGAAGGATAGGAAACAACTGTTGTTTGGTTGTACAGATGCTTCCATTTATTGCTGTATGGCGTATAAACAGTATATGGTTGTCCGTTTTCCTTTACCACCTCCGCTTCCTCAAATATCAGGTGGTCCTTAAACAAGAGCATTTCAGAACCAGATGATTTTAAAGTCTCTCCCACCTGACTGTCACGCCCGATGGCATAGGGTTCATAATCCTTATTAGCAAAAACCTGCTGAATATCGTATTTCTCAAGCAGGATGCGAAAGGCATCAGCTGGCATTGCATGTAAAACTTCCAGAGAACTTCCCTTGCTTTCAAGTTCAGCCTTCAGCTTCTGAAGCCGGGAATAAATAAACGATACCCGGGCATCGTCAGCCGACTGGAGCTTTCCCAGGATAGCCTTATCAAAAATAAAAACAGGAAGAACAGGCAGTCCTGAGCTTAATGCCCTGTACAATCCATGATTGTCGTGCAACCTCAAATCCCTGCGAAACCAGAAAACCGCAATTTTTTGTTTCAATTTCAAAATTTCTCCTTGTCCCAAATATATTAAAGTTATCTCGATCTTACAGCAGCAGCCGAAACTGCAGCAGTGGTTACGGCAACTGCAACAGCATTGGCGGCAGCAATTGCAGCTGAAACATTTTCTGATAGACCGCCCTGGACAGCCAGTTTTTTTATCAGTAGTTGTGCCGATTTCCTTTTCTCCCTGTCGGGGAAGATAACTTTCAACAATCCGGCAGGAGGCAGCAACGACAGCAGCATCACTTCCTGTTCATCTGTTGTTCCGACAGAAACCAACTTTACAGTATCCATCTGAAGCCGTTTGATTGTCTGCCGTTTAATAAGTACAGGTTTCTGCCATTTAAAGAACAGGAACCGCTTTTTCTCCAACCTGATAATCCTTTTTCTGACAAGGCTCTCATTGATCATCCTCCTGACAGGTCCATATAACCAGGATATGCGGGAAATCGCCGACTGAATCTTCATTTGTTTCTGCCTGCCCGACAATTTACCGAGAATAAACTGATACAAAGGTTCCCTGCTGCCAGAGTTCAGAACATGAACAGTTTTCCCTTCAAGACGGACATACTGCCCACCGGCCAGTTCAAAAAGAAGGGCCCCAGCCAGCACATACCTGATGGCATTTGATGCAGAAAATATAATTCCTCCACCGTGGGGACGAATGGCCAGCAGGTATAATTTTTCGGATAATGACAAAGTTTTATCCATTTCTTTTAAACAATTGATTTATTTTTGCTTTTTACTTTAATTCATGCATCGAGGTTACAAAATTAATACTGACATACTGAAAAGATTATGAGAAAAGGATTTGCCAGCGACAATAATTCAGGAGTTCATCCTTCCATTTTCAAGGCAATGATGAATGCCAACCAGGGGCACGTGAAGGGATATGGCGATGATGCCTATACCCTTAAAGCCAAGGATATCTTCAGGGATACCTTTGGCGCCGATACCAAAGTCTTCTTTGTATTCAACGGAACAGGTGCCAATGTGCTGGGGCTTTCAAGTGTCACACGCAGCTTCAACTCGGTGATTTGCGCCGAAACCGCGCACATACAGGAAGATGAATGCGGAGCACCCGAAAAATTTACCGGGTGCAAGCTTTTGCCTGTGGCTCCGGTATATGGAAAATTAACCCCCGAATCGGTGGAGCATCACCTGAAAGGGTTTGATTTTGAGCACCACTCCCAGCCAAAGGTGATTTCAATTTCGCAGGTAACTGAAATGGGAACCGTTTATCAGCCAAAGGAAATCAGGGCTTTGGCCGACCTTGCCCACCAAAACAACATGCTGCTCCATATGGACGGGGCACGTATTGCAAATGCAGCCGTATCGCTGAACATGGGGTTTAAAGCATTTACCAAAGACTGCGGTGTCGACATCCTGTCGTTCGGAGGCACAAAAAACGGGATGATGATGGGTGAAGCTGTACTTATCTTTAATCCTGAACTTGCAGAACAAACAAGGTACCTCCGCAAGCAGAGCATGCAGCTTTTCTCGAAAATGCGCTTTATAGGTGCCCAGTTTATTGCCTACTTTGAAGATGACCTATGGAAAGAAACTGCGACCCATTCAAATCATATGGCAAAGTTCCTGAAAGAGGAAATAGAAAAAATACCTGAAATAGAAATTACCCATCCGGTGGAAGCCAATGGTGTTTTTGCAAAAATACCCAGGGAAATTATTGAGCCTTTACAGGAGCACTTCTTCTTTTATGTATGGGATGAAAAACAATCGGAAGTCAGGTGGATGACCACTTTTGATACCACTGAAAATGAAATCAGGGAACTGGTCATGTTTATCAAAACACTGTTGAAAACAGGATAAAAAAGAAGCAATTAATTTTCCGGGAAAAACTGCCTGTTAACAATCTGTAATGAAAATATTCAACTACTATCCGAGCAATCCGAAAAAGCTTGATCCGGAACTTGAAAAAAGAATATTTTTTCACAGCATGATCATTCCGGCAGCTTTTATCTTCGCTTTCTGGATGGTAGAACTTTCGGAGCAGTTGCTTGAAACCAGTTTTGTAAGAGTTGGTATTTATCCGCTCCATCTAAAAGGATTGCCCGGCATCTTTTTGTCGCCGTTCATCCACTCCGGATTTAACCACCTCATGTCGAATTCGGTACCGTTCTTTATTTTGATGTTTGCCTTGATTTATTTTTACCGCCGGATTTCGTACCGCATATTCTTTATGTTGTATTTTCTCTCGGGGCTTTCGGTATGGCTGGCCGGGCGCGAAGCATGGCATATTGGGGCAAGTGGTGTGGTATATGCAATGGCTGCATTTCATTTTGTCAGCGGTATCATCCGCAATGATGTGCGCCTGCTTACCCTGTCGGTGGTTGTTGTGTTTCTGTATGGCGGGCTCATTTGGGGAGTTTTTCCAATCGATCCCCGTATTTCATGGGAGGGCCATTTATGGGGTGCTGTATCTGGAGTGGTGCTTGCATTTTATTACAGACAGTATATTATCAGGCGCGAAAAGTTTGACTGGGAAGAGGAACAGGAGGAAGAAACAGCTGCCGGGGATACACCCGTGGTAACACAGGAACCTGGTCAGTCGTCAGCAGAAAACCCCGGTGAAATTAAAAATGAGGAACAGCAAAACAGCCGCAATGGCAAGGATTCAGCCTGACAGGACCGATACAGCCGTAGCATCGGATGCTCAAAAAACTTTGAAAGAATATTTTTGTTGTGGATGAAAACAAAACTTAAATGACCATATCTACAGAGAACATATTGCTTATAGGCTCCATCCTTCTTTTCATTTCACTGATTGCAGGAAAAACCTCGTACCGCTTTGGTTTTCCGGTCCTGATATTGTTTCTGTCGGTGGGTATGCTTGCCGGTTCGGAAGGGATAGGAAAAATTTATTTCGACAATCCGTTAACAGCCCAGTTTACAGGAATCGTTGCACTGAATTTCATATTGTTCTCGGGCGGGCTTGACACCGATTGGGAATCAATGAAAAAGGTTTTCTGGAAAGGCATCAGCCTTTCAACTGCAGGAGTTATGATAACAGCCTTTGCAGTAGGAATATTTGTGTGGGCAATCACCGATTTTTCGATCTATGAGGGACTGCTGTTAGGCTCAATCATCTCGTCGACCGACTCAGCAGCAGTATTTTCAATATTGCGGTCGAAAAGTGTTGCTTTGAAAGGAACCCTGCGACCTGTCCTTGAGCTGGAGAGCGGGAGCAATGATCCAATGGCTTACATCCTTACGCTTCTGTTTACAAGTATTGTAGTACAGCAGTCAACCGGACTGTCAGGTGTAGCCGTCATGTTCTTCAGCCAGCTGATTTTGGGCGGCCTTGCAGGTTTCCTGCTGGGTAAGGCAGGTACATGGATAATAAACAATATCAAACTTGAATATGAAGGACTCTATGTTGTGCTTGTGATTGCCATCATGTTCTTCAACTTTTCATTTACAAACTTTATTGGCGGAAACGGTTTTCTTGCAGTGTATATTTCGGCAGTTCTCATTGGAAGCCGGGAACTTATCCACAAGAAAACAATCATGAAATCATTCGACAGTTTTGCATGGCTCATGCAGATCATCCTCTTCCTTACACTTGGGTTGCTTGTTTATCCCAGCCATATCATACCCGTTATAGGCATAGGGCTGCTCATTTCTGCATTTTTAATGTTTGTAGCCCGGCCAGTTGCAGTATTCACAACACTCATCCCCTTTAATATCAATAACCGCAGTAAACTGTTAATTTCGTGGGTAGGACTCAGAGGGGCAGTGCCCATTGTATTTGCCACCATCCCGCTCCTGGCCGGAGCATCGAAGGCATCAATCATATTCGACATCGTGTTTTTTGTATCAATTACTTCAGTGATCATCCAGGGAACCACCCTGACAAGGGTTGCCGACTGGCTTCACCTGACCCTGCCAAAGGAACTGAAGCAAAGGACCCAGAAAGACATGGAATTTTCAGAAGGAATAAAATCGCTGCTCACACACATTGTGGTTCCTGACAACAGCCCTATCATCGGACAGCAACTCGTTGAACTGAAAATGCCTAAGAATACGCTTATCTCAATCATCGAAAGAGATAACAGCTATATTACCCCCCATGGGGCGACCACCATTGAACCCAACGACCAGTTATATGTTTTATCAGAAAATAAGGACGCCCTTGCAGAAGTATTCGAATGCCTCAAAATTGAAAAAAATTAACGTTCATTTTCCTTTTCTCCTAAATTGAAGGCCTCACTGCAGGGTTTAATAAAAAGTAGTATTTTTGCCGCAAACAAGAAGTTCATTATTGCATGATAAGCAGAAGGGTTATCCGGACAAAGGTGTTACAAGTATTATACGCCTATTACACATCGACAGAGAAATCACTGACAAGTACTGAAAAAGAATTGTTCTTTTGTATCGGGAAATCTTACGACTTATACCACTACCTGATGGCATTGGTGCTGGAAATTGCCGATTATGCCGAACAAAAAATCGAACTCCGTAGAAACAAGCACCAGCCCACCCATGAAGACCTGCATCCCAATACCAAATTCATAAGCAACCAGGTTCTTGGCCAGTTACGCGGGAACCGCCAGTTAAATGCCTACATCAACCAGAAAAAACTGAGTTGGGCAAATCATCCCGAACTCATTAAAGATCTTTACCAGTTCCTTATAGAATCGGATTTTTACCAGGAGTACATGGCCGATTCGAACCGTTCGTTCCTTGACGACAGAAAATTCATCGACAAGGTGTTTACAAACATTATCCTTGTAACAGAAGATTTATATGAAGTGCTCGAGGAACAAAGCATCTACTGGAATGATGACGTGGAATTTACAGTTACGATGATTTCAAAGACAATCAAAAAATTTCACCCGCATACCGATTCCGATCAAAGGCTGCTGCCGTTGTTCAAGGATGAAGACGACCGTGAATTTGCCCGTGATCTGTTGCGCAGGACAATCATCAATCACGATGAACTGCGTGCCCTTATCAAAGAGCATTCAAGCAACTGGGACCTCGAACGCATAGCATTTATGGATATCCTGATTATGCAGCTTGCAATTACCGAGTTCCTTTACTTTCCTTCCATCCCGACCAAAGTTTCGCTTAACGAATACATCGAGCTTTCGAAATATTACAGTACGGAAAAAAGCCGTAATTTTATCAATGGCATACTCGACAAGACCCTGAAAGATTTGAAGAAGTCGGAAAAAATCAATAAAGCCGGAAGAGGGCTGATTGGTGAAGGTTAATGCATTCTGATGCTGAAAATTCAAAACAAAAGGTTATTTTTACCGTATTAAAAACATAAGGGTTATTAACAATTAAAATCGAATACAATGATGTATAATCTGCTGATGATGCAGCCCCAGGGGCAGGAACAGAATCCTTTTATGAGTTTTCTTCCGCTGCTGCTGATTGTGGTTGTTTTCTACTTCTTTATGATTAGGCCACAAATGAAACGCCAGAAAGAAATCAGGAAATTCCGCGAAAGCCTTGCCAAAGGTGATAAGGTAATCACAACAGGCGGCATATATGGCCGTATCGTTGAAATAAAGGAAACCTCAGTTATTCTTGAAATAGCCAAAGACGTTCACATCAAAGTCGATAAAAACGGCATCATTAAGGACATGAGCGATGTAGCCCAGCAAAGGTAAATTTGTAGGCACATATCATAAAGAGAGGCTGTTCTGCGATGCAGGGCAGCCTCTTTTGTTTTACCTTGATAATTGATGTTTCTGACGCATCAGGGAAGTACCAAACTCAACTATAATTCAATATAAACTCAATGTAAATTCAATAATAATTGAATTTACATTGAGTTTATATTGAGTTTATACTGAATTTATATTGAGTTTGCTATTATGAAAGTATCAAAAAAAACCTGTTTTACTTCAGCAAAAGTAAAACAGGTTTTCATGAATGTCCGGGGCAATATGATACAGAACGGAAATGATTTACATGCTGGGTTCAGACATTAAACCTGAAGTGCATGATATCGCCATCCTTCACTACATAATCGCGGCCTTCGATTGCTATTTTACCGGCTTCACGGCAGGCATTGTCGGACCCCAGACGGACATAGTCGTCATATTTGATAACTTCGGCCCTGATAAAACCCTTTTCGAAGTCGGTATGGATAATTCCAGCGGCAGCAGGAGCCTTTGTCCCCTTTTTGAAAGTCCAGGCCCGGCTCTCATCGGCTCCGGTTGTAAAAAAAGTTTGCAGTTTAAGCAGGTTGTAAGCGGCATGTATCAGTTTGTTCACGCCCGGCTCATCGAGGCCCAGTTCTTCAAGGAAAAGCTGTTTTTCCTCGTAATCCTCCAGTTCTGCAATGTCGGCTTCAGTAGCTGCTGCAATCACAAGCATTTCGGCTTCCTCGTCCTTCACTGCTTCCCTTACCGCCTCCACATAGCTGTTGCCCGATTTTGCAGATGCTTCATCAACATTGCAGACATAAAGTACCGGCTTGTTTGTGAGCAGGTAAAATTCGCGGGCTACACGTGCTTCTTCATCAGTCAGTTTCATTGTGCGTGCCGATTTTCCCTGTTCAAGTACTTCCTTATACCTGAGCGCCAGTTCATACATTTTCTTTGACTTCTGGTCGTTCCCGTGGCGAGCCTGTTTTTCCAGCTTATCAACCCGGTTTTCGATTGTTTCCAGATCCTTCAACTGCAGTTCAGTATCGATGATTTCCTTGTCGCGGACCGGATTGACGGAGCCATCGACATGGGTAATGTTTTCATTGTCGAAGCAGCGCAGCACATGGATGATGGCATCGGTTTCACGTATATTCCCAAGGAACTGGTTTCCCAGCCCCTCACCTTTGCTGGCGCCTTTTACGAGGCCAGCTATGTCGAGTATTTCAACTGTAGTAGGTACAATTTTTTTCGGGTTATCAATCTCTGCCAGTTTTATCAGGCGCTGGTCGGGGACAGTAATCACGCCCATGTTCGGTTCGATTGTGCAAAAGGGAAAGTTTGCCGATTGAGCCTTTGCGCTTGACAGACAGTTAAATAAAGTTGATTTCCCTACATTAGGGAGCCCAACTATACCACATTTTAGAGCCATTGGTGTTTTTTAAAAAATTGAGGTGCAAAGGTAATGCTTTATTGATGTCTATACAGGTATTTAAATAAAAACTTCATACACTTATAATGCAACCTTTTTATGAAGCATGAGCCCCTGATTTTGAGCGGCAATTTGTACATTTGCTAAAAGAAATAACAGTATGATCTTAAAAAACCTATCAGTTGATTGTGTCATTTTTGGTCTGAAACACGATAAGCTTAATGTTTTACTTTGGCAGGCTGAACCGGAACTGCTCGAAAAATTCCTGGATACCCAGGAGGAATACGAGCAGCTGAGAATATTATTTGATAAAAATCCTGCGCTGGGTTCAGATAATTACTGGGGGTTAATCGGGACCCATCTTCCTTCGGAAGAGGATCTGGATACCTATGCAAAGAAAATTCTTCATACGGCCACGGGGCTTCATGATGTATACCTCAGGCAGGTAAATACATTTGGTGCAGTACACAGGGTACCGCACTACAGGGTTCTTACCGTAGCCTATTACGCCCTGATCAACCCCGATTACCACGATCTGCAGCTATCGCCCATAGCAAAGGCAGTCAGGTGGTTTGAGATTGACAACCTCCCCAATGTCATTTTCGATGTAAAGGATATCATTCATACCGCACTGCGGAAACTCAGGGAAGAAGTACAGTATCATCCTGCTGGGTTTCATCTTCTTCCTGAAAAATTTACACTTACGCAACTTCAGACAATGTATGAGGTTATTCTGAACAAAAAACTCGATACCCGCAATTTCAGAAAGAAGATACTGAAAATGGGATTGCTGATTGACAAAAATGAGAAGCAGACCAAAGTAGCACACCGTGCCGCAAAACTTTATTCATTCGATGTTGATATTTATAACCGCCTGAAAGAAGAAGGGCTAAACTTCAGGATATAGCGCTTAAACCTTTTACTGATTTTCAGGTCTTACTTCAAAATTTTCATTGATGGAAAATGCCGACCGCGAACTTATAGACGATCTGAAACAGGAGAAAACCAGGGATCTTGCTTTTCAGCGTTTGGTTCATCTTTACCAGGAGCGGTTGTACTGGCATATCCGGAAGATACTGTTGAACCATGATGACACCGATGATGTGCTTCAGAATACATTTATGAAGGTGTGGCGCAACATCGATAATTTCAGGGAAGAATCGACGCTGTTTACATGGCTTTACCGTATTGCCACCAATGAAGCCATTACCTTTCTGAATTCGAAGAGAAAAAGGAGCCTTTTGCCTATGAATGAAGTAAGCGAGTACCTGCTGGAAAACCTCACTTCTGATCCATACTTTGAAGGCGATCAGCTGCAGCTTAAACTGCAGCAGGCTATCCTGCAGCTTCCTGAAAAACAAAGAATCGTTTTTAACATGAAATACTTTGATGAATTGAAATATGAAGAAATGTCGAAAATACTGAATACCTCGGTGGGCGCATTGAAAGCCTCGTTTCATCATGCGGCAAAGAAAGTGGAGGAATTTATTAAAAATACCGATTAAGAAAAACGCAATTAAACTTTTAAGTGTTAGGACAGTCAAATAATCAAATTTGCAGGAAATGAAGAAATTCGAAAAGATAGCACCTGAAGCATCGAAAATATCAAAGGAGAACCCGTTCAGGGTTCCTGATCATTATTTCGATGATTTTTCCGCAAGGATGCATACCCGGCTTAAGGCTGAGACCGAAGTCAGGAAGCAGCCACGGAACCCTGTTGTCAGGTACCTGAAGCCGGCACTCGGCCTTGCAGCCAGTTTTTTACTTGTGTTCCTTCTTGTTTACTGGCCCATCAGTGAGTTTCTGCCCCAGTACCTGTCAAAATCAGATGCCCCTGTTGAAACTATTACCGATGATGACCATTACTTTAACTATATTGAAAAGATAGATGAAAATTCATTTATTGCCTTAATCGCAGAGCCTGATACAGATAAGGATATAGTTGATGATGATTTCAGCGATGAGGATCTGCTTAGTTATTTAAGCGCCAATATTTCTGACTTTGAACTTTTTGCACATACTCAAAACTAATTTACAAATGAGAATAATAATTTCATTCATAATTTTACTCGGAATCACTGCAGGGACGTATGCCCAGCCAGGCAACCAGATGAGGGAAGACCACTGGGAGAAATTCCGCTCAGAAAAAGTTGCTTTCCTTACAACCAGCCTTGACCTGACGCCAGATGAAGCACAGCGTTTTTGGCCTGTATACAACCAGATGGAAAAGGAACGGTGGGAAATGCAGAAATTGCGCCGTGATTTGGAAGCAAAGGTACAGGAAGCTGAAGATAACCTTTCGGACCAGCGAATAAAACAACTTACCCGCGACTTTGCCGGAAGCATGAAAAAGGAAGCTGAAATGGTTTCAAATTACAATGAAAAGCTGCTCGATATTCTGCCACCTAAAAAGGTACTGAAGCTTTACAAGGCAGAAAATGAATTCAGGATGTATATGATAAAGAAATTCAGAGATAAAAGAAGAGGAGGAGACTAAAAACGAAGGTTTTACAGGAAAGACAGGCAATTGCCTGTCTTTTTTTATTTTGATATATTATCAGCCTGTGCATTAGCAGAAAATCTATTCATATCAGGCTGATAATTTTTTCCATCTGCAATCACAAAATGAAGGTGCAGGAGAAATAAAAGATGATTACATGCCCCTGAACCATTCCTGAAATAGAGGCCCAACATACGGAATCTCCTTCTTTTCGCCCTGTATTGCTCCTATTAGGCTGATTATCCAGAAGATAAAAACAACAATGGATACAATCCAGCCGATTACAGGAATAATTGACAGGATAATCCCGGCGAGATAAAGGCCAAGAAGCTGCCTGATATAATATGAAGCAAATTCATCCTTATCGTTGTTGTTCAGAACCAGCGCAATGATCCATCCCACTATTGTGATGTGGGCAACAATGGCTTTTGTTTTTCCATCCATAATTTTTGATTTTTTAGATTTAATATTTATCCGAGAGCCGAAATTTAATGTTTTAACCTGACTGATACAAGTTCATAGTCATTTCTTATGAACATATTTTCACCCGCAAAGGCAGGGTGCGACCATGTGACTCCCCTTGGCAACTGTTCATGGGTAGGCTCAATCACCTTTACCCGGGAAATGACTTTCAGTCCCTGGGGAGAAAGTTCAGTTACAAGCAATTCACCCTGTTCATTAAACATCAGGGTCTTTTTACCCGCCTGGATAAAATGGATATTGGCCCACCTGTCTTTTTTCACAGCAGAGAGATCCTCCCACACCCGGTTTCCCGTGAGTAGTTCAAGGCAGCGGAGTTCCCCGTAGCTGTCGACCCCGTAGATGTACCGGCCTTCAATAACAGGAGTATTCATCACACAATGGAGGGCATCGGTTTCACGTTCACTTCTTCCGGCCCTGCGCCATACTTTTTCGGCAGTGGTATAATCATCTTTCAGGTTAATCAGCAGTGATCCATCATAAAATGCACTTACAAAAAGATAATCGCCGCTCAGAACAGGTGTTGATATTCCCATACCCATTTTCAGTTTCATGGGAATTTTCCAGAAAACCTTGCCTGTTTCAGGGTTTAACCCCGCAAGATGATCCTCTGTCCATACAACCAGCACTTTTTGTCCGTTTTTTTCAATCATCAGCGGAGCCGAATATGAAGCCCGGTCACTGAGGCTGCGCCACAATTCACTGCCTGTGTTCCGGTCGAGGGCCACCACCCCGGCACCGGGGCTGCCTCCGATATGCAGGATGATTTGATTTCCGTCGATCAGGGGAGTTGCTGCAATTCCCCAGATGGGCATGCTGATATTATATTCAGCAGTGAGATCTTTTTTCCATACCACTTCTCCCGAAGCAGCATCGAAACAGAAAAGATGGCCCATGCTGCCCAATGAATATACTTTGCCCTGGCGATATACAACGGAAGCCCGGGGACCTGCCGGGTAACCTATTCCCTCATAAGGGCACGGATACCTGAATTCCCAGATTTTGTGCCCCGAGGCCTGATCGAGGCAGATGACACCTTCGGTTTGCTGAGGTTCTTTCTTCAGATCGGTAATGTAAACCCTTCCGGCTGCAACTGTCGGACCCGAATAGCCTGAGCCCACAGGCACCGACCATTCACGCACAGGCACGTCCGGTATTGTTGAGAAAGAATCATCAATAACGGCATCCCTTCCTGCGCCACGCCAGTCGGGCCAATCCTGTCCTGCAGAATAAACCGCATTTGACATTATTGCAATGATTGTCAAAAACATAAATCTGTGCATAGCTGATGTTTTTGACAAATCTAATTAAAAAAAGATGTATTCCGGATGCCAGCCTGCGATTGAGGCTTAAATATCATAATTGAAGTTGCGCAAATGGTGCCCCATCCTGTCGCGCTTGGTTTTCAGATATTTCTGGTTATACTCGTTGGGCTCTATTTCAATGGGAATGATGTCAACCACCTCAAGACCGAACCCTTCAAGTCCAACCCTTTTGACAGGATTATTAGTCAGCAGGCGCATTTTTGTAATTCCCAGGTTACGCAGTATCTGCGCACCCACCCCGTAATCGCGCTCATCGGCTTTAAACCCCAGGTGTATATTGGCCTCAATGGTATCGAGTCCCTGGTCCTGCAGTTTATAGGCGGCAATTTTATTGAGCAGTCCGATGCCACGGCCTTCCTGCATCATATATACCAGCACACCTTTCCCTTCCTTTTCAATCATGCTCATTGAGGTATGAAGCTGTTCGCCGCATTCACATCTGAGTGAACCGAATACATCGCCGGTCATACATGATGAATGCACCCTTACAAGGATTGGCTCATTGGGGGCCCATGTTCCTTTGATAAGGGCAATATGCTCGGCACCATTTGATTTTTGCCTGAAGGGGATAATTTTGAAACCTCCGTAATGTGTAGGGAGAAACACTTCATCACCCCGTTCGATGAGGCTTTCACTCTGAAATAAAAAAGAGATTAAATCCTTGATTGAAACGATTTTCAGGTTGAACTTCTTAGCCAGCACCATGAGTTGGGGCAGACGGGCCATTGAACCATCATCGTTCATAATTTCCACAAGCACCCCTGAAGGGTATAATCCTGCCAGCCGGGCCAGGTCAACGGCGGCCTCAGTATGGCCGCTCCTGCGGAGCACACCGCGGTTTTTAGCCATAAGCGGGAAAATATGTCCCGGACGGGCAAGCTGTTCAGGTTTTGTATCAGGATCGACAAGCAGTTTAATGGTAGTGGCCCTGTCGTGTGCAGAAATACCTGTTGAGACATCGGGACCTATGGCATCAACTGATACGGTAAACTGGGTTTCATGCATCGAAGTATTCTGCCCCACCATCAGTTCGAGGTTCAGCTCCTCGCACCTCTTCTCGGTAATAGCCACACAGATAAGCCCCCTGCCGTGTATTGTCATAAAATTGATAATTTCGGGGGTCACAAGTTCCGAGGCCACAATAAAATCACCTTCATTCTCCCTGTCTTCATCATCAACAACTATCACGAGTTCACCTCTTTTAATAGCTGCAATAGCTTCGGGAATCGTATTCAGCTTTATATCAGTCATTCTCCGCTTACTTTATTTCAGCCGCAAAATTACAATAAATAATCGATAATAGAACCCGTATCATCTCATGAAGCAGTTACAGAAACCGTTCTTCACCATTTCTTTAACTTAGCACTCATGCTGATATTATTCAACATTGAAAATCAGCTATATCTGTCCGGCCCGCCTCGATTTTTCCCACTGCACCGTTTGTTTGCCCCTGAAATACCGGAAGACACCCCTGACTGAGGCATAGTTAATGGAAACGAAATAAAACGGGATAAACAACAGTTTCAGCCTGAGCATCCTGTTTTCAAGGTTCCAGCCTATGAAGGCCAGAAGGTAAGCGAGCAACTGGAGATACAGGAACCATTCGTAAAACCAGCCTTCATCAATGATAACAATGGCTGCATTCACAATCAGCAAAAGGAACAGTGAAGCAGGTGCGATGGTCCAGCGGAGTACCTTATGCGAAAAATACTGCCACGAAAGGATACCATGCCGGGCCGGGTTCAGCAGCCCTTTCAACCTGAACAGGCTTTGCACCCCACCGGCAGCAATCCTGATTTTCCGTTTCAGTTCTTCCTTAACATTGAGTGAAGCATGTTCTTCGGCATAAGCCTTGGGTGTATATGCAATTTTATAGCCCTTCAGGGCAATCCTCATTGAAACAATAAAATCATCGAGAATCGTATCCGTTTCAACTTCCTCAAACAACTCACGGCGAATGGCAAACAGTTCTCCCACAGCACCCACTGCTGAATTAAGCTCAGCATCCAATTTCTTTATCCATGATTCATATTTCCAGTAAAGCCCTTCGCCTGCGGCAGCAGCCACATCGGCACTTCTTTCAACGATGCGTTTTTCACCTGCCACACATCCAACATGCGGGTTGCTGAAACAGGAAGCTATTTCCCTGATCGTATTCCTGTTCAAGACGGTATTTGTATCTGAAAAAATGACAATGGGAGCCTTCACAAACTGCATTCCCCTGTTCATGGCATGCATCTTACCCCTTCTCACTGGCAGGTGATGTACCTCGTTGTGCGGATATTGTTTCAGCAACTCAGGGGTTCCGTCATCAGAACCATCGGTAATCCACAGATACTGTATCTTCTCATTGGGATAATCAAGTTGCAGCGAGTTCAGAACCTTCTGATGAACAAAATCCTTTTCATTGTATGCTGTGACGAAAAGACAAATTTGGGGCTCATAGTCAGTCGGCTCATCCTTCTTTTCCGGTTTCAGGAACCTCCTGATAAGGTTTATTGCATACAGCAGCAGTGGGTATCCGATATAGGTATAGATCAGGATAATAAAGAATATCCAGAAGAGAAGTTTGAGAATCATTCAATATGTTTTTTATAAAATCCGCAAAGAGCATCGGCAAGGGCCAGGTTATCGAATTTTTCGTGGATGTAGGTGATGGCGTTGCGGGCAACCGAGTGAAAAAGCTCCTCATCGGTTATCAGACGTTCGATTTCCGAAACAAACTCATTTTCACCTTCAGCAATAAGAATGTTCTTCCCGTTTTCGGTTGATATGCCTTCAGTACCAATTGGAGTGGTAACGATGGGTTTCCCAAGGGCCATACCTTCGATGATTTTGATACGCATACCACTGCCTGAGAACAGGGGAACAACCATGATTGATTTGGAATTGATAAGCTGGTAGGCATCGGGTACTTCTCCCAGGAAGACAATATTGGAGGCGTTGAACCTTCGTTTTAACCATTCAGGCGCCTGGCGCCCTGCAATATAAAACTTCAGATCAGGAAACTTCTGATGGATTTTGGGCCAGCATCTATCGACAAACCAGATAAGCCCTTCCTGGTTGGGTGCCCATTCGAGCGAGCCAATATGAAAAAGTGAAGGATGCTCAAGGTTTTTAGCATGCGGAATAAGTTCCCTGGTGTCGATACCTGTCGGAGAAACATGGCGCGGACATAGGTTTCCAAGAGCGTCGAGGATATTTCCGTCACGTTCGGTGATGGGAACCAGCAAATCATACTGGTTCATACATTCGATTTCAAACTTCTTTATTCTCCTGGCAAGTTCATTCAGATAAAACTTTTTAAACCCTGTTGAAATTGCAGCAGTACGTTCCCATATTTCATGTTCGATATTGTGCGCCCGGTAAACAATCAGGGCATCAGAATGCTTTCTGATGACCGGGATATAAGGACAGACATAAAGGCCTTCAAGCTGGACGATATCAAACTTTTTCTCGGACAGTAACTGCTGAAGGGCTTTGGCAAATGATTTCGAGATAAACCTTACAGCATTGTATGGTTTACCTGAGAAAATAAGGTTGAGAACAGCGGCAACCGGAGAAACAGGAGCCGGAACATCCACCAGCCTGAAGTCGGCCCAGTCCTTGACTGATTCAGGAATATCAACAGGCTCAATATGGTGCTTCAGCGTGTTCATTGCCAGCACAGTGACTTCATGGCCCAGCAGCGAAAATCCTGAAGTGAGGTTCATGCAGGCTATGGCGCCTCCGTCGTTGGTGGGATACGGAACTTTATTCGTTACCTGCAGAATCTTCATAGTTAATTTGGTTAATCTTTACGTGATATAATTACCGATCACATTTCTGAATTGTAATGATACGGAATTATGCCAAACCAGACAATAACAATTATCCTTGTTTTTTTGATTTCGACCTGATGAAGTTTTCAAGCTTTTCAAGTCCAATCCTGTCGAGGAACTTCCTGTAGGTTTCTGCATTCATCAGGGCAGCATCGGTCGCGGCCTTATACGAGAGCCAGAAGCCTATTGGAAGGAAGATCATTGTAGAAAACCACATCCCGGCAAACATATCCCATACATCTTCACGTGCCGACTTCTCACCAGTCATCGATACGATGTAATAGGCAATAAACAGCAGAATTGATATTACCACAGGCATCCCCAGGCCTCCCTTCCTGATGATGGCTCCCAGGGGAGCACCTATGAAGAAGAAGACCAGAACGGCAAGTGAAAGCGTGTATTTACGGTGCCGCTCCATTGTATATTTATTGATGTCTTTCCTCCTGTTGTAGAGTTCACTGTCATACATGTTAAGGGTTTGGACGTTGTTTCTTGCTTCTGAAAGAGCAGCCTGGGCAATTTCGGCCTTAACCCACTTATCCTGGTTCATGAAATATTCATCAAAATTGAAAATCGAATCCGATTCAATTTCAAGGTTTATTTTCAGTGAATCATGTGGAGCTGTATAATTCACCATACGCCTGTTAACAGGCATGTTGAACCTGATTTGCAGCATGTAATTCCGCAGGCGGTACTTGTAATCTATACCCAGTGAATCTTCCATCTGGCGCAGCTGATTAATTTTCAGCATGCGGAATGTATTGCGGAAAATACTTTCATCGCGCCGGTTAAAATCAAACCCCTGGACCTTCACCCTGATTGTCTGTTCCTCAAAATTGTCGCGGCGGAACGGATATGTTTCACGGGCCCTTCTGTTCTGGGCACTCCCCTCGCGGTAGTTTACCCCGTTGTACAGGTTCAGCACCATGAACTTTTTATCTTCGGTAATAGCAAGGAACCCCGAATCGGCCACAGTCACGCTTTCATTCGTTTTGTTGCCTGTATGGTCGTAGATGAGCAGGTCATACAGCATGTTTGTTTTCTTGTCCTTACTGCCGATCCTGATACTGTAACCGTCAATTTCATTTGTAAACACACCCTGCTGCAACACCAGTTCAGGCCGTTGTTCCTTTACACTCCACAGGAGGGTGGTAAAGCGGAGGTTCGTATGTGGCAGGATATGGTTGGAAAAATAAAAAGCAATTCCGGTAATGAGCACAGCAATGAGAAAAAGTGGCTTCATGATCCGGAAAAGAGAAATGCCTGATGACTTCATGGCCAGCAGTTCATAATCTTCACCCAGGGAACCGAATGTCATGATGGAAGCCAGCAGCATGGCCAGAGGAAAGGCATAGGGCAGCAGGCCAAAGGTGGCATAAAACATCATTTCCCCCAGCAGTTGGATTTCAAGCCCCTTCCCTACCAGATCATCGACGTATTTCCACAGAAACTGCATCAGCAATACGAATACGACGATAAAGAAGGTCATGAAGAATGGCCCCAAAAATGACTTTATGATATATAAATGTAACCTTTTCATCAATTGTTCTTTTGAACAACTGCAAAACTAATTTATTTTAAGGGATATGTAAAGCAAAAAAAGGTTAAGAAGAGCGGTACAGACAGGTAATTTATAGTTTAATTCATACCGGGATTCAGGTTTATGACCCCAGAACACGTTTGAGATCAACTATCTGGCTGTTCCACAGGTCACGGGTTTCCTCCAGTTCATCCTCGTAGGCAAAATCAATTACAATAAGTGACACATCACCGGTAAGCTCATCCTGCGATATCTTGAATTCAAAATAAGTATCTTCATCTTCAAGCCAGTTAAACCTGACCAGCCTGTTTTCCTTTCTGACAGTCATTTCTGCCACCTGTTCGCTGCCGTCCCATATAAATGAAAAGCGGTTACCACGTACGCGTACATCATCGGCAAACCATTCAGCCAGTCCCGATGCAGAGCTTAGCCTGTTGAATAAAACCCTTGGGGAACAGTTTATTACGTATTCGTATTGTACTTTTACTTTCTCAGTCATGTTCAGTTTTTCGGCAATATAGCTATTCTGTTTTTCAAAAACAACAACCAAAAAAAAGAGGCTGTTAATTTTAGGAAATTTTTATTTCATAAAAGGTGGTGAAATAAAAATAATACTATATTTGCACCTCGATTTTTCAGGGCATCCATAAGGATAATCAATGAAAATGACGAGTTAGTTCTGAGGGTAAAGGTGTCCCGGTGATTAGTTGAAAACAGGTCAGGGTAAATCCACCACAGTTCTTTTTTAATAATATGGCGAGGTAGCTCAGCTGGTTAGAGCGCATGATTCATAATCATGAGGTCGGCGGTTCAAGCCCGCCTCTCGCTACGTGTAAATGAGGCAGTTACAAGATAAATATTGTAGCTGCCTTTTTATTTGCCCCACAAATTGCCCCACAAGCAACCGTATTTACATCAAAGTATTTGTGCCAGATTTGTAACTTTCGGTAAAGTGGTTGTTCTAATATCCAGAAATTTTACCCTAACCCCTGCTACTACTTCTTTGAAAAAAAATGGATTTCAGATTTTCGATTAGAGTTAATGATCATTCTCTTTAATTCTGATACTGGGATTACTTCGGTTGATTTAGAATCTTCATCATAAAAGAAAACATAGTTTTGTGTTTTTCCGATAAAATAGTTACAGCTATCAGATTTATATATGCTTTCGTCTTTTAAAATTAAACTTGTTCCATATGTTATTTTATCCCTTTTCACAGAATGTACCTCCTGATAGGTAACCCATATTGTTAAAACAACAAAGAAAGTTGCTGTTAGAAGTAATTCTGAAAACCTTTTTGCAGTTTCAGAGGATTTTAATTGGTTATGCTTTACCTCTACCTCTGAGGCAATAACATAGAGTAAGAATCCCCCAAAATAAACAGCTATCAATAATATAAAATCCTGAAAATAAATTTTTTTCAATATTATCCACACTGTAATGTGGATGAGCAAGTAAGCAAAAAAGCTGAATAAAATATAGTCATGATATTTCAAATATAACCAGAGCCTTACAAAAAACCTTTCCTCATTTAGTATATCTTGTTTTAATTGTTTTTTACGTTCATGTTCAGACTTTCCGGTTTGAAGGATTGATTGGATGGTTGAAAACATAAAGAAGATAACAACAATAACCATTACATGAAGGAAAGAAGTTATTATCTCAGAAAATTCAAGGTAACTGACAATATTAATCCCAAAACTCTGGTAATAAAAGAACAGCCTTGTAACTCCAAGAAATACAATAACGGCTCCCATATAGGGAATAATCTCAGAATAGCTTATTACTTTATTTTTATTCATTTAGGTTGATTTTTTGCAATAATTCGTTTTATCGAAAGTGCTAATTTATGAATTATCGTGAACAATAAAAGAGTAACACCGGCAAGAAACCACCCTTTTAATCGTTACATGGCGTTTAATTATCGCAGGTTAACTAAAATAAAAGCATATCCTTTTAATGTGCCAGATTTATAAAGTTCAACAAAGGGAGGGATCCTCTATTTTGCGTGTGTAGGTATTGCGTGTGGGTTTCTTTCTGGCTGCACTTCATCAAATGTAAAACCTTCTGATTCTGCCTTAGCCTCTGATAATTTTCTATTGAAATAAGAATTCATTACCAGCTCAGATAATCCCTTACATATTCCGAATGCAAAATAGGACAACAGGAAAAAGCTGATAGCTCCTGATAAGAGAACAAAACCTTCCATATCATCCTCCGCCATTAAAATCAGTCCGATTAAACCGGCAATTACTAAACCGATCACTCCAACTGTCAGGATGAATACACCTACATTTTTAACAAGCCTGAATGAGCTTTCATTTGAATCGAGCAATACTTTTTTCATAGTGATTTGATTTTTTATTGAGTAGATACAAGTTACAAAAATTCAGGCATAAAAAAACCTCCCATGAGAGAGGTTCAGTTTAAGGTACCTTCAGTTAAGCATGAAGCTTATCTAGTTTAATTAAAAACTCCATGAGGTTTAAAGCCGTTGTAATCCGGTTCGTGTCCTGTGCTGTCGGCTCATTGTTTTCCAGGTAATCACTGAGTAACTCTTTTACTGTGATTGCAGAATGTGAAGCATCATAAGTGCTGCAGAATTCATTTACTACTTTTACAATTTCTTCCATAAGAATTAATTTAAGATTTTACTGTAATATGGTTATTTCTCCCGGCCATTGACCGGATAAAACTTTGTTCCTGTGGTTTCAGGTTCCGGCCCTGTTGAGACTTACCGGCCAACCTCTGAATAAATGTTCTTTCCCCTGTTGAAAGGTACTTTGAATGTAAGCCCTCGGCCTGCCACGTCTAAAAATGTCCAACTATTTTTGGAATCCTTCGGACACGGGATAGATTTTTAGCAAAA
>OBJA01000657.1_pt1 | contig 28247 bp, 23 predicted proteins | sample 1519751 | NCBI WGS metagenome assembly OBJA01 (sample SAMEA3881238, study PRJEB22517) | soil metagenome | biome: lake sediment; feature: soda lake sediment; material: sediment, water from around vicinity | place: India | collected 2013-12-23 | depth 3 m
GCGATTATATCTCGCTACATACTCCGTTGACGGCGGAGACTAAAAACATTATTGACGCGAAAGCCATTGCCAACATGAAGAAAGGCGTGCGTATCATCAACTGCGCCCGTGGAGGATTGGTGGATGAGAATGCGCTGGCGGATGCGATTGAAGCTGGACAAGTGGCTGGAGCCGCTTTTGACGTTTACCCAACTGAGCCTCCAACCGAAAGGCGTTTGATCGATCTTCCTCAGGTTGTCGCTACCCCGCATTTAGGAGCCTCCACCAAAGAAGCACAGGTTAATGTGGCGATTGATGTGGCTGTGGAGATGTCTAAGGCGTTGAAGGGCGAATCCTTTAAAAATGCTGTTAATATCCCGGCGGTGCGACCGGAAGTTTTGGCTGTGGTTAAACCCTTCTTCTCCCTGGCTGAAAAACTGGGAATGCTAATCGCCCAATTAGTTGACGGACGTTTAGAGAAAGTGGAGATCGGTTATCAAGGTGAGATTGCTGAATATGACCTCTCATCTTTGAGTACTATTATCCTAAAGGGTATTCTTCAGCCATCTCTTGACGACGAAGTAAACATGGTCAATGCGCCGATAATGGCCAAACAACGTGGTATTAAGGTCAGCGAAAAGAAAGAGGCCGATGCGGTGGACTACACAAATCGCATTGTTGTAAAAGCTCAAACTGATAAGGGCGATACTCGGACTGTCGCTGGAACGCTCTTCCGTCAGGATGACGAAAGAGTGGTGGAGATCGATGGTTACTACTTCGAGGTAGTTCCCCAAGGTAACCTGTTGATTGCCCCCCACACAGATCGTCCGGGGCTCATCGGAAAGACAGGTACTTTATTGGGTGAAGCAGGCATTAATATCGCCTTCATGCAGGTAGGCCGGAAAGATCAAGGGGGCAAAGCCATCATGGTAATGACCGTGGATTCTCCGGTGGAGGACGATGTGTTGGCTAAACTGAACCAGATCGACGGGATTGAGAATGCTTGCTTAGTTCAGTTGTAGAGGTATAGAGTTATAGGTATAAACTTAATAGGGATAACTAGCAAAAGGCCGTCTCTTTGTGGAGATGGTCTTTTTGCAGGAAAAAAGCGGCAATGGGCCGAAGGTGTTATGATATTTTGATTAGAGTGGTGAGATGATGAAAAATTTGATACAAACATTATTGCTAACTTTCGTTTTTTTATTATGCTGTCTTAATCCAGTTTCGGCAGCTGTTGGTGATTGGTTGAATCCACTACCTATCGATGCTATGGATCATAGGGGATTTGTTTCAACAAGTATGGAATGGCATAGTAATTATTTTAGTTGGGATTTTGGTGGGGCTTTTCGAGAAGGAAGTGATTATTGGAAAGAAAACTTAAACAAGAATATGAACAGGCAAACAAATCTGGAGCTGAGTTTTTGTGGTGATTTCCGGGCGGAGACTCATTTTGGAGCATTATCAGTAGGATTATTAATTGGAAACCAGTCCCTGGCTGTAGCCTCAGATAGTCTTGATGATTGTTATAAACACTTAAAAGCAAAAGACGCAGTCCCAGGTGGACGTTACCCAATTGGAGTGAATTATAGTGTTTTATCATACCATGGCCTAACGCTGGGATATAATTGGTCATCCGAGGATAAACGTTATGCCCTGGGTTTGCGTGGCAACATAATACAGGGGACATATTTTTTGCGAGAAAGCTATTCCGGGCGTATTGATTTTTTGGCTCCTGATCTAGCTCAAGCACTCATCTATCAACAGTCATGGACTGGTAAATCCAGTGAGTGGGGATATGGAATGGATTTTTACGGTCGATTTGACCCAGTAGACAGTTGGAGCATCTTCTTTGCATGGCGTGATTTGGGAGAGATGAATTGGGTTGGCGCATCATATAGTCAGCGGGAGATAAGCTATCAATTCTATCAGGATCCCAATGGGAATATATCTGGACCATCCGCAATGGGTTATTTCGAGACAGATGATTTCACCGTCAAGCTTGCTGATCGAATGAATTTGGGGGTAACGTATCGAGCGTATTATTGGAGATTGACGATGGGTATTCAACGTTTTCGCAGTAATACCGATTGGGGTATGGGCGTTGAGATTGGAAAGGATCCTAATGCGTGTTGTGTGATTGGATACGATAACGACACAGGTGGGGTAGCTTTGGGCTTCAAAGGCAAAAAAACTCTGTTGCTATTGTCCGGAAACGATCTCAACTTATCTGAAGCGAATACTTTTGCTCTGAATATTATTTGGATTATTTAGAACGCCTTGACAATTATGGAAAACCAGGAGGAAATATGTGGTTAGTGTAGAAAAGACCATATATGTGAAAGGGGGAATAAGATTGGCAAAAAAATCTATCATCATTGCCTTTCTCCTTGTATTGACCTTTGGATTAATGGGTTGTGGAGGTGGTGGGTCGAAAGAACCATCTGACCCGCCAGTTCTAACAACAGTTGCTATTTCTGGGACAGTGGATGATGGAATCGTTAGTCAAACGAGGGCATTAGTCACAGGTGTTGAACTAAGAGTCTATAATTTCCAAACTGGCATCTTGTTGGGTAGTACAATTATTGGGAATGACGGCAGATATCAGGTGCCAAATATACCTATTGGATTAGATCTTTTGCTGGTTGTGTTGGTGGATGACAATGATGGAAATCAGCGTCGATTAACTAGGGTTATCTTAGATATTAATCCTGATACTTCTAGCGGAGTAAATGTAGATCCCATATCATCGGGAATAGCGGAAGTTTTAGGCAAGATGTTCAAAAAAGGAATCGATGTCTCAGTTGAACTCTACCAGTCAATCTATGAAGATGTTCAAAGCATGGGAGCTCCGAATTTAATTATCGGCGTGATAATTCCTGCCTCGTATGGTGATGAGCTGAACGATGACCCGAATAACACAAATAACCTATCACATATTCAACGAAGACGGATCAATGAAACTCGTTATATGAAGGCTATGGAACTGGTTGACAAATTACGAAATGTTTCTTTCACCGGCGTTGGCTTGGACGATAACTTAGCGTATCATATTAATCGGGGCACAAACCTGATGTCTCGTGCAATGATGGAACTCGAGTCGGGAATTGACTCTATTCCACAATCAAACTTCTGGGATTACTTCAATGACCAAACTATATTCTGTTTACAGCCAGGAGAATATAAGTTCTATTCTTATCTAGATGAGCTAAAGCTGATTGATACAATTCAACCACAAGTGGGTGAGTGGAAGCTACATTTGGATATCTGGTATAATACGCCGGCTGTTATTGAATTGACGCGTACTAAGAGTGGTCGTTGCACAATGAAGCTTACATTTTTTGATGGATCATATTGGTGCCATTACTATACCATCGAACAAGTCTTTGTGGAGACAGAAGATGATAACAAGTTTAGCATTAAAGGTGACATTAAAACAACCAATCTTTTCAGGGACACGGCGGGAGTGACTTCCGGCTACCAATGTGAAATGACAGGAGGTCTTGATGCTTCGGTTACATTTGACCCCGATACCGGCAAAGTAGTTTTGGCCTCTTTGCGCTTCGATGGAACGGCTAGATACATTAAGGATTATGGTATGGCAGATGATGACCTAGTAATAAATGGGACATTTTCAGCGGATTTTGATCAAGCTACAGTTGGTGAGATTGCCTTTACCGGAACGATGGAGAGTGATGACTATTTATTCCGGGGCAACGTGAGTGTCGAAGGTTATCCAAAAGGTGAAAAAGCCGCATTCACCGGAGCAACTGTTGAGATGGAACGTTTCGAGTGTAAACGGACAACAGGAGATTCGGTTCCCTATATAGCTTCAGGACGGCTCGATATCCAGATCTCTAATCCGGATGAAGTAAGGTGGACCGAACCATTTTCGTCTGCAAATCATCCGACTGGAACACTGATATTTGCTGGTGAAATTACTCCCGAAAAATTAGTGGCGCAAAGCTTCAGGCAAGTGCTAACTTTAACGGATTATCAGACAGGGACGCTTGAAACTGAGTTCTTTTATGACCTTCCAAATCAGAAGAAAATTGATCTCACTTGCTCAGCATCTCCTAATGAGTTATTGGAGTTGACGGTCACCTCACCGCTGGGAGTTGCGCTGCACATCACAAGAGATTCAAATAATATCTTCGACGGTAATATTATGGTGGATAATATTGAGATTGGAAGGGTAAAACAAAGTTCAAGTGAATGTACGATTCAATTTAATAATGAAAGAAGAAATACTATGACATTATGGGCTGGATGGTAAATGCGGTGCAGTAGTTAGTTTGCTAATCTTTCGTAGGCGGCGTTTTAAGCGCCGCCTTGCTTTTCTTGAATATGTCATACAAAATACAAAAAAGTTCTTGACAACGGCTTGTCCTCCGTCCTATAATGAGAGCAACTTCAGATTGTACGGCGTTGACGAGGACCAGTAGAGAAAGTTAATGACGAAAGAGAGCCGGTGGTTGGTGCAAACCGGTGTCAGAGCTTTTTCGAACTCCCCTCCGAGCTGCATGGAGGAAAGCTAAGGCTAGTAGTCCATGCCGGGGGACTTTAAGTCCAGCCCGTTATAGCAAAGAGTTGAATCGAATGCCTGCGGGGCGCGAAACAACTTGTTAAGTCGGTTGTCCACGAGGACACCGTGAATTAGGGTGGTAACACGATACCTCTCGTCCCTATCAAGGGACGAGGGGTATTTTTATTTCCACGGAAGTGGATAGACACTTTTTGCGGAGCACAAAATGTAAAATCGGTCACCATTCATAGCCAAAAGACTCAAACCCGGGAATTTGATAATTGTTAACTGACAACAAACTCCCTCTTATTTCTCCTGTTCCTGCCGGCGGAATGGACTAATAAGCGGGCTGACATAACCTAAAGTAAATTGTTGACGATAGTTTATATATTTGAAGGGAGAGATTGATGATGTCAAGAATGATACGCATATTTGATACGACCTTGCGGGATGGAGAACAATCCGCCGGGATTAATCTAAACGCTGAGGAGAAACTGGAGATCGCCCAGCAGTTGGCCCGATTGAACGTAGATGTGATCGAAGCTGGTTTTGCCATTGCGTCTCCCGGAGACTTCGCGGGTATTCACGCGATTGCACAAAAGGTCAAAGGGCCAGCCGTCTGCTCATTGTCACGGGCGCGTAAGGAAGATATTGAACGGGCCTGGGAAGCGGTTAAGCCTGCCGAACGACCATATATTCATACCTTTGTTGCAACCTCTGACATTCATATGCAATACAAGCTAAATAAGAAACCCGACGAGGTAGTTGAGATGGCGGTGGCCTCGGTAAAATTAGCCAGAAATCTCTGCCCGGAAGTAGAGTTTTCTGCGGAAGACGCAACCCGTAGTGATTGGGACTTTCTCTGTCGGATCTTCAGCGAAGTGATTAAAGCAGGGGCTACAGTCATTAATGTTCCCGACACAGTGGGCTATACAGCTCCAGAGGAGTATGGCCGACTCATTCGCTATCTGAAGGAGAATACACCTGGTATCGATAAAGTGATCCTCTCTGTTCATTGCCATAACGACTTGGGCATGGGCACAGCCAACTCATTGGCCGCCGTTTTCGCTGGCGCTGACCAAGTGGAATGTACAATCAACGGCCTTGGTGAACGCGCAGGAAATGCGGCGTTGGAAGAAGTCGTAATGGGAATACGAACCCGGAGTGAATACTTTAATGCTGACACCCGGATCGTCTCTGAACAGATCCATCGTTCTAGCACTATGGTTACGGCATTGACCGGTATGCATGTTCAGGCCAATAAAGCGATCGTTGGTGCAAATGCCTTCGCCCATGAAGCCGGAATTCATCAAGACGGGATATTGAAGAATCGTCTGACCTATGAGATTATGACCCCGGAGTCAATTGGGTTGAACAAAAACAGACTTGTCTTGGGGAAACATTCCGGACGTCACGCCTTCCGTGAACGTTTGGCAGAGCTTGGATATAACCTGAATAACGATGAGTTCGAAAAGGCTTATCAACTCTTCCTGGAGATCGCCGATAAGAAGAAAGAGGTCACTGATGCTGATTTGGAAGCCATTGCACAAGGCGAGATCGTGATGCTAAAAGACCTTTACGAACTGGATTATCTTCACGTAGCCAGCGGTAACACAACAATTCCTACAGCTACAGTCCGTGTCCGTAAGGAAGAGGAGATCATCGAGGAAGCGGCTTGTGGCGATGGCCCGGTGGATGCGGTATATAAAGCAATCGAACGCATAACTGGTATCTCCTTGAAGCTTAAGGAGTATAACATCAAAGCCGTAACCGGCGGGAAAGACGCCCTAGGCGAAGTGACTGTCAAAGTAAGCGACGACGTTCACTCCTATACGGGCCGAGGTCTCTCCACCGATGTTATTGAAGCTAGTGCCCGTGCTTATATGCATGCAGTCAATAAGGTGGCGCGAGAACGTTCTCAAGGCCCAGGAGCCGGGGGTCGAGATGAGTCTCGGATCAAAGCGCAGGAGTAAGCTGATCAACAAAAAGGGACGGTCCATGTGGACGGTCCCTTTTTTAATGGAAATGATCCATCAATTATGTTGTTGCATTTTCACCAATATTCACCGCGATATACTAGGTTCCTAGCAAATAGATGAAGAAATTAGTGAAAGGGAAGAATTTTGATTTAGAACCGAACCCCTGTTTGAGAGTGGAACGATATTCATATCACTTCTGCTCTTTCTTTTCATATTTTTTAAGGATCAGAACACTGTTCACTCCACCAAACCCAAAGGCATTGGAGATGATGGTCTTTACGGGAGCTTTGCGCGATTGCTTTGGAATATAATCGAGATCACACTCAGGATCGGGATGATTCAGATTAATGGTGGGAGGGATGATGCCGTGTTGAATTACCTGCGCGGCGATGACAGCTTCCACTCCTCCGGCCGCTCCGACTAGATGACCAGTCATGGATTTAGTGGAACTCATAGGTGGGATCGAATCTTTGAAAACAGCCTTTACAGCCTCGGTCTCATATTTATCATTCAATTGTGTGGAGGTGCCGTGGGCATTAATATAATCGACATCGCTTGGAACTAAGCTGGCGTTATTTAAAGCAGTGGTCATGCATCTTGCGGCCCCTTCATGATTCCGCGGAGGACTCGTACGGCTATAAGCGTCGCTAACGCAGGCATATCCAGCGATCTCAGCATAGATTGGGACATTACGGGCTAAAGCGTGGCCCAATTCCTCTAAAACAAGGATTCCTGCGCCTTCACTGATGACGAAACCATCCCGGTTTATGTCAAAAGGTTTGGATGCCGTTTGGGGATTTTTATTAGCGGTGGACAAGGCTCGTAAGGCATTAAACGAAGCGATGGTCAATGGAGTTACTGGTGCCTCCGCGCCGCCCGCGATCATGATATCAGCATTGCCCTGAGCGATGATCATGGATGCTTCTCCGATGGCCATGTTTCCCGAAGCGCAAGCTGTCGACGGAGAGCCGATATAGCCTTTTGCCCGAAAGCGGATTGAGACTTCTGCAGCGGCCAGGTTAACCAGAACTCCTGGGATGGAAAAGGGTGACACATACCTGGGGCCTTTGCAATCATAATCGCTTTTCGTCTTCTCTAATGTGGATTGGCCGCCAATAGACGAACCGATGACTACTCCGAAACGTTCCCGGTCTTTGATGGCATTATCTGATAATAACCCAGAATCCTCCAGTGCCATATGTGTGGCGGACACCGCATAAATTGTGAAGTCATCCAGCTGTCGTAGCGATCGGGCGTCAACATATTTCGACGGGTCCAGATCCCGAACCTGACCAGCGATCTGAGTGGCTAAATTGGACGGATCGAATTTTGTAATCTGTGTAATTCCAGATTCTCCACGGCAGAGCGCTTGGTATAAACTGTTCGCTGAATTTCCCAACGGCGTTATAGCACCCAACCCGGTAATTACGATCCGGCGTTTTTGGTTCATTTATCAATCTCGGTTAACTTTTTTTGCACTAAGTTGATGGCATCTTGAACTGTTTTGATCTTATACATCTCCTGATCTTCGATGGACACACCGAATACTTGTTCAAACTCCAACGCTAATTCAATGATCTCAACTGAATCGGCCTCTAAATCTTCAGTAAAAGAAGTGTTTCGTTTAAATTGATCTTTAGGAACCGCTAAGTGTTCGGCGATGATCTCAATGATCTTGGCTTCAAAATCCATGGCTTTACCTCCTGATTCTAGATTGCTTTAACTCCCATTAAAACGAGGTTGCAAACCAGTAGAATAAAAGGTGCATCCCAGGTGTGGGGCGAAAAAGCCTCGGCCAAGGCAGCCGCTATCGGTAAGATGATCAAAGAGGCTATTAGTTGTATGGGTGAGAACAAGTCTCGTAAACAGATAAGTAAAATAATAGCGGATAAAAAAACACAAGCGCTACCCTCAAGGGTTCTTACATATTTTTTTGTTCCGAATAATGGTCGTACATTATAAAAATGGCGTCCGAAGCGGATCCCGACCGGCTCGGCAAGGCCATCTCCCAAACCATTGATAAGCAATGAGACATAAAGCAGTTGATAGGTATAAAAATGTGAGAAATATAGGTAGAATGGTATAATCACGATAATTCCTGCGGCAAATTGGCTCACAAACCAAAACAGCGTGTGAGGTCGATCCTCCGGTCGGTCAATAGCGTAAAATGCAGTTTCAAAAGCTTTCACACGCCTCCTCAAGGGCGGGATGAAAAAGATAAAATAACCCAAAGAAATGATGGCACCGGCAACGACGGTCATATTGTTCATTTCATAATGAATCGCTTTATAGAGTAACTCAGGCAAGAAGGAGATTGCAAAGTGGTTTATTTTTCGGGTGTAGTTCACTTTTAAACCGTGATCGCGGACTAGGACGCCTGTGATAACAGCGATCCCGAAGAGTATAGCGAACTTTAGAATCTGGAAGACAATGAACGAATATGTCACTGGTTCGCCTCTTTATTTCCCAGGTATTCCAGGAACGAGACCTGGGGATTGCTTTTGAGGTAATAAACATAGCTTCTAATAGACTGAGCCCAGGCGTAAAACGATCGGGAGTCATTGAATGTCTGCCAAGAGATTGGTCTTCCAAAGGTCAGCCCAATGGTTGTGCTATAAGGCCGGACGCCTTCTTTGGCTAGGCTAAAGATTTCGAAACGCAGTCCAGTGACATGTCCCAAGAAGCGTCTTGCTCTGCTGAAACGGTAAAAACCTTGTGAATTGGAAGCATTGATATAAACTGGAATGATATCCCGTTTATAGGCAATGGCCTTGGTTAAAAATGTTTTGGCCCATGGTAAATCCATGATTTTCCCATTCGTTTTTTGAGAAACCACACCGGCAGGAAAAATCAGTACTTGGTGCTCCGATTGAAAAAGCGCATCAATGGCCGCGACAACGTCTCTTGAGTTAATGGTTTTGGTTTCGATCGGAACGATGATCGAATGGGTATTCGGGATAATTTGTAACGCACTATGTGATAATGATCGGATACTTGCATGGTACTTTCCGGCGATGGCAATCACAGCAAGTCCGTCGACTCCGCCAAGGGGGTGATTTCCGACTAGGACATATCGCCCACACGACTGAAGATGATCTTCGCCATTTGTTTCGATTGAAATATTCAATGTATCAAGAATACCGCGAGCCCATTCCGCCCCTTGCTTATCTTTGTTAGCGACCAACAGCTCGTTCAGCTCTGGTTCGCGAATGTATCGAGCGATGGCTCGAGCCAGAATCTTTTTGGGCCAGTAAAAAACAGAATTTCGTTCGATATGAAGAAATTTTTCAATGTTAATGATCTTAGCTGACATCAGATAAACCCTTATCGGACTCGTTATACTCCCTCATCATTCCTTCGATCAATTCCTTCACAGATAGTAATCGTTTAATCTTATATGCATTGGCACCGCAAAATGCGAATCCATTTGTAAATCGGCCCTGCTTCGCTCCGATTAGGGCGGCGGCAATACAGTAGGGAGCGGTGTTCATATCGCAACTCTTAATACAGTGCCAAACGCAGCGAAATGGTTTTTTTACGCCTTGAGATACTTCGTCCAGAAAAGGGCTGCGGATCGCTCGTCCCGGCAGGCCAACCGGGCTGTCGATCAGTATAATATCATCCTCTGTACAGTTTAAGTATGCTTCTTTAAATGAAGGAGAAGCGTCGCATTCGTGAGTGGTCACGAAGCGAGTCGCCATTTGTACAGCCTTTGCCCCGGCGGAGAGGATGCGTTTTATGTCATGACCGTCAAAGACACCGCCACCGGCAATGACTGGAATTTCACGTTCATACTTAGTTTCCCATGGTTTAAGAATGGCAGTAAGTTCCTTAACAATATCGATGAGTTCCAGAGAGTTCTCAGTTATAAATTCCTTTTTAAAGCCGAGATGGCCACCGGCTAAGGGGCCTTCAATAACGAACGCGTCTGGAATTCGTTGATACTCCTTCTCCCAGTAGGTGAGGATGAACTGGGCGACCTTTGCTGAGGAGACGATCGGGACGAATTTGGGTAAATTGCCGTTCGAACCATCAAAGATATGCTTTGGTATCTTTATTGGGAGTCCGGCTCCCATGAAGATCACATCGATTCCCGCCTTAATGGAAGCTGTCATCATTTCGAAGCAACCGTTCGCGACCATCATTACGTTAAGGCCGATGACTCCTGAGGATAAGGATTTGGCCTTTGTGATTTCCTGTTTCAGTACCTGTATATTTGACCTGAGTGGATATGACGTGAAACCCGACTCGTTCATGCCGATCCCAGTTCCAGCAATGACTCCAATTCCCCCCTCGTTGGCCACGGCGGAAGCCAACCTTGCTAACGAAATGCCCACAGCCATCCCGCCTTGAACAATCGGAAGCCTTACATGGAGATCGCCAATTTGGAAGCCAGGTATCTGCATTAATAAACCCCTCTAAACATAAGAAAAAGTGTTATATTAATGATTTCTGAAAAACCAATTCATCTGTTGTCATCTTATCATTAGTGCTTTTAATTTGCAATAGTTTAACAAATAGACTGGTAAATGCCGGATAATATCATTAAAGAAATATGGGTTAGTCGGACCTGAGACGGATTTAGGGATGATATAACTAATAAGAACTGGTAAATTGCCTGAATTTACCGTTGTAAACAGGGTTGTGTGCGGGTCACATATCTGTTGAAGTACAAGAAAAATGTTAAATATAGTGCTACATTGCGTAAAACTGTTATACAATTATAACCTTTATTAACATACAAATATGTAATATAATAGTTATAAAATTAGAATCCGTTACAACAATGGTTATCTTGTGCTATGTCCGGGGGTGTATTGTGTATATGGGAGTCGCTGAGGAGAGAGCATTTGCTGAATCGTTCCTTATCACAGATGAGTCCGTGGATTATAATACCGCCAACGAAAGAAGTTTCTATGTATTGCGTGAAAGGCCGGAAGGAAAGAACGAGCGTGTTCGTCTTCCCCAGTTGTCCTTGTCTATACCGGTCATGGAGATCCGCAAGGGTTTTGTGGACAACTTAGACCGAGCTCCATTTTTTCTGGATGTGGAGGGCGATTATTTTCCGGATTTCATTGAGGAGAACGGAATCTACCTGGTTTCTTCCGCCTTTCTTGATTATCTCAAAGATAAGTTCGAGCTACATAGCATTATCTATAATACTGTTGGTTTATCCGGCGAAAGTGGAGAACGAGTTGAGGAATACAGTCTAATAATCCCAGATGAGATCGACTGTATCATTCCAGAAACTGCTCGCTATAACAAACAAGGATTCCTTGAGTTTTTCGAGGTGGATACTGAGCGTATTGGAAGCTTGAAGGTCTTTAAGGTAAGAGGTTTTCCTCACCTGATTGTGACAGAGAAGCTCAACCGGATACAGTTTTCCGGTTATGAGTGCACGCGTATTGAGAATTACTTTGATTACCAAGGGGAACTGGACCGGTTATATAACCAAAGGAACAGTGGACTCAGACTTCAAGAAGCCGTTAAAGCTTATGAAACCTTAGCTGACGCAACCGGCGATACCAACTATAAGTACAGCCTAAGAAGGGTTCTGGAACATTACAAAATTGGAGACGAAATAAGAAACGGCATCAAGAGAGTATTTGCCAGCCATAACGGGACATTATTGGATGTTGATATATCCATCGATCGGTTTTTTATGTTTTGTTGGTCATTCTCGATGTGCCGCATTGAACTGGTGAAAAGTCACACCAGGTTTTTTGAGGAGCCCGGGTTTACAATAGATAGTCTGGCCGAAGCTCAGGCCTTTGTGGAAAGCCTTCCCGAAAATCTGATTGAACCGGCCAAAAAGGTTTGTTATGAGACTATATGGAATCATATCGCCGCAGAATGCCGCTGTTTTGACCGTTACTCTCGCATCCATCATGATCTCCGCTTTCGGATCTACCTTCATGATGTGACCTCAAAGAGCATGATCCCAGCTGTGCTTCATGACTTTAAACCCCGACTTCAACAGGAAATGGAGCGGGCCGGCAGTTTATCTGGATTCGATCTGTTCGCAAAAGACTTGCGGGAGTTGGATTTTAGCGGAAAGAGTTTGGTCAGAGTCGTTTTTAGTGGTTGTGATCTCCGACGAGTTCGTTTTCATGGTTGTAATTTAAACGGAGCTACATTCAAAGACTGCAATCTAATGGGCGCTGAATTTGACCAGAGTTTACTGAGTCAAGCCCGTTTTCTCGATAATAACCTGGAATTAACAAGCTTTGATCGGGCAGATATGAAAGATGCGGAGATAACCGGGAGTGACCTGTGGCACTGCAGTTTCATCCAGAGCGATCTCTCCCGGGCTAAGATAAAAAACATCGACTTATCTAAAGCCTATTTCTATCGAACCAAGTTAATGGGAGCGATCTTTGAAGTCCCAGGAACCTTGCACGAGACAGTCTTTCGCTTGTGTGACTTAAGAAACGCTCAATTCATCGGGGATCCTGCAAATGATGACAATATGATGTTCGACTGCGATCTGCAAAACTCAAACTTGACGGAAGCCCGGTTTGAGTTGAATATGATCGCCACCACTTCTTTTACCAAGGGTAAGCTGATTGCCGCCGACTTCTCCAGCTGCGGGAGTCTATCCGGCTGTAATTTTAGCTGGAGTTCATGTGCTGGAATGGATCTGGGAAGGTTGGCCGTGGACGACTGTATATTCACCCATGTGGATCTTTCCCGGATGAAGACAATGACCGGCGCTTTGTTTAGTGGAAACGATTTTTCTTATGCCGACTTAGCATGCTACGACTTTGGAATATGCAGCTATGGCGATGGTAATAAACTGATACACACCAACCTATCCTATTGCAAGCTGGATTATACGAACTTCACTTCAAGCAAGTTAATGAAGCCTGTTTTTGAAGGAGCTAAGCTAAATGGCGCGATCTTCAAAGCTGAACAGCTGGATTATGCGGGATTAACGATGATGCAAAAGCAGGGGATTAACGTTATATCTAGCGATTAGATTAAGACTAAATGTTTCGCATTCATTGGTTACATAAACAGGTTTAGCAATAAGACAAAATCTTAAGGGGTGATGGGATTGACTCGGAGCGAACCAATCGTTCCTGACAATATGAGTGTACAGCAAAAGAGCGTAGTAACTGGCAATAAGCTTAAAGATATCCTTAAGGAATGTGTCTGCTTTGCTCAAGACGCAACTGAAGAGTTCAGCGGGTTATGCCCTATATGTCGAGGGAAGAACCGGGATTGTCAGTTGTTTGCCCCAGACAACATGGAGGCGCAAGATGGTGACGACGACGAGGGAAAAGAAGTGGATATCCATGCAGCAGTATTCAATGAGATGAAGAAGATACTGACCGGTGTTAAACTGACATTCTCCGTGGATGACAATACTTTTGAGATAGACTTGGGTGAACAGGCGGTGATTGGGTATCGACGGATTGACCCGCTGGATATCTGTATGGAGATGTCTGTGTTATGGGAGCTATTTGTAGAGCAAAAACCCACAGGAAATGAGTTTGGCTCTCTAGTCTTCCCTACGATACTTGTCCGTTCGGCGGATTTGGATTTTTACGAACTATCAAGAAGAGATCGGAATGAGCTCGTTGAGCGATATACTGATGCACTGGAAGAGGCAGGGGATCTTCTAAACGAGCGGGTCGACTATAGGCTGGAGGTGACCCCAGAAGAGCTAATAGGAGATTTACCTGGTGTGGTCAAGGATGAAACGATCTTTATCACGGAGATATTCGATTACAAACTATTTTTCCGCGTTCAAGAGCGCATTTACCAATACCTTGCTGATTTGGAAGAATGCCTGTTGTGGGGCGAAACGAATAGGACTGATGAACCCAGATATTTTTGTTCAGATATGAGTCAAATAAAACGGCAGACCCGAGCTGAATTAAGAGCAGTAATGCTTGATCTTAGGGAGAGGTTGCTAAAGGAGGGTTGGCTCTGAATTATTATTTAATCGAAGAAGACAGGGATTTCGACGGCAAGCTTTTTCTCGGCAAAATTAGCTTGAATATACAGGAGCGAAGGGCGATGGTTACGGGAGAACGCCGTCTTATCCCTTCCAATAGTATTGAGATCCCCTTAAAGTATCCCCCGAAAGAAAGAGCATCCGACTATTTAAGCCTTAAGTTTCCATTTGTCTCAGAGAAACTTAAAGATATTATCACGCAAGTTGTGACGGCAAAAGTCCAGTTTCGCCTGGCATTACTTAGATACGATAATCAAACCCTTTCTTACTTTTATCTTTTGCCGCCTCAGTATGACTGTATTGACCATAAACACAGCAAGTGCGAACGGGATGAACGTATGCCCGGAGGTCTTCGAATAACCGATGGGTTTTATATCCGCCGTGACCGGCTGGAGAAGTTAGACCTATTTCGAGTGGATGGACTATCTAATCGTAAGTTGGTCATCTCTGAGCGTTTGAAGGAGTGTTTTGAGGCTGAGAAAGCTTATGGGTTGATATATACAAAAACAGAGAAATATCGGGACTAATATCACTTTGGTGTCGATGAGAAAGTCAAAATTTTAGGAGGTTAAGTAATGAGTGTAACCAAGCATGGATTAGAAGTGGCCTTTATTTATATGAAACCAGCCGATAGTGGAATTCAAGTTTGTATCCAAAAACGGACGGCAAGTCTTGATATAAGTGTCCCGCAAAGGCGATTGGTTCAAGACCTTCAAATAAACCAAAAAGCCAACGAACACGCCACGATAAAAGTGGTCGGTCTTATTGACGAGTTCGAAAAAGATACATTGTTTAAGAATACCGACTCTCAGACCCCAATAACCGTTACATGTTTTGATGGAGTCCAAGAGATGGTTTGGTATAAGGGTATCATTACAAATATCCAAATTAGTTATGACAAAAAGGGACAAAACTATCTTTACACAATTAACGGAGCTTCTTTTACCTATAATATGGATCTTGAACTTAAAAAACGTTCGTTTCCAGATCCCAATATGACATATGATGATCTGATAACAACAATCATCCCCAAAGAAGCGCTGTTCAACTCGTCTGTAGAAAGCCATGAAAGAAAGCTGGACGGCTTCATTCTCCAGTACTTAGAGACAGATTGGGAAATTATAAAACGTCTCGCTTCACACTTTAACAGCGTTGTGGTGGCGGATATAACACAAGATAAGATCTGTTTCTACTTTGGGATTCCCGACAGAGAATCCGGTGAAGAAAAAGATATATGCCTATTTGATCCGAATTACCGGATGATCCGGGAACAGGTCGATTGTTCGCTAAACGGCGTGGTAGACGACGGTATTGCTAAAAAAGAGATGGTCTATTACGAGATGGTAAGCGAATGCATCTTCGATATTGGCGAAAATTTTACCATAACCTTTTATAAAAAGAGCCTTGATAAACCTGGTGAAATGGAAGAGATAAAACTTGATATCTTCATTTACGAATCCGTCATGTGGCTTCAAGGCGACAAGATCTATAACAAATATCTCTTAAGGTACGGTGGGAAAACTCAGGAGAGCAAGGTCTATAACACCAAGATTTCCGGAGTCTCTTTGAAAGGAACTGTGCTTGCCCGGCAGTACGATAAGCTCCGAGTCCACCTGCAGATCGATAAAGACTATAAGGAGAAGTATGGAGTTGACACACCGGAGAACATTTGTACCTTCCCATACACCACCATGTATACCGCCGAAGGCAATACGGGCTGGTACTGTATGCCCGAAGAGGGGGATACGGTTGGTCTGTATTTCCCAATGAACAATGAGGCTGAAGCTGTTGTGGTTAACTCCATCCGGCAAAACGATGGTCAGAGTCAAGACAAGGGCGAAGGTGAAGCCGGAGGAGAAAGCGATAACAAACCTAAGAATGGAAACACACTAAAGGTTAATAATCCTGATATTAAATTCTTCCGGACTAAATTCGGGAAGGAACTAATGTTCAGCGAAGAAGAGATCGTTATCACCGGCAAAGACAATGAGATCTTACTAAAACTCAATGAAGAAGAAGGAGTGACCATCCACAGTAAGCTCAAAGTAAATATTTATGCTGAGAAAGACATAACCATCAGCTCAGCAAAGGGAAAAGTAGAGATTGCCGCAGAGAAGGGAATCGACCTGCAGTGTCAACAAAGCAGTATTTCTATGAATGGTATAACCACCATCAAGGGAAAGGAGATAAAGACAAACTAGGAAAAGGCCTGATAGGGGGAGTATAGAATGATAACCAATACCTATGCAAACTTCTCTGTGCAAATTGACGATATATCCTTTAATGTCTTGAGTCTTATTACTCTCAAGATAACAAAGACCATTAATGATCATGCACGGATTCATCTGTTCGGTAAGATTAGTGAAAGTGAGAAGGGCAGATACATAAAGATGGCGTATGGAGAGCCTACGCTAAGAGTAGATAATATCTATCCTCATTCCAGCACTTCTCCCAAGACGCTCTTCTACGGCATAATTACTCGCTTTGATATTCGTCCTAACGAGCAAAAAGACGCCTATTATATCGAAGTCGAAGGCGCGTCTTTAACCCATCTGCTGGATATCAATTTTAAGCGCCGTTCCTTTCAGAACAAAAAGATGACTTACCAACAGATGCTGGACTTGATCAAGTCGGATTACACTGAGGATTGTTTAATCGAGTTGACAGTGAAAAATGAGGAACTAAAGAACTTAATTGTTCAATACGACGAGACCGACTGGAACTTTTTGCAACGGATGGCTTCCCGTTTTCTTACGGGATTGGTAGCTGACGCTGCAACAAACATCCCCGGTTTTACCTTTGGCCTGCCAAACGGAGAAGATCGCGGGAACATGAGTGAATTCGATCCCCAATATACAGTGAAATATAACTTTGGCGACTATCTTAAATATGAAGCGAACTATAGCAAAGATGTGGTGGAACAAGACTTCACCTACTTTGAGCTGTGGACTCCCGAGTTTTTCGATGTGGGTGACACATTAAACATCGACCATATTCCATTAGTCGTGAGTCATTCTATCGCATTCTTAGAAGAATCCGGACTCTTAAAGTACAGATGCACTGCCGCGCCTCGAAACGGGCTGAATCAACCAAAACGATATAACCCGCGACTTATGGGTTTATCCCTGGAAGGCAACGTCCTCGAAGTAGGCGGTGACTCCGAATTCAAAGATCACGTCACAGTTCATCTGGATATTGACATTGAGCAAAATGAAGATGAAGCCGCATGGTTCCCCTGCTCCACCCCATACTCCGCCAACGGACACACCGGTTGGTATATCATGCCGGAGCCAATCGACCGGGTCTGCCTCTACTTCCCGACCGAAGATGAGTCTGACGCCTATATCATCACATCGGTTCGGCGAGGGGAGCAAGAGACCAAACGGATAGAAGATCCAGATGCGAAGTATTTCCGTACGGTTCATCGTAATGAGATGGCCTTTTATCCGAAGGATATGCATATTGCCGGAGCAAACCCGACTCTTTATATTTGCTTTAAAGATAGTGAAGGCATTGGTATGTCCAGCCATAACAAAACAGTAATAGAAGCAGATGGAGATATTAGTATCGGTTCAAAAAAGAGGGTGATAATTGACGCCAAGACCGGGATTGGGTTGAAGTATCAGGATAAAGAAGAATGCGCGATCTTGATGGATGAGACGAAGATCATACACGCTGGTCTGGTTGAAAAGTGGATGGGAATATCGAAGGCGGATGCGATAGCGAAACTTAAAGCTTTGAAGCATTTTGTTAATCTAAATTTTCCAGGGAACGATCTTCCTTTTGTTGCAGCCATTACTAACTTCCAAAGAGCGAATGGTCTTCCACTAACAGGTGAGTTGGATGAGGAGACGAAGAGGAAACTCGCCGAAGAAGACGTACACTGTCACCGACATGAAGATTTTCTGGAGGAACTGGAAAAGTTCCCGGCGGAGTATCATGAACCTCTTACAAAGCTGCATGAAAACCATATTGAGTGGCGATTCAAAGCATATAATTTTGAATTAAGTTTGGAGAGCGTGGTGGAGCTACAGTATGCTTTGAACAATCCTGTTCCAAAACACGACGTCAATTACAAAGAAGGGGATAAAGATATTATTGGGAACAGAGTTAACAGTATTAGGCAAAGCCTTAAAGATACTGTTGTAACAATAAAAAGGGATAATGTCAAAGACAAGGTTAAAGTTAAGGTAAGTGAGATGAAGGATGATGAAATAGAACAATACTACTTGGTTGATGACAATTTTTTTATGGCGACCACAGCAGGACTAAAGCATTATTGCAACCCTCTTAAATTTTTAGATGAAAAGTATGTTTACCAGTTCATGAAGTTAAAATTCGACGGCAGAATTCACACGCTTGATCTGGTCAAAGATATGCTAAAAGGAACTTACTTCTCAAAGGACATAGAAAACTACGCGAATTGGTTCTTCAACTATTCAAAGGATAATAACATTAACCCATTTTTCCTGGTCGCCAAAGCTTTAGTTGAAGCAGAAGCCCACAAGATTGATTCAGACTATAAACTTTTGATTGGGGTAGCTGTCAAAAATGAAACATACTACAATTTCTTCGGAATTGGCGCGGGTGATGGTAACGCGATTGAGAATGGCACAAACCATGCAGTCAAAAAAGGATGGAATTCGCCGGAAAAAGCAATTAAGGGAGGAGCGGAGTTTATTGCCGGCAGCTACATACAGAAAGGTCAAAATACGTTATATACCTTGAGATATAACCTGCCTGGGTATAAAGGAACAAAGAAGTTTGAACATCAATATGCCTCCAATATTGGCGATGCAGCGGTTAAAAGCGGGCGAATGGCTGATGCGTTGTCTTATTTAAAAGATAAGGAAGTTGAGTTTATTATTCCGGTGCTTGGGAGCGGTAAGGAAGCAATTGTCGCGGGCAAAGACGGAGATGAGGAATTCTACTACCCATTAGGAGGGGAGATGGAAATACGCGGACTAGATGACCAAGGAGGTGGATGGTTTGGTGCTAGAAGAGCAGGCGGCGCAAGAGACCCACATAGTGGGATTGATTTGTTGGGTGAAATAGGCGACCCGGTATATGCTGCTTTTGATGGAACGGTTTGGTCAGGATATCAAAAGAAACTTAGTGGGTGGTTTATAACTTTGATTGATAAACAAGGTCGAAGATTCTCATATTGCCATTTAGATAAAGTTATAGTTGAAAAAGGAACAGTAAAAGCTGGACAGCTTATTGGAACAATGGGCAAATCAGGTAATGCAAAAGATACTAGAGTCCATCTTCATTTTGGAGTTAAGGTTAATGATAAACCCGTTGATCCTGCAACTGTTTTTCCTGCATTTACTCATCCAATGTCTAAAAAGTTGGTGCCCAACAAAAATACTCCTGTACCTGATCTTAAGGTAATAATTTAATTAATGTGAGGTGTTTAATATGAAGAGAATATTTTGCGGCGTATTTATTGCTATTTTATTATCAAGTATAGCGTTTGCGACGGGGATAAAGATTGAAAAGATAATGGATAATTTCTTTGTGGTACATCCGCACCAACTTCACCATAGTTTATTATTAACAGAACAATCAAATGGTAAACTGAGTATATTTAATATTGATAATTACAACGTATTTGACACAGGGATATCACTAAAAGGTGTATCTTACCTTATTATGGACAAGCACTATGTATGTGGCGTTAAAGATTGGGATCAAATTATGGTGGCTAACTTTGTAGAAAAATGGGAAAGAAATTTTCAAGTCAAACGAGTAGCTGAAGGTGAAGACATTTTTACAGACTATGTCTACATTTGGCGTGTTATTGTTAAAGATAATCATATTTATGCAATTGCTGCTGAATATATTTCGAAAGAACCTTCAGGCGAAGAAATAACTGACGTAATTGTTAGATTAATAAAGTTAGACATTAATAATGGGCACATGAAAGATATCTATAACAGGAAATATAGTCCCCAATATGGTGTAATACAATTATATGGGCCATTATTTGTTAATAATCAAATAATAATAACTGATTTGGATCGAATCATTAAAGTTGATGCTGCAACAAGTAAAATAACCCAAACAGTAAAAATCGATAACCCAGTATATTCCGAGTTGTTGATAGACAACAATATACTCTATTTCGCTACAAACAAAGAACTATATGCAATTGACACTGATAATTTCGAAGTGGTGTGGAAAACAGACTATTTTAAGCGAAATAAAGATTATGTTGCGATACAACCAATCATCTTTAAAGACAAGGTATTTATCGGTACAACCTATGAGACATTTACGGGTCAACCTGGTCAAGATAGATGCGCTTTTTCCGCATACGACAAAAAAACAGGTAAGCTCATGTGGAAGGATATATGCAAAGGTGAACTGGATGTCATACCGATTGTCTATAATAATAAACTGCTTTTTTCCACTTATAACTATGATAAAAAGATGTATAGAGTTTTGTATGGATATGATATTAACGGCAAAAAAGTATTTGATCCCTTTGTTTGTGAGCCTGGCGGCGTTTTTTTCGTAAATTCCAAAAACGAATTGCTCCTTTTTGGCAATGGCGTTTATAAGGCCAATCTTTAGTTGGAATTTTCATTGTATTTGGGCTGGCAAGAGCAGCTATAGGGCCATATATTTGTTAGACCAGGGTACTGCAATCAGAAGATAGAGTGAAGCATTATTCTGTTTCCAAAATAGGGGGGTGTTTGTTACTTGTTTAAACTTAATAAACTAGTAATAGCACTGCTATTCAGTTTTTCATGTCTAGTGGGGTGCGAAAGCGAAAACGAAAAGATGTATAATACACAATTGCTAACTGATATAACAGGTAAAATAGAAAGTCAACTGAAGGAAGTGGCTGATCTAGACTATTTGATAGGCTATAATGCCAAAGGCAACGTAGTGTTATGGGTTGAAATAGACAGTATATATAAAGGGAGATGGGAGGATTACATACACACATGGGTAAAGATTACTCCCGAAATACAGCCTATTTATCATCAAGCATATCTAGCAAAAACTCTATTTGATGGTATGAAAGAGATTGAACTACTATGGTTAAATACGGATAAAGATAGGCAAATAAAGTGTTCTCTTGCTAAATATCCTGATTACAGGAGAAAAAACATCTCGCAAACGGAGATTAGTGAGCAACTTATAGATAATAAAACAATATTGACCGTTCTTGAATCGTCTTGGGTTTCGAGCCATTATGAAAAGAGAATAGTCATTGATTCACCTTTCTTAAGGAATAGGTACAAAGAACTATTTGGGAAGCGCTTAAAGAAATATGATGTATTTAATCCAGAATGGTCCTGGGGAATACAAGCAAAGATCGAAGAATATCCACCACAAAATGGAGGCAATGGAATAAATTTCTTAAAAATGGAGATAGCAAAAGCGTTTGCAGCTAGTGTTGGAAGGTATGAAAACCAACGTTCCCAAAACGTTACTGATTGTAGATTGACATATATGGATAAGACAGGCAAGGCGATTTTAGATGTCCTGATGACTAGTGAAGGATATAAAGAATGGAAAAAAGATGGCCTGGACTACAGAAAATGGTATCTATACTGTGAAGAGATGCGAGTGCACGACAGGAATCTCAGGCTAAATGATTATGAAGAAACTGTACAAAAAAACGAAGTTAAAAAGACCAAGAAGCATGAGTATAATCAACTAATGACAAACTTAAAAAGCATAGAAGGAATTGAAGTATTACTTCTTGGTGAGGGCAAAAAGGGAATGGCCGCCGTTTTAAAGGTTGAAAACGGCCCTGAAAAACAGGTTTATCAGAGACAGATGGAGATAACCAAAGACTTAATGAGCAAGGACTTCCAGTCTGTGTGGTTTTTCCGGGAGGTAGGGGAGCAGCTTGAGATGATCTTCATCGATCAAGAGCGTTACAAAGTACTAATGTACCTAAACGATACCAATGAATACGATTTCACTCCCGAGTATTGGCCGGAGATGGCTAAGAATTATTGGCTTGCAGATAAGTTTAAAGTCGAGGAGTGACGTGATGAACTGGAAAGGTAAGCTGGCAAAGTTACTAATAGGGTTTTGCTTATTGACGTCGCTGGCGCTAGCTGGTCATGATGTGGATGAGCATTCAGCAAATGGAAGTCGGCATGATGTTATCGTTGATATTAAAAACTGGCAACATCCGACCAAAAAAGTCTTTGAATCATACGGATTCAAAGTAATAAAAGTTGACTTGGAAAAGAACAAGACATTTCCGATCTTCTATGTTATACCGGGTGGGACTACTGTATATGATAGGGCTTTAGTGAATAGAGTTGCAAAGAATAATGGTTTTTGGGATTTTAGAATTGTCGACGTAAAAAACAACTATTTTATTGAGGCCTATTGTAGTAAAAAAGAGAAGAAAGTTATCAAAACAATATCTGATGAAGATGGAGAAAACACCTTGTTTCCAATAAAGCAAAGTGGTTACATTGATAAAGATGGATATGTTATTGTGGAACCACAGTACGACTTGGCATTTCCTTTAGTGGATGGAAGGGGACTCGTATTTCTTGATAAAAAATACGGTTTTATAGATGCGAGCGGCAAGTTAGTCATAGACCTGCAGTTTGATTATGCTTGGGATTTTAGCGAGGGCCTTGCTGCGGTCATGATAAATAATAGATATGGATATATTAACAGACACGGGGTGATGGTTATTGAGCCCAAATTTGAGCAAGCCAGCCCGTTCTCTGAAGGTTTGGCGAAAGTTTCATTGCCCGGAGAATCAATAAACTATATTGATGCAACAGGAAACATAGTACTAAAGACAGGTTACTATCAAGCCGGAGACTTCCATGATGATCGTGCTTCTGTTCAAATAGGTTTCACATATGGATATATAGACAGACAAGGGAACCTGGTTATACCCCCAAAAACCCCTGGCCTTACCAAAGATCTACCAATATATGGTTTCTCCGAAGGCTACGGAATTATGAAGATTGAACAAGGGGATTATTCAGACACAGAAGATTCAGCCACGGAAGATGATTTAATCATAGAACAAACATTCTTATACGTGTACGTAAATAAATGGGGAGAAGTATTAGGCGACATGCTCTTTTATGATGCTAACAGCTTTAGTGAAGGATTAGCTGCGGTATACGGAGATCAAGGCAAAGGATTTATTGACAAAACTGGAAAGTTGGTCATCGAGTGTAGATATGTAGGTGAGGGGTTTTCCGAGGGATTAGCAGGTGTAGTGAAAGATGACAAGATAGGCTTCATAGATAAGAAGGGGAATATGGTGATAAAACCAGCTTATGAAAGTATATGGCAGCCTTTCTCTCATGGGTTGGCATATGTTTGGGACGGAAAAAGGTTGGTTTATATCGATAAGACGGGTAGAGAGGTTTGGGCTGGGCGGAAAAGACGATGAAAGAGGCGAATATGTTATGGCTGAATTATATGTTGTTGACGGCACTAAAGTGGAGTGTAATTGCGGCGAGAATAAAACTGCTTTATGTGTGCCGACTCATCACAATTTCTTTATTAACGGAAAAGCCCAGGCAAATGTTGAAGATTACCAGCCTGGAGCAAATATATCTCCTTTTGGGCCGTGTAAACAGCGAAGGAAACGCAAGCCTTGTATCCTAAAACTCAAGTCACCCTGGATAGGCGGGAAAAAGGACGTGCAGATAGATGGGTCTGCAGCATTGATAAAGACATCGATTTTACGCTGTGGATTAGGCGGAACTATCACTGTCTGTGGTAATGCTGGACAAAACCCAAAACTAGATAAAACAGGTGCTAACTTGTCTTATGCCGAGATACCCAAAATACCACCAATACCTAAGGTGCAACTTCTTGAAGACGTTTACATAGTTGTTGATTACAAGCCGAATTTTTACGCTCAAAGTATTGTAGAGGAGAAAATCAAAGGACTAGGTGGATCTGGTGACTTGTTTGTGGCTGAGTATCAGGCGAAGCTTCAGATGATGGGTTTTGACATTGGAAAACATGGAATCGATGGGAAATATGGTAATGATACGGATTTTGCCATCGGCGGTTTTCAAAGATTAGTGGGCATTCCTGATTGTGGTGAACTTACGCCTGAAACAGTGAAAGCTATTGATAGAGCACTTGTGGATGGATTGAGGGTCGAGAAGGTAGTTGGTGGATGATCGAGTTGCGCTCCCAGATGCATGGCGATTCTGGGCTTTTTGAGAAAAGCAAAATGCTAATATAGTACTATGGATCAAAGCCTATGGAAAGTATATTTTTCTAACAAAAATTATCGGTTTGGGTGATGCAATATGAATAAAAAACTAGTATATATATTAACAATTATAGTACTCCTATCCAGCATTTTGACCTGTAAAGGTGATTTTACAGAAGATAACCCAACTCAGACCAATTCTTTAGTTTATAAAGATGAAGCAATGGGATTTACATTAGATTTCCCTATAAGCTGGAAAGAATACTATATTGTTAATAAAACATCTGAAGATTGTATAGAAGTATGCTTTATAGGAAAAAGCAATGCAAGCAAATCGATTTATGACAGTGATACAAATGGTCTGCCCTTGTTTTATATAGCGACAGAGGATTATGTGACGAATGGCTTTGTTACTGATAGAATAATGGTAATTGGGGTATTTGGTAATATGAAGTATTACTATTTTACAAGTACGGATTATCCAATTGGTATGCTTTACGATGTTTATAATGACATCGATATAGACAAAGAAGCAAGGGAATTAGCATATGCAGATTTTCTCAAAGCGCGTCAAATGGAAAATGAAATACAAGGTGTTTTAAAAACGTTTAGAGTAATTTATTAATATCCAGATTAAGGTCTGAATTATAATAAATGTTAATGTAAAAGGTTAAATTGGCATGATGAAATAACGACTTGCCTGAAAGCTTCTATTGATCCGATTAACTCTGGGCTTTAGAATTGCTTAATGCCCACGTTATTAAGCCAAGTACAATGACGATTCCAGCATGTCACGCGGAGGTGTTGCAATGACAAGCATATTTTCTCGAACACTAACGGTTTTACTCACGGCAGTATTATTAATAATGCTTGCCACTGCTGCTGTTGTAGGTTTTTCGCCCAAAGTGGGCGACGTTTGGGAGTATACCATATTTGATAGTGACAGTGAAATCATTGAGTACGGACGATCTGAAGTGAACGAACAGAGCAACAAAGGGTGGCATATTTTACCGATAGATTTGTTCGTATAGAGGGCCAAGACAGAAAGATTATAGAATGGGTTTCAATTGATAAAAATATGAAGGTTACAAATGGGCGCTTATGGGTTCATGATATCAGTGGAGAGATTCTGTTTGATTTCCTTCTTTCATGGGAAGATGATGGCTATATTTGCTATTACGAATCCGGTGATGAGGAATGGAGTCGTGAATTTAGTCTAATAAAACCACTACCTTACTACAACAGGTCTATTCCCTGGACATTGGATCTGCTTATGCGGGACAGAAGGATTGACTTTGAGCAATGTAGATACTTTTGCCTTTGAGAATTCCATAATCAAAGAGTGCAGATCTGGAATAATGACCATTAAACATTCAAATAATGTCTATTTTAGCAAAAGCAAGTTCTATGATAATGAACAATTTAACCTCATTAATATCGGTTCATGTTATGCTGTTGGCTTTGAAGAGTGTCTCATTGAAAAGAACCGTACAATGATGGGGGAGAATTACGCTTTATTTTCTACGTACGATTGCCCATTAATCGAGGTCACAGATTGCATTGTTTCCGATAATGAAGTTGAACATTTATTCTCCGGAGAACAGGAAGTAATAATGGATGGTACAGTAATAAGAGATAACGCTTTTAAAGAAGGAAATCCATTATTATTGGCGCTGAAGAATCGAGCGAACAAGTGTTAATAAAAAAAGGCCGTGCAATAATAGGACAAATGTCGCACGACCCTTTATCTATTGGTGTAGTTATACTGGCTTTAATCTCTATTGTTTTGATCACGAAGATAGTGCTGAATCTCAAAAAGACAGACTGGCTATGATGTTTCAAAAGGAGTATACCCAAAATTGGAGTGCGAATGACTCCTCCCCTTTTTAATGAATGATGACTATTTGTGATTAACGACTCTACTTCACACTCCCGCCATGGAAAAGGCACTCAAATACTTTAATATCGTTACAAAAAATCTCTTCGTAACCAGTGAACCACTCGAACTCTCCGTTTACGACGCAATGATACTTATAATCACCATTATGATATACCAATGGACCACGGTATGGATATTCTTTTGGTACCAGAGACAGGCATTCTTTGAGGAAATCCCCGGAAAAACCATCGGCGATAACCCGCCCCACATAGTTCATGGACCAAAACGGTACGTTATCGCACCATAGCGCTTCTTCACCGGCGAACTTTTCTCCACCAAGGTATGTGTCGATATACATAAGGTTGTCTTCGATATACTTTAAATCATGGGAATTTGGCCTGGAAGAGGCTGTTTCTGCGCCTTTGCCCGCATAAGTAACTTTCTTTGCACGACATAAAAAGTCGATTACTGTTTCATCGATATGTTGGTATTTATTATCTGTTTGATATGAGCAGTTTTCATCATCAGTATCCTTTACCAGCTTATCGATGCTAACTTTAAACAGGTCACTTATGATGATCAAGTTATCCATGTCGGGATAGGAACCGCCAACTTCCCATTTGGCAACAGCTTGCCTGGAAATACCGACTAATTCTGCTAGTTTTTCTTGGGATAGTCCTTTTTCTTTTCGAAGTAGTTGTAATTTGTCTTGAAATTTCACTTCAATCACCTCGACTAAAGAATACCCAATTCGTCGCAGTGTTTCCACCAATTAAAGCTAACAGAAATGACAGCTATTGGTTGCAGCATTTCATTTTGCTGATAAACAGATTTATTTTAGTTTCGTAGCATAGACACCAGATGGCGCTATCTTATTATTGTATTATTATTTTCGTTCAAACTCAAGCGCCAACTCCTCTGAAAACAGCTCTTTGGAGTAATTGCAAAGCAACTCCCGCACTTCTTCAGTTGGACCTGTCAATAAGATTTGGTCGCCGAGCTCTTGCATAATAGCAAAGTCCATCTTGAGTTTCTTTACCATGATGATATTAGATATGTTCTGTTGGTTCAAAAAATTAAGTGTCAGCTCGTCTCCGTTGATTGTAATTTTCGCAACAGAATGAGCCTTGATTAAATGGTCAAGTAAAATCGAGTTTGCTTCAGTTAGAGTATCTGTTCTAGGAGAAATGTCAATATACATCTCTTGATTTAGCTCAAACAGCTTAGCAAAGAATGAATTCTCTATTCCGTTCTGAGAAATACAGAAATCATAATACATTGCATAGTCTTCAAACGGCTTGACTACGATATCGAGCTTGGCGACAGAATCCTCGGTTAGCTGGGACCATTTGCCGAGAATGCTGTCATTTTCAATAACATCGTTATCAAGATAAAAAGGATTAACAGACAAGGTCATACAGCCGGAGAATAATAAAACCATAACTATTAAGCAGGCGTATTTGATAAATAACCTCATTTTTCAACACTCCCTATAAAATAAATATTATTTAAGTTATAATTCAGAATTGACATAGGCATTTCCTGCCTGATTCGAAAAGACCGCCTTCATTTTATCGAAGGCGGTCTTCATCTTTCAACTCTTCTTTCATTCGCTGGTAGTCCTCACGGCTGATCTCTCCCTTTGCATAGCGCCGTTTTAACAGCTCAAGATGGTCCGGTTCGCCATCAAAAAACGGCCGTTCTCCCATGGTCCAGGTCCGAAAGAAGATGCGACGGAGAAAAAT
>OBJA01000658.1_pt1 | contig 28216 bp, 21 predicted proteins | sample 1519751 | NCBI WGS metagenome assembly OBJA01 (sample SAMEA3881238, study PRJEB22517) | soil metagenome | biome: lake sediment; feature: soda lake sediment; material: sediment, water from around vicinity | place: India | collected 2013-12-23 | depth 3 m
CGCGCGATTTCATGCCGACGAGGCGGTTTTCGACGAGGTCGACGTCGGCGTGGGCGGGCGCGTGGCCGAGATCGTCGGCCAGGGGCTGCGCGCGCTCGGCGCCAGGCGCCAGGTGCTGTGCATCACGCACCTGCCCCAGGTGGCGGCGCTGGGCCACCGGCACCTGCGCGTCAGCAAGGGTGTGCGCGGCAAGGAGGCGGTAGTCACGGTCGAGGCGCTGTCGCGCGCCGAGCGCGCCGAGGAGATAGCGCGCATGCTCGGGGGCGTGGAGATCAGCGCGACGACGCGCGCCCATGCGGAAGAGATGATCGCGCGCTCGGATGCCTGCGAAACCGCCGCTCCCTGAGCAGAGGCGACGGCCTGAAGGGGCTTTATTTCTTAGTTCTTACGCCACCGCATCAGCATGTCCTGCAGGCGCTACCGATACGGCGGCCGGAGCCCTATTTTTTCTTCTTACGGCACTCGGGACAGACGCCGTAGATGTTCAGGTAGTGATCGGTGATCTCGTAGTTGAAGCGCTTGGCGATGGCGAGCTGGCGCTCCTCGATGGTCTCGTCAACGAACTCGTCCACGCGCCCGCACTTCACGCACAGGATGTGGTCGTGATGCTCGCCCTGGTTGATCTCGTAGACCGAGTGCCCTTCCTCGAAGTGGTGGCGCACGACCAGGCCGGCGGCCTCGAACTGCGTCAGCACGCGGTAGACCGTCGCCAGCCCCACGTCCTCGCCGGTGTCGAGCAGGGCCTTGTAGACCTCCTCGGCGCCGAGGTGGCGCTTCTCGCTGTTCTCCATGATATTGAGGATCTTCACCCGCGGATGGGTGACCTTGAGACCGGCCTTCTTGAGGTCGACGCCCTCGGTATTGATCTGCTTGTGCGCCATGGTGCGTATCGAATCCCCCGTGCGGCGGCGAGCCTGTGCGGTTTCGCGCGCCGCGCGCTATAATCGACCCCTATCGGTCCAATCGCCCCGAAACATCATTATCCATGAGAACGATCCGGGTTTCCCTCGCCTGCTGTCTCCTTCTGCTCGGGAGCGCGTGCAGCATGCACGTCATCGATATCCAGCAAGGCACCATCATTACACCAGAGATGGTCGCCCAACTCAAACCGGGCATGACGCGCAGCCAGGTGCGCTTCGTCATGGGCACGCCGACGATCAGCGATCCCTTCCATCAAGACCGCTGGGACTATGTCTACACCTTGCGCGCGCGCAGCGAGAGGGAGAGCTACCGCATAGCCCTGTTCTTCGAGGGCGATACGCTGGTGGAGATCGTCGACGAGCTGGGACCGGGCAGGGATCGGGATTCGGGCTGAGACGCCCGCCCGTCGCCAGCGCTACGCATCGGGCTCGACCGCAGCCTCGCCCGCTTCCCGCTTGCCGGCCTGCTTGCCCTCCGCCGCCTTCGCACGGCGGGACTCCTTGGGATCGGCGATGAGGGCGCGATAGATCTCCACCCGATCGCCCGGCTGCAGCGGCGCGTCGAGCCGGGTCAGCTTGCCGAACACACCCACCTTGTTGGCCGACGCCAGGTCGATCTCGGGATACTGCTTGAGGATGCCGGACTGGTCGATCGCCTCCTGCACCGGCGCGCCGGCATCCACGCGGACCGGGATCACCACCTGCGTTTCGGGCAGGGCGTAGGCGACTTCGACTTCTATCTTTTCAGGATCCATGGAGCAGCCTCGCCCTCGCACAGAATGCATCGACCAGGGTATTGGCGATCTGGCCGAAGACCGGACCGATCGCCATCTGCAACAGCCGGCTGGAGAACTCGTATTCCAGATCCAGCGCCACGCGCGAAGAGGTCTCGGTGATCTCGCCGAAGCGCCAGAAGCCCTCCAGGTGACGGAACGGTCCCTCGACCAGCCGCATCTCTATCATCTTGTTGCGCTGCAGCCGGTTCTGCGTGGTGAAGGTGCGCTGCAGCGGTCCGCGGTGCATCTCCAGGGAGGCCTTGACCTCGTCCTCGCTGCGCGACCATTCGCGCGCGCTGCGGCACCACGGCAGAAACTCCGGATACCGTTCGATGTCGTCCACGAGCGCGTACATCTGTGCCGCACTGTACGGCACCAGCGCGCTCCTGTTCACCACGGGCATGACTGTCTTTCTCCTTCGCTCATCCCCGCAACACGCCGAGCAGGTTCAACAGGACGATGATAACCGCAACCGGCGACACGTACCGCACCACGACCCGCCAGGACGCATAAACGCGCCTGCCGGTGGCGAGCTCGCCCTCGGTCATCGCGCGCGGCATGATCCAGCCGGCGAATATCGCGATGAACAGCCCGCCGACCGGCAGCATGATGTTGGAGGTCAGAAAGTCGAGCAGTTCGAAGAACGAGCGGTCGAACAGCCGGTAGTCCGCCCAGACATTGAAGGAGAAGATTGTACCCAGACCGAGCAGCCAGGCAATGATCCCGCACAGGATGGCGGCGGCGGGACGCGACAGCCCGCGGTTCTCCACCAGCCAGGCGACCGCGGGCTCGACCAGCGAGATCGAGGAGCTCCAAGCGGCGAAGGTCAGCAGGATGAAGAACAGCGCCCCGAACAGCACCCCCGCCGGCATGTGGCCGAAGGCGATCGGCAGGGTCTGGAACAGCAGCCCCGGCCCCTGGCCCGGCTCCAGCCCGTTGGCGAACACCAGCGGGAAGATCATCATTCCGGCGAGCAGCGACACCAGCGTATCGGCGATGACCACCATGAGCGACGCCGTGGCGATGGAGGACCGCCCCGGCATGTACGAGCCGTAGACCATCACCGCGCCCATGCCCAGGCTGAGGGTGAAGAAGGCATGGCCCATGGCGACCATGACGCCCGTCGGGGTGAGCTTGCTGAAATCCGGATACAGCAGGAAGTGCAGGCCCTGCATGAAGGCGCCGCTGGTCATCATCGCGTAGAGCACCAGCACCAGCAGCAGAGCGAACAGGGCAGGCATCATCAGCCTCACTGCCCGCTCCAGCCCGCTGCGCACCCCACGCGCGACCACCGCAATGGTCAGGATCATGAACACGGTGTGCAGGACGAGCATGTGCAGCGGGCTGGAGATCAGCTGGTTGAATATGCCCGATACGCCCTCCGCGCCGACGTCCCTGAAGTCACCGGCCAAGGCATTGAAGATATATCCCAACGACCAGCCGGCGATGACGCTGTAGTACGAAAGGATCAGGAAACCGGCGACCACGCCGAACCAGCCGAGCAGCCGCCAGGGTCGCGCCGCGCCCGCCTCCGCGCTCAGCGTGCGCATGGCGTTGATCGGGCTCTGCCGCGCGCGGCGGCCGAGCATGACCTCGGACATCATGATCGGGAGCCCGACCAGCACGATGCACAGCAGGTAGACGAGCACGAAGGCGCCGCCGCCGTAGACGCCGGCGATGTAGGGAAACTTCCAGATATTGCCCAGGCCGATCGCTGAACCGCTGGTCGCGAGGATGAATACCCAGCGCGATGACCACTCGCCATGTATGCTGACCCTGCCGTGTTCGACTGCCATGCGCGGTCTTGTTATTCGTTCTCGAGGTGCGGAATCGCGCTATTGTGGTGGATTTCCGCTCTCCGCTCAACCAGATAAGCGGCCCCCGACGCGCACAGAGGCAACACGCTCCAGGCGGAGACGCCGCAGCTCTCTGTGGGGAACAGCCGATGACGACCGCCCTCGGCGGCGGTCAGGGATGGATTCCGACGGATTTCAGCACAGACCCGTCACTATCTGTGCGCTATGGTCTCGCCATGGTGGGCGCCGACGCTGCGCCGTATCGGACAGCGCCGATCGCGCGCCGGATCTCCGTTCCCAGGGCGTGGAACCCGTCACCGCCGACCAGATCTCCTGTCTGGTGACGGATTCCCGAGCTGATGCCCCGCTCCCGCAGCCATGAACCATGACCATGGCTGTGCGCCTGCCGATCTGAAAATAAACCGGTCAACGCAAGTGAAAACAGGGGAACAGCCGCCCCGATCATGCGTTTCGGCAGGCAGGAACATCAGCATCAGAAATTCGCGCGCAGACCGAGCACGAAGTTGCGACCCATCAGCGGAGCAACGTCCTTGATGAAGGACGTATGATTGAGCGCGAGCTCATCGAGCAGATTCGTTCCCCGGAGATAGATCTGCCTGCTGATCCGGCTGCCACCCAGGTTGTAGGCGACGGTGACATTGAGCATGTCGTAGGCCGCCGTATTCGTCTCGAAAGCGGCGATATCATCCTGCTCGAACGAACGGTAGTAATCAAGGTTAGTAGAAAGTCTCTCCCGCGCGATGTCGACCCGCACGCCCGCGCGCGCCGCCGGAATGCGGGGCAGATAACCGGCGCCGCCGGAAAGGCGGCCGCGAACGTAATCGCCGTATACCGCGGCACGGATATGATCCGTGATTGCGTAGCCGACTTGCGCGTCGACACCGGTGAACCGGGCGTCCTGTTGTTCATAACGGATGAATCTGAAATCCCCCTGCTGATCGAGCGTCTGCGCAAAGATGTAGTCATCGACCGCGTTCTGATAGAGGCTGACGGAAAAGCTGAGGTCGTCAACGGCCCCTCGCAGTGTCAGGTCGACGAACTGCGAAGTCTCCTGCTCCAGCGCGGGATTGCCAAGCTCGAACGTATTGGTCGCCAGATGCACGCCATCGGCATAGAGTTCCTGCGGAGTCGGAGCGCGCTGCGAACGCGCGAGCGACAACGCGAGCGACAGATCCTCCGTCAAGTCCCAGGTCAGGGCGCCTGAGGCAGAGAACAATCGATGCTTGACCCAGGAATGCGGCGGTTCGACGTCGATGTCCTGCCATTCCTGCCGGACCGCAAGCTCGAGGCGCCAGTTCTCGGCCCGATATTCCTCGAGCAGAAACACGCCCATGCTCCTGGTGGTGGTCTCCGGTATGAAGCTTTCCACGCCCACGGCGCTGAACTCACTTCGCCCCGACTGAACGCCGGCTACCCCGCGCCAGCGACCGATCGGCGCATGTCCGATCTCCAGCCGAAAGTCGTAGCCTTTGTTGCGGAAAGTGGTCCCGACCACGCCGTGATCAATCTCGTCGTGCTCATAGTCGGTGATCCCGGCGCGCAGGCGAATATTCTCGATCGCCGGGAGAGGATCGCGATACTCCCCGCGGATATCGAAGCGGTCGCTGCGCAAGTCCACGAACGGTATCCCGTGGTCATGGTCATCGTCGTGGTCATGCTCGCCGCAATGCAGTTCAGCGCCATGCAGATGGCAACCTTCATGCTCGTGACTGTGCCCGGGCAATCCGTACTCGCTTCTCTGTCTCGTGTAGGCAGCGCCGAAGAAGCCGTTCCGACCGACCCATGAGAGACCGGCGCTGGCGGTGGAGCCGTCGTGATAGCTTCCTTCCACACGCCGTTCCGGGCGATCCGGGATCCGATAGTCATCGGAGCGGCGAGACGAACCTTCCAGACGGAAGGCGAAGTTGCCAGCACCGGCCGTGAAGCCGGCGGCCCCGCTGCGCTCAGTGTCCGCCGTTGCGCCCCTGAGCTCCGCCGCGCCTTCGATACCGCCTTCCGGCAGAGCTGTCGGAACTCGCTTGTCGATCAGATTGACCGCGCCGCCGATCGCCGCGCCACCATAGAATAGGGCGCTCGGACCCCGCAGGACCTCGATCCGCTCCAGCAGCAATGGTTCCGTTGCAATCGCATGATCAGGGGAAACGGCGGAGGCATCCATCAGCTCGGAACCATCCGACAACACCCTGACTCGTGGAGCGGTCTGCCCGCGAATGACCGGACGGCTCGCGCCGGCGCCGAACGTATCCGACCGGATGCCGGGCTCACCGTCCAGGGTATCTCCGACCGTACCGCGGCGGCGATGAATCAATTCGTCACCTTGAATAATGGTTATCGGCGCAGCCATTTCGTCTGCAGTGCGGCCGAGCGGTAATCCCCGAACGACGATATCGCCCAGGACCATAGGATCCGTCGAGGCAGGCAGAGTCTGCGCGCTGGCGGCGGAAGAGGCCAACAGCGCATGAATGCCGATGACAGAAAGATGGAACAACGGTGATCTCATAGGCGCACACCCTCGCGAGAAGTTGCAATCAGGATTGCTTTCGCTATACTGGCAAGATGTAATATTATTACATTACTAAACCAAACGAAAGCAGGAGGAGTCCAAAAATGACGAGAACCAAAATCGGCGTGGCGCTAACGGCGGCAACCATGATCGGCCTGGCCGGTTGCAATAGCAGTAGCAGTAGAGGCGAGGGCCCTCCAGAGGAGGACCCTGATCACGAGCACGTCGCCGGCGCCGTGCGGGCGCTGGCCAGCGACCAGAACGGAACGCTGCGGCTGTACAATCTGTCGAACGGAGAAGTGGTCTGGACACACGCCTTCGATGGCATCGGCGCCGCTGAACTGTCCGCACTGGATACGACCGAGGATGGCCGGTTCGCCATTATCAGCCTGCGCGGCGGCGCCAACGGCGTAGCGTTCCTCGATTCCGGCGTATTGGTGGAAGAGCACGATGACCACGTGCACCTCGAAGTCGAACCGCCGCAGTTGCTCGACTACCGTATCGACGGCGACGATTTCGGCGCCAGCCTCATCTCGCATGTGGTATCCCACGCCGGGCGTATTTCAGCCTTCTTCGACGGTGATCCCGACCTGACGGACATCGCTTACGCAATCACGATACCGGCGTCGAATCTGACCGGCGCCCCCGTGGCGGCACAGGTCAACCAGGGCAACCGCCATCATGGCGTGGCGTTACCGGCCGAAGACGGCGCATTGATCATGAGTGTCGCGGAAGGCTTGGGAACGGCTCGTACCGGCGTGCGCATCTACGAAGGCATGACGGAAGTCGCGGGCTTTCCGACAAGCTGCGCAGGACTGCACGGCTATGCGGTAGTCGATGAGCACTATCTGTTCGGCTGCTCCAATGCGCAAGGCGGCACATTGGTCGTCACACACGATCACGATACGGATAGTTGGACGGAGCATCAGGTGGACTTTCCGGCCGGCGCCACCCTGGGCATCTCGAACTTCGCCTGGCATCCGGAGCTCGATTTCGCCCTGGCGCCGTGGGGCAACGCGGCGTTCATCCGCGTGCATCCCACGGCGGAGACGATGCTCGAAGGCGACGTGCTCGAGCTGCCGGCCCAAGCCTGCGGCTACGCGCTGCGCGACGACAACGGCGAACACGTGCTGGTGCTCACCGTCGACGGCGTGCTGCGCGCTTACGACTCCGCGGATTGGAGCGCCGGCCCGGAGCTGAAGGTGCTGGACACGTTCGAATGCTCAGGCACCGTACCGATACTGAAAAGCGTGGGGTCCTATGCGTACCTCACCGACCCGGGCGCAGGCAGTCTGCTGGAGATCGAAATCCACGACGACGAGCTGGAGATTCACCAGTCAATCGCATTGGAGGACGAACCACGACGGCTGACGCTGTTCCGGTACCCGGCAGGGCTCGAAGACCACGATCATTGACCGCGTGAGAATGGTGAGGCGTGAGCCGCCGATCAGGCTGCCCGGCTTGATTCGGCGGCTCACCGCCGACTATGCGGACGGCGCAACACTAGCGAAGGCGATCGGCCCCACCGTCGTGGCAATTGCGTCCGGACGTGACTACTGCGGTAACGGAGACGTACCGCCTAGGCTGCGGCGCACATCGAGCAAAGCCCGCGAACCTCAACGGTCTGCTCCTCCATCTCGAACCCGAGCCGCTCCGCATCTTTGTGCAGGCTGCGGTCGATATTCGCATTGTGAATCTCGGCCGCCGATTCACACTTGCGGCAAATCAGAAACTGCCCCGTATGCTTCGTCTCGGGATTCGCACAACCCATGAAGGCGTTGAGACTGTCCAATCGATGAATCAGCCCCGCGCCGAGCAGAAAGTCCAAGGCCCGATAAACGGTATTGGGAGTTGCTTTCCCATCGGCCTGGTTCATCAATCTCAGGATGTCGTAAGCCCGGATAGGCCCATGGCGCGACCACACGAGTTCCAGGATCTGGCGGCGCAGGCCTGTCAGTCGGATACCCCGCTCCGCACAAACGGCCTCCGCACTCATCAGCGCGCTTTTGACACAGATTCTGTGATCGTGTTTTTTTGATGGGAAATCGCTGATTATTCGGGCGGCTGCCATTACATGCTCCTAGCTGGACTATGTAATAGTATTACAGGCAATAATGGTCGTAAACCTCTTCGTGGCATAGAGATAGCCATTGGACCTGCTCCATGCGCCATCCGCGGCCGTCCCGCTGGACGCAAGCCGCAGCCACCTTACCGGGAGGACATCGACGGAGACCGGATTTCGCCTTTGCAGGCGCCATGATTTGCGCGGCTCGACCGCTTTCATATCGAACACAGACCCTCTCGTTGCTCCGAGACGTCCAGCCCGCCTGCCAGTCAGCGCCGACTTGCTATTCGTCCTCGAGATGTGGAGTCGCGCTATTGCTCTCCCCTCACCCGGATAGGCGCAATCCCCGCGTGTATAATGGCGGCAGCCTCCGGACCGGAGCGCATCGCGCCCGCGGAGAAGTGCCCCCGCCGGGAGCGGTCCATTATCATCGGTGCCTGATGAGCAAGAACAAGCAAAGCAATGCGGCCCCCGCCCTGATCGCCGAAAACCGCAAGGCGCGCCACGACTACTTCATCGAAGACCAGTACGAGGCCGGCCTCGCGCTCGAGGGCTGGGAAGTGAAGAGCCTGCGCGCCGGCCGCGCGCAGCTCAACGAGAGCTACGTCGTCATCAAGGACGCCGAAGCCTGGCTGCTCGGCGCCCACGTCTCCCCGCTGGCGACGGCGTCCACGCACATCAACCCGGACCCCACGCGCACCCGCCGCCTGCTCCTGCACCGCGAGGAGCTGAACAAGCTGATCGGCGCCGTCGAACGCAAGGGCTACACCCTGGTGCCGCTCGACCTGCACTGGAGCCGCGGCCGCGCCAAGCTGCGCATCGGCCTGGCCAAGGGCAAGAAGCAGCACGACAAGCGCGCGACCGAGAAAGAACGCGACTGGCAGCGGGAAAAACAGCGCATCATGAAGAGATAGGGTACGGACCGGCGCCTCGGACCCGAGACCAGTGCCTGCCAGGCGGTGACGCCAGGATAATGAATATCGCCGGCGCGATTCCATACACCAGCCGGACCGGCATCCGCTGCGCGATGCGATCGCCCGGCAGCACTAAGGGGGATATTGGCGATCATCATGCCGGGCATCGTCCCCGGCACCGCCGCCGCGAGAGCTAGCATTGCGCAGCCCCGACAGCGCCTGCGTCCCGCGGGCCGGGGCCTTGCAAACACGTCCTGATCCTGCTATTCACAGGACGATGCTTCCGTTCTGAACGAGTTCCCGCTCCGCCATGCTCGAAACCCTCTTCTCCCTACTCGGCGGCATCGGTATCTTCCTGCTCGGCATGATGCTGCTCTCCGGGGGGCTGGTGGCCTTCGCCGGCGGGGCGCTCCAGCAGGCGCTCTCGCGCTTCGCGGGGACGCCGCGGCGGGCCTTCGTCTCAGGCGCGCTGATCACGGCGGCGGCGCAGTCCTCGACGGCCACCACCGTGACGCTGATCGGCTTTGTGAGCGCCGGCCTCATCACCTTCGCACAGGCGGTGGGCGTGGTGATCGGGGCGAGCCTCGGCAACACGGCGACCGGCTGGATCGTGGCGGGGCTCGGCCTCAAGATCAGTCTCGGCTTCTATACCCTCCCCCTGATCGGGATCGGGGCACTGCTCCGGCTCCTCGCGCGTGAGCGCTGGGCGAACCTCGGCATGGCTATCGCGGGGTTCGGGTTGCTCTTCGTCGGACTCGACACCCTGCAGCAGGGCATGCGCGGCCTGTCGGAGATGTTCAGCCTGGCGGACCTGCCGGCAGGCGGCATCGGCGCACGGCTCGTCATCCTGCTGGCCGGTTTCGCGCTGACGGCGGTGCTGCAATCCTCGACGGCGGCGATCGCGATGGCGCTTGCGGCGCTGCACACCGGGGCGATCAACTTCGATCAGGCGACCGCGCTGGTAATCGGCGCGTCCATCGGCACGACGCTGACGAGCCTGCTGGTCTCGATCGGCGCAACGGTGCCCGCCAAGCGCACGGCGGCCGCGTACATCCTGTTCAACCTCGTCGCAGGGTTGATCGCGATCGTGCTGGCGCCCGTATACCTCTTCCTGATCGAGTTCGCCGGGCGCTACGCAGGCATCGCCCCGGGGGCGCTCGGCCTCGCCGCCTTCCACACCCTCTTCATCGCCGTCGGGGTGGCGCTCTTCCTGCCCTTCACCGAAGCGTTCGCGCGCCTCGTCGAGCGCCTGCTGCCCGAGCCCCCGGACGACGCCGCGCGGCACCTCGATTCGAGCCTGCTCTCGATCCCGCAGATCGCGCTCGAGGCCGCACAGCGTGCGCTCGCCGAGATGACGGAGCGTCTCTTCCACGCCTTCGGCCAGGTCCTGTCCGGCGCACCTCCGGAAGGGCTGGCAGAGACGCTGGCGCGGACGCGCGAGTCACTCGAACGCGCCTTCGACTTCGTGAGCCGTATCCCTCCGCCCGCGGGCGACGGGGACTTCGCGGCCCGGCGCATCTCACAGCTCCATGCCATCGACCACCTGATCCGCTTCCGCGGCCGGCTCGTCGAGCTGGACCAGGTGCGTGACGAACTCGCGGACCCGCTCTACGCCGACGCCCTCACGCTGAGCCGCGACCTGCTCGCGCTCGCGCGCTCCGGCCCCGCGCCGTGCGACAGCGGCGAAATACTCCAACGCATGGCGGCCGACGTCGAGTCCCTCGCCGTCCTCAGCCGGCAGACCCGCCATAGCGTACTGAAGGAGACCGGCCCGGCGCCCGCCTCGCGCGCCCTGCGGGTGACCGACACCTTTCGCCGCATCGAGCGCGCGGGCAGCCACGTCTGGCGCATCTGCCACTACCTCGCCGCGGCCGGTGCGCCGGCCGACGAGCGCCCGTCCGATGGCCTCCCCGACCAGGCGGAGCCGGTCCTGGTCGAGGACGGGCCGGCGACGGCCGACGAGGGATTCCACCCACGCCCGCAGACGGGAACCGCGGCTGGCTGAATGGCCCGGAGTGATGGGACCGGGCTGCTCGAAGGGTCGGTCTTGCCGCACGATCCTGTTGCCGTTGCAACCCGCCCCTTTGAATCCCTGATCCACGCCCCTATAATGATTGGGAATCCTGGGGGCGACTTGGCTTCGACGTGGGTTGCGAAACCCGAGGGGCATGCCGAGGGGCAGATGACCTCGTAAATCATCACTGCAAACAACATAGTTGCCAACGACGACAACTACGCCCTGGCTGCTTAAGACAGCCAGCATCTGACCGGAGCCGTGCTTGCGCGTCCGGAGTCCTTCGGGACGTCTCAGGTGTCATCTCTCGCAAGATCGCGATGAAGCCCGCCCCGGGCTGATTCGCTAAAACCTCAGGGGCTCGCCGTCTGTCTTCCCTGCCGGTCGGGTAGCGGGCGGTTAAATCAAAGATTCGGCTAAGCATGTAGAACCGAAGGCAGAGGACTTGCGGACGCGGGTTCGATTCCCGCCGCCTCCACCATAAATCAATAACTTACAGCTCAATATTGACCAACTTTTGGTCTGTTTTGGGCATGTTTGGGCATAGGTTGGTCAACTTTTTGGTCAACATTTTCGGCCCAAAGCGCACGTAGTTTCGCCCTCCCCTCCAGCCTAAGGGCACGAGCCTGTAATTCAGTCTTCCATTCGTGGAACCCCCCTCAACCGAGGCATAGCCCCTGTCAGAGACCCCTCCTCGAAAGCTCAAGAGATGACTGCGACTCCAAAAAAAGGTCAAATCACCCAACTGGGCTAGTGTGGTGATTTCAGAATGTCAGTACAATCCGTAGAGGGCGAGGGTCGGGAGGTCAGCAGAATGACAAGAAAACGACGCACCAATACAGGGATACCGGGTCTTTCCTTCTCATGGAAACGTGCTCTTGGAATCAGTCAAGCCAGAAGTCGCATCGCTCGAAGCACAGGCATCCCAACAACTAAGGCTGGTATTCAGCGCAAGGTCGGTAGAGGCATCCTCGGAATACTATTCCCGTTCCTGAAGTGAACATCAGCGGACGTCACCTCCTTGAATAGCGGTCCCGAGAGTCCGCCTGTCACTGTCATAAGCACTCTGATCTATCCGCGCATCGACGTTATTTGAGCGTCCTACGCTGCGGTGCCGGCCTAGCCGTGTCGCCCCCATCGCTCAGACCATCCGCACGCTCCACGCGCTTGAGTGGCGTCGCGCCCACAGGCAAGGCACGCTCAATGACTAGATCGTCACCAAGCTTCGCCAAACGTGCCTGAAGCCCAGAGACATCAGAACACCAAATGGTTTCTGCATCGCGGTCGCGGGCGAGATCGGGGCCACTACCGCCCGATGTGAACGCGACGGCCCGCATTTGTAGCCGGCCGCCGTCGGTGTTGCCGCTCAACTCGACGCCATAGTCGGGCCGCGTCGAGGACCGCAGTACAACCCGACCATCTTCGACCCACGAGGTCGACATGCCTTCCGTGACCTCATAGCCCAGGGTGCCAAGTCCTTCCAGGACGGCGAGGCGGCGAGCTGCGGCCGCAGCGACAGCGCGTTGGCGTGCGGTCATGTCACTTGCCTCACCGATGCGTGCACGGATGTCATCCTCACCAAGCGCTTCGATGCCAACACGAAGCTGATCCGATGCGCCTTCCATCATTGTGTCTAGCTCGGACAGCGTCGCATCCAGTTCGGACAACGCAGTGCGTCGACGCCAAGCTGCCATAAGAGCACGTCCAGTCTCGACTTCTAGGCCGTCGAGGAGCAAGCTGCGTCTTGCACCGTCTGCACGAGCAGCTTCGTCAAGCCGCTGCCGCCAACCGTCGACGACGCTTACTTCCGTCAGACTCTCCAGCTCGGCAATACTAGCATCGAGTCGCTCGATCTCTGGATCGGATGTATTGTCAGCCTGAGAGGCTAGCCAAGTGGTCAGTGTAAGCGGCCCTTTGTTATCCTTCAGCTGTCTGGCGAGATCGGTCGTCGTCGACGAGGATACTTTCTTCCGAGCTTCGGCCAACAGAGCGAAGCCTCGCTCTAACGCAGCTCTGTTTCCCAGCTCGAGACCGCCTTCGACATCCCCCGGTACTTCGACGCTTGCTTCCCGCAGCATTCGCAGCAACGTCGAGGCCGCATCGCGTTCTCGCCGTTCCGAAGATAGTGCCACTGCTTGCGCGGCCGCCGCCTTCGTGAGGCGCGCTTGGACATCGGAGCGCAGGAATGCCTCTTCCTGTGGCGCCTGCTTTTGGAGATCCATGAAGCGATCCGCCGCGATCAAGACAGCAAGCGCTTCGCGCCGCTTCTGCGCAGCGCTCACTTCTTCATCGCTGACACAGTCGTTGCGCTTACCTATGCGGATCCATTCCGCCAGCGCCGCATCGACACGCGCCAAGTGGCCGCGACAGATGTCGAGAAGCTCCTCGCGTGTGACGATGCGAACGACCTTGGGGCCACTCATACCGTTCCTCCCATGGCGCGTGTCACGGCATCATGCAGGCGCGCACGCTCCGATGCCGGTTCATGGAACCAGCGATGCGAAGAGACGCGATGAATTTCCGGGATCGACCGCCGCAAGACAGCCGGCCGCCACATCTCGCGGGCGCGCGCGTTCGCGAGCAAGGGATGACGCGGAGCATCGCACTCGATGCCAATGCCATAGAGGCCAGTTCGCGGATCTTTAATGGCGAAGTCGAGGCCGAACGCGCCGTCCTCATGAGCGTGGTGCGGCTCCCAACCGAGCTTGCGGATTTCGGCGGCGACCGAGGACTGGAAGCCGTCAAAATCCGCAGCACTGCCATTGCCTTGCCGCTGCTCCGACGTCAACCGCGCTAGCAGCGCCTGAGCGGTATCAAGTTCACCAGCCGACAAAGCGCGCGCATATTCAAAATAGGCCTGCAGATAGTCGCGCGGGCTGGCCGCCTGGCGACGGGTCGATAGAAGATCGGAGATAAGCGGAATTGGCATCGAAGTGACCAAGATCACCTTCTCGCGGGCGCGAGTCACAGCGACGTTCAGCCGGCGCTCGCCTCCCGACTGCCCGAGCACGCCGAAAGTTCGCCGGAACGTGCCTTGGGCGTTGCGGCCGAAGGTCGAGGAGAAGACGATAACATCGCGTTCGTCGCCTTGCACATTCTCGACGTTCTTGACGAAGAAACCCATGTCCTCGCCACCTTCGGCGCGGTCACGCTCCCGAGATAGCACTTCGCGAAAGCGGGGATCGCTCTCGGCGCGATCCTCGATCAAGTCTTCAATAAGATCGGCCTGCTTCCGGTTGAAGGTGACGACGCCGACCGTCGGCCGAGTCTGGATGGACACATTCCAGAGATTCGCGAGCACCTCGACCACGCGCTCCGCCTCAATCTCGTTAGTCTGCGCCTCGTAGATGCCATCGGCCTGTATCACCTGGATTGGCCGCACCCGGCGAATTTCATCGGCGGGATGGCGCGCTGGAACGCTTAGCCGGTTGACGTAGAAGGAGGCGTTCGAGAACTGGATGAGTTCGCGGTAAACCGAGCGATAGTGGATCTGGAGAGTGGTTGACGGGATCACTGTCTTGGCGAGCTGCAGAAGGTCGGGACAGTCCTTGATCTCCCGCCGATTCCAGGTCTCCGCAACGGCTTCGCGCTCTTCCTCGTCAGCACCCTCCTCGGCCTCGTGTCCCTCGAACACCTCGGCTTCGTCGCTTTCGACGCGGCTGGCGAAGAAGTTAGTCGGGGGCATCTGCTTCTCATCTCCGCTCACGATCACAGCACGGCTTCGGAACAGTGTCGGCAACGCATATTCCACTGGCATCTGCGATGCCTCGTCATAGATCACAGTATCGAACATCGCCTTCTTGAGCGGGAGCAGCCGGCTTGCGACGTCGGGATTGACGAGCCAGACCGGACGGAGCGCCATCAGGCCGAGATCGGCGCCGCAATCGATAAACTCGCGCAAGCGCCTTGCTCGCACGCCGCGCAGCCGGGTGATATCTTCCCATTCGCGGAGCGGACGCAGGTCGCGCGTATCTATCCCCTCGACAAGCAGCTTGCGATTGAGCGCACGCATTTCCCTGTCGGCTGCCGCCAGCGAGGCGGCCTTGGCTTCCAGCTCGGTTGCTTCCAGCAGGAGCGCAGGGTTCTCCTCCTCCAGCCGGGTTTTCCACGCCAAGCGCGCCTCGATGGCAATGATCCGTCTGACGGTCGGTTCCAGCACCGCGTCCGTCAACGCACCAAGGATTGGACGAATTCGATGGAGGATACCGAATACCTCCATCGCTTCGCTGCTGAGACCGGGCACGCGCGCGCGGAAACGCTGATAGGCTGTGAGGGTCGGGCACGCCGCGAGCAGGGCGTCGACCGCAGTCGTGTTGGACAGGTTCGAGTCGATAACGGTGGACCGCTCAGCAATCCATTCGTCGGCTATCCAGGGCTTGAGCCGATCAAGCGCTTCGGTACTCGCCATATGAGCGGCGTGCCGGGCAAGCCCTTGGTCGACTCCTTGAATGAGATCCTCAACCGCCTGCACGGATGCGGTGCGAGCCATGGCGAACGCCATATCGGTTTTGGGATAAGCCTCCAGCCTCTCGACCAGTTCCTCGACAGCCGCGAATTCGGCGCTGATTGCACGGGTCACAGCAAGAAGATCGGACACGCGCAGCGGACCCACATGACCGAACGGCTCGCCCGCATCAGCCAGCGCCGCGGCGAGCCGTTGGCGTAGTGGGCGCACGCCACCTTCACGATGCAACGCTTGGCCAAATGTGGCGACGTCCGTGAGTCCAACGCTTCTCAGGAAGCGGCTTCGTCGCCGCCAGGCTAACCATCGGCCCAGCGACAGTCGCTGCAGAAAGCTGGTCCCAGCAAGCAAGCGATCGGACAGCCCGGTCCACGCTTCCAGCTCGGAATCGTCCATCGCGAGCGCCACCGCTAGGGCTCCATCCTCCGCCTCATCGGGCGGGAGCGCGAGAAGCCCCCGCTCGATGTCGGCGAGTTCCTGTTGGATGGGCGTGCTCGCGCGGCCCCGGGTTCGCATACCTGCAAGCTGGTCGAGCCAGCGCGCGAGCCGCGCGCGGCGATAGGCCTCCACCGCGCGAAGCGCCGACCCATGGGATATGGTCCAATTGCGATAGAGGTCGGGATCGTCGATCGCCAAGGCATCAGGCGTCCGCTCTATGACGGAAAGCCGCTCACGCTCAGCATCCGCAAACAGCGCGAGATCAGCCTTGAAAGCTCCAATCGTTCCCTCATCAGTCCCGAATGGGCGCGTAACTGCCAGCGGGCTGCCTTCATAGTGTGCTGGAAGCCACAGCCGCGCGACAGGCGCACAAGTTTCCTGAAGAACAGCGAGACTGCCGGGGTTGAACCGCCCGAGCAGGTAACGAAGGGCGGGCACGCTCGGCACGGCAGGCCCCTCATTGGCGAGTGCGATCAGGTCGCTCAAGATCAGCCGATAGGACAGGCCGGTGGATTCATCGACCGCATGGTAGATGGCATGCTGATCGTCGAGCGCGCGCTCTAGCGCCTCGATCCTAGATGCAGTCTGCGCGCGCTGTTGCCTCCATCCCGTGGCGCCGCCGGGGCGCTGCCAGACCGCCTCGATCTGCTCTCGGATCGCCCGGATGACCGGCTCGCGATCGCGGTTCACATCGTTGACCATGACAATCCGATCGCTGAGACCTGCCGCGGCCAGCCGTTTGTACACCACTTCGAGCGCGGCCTGCTTCTGACAAACGATGAGGAGGCTACGCTTGGTGCCGATGGCGTCAGCGACCATGTTAACGATCGTTTGGCTCTTGCCAGTTCCGGGTGGACCTTCTATCAGCAGGCCTCGGCCGGACCGGGCCTCTATCACGGCCGCTTCCTGCGATGGATCGCTGTCCGACGTGAAATAACGCTCGATCTCGGGAGGCGGATCGAACTCCGCACGGCGAACCTCCTCGCCCACCCTAAGAACCGTCTCCAGACTCGAACCTGTCGGCGGGATGGCCTTGAGCTGGCGCAGATCCTCCATCACCGCCTGCCCGACATAGGTAAGGTGGAACAATACAGCGGCGCAGGCCACACGATCCTCGCCGACACGGACCGTCGCATCCTTGGAAGGGATCGGTCGCAATTCCCCTTCATCGATCTGTGCGAGACCACGGAATGCCTCGACCGCCTCGGCTGCGGTAACTGTCGACCGACCCAGCATCTCGTTCGCAGCGTCCCGCCATCGCTGCGCAGCCTCAACGCCGAGCAGCGTTTCAAAAGCCGGATTGAGCCGGACCTCCTCGCGGTCGCGATCGAAGGCTAGTGTCACCAAACCGCGTGCGCCGGTCTCAGGGCGCAGCTTCACCGGCCACAGCAGGATGGGAGCGATACGCGGCTTGGTTGACGCCTTGGCTTCCTGCATCAGGAGGAAGGGGAAGCCCAGATAGAGGCCGTCGATGCCTGTATCGCGTCGATAGAGGGTGGAATGAGCATGGAGTGTACGCAGACGCCGCTCCACTCGCGGATCGGCGGCCAGCGGGGCAGGATCGACATCGATCACCTGCTCGTTACGCTGCAACAGGTGGTCAAGCAGCGCGCTTGCCCGCCGCCTGGCGCTGTCCAGCTCGCTGAGGTCGATGCGCGGCGTCGTCTTGCCGATCACCATGCGCGTCAGGGGGCCGCGCATCGCGGTGGCGGTGATCCGCCGCGCGTAGAATTCCAGCAGGACCGCTACATAGGATTGCTTCGGTGGTTCGCGCCATTCCGCCTCGGGAACCGCGAGGAGCACCAATGCACGCGCGATCGGAAGCCGGCGTTCGACACGGAACTGGTCCGCCCACTCGTCGATCCGATCACGGCCGCATCGTGCAAAGCCGCCAAGGCGCCCGTCGAGCGCGGCATGCAAATCGCGGCGTGGCTGGGCAAGCCAGGCATGTGCGGCTTCGGCGTCGAACGAGGTGAGGCCGGCGCGCTGCGCGGCTGTCTTGGCTTCATCGATGATGGCATCGGCGGCGCGGAAGTGGACGATGTCCGCACTCAGCAGAAGAATATAGTCTTCTTCGGCCGTGATCCGTCGCTCGAGAATCGCCAGTAACCCAGGATGGTCGGTGTCGGGAAGCACGCGGCGTCGCTCGCCCCACACCGCCGCCAGCCGGCTTTGCGAGGTAGACAGAACGTTGACCCGGAGCCGCTCTTCGTCGAGCGAGACATCGAGCTGCTTGGCCCGCTCGCGGACCTTCTCGGCGCGACGCTGGAGCCTCGCCAGCCACAGTTCGCTATCCTGCTCCTCAAGGAGTGCCGGGACCGGTCCGACGATCAGCGCATATCCCTCCTCGGGATGGTCGAGCAACCAGTTCGGCATCACGATCTCGCCTCTAACAACGAGCGGCATGGACGGGTTCATGGCCTTGAGTGCAAGGGCCAGACGCATATCCTCGGACGTATCGGGGAGCGCCTGGATCCTCCGCACGTCCGCGCGCAGCGCGGCATTAACGCCTGTCTCCTCCATCCAAGTCAAAACCTCGCCTTGCAGAAAGAGCGCACGCGCTTCGTCCCACGTCTCGGGCTGGGCTGCGGCAAGCGCAAGCCGGGCCATACTGCCGTAGCGCCGGCCGGCGAGAACGATCGTGCGCCCGCTTTCCGCGCCGGTGGGTGCACTGGTGGATGCGGGGAGCGCCGGCGGATCACCGTCCAGCCAGCGGCGCACTTCCAGCCAACTCCAGCGTTCCCGACGATCGCGCGCGAGCAGTCCCTTGAGCAGGTGAGCGATCTCAGGTTCCAAGCCGTCCGGTATCGGTGCGCCGTTCGTCAGGACGTTGATTAGGAATGCCTGGTCGTCGGCTCCAGCGAAACAGGCACCGCGCGTCACCTGCTCTAGCAGCAGCATGCCGAGGCTCCACCAGTCGCTGGCAGCGGCAACACCGCCCGCAACCGCCTCCGGCGCGGTGTAGCGGGTGATCTCGAGCGGAGAGACGATATCGAGATCGAAGTCGGAAAGTCGCGCTGACCCGAACCCGGTGACAACCAAGTCGAGTGACTCGCGCTCGCGAACGAGGATCGCGTCGGGTGTCAGATCGCGGTGCCGCAACCCGCATTCCGCGAATGCGGCAAGTGCCCTTCCTATCTCTTCCACGACGCGCCGCAATGTGCCGACATCGTCGGGGAGCAGGCCAAGATCGGCGAGCGTGCCGCCCTTCAGATCCTCGGACACCTCGTAGGCGCGATCGTGCCAGCGTCCCGTCGCAAGAATCTCGGGCACATGGTCGCGGTCGAGCGTCCGCAGCGCATCGTAGACCTCGGTGTCGGGCTCGCTGCCGTCGGCGTAGAGCGTGAGGATCGCCTCGTGGCCGTCGGCCTCTCGAACAGCGGCGTAACGTTCACCGATCTTGCTCGTTACCAGTTGTCGCTCCAACCGCCAGTCGTCGATGACGGTAGCGCTTGTGGGAATATCAGGGGCGTCACCAGGCGGATGGTCCGGAGAGGAGGCGCCCGGTTCGATGTCAGCGCCACACTCCAGGCACAGCAGATCCCCCGGTGCTACGTCATGGCCGTTCGCGCATCTGAATCTGGCACTGGGGGGCGCAGGTGGCGGAGACGACACGGGGCGCCATCCCTCCAGGCGTATAGGGACGCCCGACAGATCCCATCCACAGGGCCGGCCGTCGACTGAACCCTCGCAGAACAATTCGGCAAGCGGCCGCTCGCTCTCGCAATTTGGGCAGAATCGCATCATCGGCCGGTGGCCTTCGGTATCTGGTCGGATAGTGTCACCCGATGGCCGGAGGCCGCCAGCGCGCTGCGCAGCCGCCCAATGTCTCCTCGTGCCGGGATGCCGGCGAACCATGCATGGCCTTCTTCATCGAACGCAACATCGAGGCGCCGATCCCGCGCATCGGCAGGACGGTCATATAAGGCGAACTCCTCGCCGAGTGCGGTCAGGATATGCAGGCGCTGATTGTCGCTACCGCGGAGCGCGAGCGTTTGTGGAGCACGCAAGTTGAACGGGCCGGCAATAACCGCATCGACTAGGCCGGGATGGGCAGCGAACCAGTCGCGCACGCTCGCCATCTCGTGCCCGGTAAAAAGCAGTACAGATCGTTGCGACACGCTGCGCCAGTGGCCGAGAACAACGGCGAGCGCATCGGGTTGATCGAAGGGCTCGCCGCCCGAAATCGTCAGCCCGTCGGCCTCGTCCGCATAGGTGGCGAGGATATCGAGGACGTCGGTGATCCCTGTCATCCCGGCACTTTCGTCCCAAGTGTCGACCGACACGCAACCTAGGCAGCGGATTGAGCATCCCTGGAACCAAAGAGCGACCCTGCGGCCCGGGCCAAGGGTAGTCACAGGAAAATGGATGCGGGAGAGGCGGATAACGGTCATGCGCGCTCGAGCCTGAGCGTCGTGACGGCGCCTGCATCAACTGCCGTCACAGCGACGGGTCCGGTGTAGTCGTGATCGAACAGGGCGCGCGCGAGTGGGTTGATGAGGTGCGCTTCGATCTTGTTACGGATGCCGCGGCCACCGTTCGAAAGGTCTGCGGTGCAGAGGTGGCGGAGCACCGCCATCGCCTCCTCCCCAATCGCCACGTCGTGGCCGGAAGCTGCGGCGTCCGCGAGGACCGCGGCGACCATGCCCGCGAATATCTTCTCGGCTATGTCGGGGCGGATGAAGTCGAAGACAATGATGTTTTCGCCTATGCGGTTGAGGATTTCTGGGCGATTGAGGACCAACTTGAAATGGCTCTCGATCTCGGACCTCACGCGTGAGCGTACCTCCTCGAAAGGCTGTTCGGGTCCGACATTAGCGCGTCGCGTGCCATCGGGCGCGGTCGAATATATGCCCAGGTTAGAGGTGAAGATGATGAGCGCTTCAGAGAAATAGACGCGGTCACCCCGCCCAGACGTAAGAACGCCGTCGTCGAGGATCTGCAGGAATTTGTCGAGGATACGCGGATGCGCTTTCTCGATCTCGTCGAAAAGGACAACGCTGAAAGGCCGTTCGCGGACGGCGTTGGTGAGCTCACCACCGACATCATATCCGATATAGCCGGGCGGAGCGCCAATGAGGCGCTGATCAGCATGTTCGGCGCTGAACTCCGACATGTCGAACCGGATGTAGGCGCTCTCGTCACCGAAAAGCAGCTCGGTCACGGTCTTGGCAAGTTCGGTCTTGCCAACGCCGGTGGGTCCGGCGAGGAACGCCACGCCCCGCGGTCTACCGCCACGCCTGCCGCCACCTATGCCGGTCGCGGCTCGTTTGACGATGTCGAGCATATGAACCACTGCATGTTCCTGGCCGATCACGCGGCGCGACACGAAGGCGGCGCCGTCGCGGATGCGTGTGCGTTCTATCTTCCTCCAGGCATCCTCGGTGACGCCGACCTTGTACCGCCGGACTGCTTCCGCGACATCGCCTATGGGCACGTGCTCGGCGCGCGCGAGCTGGGCGATGGCGTTGAGGTCCACGAGCAACAGTCCTTCGGTTGCGTCGACCAGTGCTTGCTCGGCGGCGTCAATTGCATCAGCCGAAGCCTCCCGCGCGCCGGGCAGCCCCCGTACCAGCGACGGCACGACGGCGCGGCGTGTCGTGCGGTCAGGCGGAGGAATCGGGATATGCCGAAGCCGAGGATTGTCTATCGTGAGCCAATCTGGAAGATCGCCCTCCTTGTCGGCGATCCAGATCACCGAGTTGAATCGGGGAGCCCGATCCGGGCCGACTGGCCGTGCGCGCGCAGCCTGCCCAAGAATCAGCGCGCGGGTGAAGAGCTGCTGTTCGACAGGTGTCAGCGCGTCACTGCGCATGACAAGCCGCGAGGCAAAGTCCGCAATCAGTGCGATCGGCGGGCCGTCCAGCCCTATCAGGCGCTCGAGGGTCACCCCGAAAAGATCCGGCCCAGCTGGCGCCTGACCTTCGGCGACGGTCAATCCCAGTCTGCCAAACAGCTCCGTCGGGTCAGGTTCGCTGCCATCAACGCGCGGCAGTAGCGAAAAACCGTTTACGGGGTCGTAGTGCAGCACATCATGATAGCCTTCTGCCGACATCGCGGCGACCAGAGCATCTGCCAGCGATGCGGCAGTGACTGTCCCGGCGATGATGCGGATTTGGAGATCCCGCACATTGCCGGTCAGGAGAAATTGACTCTTCAGTGGGAGAAAACGGGTGAGGTCACGTATCCAGCGCGGCCTCGGATCTTCACCACTCATCTTATCCTCCCCCGTCCGGTCAAGTCCCTCTGGCTGCAAAACGGCCGAGACCTTGCTTCTCAGCATTCAATGTCAGCGGGATCGAGAACACCATCGAGTGGTTCTCATTCGTGCATCCTGCCCGCGCGCACCGTTAAGCGCACATGAAATACATTGCATATGAAAATCGCGCAATTAACCGCCCAAATCGGCAAGCAGCCCTTGTTCCTAAAGATCAATCAGACAGCGCGCCTATGTGGCCAGCCAGAGGCCTTGGAATCGACGAAGACATAACTAGCTAGTTAATTGATAAATAAAATATTTTTTTACTTTCCAATCCTTGGGGCTATTTTCTTACAAATAGTGAACAAATATCAATGCTGCCTGCCCTTGGTATTTCCCGGTCCTGGTGTCCGAAGATTGTAGAATCCTTCGGATAGGGCTAGGCCACGTTGGCGGTGGCCGATTTTTCCAGGGCACGCCGCCGCCGTACGCCGTACGGCGAGGTGCTGGCTGAGCTTCGGTTCGATCACGGTTCCTACGGCAACCTAGCGATGCTCATTCACCACGATGGGCCGGAAAAAAGCGTGGTGGCGCTGAAATCAGAGCCTCTGGTGTCGAGAGGCTCATGTTCGTGATAGATGTTGCACGACAGGCTGCTCCAGGCCGGATCGGTCACGATGCTGGTCGACCGATGCATCATGGGCGACATGCTGTCCTCCTCGGACAGCATGCTCTCTTGAAACCAATCATTGGCTCCCCCCTTCATGGATATGGTCGCAGCGGCAACTCCACCGTAAGAGGCCGCGCTCATGAGAACTGCGGTTGGAATGCCCGTCCGCAGGACATCGATGCTCCGTAGCCAGCAGGTGAGCATGACGATGGGAGATACCGTTAGCGCCGCAATCTGCGTTGCGGGAGCGTAGACACCCAAGGCTAGCATGGCGACCGTGATAACCCATATCCCAGCGATCTCCCGGCGATCTGTCTCTGCCGCGGAGAGGCCGTTCGCAAGGTTGCGCACGACGTGGCCGACACCGCAGAGCACCGAGTAAGTCGCTAGGTATGTCGCCGTCACCAGGCATACCAGCCCGGCCGCAATGACCGTCAAGGTGGCTTCGCCCGTCACGAAGTACGTGACTGCCGCGGCCGTGCCACTGACGACGGGCCAGGCAACCTTGCGGCCCCAGCTGGGCCTCCACAGACGCGGATCCTCGCCGCCCTTCCGTTTCATGTGCGCGATAGCCAGCAGCCCCTCCCGAGACGGGAGCGCGCCGGTACGACGCATGGCGTAGACGAAGCCCCCGATCGAGATCAGGTACAGGGGCAGGAGACTGAAGAATCCTCCCACCGCTTCTGCGCGGACGTCTGTAGCCAGTGCCGTATCGGCAAGAACGACTCGACTGCATGTCACAGTCAGCATGATCAGCGTGAGTTTGATACTACGCATAATGACCTCATTTCGTTGATGGTTGAGAGTCGGAAAGCAGCGGTTGGAGTGCTTTCGCGATTCGGCCGGTATCCACCGAGGCCGAATTTCCCTCGGCTGCCGCCTCGATCAACCGGTTCACCTCCCTCAGGCGGACAATGGGAATGGAATACCTGCTCAGCGGGCGCCATTCCGCGCGGGGATGGGTGAGAACGACAATTGGGGAAACCCGGGCCTCGATGCCCTGTCGGCACAGCCACTCGCTCAGCGCCAGTGCCTGGGTTTTGGCTTGCCGGACGGGATTGCGCATCGGGGTGGTGTACGGCGTTCCGCCACGCCCAACCTTGCGAACCCGCCATGCCGACGCCCGCTCATCACCGCCTTCGATGAAGCCCCGGTGGTTCTTTGCCTCGAGCACGAAGAGCCTGCCGGGGCTGATCACGATGAAATCGATCTCGGTGGTGCCGGTCCGGGAACGTGGGTTCGGGATCAGTATCTGGTTGAGCACGGTGTAGTGATCCGGCAGGCTCATGAGTTCGCGCATCAGCGCTTCCTCCCCTGCCACGCCGGATTGGCGCACAGCCCCGATGCTCGGGCAGCCAAGAACGATCGCCCCGAACAGGACCGCGATGCATCCGGCGACTACGCCGCCGACGAGGGTTGCGGTCCCGATGACAGGGAGGTACCAGAGCCAGGCTGTCGTCTTGCGATTCTGCCGCTCGCGATCCCGGGGAACCTGAATGTAATTTATGTTGGCCATAACCCCGTAGATAACATGGGTCTCCCACTTTGCAAGGCTTGGTATGCGAGGGAGATTTAGGGTAGGAGAAAGCGATAGGGAGCGAGGAAGGAAGAACACCCCGACCGCCGGGAGCATCAAGTTGTAGATATTCTGCACGCACATCCCTCCGCGCCGCTTGGAATACCCGATATCCAGCCCGACTACGGTCATTGAAGATCTCCTGCTGTCTGGCACGAAAGTCGACAAGAGTGCGACAGCAGTGCGACAGGCGCGCGTGAATTCTGGCTGGCGGCCTGTTTCGGCAGGGTCAAAGTCGACAAAAGTGCGACTGCAGTGCGACAAGCTCGCTGATCGACCCCTTTGCCACCAGCGAGAAGCAGGATATCGGACCTGGACCCTGGGGCGGCCGCGGAAAAACAACGGTTGGTTACGTCTTTCTCGCCCCCCGCGGCTCGGATGGGGGCGTAGCCTCCTATCCATGATGCAGATTGATCAAACGCAGCTTGGGGCTCACCGCCTGGCGCAATGCCCGCCGTCAATATTTCCCGCTGGGGAGGCTCTCGTCCTCAATGAGTACGAGAGCCCATGCCTCGTACTCAGGGACGCAGAAAACCCAATCGTTAACGTTTTAGGGGTGCTCTCGTCCTCAATGAGTACGAGAGCCTATGCCTCGTACTCATCGCGCGCGCAATGAGTACGAGAGGGGGGGCTTTCGTCCTCAGTAAGAAATAGTACGCAGCCTCCAAATAGGCCGCGCAAGTCATAGACGCAGGAATCCGATCCAAAACGAGTCGAGGAACCAGATGCAGGAGTCAACGGCAATCATCGAAGCAGCGAAGCAGGTCCGCGAAGCAATCAATCAGGCGCGGCAGGACATCATCGAGAAGGCAGTAGCGCTGCGCGTGGAATATTACGGCGAGATCTACCGGCGGAAGGAGGATGGAGACAGGGGATACCTCGGAATCCGGCTGAGGGAGCGAGTGACCGGAGTCACCATCGAGTGGGGGCGCGGTCAGGGGAAGGGGCGATACGCCAAGATCCTGAAAAAGGGGAAGGGCTCGAAGTACCCGGCCTCGGCATTCAAATCCTTCCGGCCCTGGGAGCGGGCGATCGCGCTGGAGTACGAAGAGCAGTTCGCTGTGCTCCGCCAGCTGGCGGACGCGCTGCTGCGGATGCACCGGGCGAACATCGATGTGTTCCGGCTCGCGGGCATGGATGTCTCCGACCTTGAAGCCCTGGAGTCGAAGGACACCGAGGTAGGCGGGGACGATCAGGATGGCTTCGGTGGGGGGCTTGCAAACTCGGGAAGTCATGAGACAACGGAAGTGTAGGCCACAGCCAACCAAGGGGAAACCACATGGCGAACTACACGAACGAGCACCTGGAGTTCTGGGGTGAGGTGTACCGGGCGGACCCGGTTCTTCAGCGCGCGGTCCCCTTCGACCGGTTCATTGCCGACCCCTGGAAGTATATGCACGCCCCCAGGGATGCCGCAGCCCCGCAGGGAGAGCACCGTCCGTTGCTGCCCCGGCAGTTGGCGGCGGCGAACAAGGCGGCCCGTCAGGACGCGGAGCGATACATCCAGCGCTCGGCGCCGAGGTACGCACCGCCGCGTCATATCTCCGCGCCCGCCACGGTTCATTGAGGACGGGGAAAGGAGAATGCAGATGACCAACACCGGCAACACCAGCAACACGGCCCAGCGTCGCCCTCTCATTCCGCGCCGCGCCTGGATCTCTCACTTCGTCGCCTCGGGCTTGGCGTCCGCCTTTGCGGTGTACGGGCTCGGTATGGACTACGCGAACCTCGGAGGGCTCTGGGCCTCGGTCCTGGCGGGAGGTCTCGTGTCCGACCTCGTGGATGATCGCTACGGCCAGGGTCGCATCACTGCGGTGGGGTTGCTTGCGGGATTTGGAGCATTCGGCCTTACCGCTGCGGTGATCGCCGCTGCGTTTAGCGTCGTACCCGGACTCGGTAGCTGAGGATGTCTGACATGAACACCTACATCACCACCACCTCCATCTCGGGTCCGGGGCAGACATTCACCCGGCTGGACATCCCCGCGAGCGCGGACACAGGAGCGGCGTGCATCGCGCTCGTCTGGTGTGATCGCAGCAGGGAGCGCACGGTGTCCCTCACCGACGTCTTCGCTGAACTACCGGTCCGGCGCGGCCTTGCTTTCCTGGTCGCCTGTGGGGAGGTCAATGAACCTGCCGTCATCGCCGAGATCCAGCGGAGCGTCTTTAACCCCCACCGGGTGCCGTGGTGGATGATCTCGTGGTACCGGCGCTCTCCGGCGGGAGACGTAGGCCTGATCGATATCCTGGATTGGGATCAGGGCGCGGCGACGCCTGTCGTTTCGCCGAACAGCGCACCCGGCAGGGACGAAACAGGTATTTTCGAGGCGGCCGATCGCAGGGGGTTCCTGACCCCGAAGCATGTGATGGGCATGATCTCCCGGGCGCTGTTCGAGGTGGACAGGGCCACGGGGCGGCTCGATGCTTTCCCGGCTCGGTCCGAAGCGGACGGGGAGCTTGTGAGGGTACAGGAGGTTTCTGTCCCGGTCCCGGCGCCGCTCCCCACGAACTGCGAGTTCCTGCGCCTGGATCTGTCCTGCGCGCATGCGTCCGGCCCGGTCGGTGCGGGCGTGGGTCTCGACCGCAACTGCATCGCCCTTATCTGGCGCAACCCAAAGCGACGCCGGGGCCTCGTGCTCCTGCTCGACGCCGGTGAGCCCGGGCGGGCGATCCCGGCCGGAGAGTGCGCGGAGGTGCTGATCGATCACATCTACCGCTCCTGCTTTGCGCCTCTCGACATTGGCTGGCTCGATGTGGCCTGGACACTGCGCCATGCGGGCGGCCGCGTCGATACGGCCAGGCTTGATCTCACGGCGGGCGAGGACTGGCTCCCCCTCATCCGTCTCATTCCGTGCGGGGACGGGGATGTTGCCTCTGTCCTGCGCCTTGCCGCGGAGCGTCTGTTCTCCTCGGACACGCTCTCGCTCGCCCCGGGAAGTGCGCTCAGTTGCGCGATCGCGGACGCAACGGCACGCATGACCGCTGTGTCCACTACGGACTCCATCCACCAGCGAGGAACCTCTTGAGCGCCACCGCTAGTTTTCGGCGTCCTCGCGTGGTCAACGCCGTCGTAGCGGCTCTCCTGGCCACGATCGGGGATGCCCTGTAGTTTTACCTCACCCTACAATCCGTCCGGCCCCTTGCAAACTGGCGAATCTGTGAGAGGTTTAGATTCGAGGCGGCATGCCAGCTCAGCAGATCCACGCCCTGGATGTCAGCAGGCGACACATTACCACCCTCCGCGCGGTGGTGGGGCGGCGTACAGACCTCAGCGCAGCAGGCCGGGTACCTTTGCTTCAAACCGCCCTTTGATCCCGATCCGCGTCTGGATCAGTCATACATTCTTCTCTGGGCTCGCAGACCCTCGCCCGGCGCTACGACAACCGGAGGGGAGCGGATGTTGCTGAGACCGCCCAGCGGCATGGGTTCTACGCGCCGCCTAACGTGCGCTAGGCCATCGCTGACGCCCTGAGCAGTGAGACGGGTATGGATGCTCCGACGGCCGCTCCTGCGCCGCTGACGGCAGGTTGGGAGGCTCATGACGATCCGGCGTACTGGGATGCGCCCTTCGGTCGCGACCAGCCCCGCCCTCTCTCTCCCGCTATGTCGTTCTCTCCGGAAACAACCCCGGCATCCAGCGCGGCGCGAGCGTGGCGGGAAAGGCGAGCCTCAGCGGCGCACGGGAATGACCGGAGACGAGCGCGCCACGGTCGATCAGTGCGGCAACGCTACGCCGCGCATGACGCGGCGTAGCGCCGAGTAGTCCGGCGACATCGCCGCGGGGAAGCTCGCCTCGGTACAGCACGGCTTCGAGGATGAGGCCCGCCTTCGGCGGCAGCGCGCCGAGGCGTGCTTCCTCCTCG
>OBJA01000659.1_pt1 | contig 28208 bp, 32 predicted proteins | sample 1519751 | NCBI WGS metagenome assembly OBJA01 (sample SAMEA3881238, study PRJEB22517) | soil metagenome | biome: lake sediment; feature: soda lake sediment; material: sediment, water from around vicinity | place: India | collected 2013-12-23 | depth 3 m
TCCTTATCTCTGCTCTTGCAGCGCGCAAGCCGGTATCAGCCGGATTTCTTTTTCGCCTTGCGCGGTTTGGAGGCTTTCTTTTCCGCTTCCTTCGCCTTGCGGGCACGGTCCGCCCCGCCGCTGGCGACCCACCAGAAGATGCGCCACCCTTCCGCGAACGTCATCTTAGGCGCCGGAGCGAGCGTGCCCTGCTTCTCGGGCTGGGCCACTTTCGGCGGTTTGCGTTTCTTCTTCAGGGGGCGGACAGGTTCGGCGGGTTTGGGCGGGCTCTCCAGGGGTGCCTCATCCTCTGTAAACTCCACCTGCGCGGGCACGTCCCCACCCTCGAACTCCGCCTGCAGATTATTCAGCAGGTGCGCGTCGGAGAAGTCGATCGCCAGCTCCACCCAGAGCGGCAGGTGATCGGACATCTGCCAGGTCAGCCAGCGTTTGGCGTAATAGTCCTTGTCCTTGCCGGCGTCGCGTGGGCTGCCATCGGGTTTGAGGTCGCGGTGGCGCGTGGGCAGGATTGGCGCATAATGCTCGTAATGATCCGGCCGGAATACGGTCTGGCTCCAATCGAACACCCCAGACGACAGGAAGGTCAGTTCGTCCTTCTGCGTGCGGAACGCGATCTGGTCATAATAGTGGGTTCCCAGAAGGTTTGACGGATACTGTTCCGGCGGCAACTGGAAGCCCGCCTTGGTCAGGGCGCCCATTGTTTCATCAACCGGGTTCTTGATGTTGAAATCGCCCAGAAGAATGTAGTTCTCGTTCTCCCGGTCGGCGCGGCTGGCCATCTCGCGGGCGATATAGTCGATCTCCGACACGCGCCGGGCATAGCCATCGCTCCCCTTCGATGCCTCCCCGAAATAGATATGCACCGTGCACAGTGAAAACTTGAACCATCCCGCCTGAAAGCTCACCATGAACGGCGTGCGCGCAAACTGTTGCTCGCCGGGCAAGAGGGCGTGTTTGGGCAGCACGATTTCGCCCACGATATTCCGGAAGCGGACCTTGCGGGCATCAAACACAAAGCACATGCGTTCACGATTGCCGCTGGCGCCGGTCGTCACATCCGTCGCGATGAAGTCCCAGCCGGGCCCCATCAGTCGGATCACATCCTTCAACGGCCCCAGATCCTCGTTCACTTCCTGAAGGGCACACACATCAAACGAGGAGAGCACTTCGGCAATATAATGCAGGCTCTCGCGGCGGCGGGGGCCGTGGCGGAACTTGTTGTTGTCGAAATCGCGGATGTTCCAGGTGCCGATAATGAGGCTGGCATCCTTCGTTCGCCGGGGTACGCCGCGTGGAGGCGGCGAGGCGAGTTGCGCACGCAGCTCCAGCAGGCGGCGCGAGGTCCAGTCGCTCTCGGCCTCCGAGAAAAGCTTGCGATTCCGAAGGTCGGTATACCAGACCATAATGTCCCCATCGCGTTCTGCGGCTGGCCTGCTTTGCGGAGGCCGTGGTTAACGAAGGGTTAATATGCCGCCGATTCGCCGGGCGGGGCAGGGTGTCAGACAGTCACAACCCGGCCAGGGTTCATGATGCCTTGTGGATCCAGCGCCCGTTTGATCGCGCGCATGGCGTCTGTGGCCGCGGGCGGGCGCAGGCGGGCCAACTCGTCCCGTTTCAGGCGCCCCACGCCATGCTCGGCAGAGATGGAGCCGCCATGGGCCATCACCGTATCATAGATCACCCGCGTGATGGCCGCTTCCTTCGCTTTCAGCTGCGGGCTTGCCGCATCCAGGGCTTCAACCACCGAATAGTGCAGATTTCCGTCACCCACATGCCCGAAGATAACGAAATCTGCCGTAGGCAGAACATCCCGCACAGCCGCGTTGCACGCTTCGATGAATACCGGAATGCGGCTCACCGGCACGGAGATATCCTGGTTCAGCGCCGCCCCGTAGGCGCGCTTGGACAGCGGGATCGTCTCGCGGATATGCCAGAAGGATTTCGCCTGGGTTTCGCTTTCCGCAATCACGGCGTCCTGGATCAGGCCTTCTTCCATCGCCGCTTCCAGCGCGCTTTCCAGCAGGCTGCGGGCATAGGCCCCATCGGTCTGCGAAATATCCATCAGCACCCGCCAGGGCGCGTTCGAGGGCATGGGATCCCGCGCGGTGGGGATATCGGCGACCACCATATCCACCGCATTGCCGGGGATGATCTCGAAACTTGTTACCGAATCCCCCACCCGCCCGCGCACCAGGGCCAGCAGCTTCACCACATCTTCCGCAGACGCACAGATCACCCAGGCGCTTGCCCGCTGCACCTGCGGGAACAGCTTCAGCGTCGCTGCCGTGATCAGTCCCAGCGTGCCCTCGGCGCCTGCGAAAAGATGTTTGAGATCATAGCCGGTATTGTTCTTGCGCAGGCCGGAAAGCCCGTCCCACACCTCGCCGGAAGGCAGCACCACTTCCAGCCCCAGGATCAGGTCGCGCATCATGCCATAGCGCAGCACGGCCACGCCCCCGGCATTGGTGGAGATGAGGCCGCCAATCGTCGCGGTGCCTTCCGAACCGAGCGAGAGCGGGAACAGCCGGCCCGCCGCATCGGCCGCTGCCTGCGCGGAAACGAGCGTCGCGCCTGCCTCTATGGTCAGGGAATTGTTGAACGGGTCGGTCTCGCGCAGGGCGGTCATCCGCGTCATCGACACGCAGACTTCGCCATGCGGCGTGCCGCCATCGATCAGGCCGGTATTGCCCCCCTGGGGCGTCATCGCCATGCCATGCTGCGCGCAGAGTTTCACCAGCGCGGCAGCCTCGGCGGTGGAGGCAGGCCGCGCGATCAGCGGCGTTTCGCCCTTATAGGTGCCCCGCCAGGGCGTTGCGGCGGCATCGAGCTTTTCCGGCTCCTGCGTCCAGCCCCTGGGGCCGAGCAGGTCTTTGACGGCGGCGAGAAATATCGGTGGCAAGGTCTGGGTCATGGTTCATTCTAGCGCGTCTCGCGCCCCTGTCATCTCGGAGGGTTCCGTATCGGCTGGGGGATGTCCGCTTATCCTGCTTGCGCCGCCAGCGCGCCCAGCGCGTCGCCATCCACCCGGTAAACCGTCCACTCATCCATCGGCCGCGCGCCGAGCGCGAGGTAGAAGTCGATCGACGGCTGGTTCCAGTCCAGCACGGACCATTCCAGACGCCCGCAGCCGCGCGCCATGGCAATCTCCGCCAGTTTTGCCAGCAGCGCCTTGCCATAGCCCTTGCCGCGCGCGGCGGGGGCTACGAACAGGTCTTCCAGATAGATGCCGGGCTTGGCCAGGAAGGTGGAGTAGTTGTGGAAGAACAGGGCAAAGCCATGCGGCTTCCCCTCCTCCTCGATCAGCAGGACTTCGGCATAAGGCTTTTCCCCGAACAGGGTGGCGCGCAGGGCTTCCTCCGTGGCCACACATTCGTGTTCCAGCTTTTCATATTCAGCCAGCGCGCGAATGAAGCCGAGGATCACAGGCGTATCGGCCGCCTGCGCGAAACGAATGCGGTGCATGTCTTGAAACCTTCTGTCAGATACAAAAAGGCCCGCCTTGGGGGCGGGCCTTTCCGGTAAGGATCAATCCTCGAAATCTTCGTCCTCAACGACGACATCCGCGCCGCTATCCTCGTCGGCTTCGTTACGCAGTTCCTGTTCGGCTTCTGACAGGCGGCGCAGCAGGTATTCCTCGCATACGGCGATCAGCTCGTCACGGCGGTCTTGGTAGAAGTGGTTGGCGCCGGCCACCTTGGCGCGGTCAACCTTCTGGCCCTTCTGTACACGGACTTTCGTCAGCGCGCGTTCCACATCTTCGGGAGACGCAATGGAATCCTTGTCGCCGGCCACGATCAGGCCGGAGGCCGGGCAAGGCGCGAGGAAAGAGAGGTCGTAATGGTTGGCCGGCGGCGAGATGGCGAGGAAGCCGTCAATCTCCGGGCGGCGCATCAGCAGCTGCAGCGTGATCCACGCGCCGAAGGAATAGCCCGCACACCAGACGAAGCGCGGCGATTCCGACAGGTTTTCCAGATAGTCGAGCACATAGGCGGCGTCTTCCAGTTCCCCGATGCCCTGGTCATAGGCACCCTGGCTGCGGCCCACGCCGCGGGAGTTGTAGCGCAGCACGCCGAAGCCATGCTTTTCGAACAGCTGGTAGAGCATGATCGTGATCGGGTCCTGCATCGTGCCGCCCGCTTTCGGGTGGGGGTGCAGGATCAGCGCAATCGGCGCGCCCGGATACGGCGGCTCGGTGTAACGCGCTTCAATACGGCCCTGAGGGCCAGGAATGATGATCTCGGCCATCGCAAACCTCGGCATTATTTCCACAGAAGGGGGGGTAGATAGGCCAACTCGCCTTCAAAATGCAAATTTTTCTGCAGGGTGCGGGATTGCCCGGAAAACACTATATAAAAGGAACCATGATCTACGCCGATTACAACGCCACCGCCCCCCTGCGGCCAGAAGCCCGCGCGGCCATGCTGGCTGCGCTTGATCTGGGGCCGACGAACCCCTCCTCCGTCCACAAGGCCGGGCGGGCGGCGCGCGCCGTGGTGGAGAAGGCCCGCGCCGAGGTCGGCGCCGCTATCGGCAGCCGCGCTGAAGACATCGTATTTACCAGCGGGGGCACCGAATCTCTCGCCCTTGCCATTCAGGGCGCCGTTGCCGCGCTCGATGGCGCCGCCACCCTCATCGTCTCCGCCATAGAGCATGATGCCGCCACCAAGGCCGCCGCCCATGCCGGCGTGCCAGTCGAGACCGCCTACGTCCTCCCCAGCGGCCAGGTTGACCTTGACGACCTCAAGGCCCGCCTCACCGCCTGGGACCGGAGCCTGAAAGGCACGCCCATCATCGTGCTGATGCTGGCGAACAATGAAACCGGCATTCTCCAGCCCGTTCAGGAGGCCGCCGCCCTGATGCGTGAGGCGGGCGGCCTCACCGTGTGTGATGCCGTTCAGGGCCTCGGCAAGGTGCCGGTCAATGCCGCCCTGCTGGGTGTCGATTACATTGCCCTCTCCGCCCACAAGATCGGGGGGCCGCAAGGGGTGGGCGCGCTGTGGCACCGGGCGGGCGCGCCGCTCAAAGCCGTTCAGTATGGCGGCGGCCAGGAGCGCGGCCTGCGCTCAGGCACCGAGAATGTCGCCGGAATTGCCGGTTTTGGGATGGCTGTGTCCAAAAGTGTCCAGGATTTGCCGCGCTATGCCGCGCTTGGGGCCCATCGTGACGCGATGGAGGCGCGCCTGAAGTCCGAAGGCGGCGTCACCGTGATCGGCGAAGGCAGCCCGCGCCTTGCGGGGGTGTCCTGCTTCGCCCGCGCTGGCTTTCGGGCGGAAACCCAGGTGATGGCCCTTGATCTGGCAGGGGTTTGTGTTTCGGCCGGCTCTGCCTGCTCGTCGGGCAAGGTGAAAAGATCGCTTGTGCTTATGGCGATGGGCGCAGATGACGCCCTTGCGGAATCGGCCATCCGCACCAGCTTTGGCTGGAACAGCCAACCGGAAGACTTCCGCAACGTCGCTGACGCCTGGCTTCAGGTAAACCAGCGGGCAAGCTCAAAACTGGGCGCCTGACCCTGACGTTCACAGCCCAGCGCTTACTGTTCCTTGGGGCCGACGGCTGCGGGCTCTTCCAGGAAGACCCTGGCGAATACGTAGCCTCCATAGGAATACTCAGTCTTGGGGCCAGCATCTGCTGCGGTCCCAATTTGCGTTTCGGCAGGGTTGGCGGGCTGTTCCGTGAAAAGGTAAGCCTTGCCGATGAGGTCGGGATTTGCGCGGATCAATACATACCGCTCGTTGGCGCGGGATGGAAAGAACACGGACCATGTGCCGCCGCGTTGCAGGAAGGCTTCCGGGCCGAATGTGCGAACAGGCGCCAGTTCCGCGTCGAGGGTAACGACTTCAGAGGCAAACAGGCGTTTGGCCTCGAATACGCCCCCAGCCTGAATGGTGGAAATCTCGACGGAGCCGGGCAGCTTGTACAGCACGTAGGGGAGCTTGGTCTCGTTGACGACCTGACAGGCGGTTTCTGGGCCAGCGATGATTGACAGGGTGCCGGCGCGCTGGCGCTTCTTGATGGTCACCGTCTGAGCTGTGTGCGCTTCAATGTTCTGCGTGCAGCCCGCCGCCCCATCAAATGACAGGCTGGCCGGAGGCGGTGGTGGTGGCGGCGTCGCGCAGGCGACAACCATGCAGAGGGCGGCGGCCGCAGAGGCGGCCTGCAAGTGGGAAAGTTTCATCTGGAACAAAGCCTTCTGGAAAGTTGCGATCACAGCGTTTCGGTTACCGTGTCTGCATCGGGCGCCGCTGAAGAGGCCGTTGGGGTTTCGGCATCAACACCCTTAAGCCCATCGGCTATCGTAACGGGCGAAGAGGGCGCCGCTGCGAGAATGAGGGCGGCCGTTGCCTGCGCGGTGCGTTGCAGGGCGTGGGTCAGCGCTGCCACGGCGCGCTCGGGCTCATCCTGGGTGTAGGCGTCAACATTCTTGAAGGCGCTGTCCAGAACATAGGGCACGACGATTGTTGTGGAGCCAACATTGGGGTCTGCGGGCTGGTATGGATTCATCTGGACGGGCGCCTGCAGCCCTGGGCGGCCATAGCTCAGCGCGTCGTTCATCAGCAGCTTGCCCGTCTTGGCGTCGTGGATCTTCACCTGGGCGAAGACGGAAGGATACCAGACCATGTTGTCGATGGTGAAACCATACTGGCGGATCAGGACATCCACTGACGCATCGTGTTCGGCGGCAGGGTCCGCCGTTACGGGAACGAATGTCCCCTTCGCGCGCGAGACCGGCTTGTGGCTGGCTTCGATCTGGCCTGCTGAAAGAGCGCTCACTAGAGCTTCCTCAAAAATGGCGCGGGCATCGAAGCCCTGCTCGGCCAGCATCCGCTCGATCTTGCCGTTCCGATTGGAGTCTATGCCTGCATCGATTGCGGCCACCACCAGCGCGCCCAGAATGCCGCCTGCGGCGCCGGCGCCTGGTGAGACCTGACCCGAATTGACCATCGACTGGGCCGTTGCGTTGCCTACCGACATGTCTATGGGCATGTCTTCCCCGGTTGCCCGCTCAGGCATGCCCGTAGACATAAGGACCACACGGTTTAGTTGAATTTGTTCGGCATCCAGGGCCAGAACAGGATCTTTATCGGATTGCGCGTTCGCCTGAGAAGCGAATACAAAACAAAGTACTGCGGCGCACGCCGCGAAAGAGCGATGAGTCATGAGTTACCCCCCGATTGCAGGCGGAACGCTTATTGGCCAGGTATTTGTTGTCAATATGCCAACCATAAATTGCCTGGATGCTCGTCTTTTCTTGACGCTTTTGTTTCTGTGCGGCGTTCGGCTTTCCTGCCGGCTGCGTTTTTGCGGGGTTCCGCCGCAAGATGTCTCCGGCTAATGCTGCCGAAAGAACGGCGCGCGAACCTTGAAGCTGGCTCGATGACAGCCATGTCTAGGGCTCTCACTAGGCGCAGACGGATGGACCGGTATGGAATGCTGCGGCGGAATTGAAGAGCATGATGACGAGTGCACCGAGGTGAAGGTGAAGGAAGGCATCGATGCGAAGACGGTCGAGGCGGCAAAGCGCCTGGAGTCGGAGAATTATTCTGCCGGTTTCGTCACGGACATTGAAATGGACATGGCCCCGAAGGGCCTCTCCGAGGATACCGTCCGCTTCATCTCCGCCAAGAAGGGCGAGCCCGAATGGCTGCTGGAATGGCGCCTGGAGGCCTATCGCCGCTGGCTGACGATGGAAGAGCCCGTTTGGGCCCGCGTCCATTATCCCAAGATCGACTTCCAGGCCTATTATTACTACGCGGCGCCCAAGGCCGGCGCGAAGTACAAGTCGCTCGATGAAGTCCCAAAGGAAATTCTGGAGACTTACGAAAAGCTCGGCATCCCTCTGCGCGAGGCGGAAGTGCTCCTCGGCGTCGAAGGCGCGGCTGAAACCGCCGCGACCGCGCGCGAGCGGCCCAAGGTGGCCGTCGATGCGGTGTTCGACTCCGTGTCCGTTGCCACCACTTTCCGCGAGGAGCTGAAGAAGGCCGGCGTGATCTTCATGTCGATCTCCGAAGCCGTGCATGAGCATCCGGAATTGGTGAAGAAATATCTCGGCTCTGTCGTTCCGACCTCCGACAATTTCTATGCGACGCTCAATTCGGCTGTCTTTTCCGACGGGTCGTTCGTCTATATTCCCAAGGGCGTACGCTGCCCGATGGAGCTGTCGACCTATTTCCGCATGAATGCGGAGAATACCGGCCAGTTCGAGCGTACACTGATCATCGCCGATGAGGGCGCCTACGTTTCTTATCTTGAAGGCTGCACCGCGCCGATGCGGGACGAGAACCAGCTTCACGCCGCCGTGGTTGAACTCGTGGCGCTCGATGACGCCGAAATCAAATATTCCACGGTGCAGAACTGGTGGCCGGGCGATGAGGATGGCAAGGGCGGCATCTACAACTTCGTAACCAAGCGCGGCGATTGCCGCGGCGCGCGCTCCAAGATCTCCTGGACGCAGGTGGAAACCGGCTCTGCCGTCACCTGGAAATATCCGTCCTGCGTGCTGCGGGGCGACGATTCTGTCGGCGAGTTCTATTCCATCGCCGTCACCAATGGCCGCCAGCAGGCCGATACCGGCACCAAGATGATCCATCTGGGCAAGCGCACGAAAAGCCGGATTATCTCCAAGGGCATTTCGGCGGGCAAATCCGACAACACCTATCGCGGTCTTGTTTCCATTCACAAGAAGGCTGAAGGCGCGCGCAATTTCACCCAGTGCGACAGCCTTCTGATCGGCGACCGGTGCGGGGCCCATACTGTGCCCTATATCGAAAACCGCCGCGCCGACGCGCAGCTCGAGCATGAAGCGACGACGACCAAGCTCTCCGAAGACCAGCTTTTCTATGTCCGCCAGCGCGGCATTGGCGAGGAGCAGGCTGTTGCCCTGCTCGTCAACGGCTTCGTCCGCGAAGTGCTGCAGGAACTGCCGATGGAGTTTGCTGTCGAGGCGCAGAAACTTCTGGAAGTCAGCCTCGAAGGCAGCGTTGGCTAGATTGCGTTTTTCTCCCGGCGCGCGATAGGATCGGCTGCGGAGGAGAGACCCATGAAATTCCAACTGCTTGCGGCTTTGCCGCTTGTCGCACTGATCGCCTGTACGCCGAAAGCGGAGGCGCCGGGTGAAACCGCCCCCGTTGCGGAAGAAGCCGCCGTCACGGCCGCCAGCCTTCCCACCTGCGCGGATGCCGAGGCCACGAGCGGCGGGCAATTGCCCCAGCTTACCAGCTGCCGGCTGGAACTGGGCGATGGCAGGAATGTTGTGGTCGGCTCTACACAGATGACGGATGGCGAAGGCACGCTTCGCGCCGAGCTTACAGGCGCTGATGGCGCCTCGCTGCAGGTCATCGAAGAAGCGGCCACCGGTTTCTACAACTATCCTTTCCTGGAAGACCTGACCGGCGATGGCGCGGCGGACCTGATGTTGCCGCAACTCTCCGGCATGGTGAACATCAGCTATGCGCTCTGGATTCAGGGCGCTGATGGCTTGTTCAGCCGGGCCGGCGAGCTTGGGGGCTTTGACATCACGCTGGGCAGCGACGGCCTGATCGCTGCGTCTGGCCGTTCTTCTGCCTTCGAATGGGAGACGAGCTATTATTCGGTCGAGAATGGTGCCCTGAAGGAGATTGCCGTCGTGGTGACCCGCGCCGATCCGGAGGAAGGCGAGCCGGCGTCAGACCAGCCCGCCTGCGAAGTCATCCGATCTGCCGACGGGGTGGATATCGCGCCTTTCTGCCAGCCGGCTGCTGACGCGCCCACCGAATAAAGCCGGGCAGGCACGAAACTTGCTGGGCTGGCGGCAGGAAACCGCCGGCTCGCAGGGACTCTGGCATGAAAAACCTGGTTAAAATCGCTGCTGGTCTGGGCCTCGCCGCCCTGATGCTGACGGCTGCCTGCGCCACAAATCCAGACATTTCGCCCGAAGAAACAGCCGAGCGCCGTGCCCGGCTGGCCGCTGTGTCGCTGCTGCCGGACTGCGCGGCGGCTCAAACCCTTACTGGTGACCGTGCCGAGCGGCTCCCCGATTGCCGCTTCAGCGGGGTGAAAGGCCTTCACCTGATCCTCAAAACCGACCCTCTGGACTGGGAAATGCTCGGTCCTTCGGGCTTTGTGAGTATTTCGGTGATGGATCGCCAAGGCCGCCCTATCGCCGATTTCTCCGAAGTCATCCACGGGCTGTACGTCTATCCACAGCTGCTGGACGTGAACGGCGACCGGCGCGCGGACCTCATCATTCCCCGCTCTACGGACGCCGTAAATATGGTCTATGCCCTGTGGATACAGCAGGAGAGCGGCGATTTTCTTCATGCCGGGCAGGTGACCGGCGCCGAAATCGCCTGGACAGCCGGCGGCATGATCGCCGCAGCCAGCCGCACCGGCGCGTCAGACTGGGAAACCGCCTATTACCGCGTGACCGGCGCCGCGCTTCAGGAGCTCGCCCTGGTCCACGCGGCAGGGAGCCAGCCACCCCGGCGCGGAGGGCGCTGCGAAATCCTCCGGCTTGCGCCGGGGCTTGAGCCCGCCAGCTTTTGCGCGGCCCCCTGAACGGTTCAATCGGGCACAATTCTTGCTGATGACAGCCCGGCGGGGGCCGGTGGGGCCCCCTGAGGGAGCATCACCCATGTCGGGACTATTCAAGGAAATTGGCGGCTATGTGCTGCTGGCGCTGGCCATTTTTGCCGCTCCGCTGCTGGCTGCTGTCATCGGTTAGGGGCGCAGCAGCGGCTTTTCGGCGCTTTGCGCTTTCAAATCATCGCAGGGCGCCCTAAATCCCCGCCATGTTGAAGATCCAGAATCTGAGCGCCACGGTTGGCGAAGGCGAAGCGGCCAAGACCATCATCAATGGTCTGTCGCTGGAAGTGCCTGCGGGCGAAGTTCATGCCATCATGGGGCCGAATGGGGCTGGCAAGTCCACCCTGTCCTATGTGTTGACCGGGCGGGACGGTTATGAGGTTACCGGAGGGGCCGCCACGCTCGACGGGCAGGACATCCTGGCCATGGAGCCGGAAGACCGCGCCGCAGCCGGCCTTTTCCTCTCCTTCCAATATCCGGTGGAGATCCCCGGCGTGCCGGTGATGACCTTTGTGCGCACGGCGATGAACGCCCAGCGCAAGGCGCGCGGCGAGGCGGAAATCTCCGCGCCGGATTATCTCAAGAAGTCCCGTGAAGTGGCCAAGATGCTGAACCTTGACGCCGACATGCTGAAGCGTCCGGTGAATGTCGGCTTCTCCGGCGGGGAGAAGAAGCGTCTGGAAATCTATCAGATGCTGATGCTGGAGCCGCGCTTCATGGTGCTGGACGAAACAGATTCCGGCCTCGACATTGACGCCCTGCGCACCGTGGCCGAGGGTGTCAACGCCCTGCGTGCGCCAGAGCGCGGCATGCTGGTCATCACCCACTATCAGCGCCTGCTGGACCATATCAAACCGGATAAGGTGCACGTTCTCGCCAAAGGCCGCATCATCAAGACCGGCGGCCCGGAACTCGCCCTGCGCCTTGAAGAAGAAGGCTATGACGGCGTGCTGGCGGAGGCAGTGTGAGCGCCGCCCTGAAAGATATGATCCGTAATCCGACGGTTGCGGAACTCGAACTGGTCGCGCGCTATGCCGACCTGAAGGCGGATCCGCGCCGGGAGCGCCTGTTTGAAGCTTTCGCGCAGACCGGCCTGCCGCATCGCCGCATCGAAGACTGGCGCTGGAGCGACTTCAAAGCGGCGGTTACCGGGCTGGACGTGCCAGCTGCGCCGCCCGCAGCGGACCCTCTGGCTACGGACGGTGTCACCACATTGAAATTTACCCCGCAGGGCTATACCGCGCCCGCCACTCTGCCACCCGGCCTCCGCCTTCTGGCGAAGGATGAGGCTCAGGCGATGAGCGGCGCTGAAAACGCGCCCCTCGGTGCGCTGGCCGCTGCGCTCTCCGGAGCGAAGAACGCTCCGGCAACGCTGCTCGCGGAAGTTACGGATGAGGCGCCTGTGCGGCTGCACATGGTGTTCTCCGGCCCCGGCGCCATCAATGCGGCGCGTGTGGTGTTTCTGCTGCGCCCCGGCGCCCGGCTTGAGGTTTCCGAAAGCCATCTGGGCGGCGCGGCCTTCTCCACGGCGCTGGTCGAATACACCCTGCAGGAAGGCGCAAAGCTCTCCCGCGTCGTCTATCAGCGCGGCGGCAAGACCGAAGCGCAGGCGATCACGGCGCTGATCCATCAGGATGCGGACGCTGAAACGAAGCAGACCGTGCTGGCATTCGGCGCGAAGGTCGCGCGCATCGAGACGCGCCTCGTGCACCAGGAAACCGGCTCTCACGCCACGCTCAATGCGGCCTATCTGGCGGGCGACGGCTATCACATCGATTTCACCAGCCATGTGCGCCATGGCGCGCGTGCCTGCGTGACAAGGCAGGTGACCAAGGGCGCTGTGCTGGATGGCGGGCGCGGCGTGTTCCAGGGCAAGTTCCATGTGCCTCGCAATGCCGGCCAGCAGACCGACGCCTCGATGCAGCATAACGCGCTGCTGCTGGAAGAAGGCGCGGAAGTGTTCGCCAAGCCGGAACTGGAAATCCTGGCAGATGATGTTCAGTGTGCGCACGGAAACACCTCAGGCGCGCTGGACCAGAACCAGCTGTTCTATCTGCGTCAGCGCGGCATTCCTCTGGAGAAGGCCCGCGCGCTGCTGACTGAAGCTTTCATTGCCGAAGCTCTGGAAGAGGCCGGCGATCATCAAGAGGCCCTGCGGGCAGAGGCACAGTCCTGGCTGTCGGAAGTCTGAAGCCCATGTCCCGCAAGCTCGATATCCCCGCCATCCGCGCTGAATTTCCGATCCTCTCGCGTGAGGTGAATGGCCATCCGCTGGTCTATCTGGATAACGCTGCCAGCGCGCAGAAGCCCAATGCTGTCATCGACGCGCTCGCCGGCCAGATGCGCACGGCGTATGCCAACGTGCATCGCGGCCTGCACACGCTGGCCAACGAGACGACCGAAGCCTTCGAGGCTGCGCGGGAAACCGTGCGCGCTTTCCTGAATGCGCCGTCTACGGATAATATTATCTTCACCAAAGGCTCTACCGAGGGCATCAACCTTGTTGCCTCTGCGCTCGCCGCGCGCATCCAGCCCGGCGATGAGATTGTGCTCTCCATCATGGAGCACCATTCCAATATCGTACCCTGGCACTTCCTGCGCGAGCGCCATGGCGCCGTGCTGCGCTGGGTCGGCCTCAAGGAAGATGGCTCGCTTGATATGGAGGCGATGGCGGATGCCATTGGCCCGAAGACGAAGATGGTGGCCATCACCCATATGAGCAATGTGCTCGGCACGGTGACGGATGTGGCCGCGATCACGCAGCTTGCCCATGCCGCTGGCGCCGAAATCCTGATCGATGGCAGCCAGGCGGCGGTTCATCTGCCCGTCGATGTGCAGGCCATCGGGTGTGACTGGTATGTCATCACCGGCCACAAGATCTATGGCCCGACCGGCATCGGCGCCCTTTATGGCACCGCTGCCGCGCTGGACCGCGCCCGGCCTTATCAGGGCGGCGGCGAGATGATCGAGATCGTCGAGAGGGAGCGGGTCACCTACAACACCGCGCCCCACAAGTTCGAAGCGGGCACACCGCCGATCCTGGAAGCCATTGGCTTTGGCGCGGCCCTGCGCTGGCTGGGGCAGTTCGACAAGGCGGAGATCGCCGCCCACGAACATGCCCTTTACGAGCGCGCGGCGAGCATTTTGCGCCAGGTCAACGGCATCCGCATCCATGGCGAGGCCCCCGGCAAGGGCGCTGTGCTGGCCTTCAGCCTTGAGGGCGCCCACCCGCACGACCTTGCCCAGATCCTTGATCGCTACGGCGTCGCCATCCGCGCGGGCCATCACTGTGCGCAGCCCTTAATGCAGCATTTAGGCGTCCCGGCTACGGCCCGGGCGAGCTTTGCCCTATATAATACCGAGGTTGAAGTGGACGCGCTGGGCGAAGCGCTCGCCAAAGCGCGCAAAATGCTGGTATAAATACGTATATGGCCGATGATATGACCTCCCAAGACCTGCTCGGTGTCCGCGATCCTGCGGCTGTCTCTGCGATTCCGCAGGAGGAACTCGACCGGCTGACCGATGAGCTGATCGCTGCGTTCAAGACTGTTTTCGACCCGGAAATCCCGGTCGACATCTATGAGCTGGGCCTGATCTACAAGGTGGATATCGATGACGACCGCAAGGTAGACATCGAAATGACGCTGACCGCGCCCGGTTGCCCCGTGGCCGGCGAAATGCCTGGCTGGGTTGAGAACGCCGCAAAGAGCGTTGAGGGAATCGAGGCTGTCGAAGTCTCCCTGACCTTCGATCCGCCTTGGGATCCTTCGCGGATGTCGGATGAGGCCCGCCTCGCGCTCAACATGCTTTGATTGAAGGAGGGGCTTTGCGCCCCTATCTACAGACCATGGCCCGCAGACCCCGCCCCAAACCCGTTCGCCTGACCGACGCCGCTGCCGCGCGCGTAAAGGAAATCATGGCCGAGCGCGGTCTGGGTTTCCTGCGCGTCGGCGTCAAGAATGGCGGCTGCGCGGGCATGGAATATGTGATGGACTATGCCGAGGCGCCTCAGCCGCTGGACGAGGTAGTTGAGGATAATGGCGTCACCATCCTGATTGATGCCAAGGCGGTGCTGTTCCTGCTTGGTAGCGAAGTCGATTATGAAACCACGCTGCTCCATGAGAAATTCGTGTTCCGCAATCCCAACCAGACCGATGCCTGCGGCTGCGGCGAGAGCGTGACCATCGTGCCGGCCGGGGCCGAGTAATCTGCCCGGCGGGCTGATGCAGGTTCGCGGATTTCCCCCTCTTTCGGCGCCAGACGCTGAGCTTCTGATTCTCGGCAGCATGCCCGGCATCGCCTCGCTGGAAGCGGGGCAGTATTATGCCCATGCCCGCAATGCCTTCTGGCCCATCATGGGCCACCTCTTCGGCGCCGGCCCGCAGCTTGCCTATGCTGACCGCGCCATGCGGCTGCGCCAGCAAAAGGTCGCGGTGTGGGATGTGCTGCAGCTATGCCTGCGGGCGGGCAGCCTCGACGCAGATATCCGCGAGGAGGTGCCCAATGACTTTGGCGCTTTCTTTGCCGTCCATCCGCATATTCGCCGGATCGGCCTTAATGGCGGCAAGGCGGCCGCGAGTTTCCGGAAATACGCGGCGGTTCATGTGCCGCCGGGCGCAGAGGCCGTGACACTGCCTTCAACCAGCCCCGCCCATGCCGCGCGCCGCTTTGACGACAAGCTGGCGCTTTGGCGATCGGGCCTTCTGGGCAGTCCTCAGGAATAGCCCTGCGTGTCAGTTCGCCAGCTTCATCAACACGATGCCGCCCGCGATCATGGCTGCCGCGAGGATGCGCATCGGGGTGGCCGCTTCGCCGAGCCAGATGACGCCGAAGATGAACGCGCCCGCCGCGCCAATACCGGTCCAGACCATATATGCCGTACCCAGCGGCAGGGATTTCATCGCCATTGCCAGCAGCGCAAAGCTGGCCGGCATGGCCGCGATCATGATGAGGGTGGGGATGGGCCGGGTGAAACCAGCCGATTGTTTCATCGCAGCGGCCCAGACGATTTCCAGCAGACCGGCGACGACAAGAAGGCCCCAAGGCATGGGAAGCTCCCGCAGAAACGGGCCGTCCCGAAGCGTTCCCGGTATGGGGGAGGCCGTCCTCCTGCCTGTACTGCTTAGATAGTCATTCCGGGGCGAGGCTCAAGCCTTCTTGTAGGCGGCAAGGTCTTCCAGGGTCGGGGCAGCCTCGAAGCCGTTGGGCGGGTCTGGAATGAGGCGGGCGCGGGCGGCGGGCTCACCGGTCGCTTCAGCCACCAGTTCGGCCGTGCGTATTTCAACCGCTTCGGTCAGCCGGGCGATGAACTCGTCCCGGGGCAGGCCGGGCGGGATCGGCTCGAGAAATTCGATGACGGCAGTGCCCTGGCGGCGAGGGCTTTCCTGCTGCTGCCAGAACACACCGATATTGGTGGCAACCGGCACGACGGGCACGCCCATCGCCTCGGCCATGTGCCAGACGCCGGATTTGTAGCGGAAATGATAGCCAACCGGGGCAAGGTGGCCTTCGGGATAGATCAGCACACGGCGGCCATCGGCCTTGGCCTTGTGCATGCCATTGGCCAGCGAAGACGCTTTCTTCTCGCCGCCGCCGCACGTGTCGATGACAATGGCGCCGAGCTTCTTGAGGATGCCGCCAACCAGTGGGAAGCGTTCGAGATGATCGCCGGTGACAAAAGCCAGATCCTTGATTTCCGGATAGATCAGGAAGCCGTCGCCCCAGCTCTGGTGCTTGGCGCCGATCACGAAGGCGCCTTCGGGCAGGCGCTCACGGCCGCGGACTTCCTTGCGGATGCCGGCGATGTGGCGCAGGGCGAAATTCATGGCCCGCGTATAGCTGCGGATGATGGCGCGCACCGGGCCATGGCCGGGCCAGGCCAGGAAAGGCAGCGAGACGAGCACATAGCCAATCGAGAGAACCCAATAGGCCAGCTGGAAGAGAGTGCCACGCATGGAAATGCTCCGTAGGGGGAACGGTCAGGGGGCTGTCAGGACTTCAAAACGGCGAGAACGGCGCGCGCCAGGGCAGGCGCATGCCGGGAAAGCGGGCCGGGCAGGCGGTTGTAGATCTTGTTCTGACCTGCCTGCATCACCACGCCAAGTGCCATGGCGGCCTTCAGGGCGGGATCCCCCTTCGGAACGGCGCCGGCATCCATCAGGCCGGAAATGATCTGTTCCGTGACGGATACCGGATCATCTTCGCGCCGCCGGTCATAGGGCAGGTATTTGTGCAGCGAGACGAGGTGGAAGGAGAAGAGCAGGAAATCTTCATCCGCCAGGGCGCAATAGGCGGCGACGGCGGCATGCACCTTCTCGTCCAGAGTGGCGGTCCCGCCCAGAGCTTCGGCCAGCATGACCGAAAGGCGGTTGTGGGTTTCCATGAACAGGGCGAGGGCAAGCTCGTCCTTGCCTTTATAGTGGCGATAGAGAGCGCCTTCCGAAACCTGGGCGCTTTCGGCGATCTCCCGCGTGGTGGCGGCATCGACGCCGACATTCACGAACAGTTCGAGCGCCGCGCGCTCAATTTTGGGGCGGGCATCACGCACACGCGGGCGCCGGCCGGGAGCGTCCGTTTTCGTGACGACCGGTTTGGCTGCTGTTTTGGTGCGTGCGCCCTTGGTGGGGGCGCGCCTTGACGGTTTGCCGGACGGGGAAGCGGGGGTGGCTTTGCGGGCCATGGGCGACAGCTCCTCTGATCTTCGTGCCCCGTGTATTACACAGGCTTGCAATGATTGCAAGTGATCAATCGCTCACAAAATGGCCTTGCGCGGATGCCGGAACAAAAAAAAGGGGGCCGGAAGGCCCCCTGAAGCGTTCTGCCGCCAAGGCTCAGACCAGTTCGATGCGGTAGCTTTCGATCACGGTGTTCGCCAGCAGCTTCTCGCACATTTCCTTGACGCGGGCCTCGGCCGCCGACTTGTCCGTCTGGCCCGTCAGGTCCAGCTCGATGACCTTGCCAACGCGCGCGCCGCCGACTTCCTTATAGCCCATCCGGGCCAGGGTATCGGCCACGGCCTTGCCCTGAGGGTCCAGCACGCCGGATTTGAGGGATACGTGTACGACCGCTTTCATTATTTGCTGCCCCCGGTGAAGTGGATGACGTTGTCGGTCTCTTCGCCTGATTCCCGGATGATGCCGAGACGGCGTGCGACTTCGGCATAGGCTTCCGTAACGCCGCCCATATCACGGCGGAAACGGTCCTTGTCCATCTTCTCGCCGGTCTTGGCGTCCCACAGGCGGCAGCTGTCCGGGCTGATCTCGTCAGCCAGCAGGATGCGCGGCATGTCGTGATCGTTTTCGAACCAGCGGCCGAATTCGATCTTGAAGTCGACAAGGCGGATGCCGGCACCGGCGAAGAGGCCGGACATGAAATCGTTCACGCGCAGGGCGAGGGCGATGATGTCGTCATATTCCTGGGCTGTGGCCCAGCCGAAGGCGGCGATGTGTTCTTCGGAAACCATCGGATCGTGCAGGGCATCGTTCTTGAAGTAGAACTCGACCAGCGGGCGGGGCAGGGACTGACCCTCCGGAATGCCGAGGCGCGTGGAGAGCGAGCCTGCAGCGATGTTGCGCACGACCACTTCCAGCGGAATGATGTCCACTTTCCGCACCAGCTGCTCACGCATGTTGAGGCGGCGGATGAAGTGGTTGGGCACGCCCACGCTGGTCAGATGGGTCATCACGAACTCGCTGATGCGATTGTTCAGAACCCCCTTGCCATCCAGCACGGCCTTCTTGGTCGCGTCGAACGCAGTTGTGTCGTCCTTGAAATACTGGATCAGCGTGCCCGGTTCGGGGCCCTCATAGAGGATTTTTGCTTTTCCTTCGTAGATGACGCGGCGCTTGTTCATCTCAACCGGCCTTTCCTGCGCGTTCTGCGGGGATAGCGTTGCCAACGGGAATCATTCACCCCGCTCCCCTGAAGCGCGGACTGTTACGCCAAACCCGCGACAGAAACAATTATTGCGAACACCTGAGCATCCACCCTATATCAGCGCCGATAGACACCGGCAGATGTGAAAGGGCCACCTCCATGAGCACATTCGATGATCGTGAACGCGCAGAGGAGGCCCGTTACGCCTTGGATCAGGAAACCCAGTTCAAGATCAACGCCCGCCGCAACAAGCTGCTGGGCCTCTGGACCGCTGAACTTCTGGGCCTGAAGGACGGCGACGCTGAGGCTTATGCCAAATCAGTTGTGATCGCGGATCTGGAAGAGGCCGGCGATGATGATGTCGTGCGCAAGGTGCGCGGCGACCTCGAAAAGGCCGGGATTGTGCGCACGGATGTCCAAATCCGTGAGGAAATGGCCCGTCTTTTGCCCGTCGCGCGCGAGCAGATCATCAACGATATCAAGGGCTAAGGACCACCGGCGGCGTGTAGTTATCGCCGCAGCCGGGGCCCGTGCCACCCATCGGCACAAATGACACGCAGCTATAGTGGGCGCCGGTTCCGGAGGTGAAGGTCGGCTTTCCGGTCCAGCCCTCGATAAAGGGCTTGCCCACCCAGGCGCTCATCATGATCTTGCCGGGGGCTGCGGGGATACCTGCGTCTCCCGTCGGGGTCGAATAGATGGGCTGTCCCTCGATGAACCAGGTAATCCGGTCCGGGGTCCATTCGAAGGCATAGAGGCGATCTGCGTCAGCGGCGTCGAAGGGCAGGTCAAAGCCCTCAAAGGCGCCGCGTTTGCCTTTCCGGAAATAGTTGAAGTGAACCTTGGTCGTGTCCTGGCCGAGGAATTCGATGTCGACTTCGTCGTGGGGATCGCCAAAGTGCGCGCCGGTGAAGGTGAAGAAGGCCGAGACGGTGCCTGAGCCGCGGGCGGGGCGCATGATCACCTCATAGCGGCCATAGCCGTATTTTCCCGGGCTCTGCAGCTCGGCGATCGTGTAGGGCATGCTCTCGCCCTTTACCCGGTGGATCGAGAGCAGCGTGCCGCTGGACGTCTCGCTGACGTTATCCTCGCGCCAGTTGCCACCATAATGGGTCGCAAGGTTATCATGGGTGGAGGCCCGGAAAGGTGTCTGGCCGCGCATGCGGGTCAGGAAAGCCTCCTGCTGGCGGTTCGGGATCGCGGGTTTGGGCGCTTCGGGCAGCACCGGCGTGTAGGTTTCCGGGGCCTTCCAAGGGAAGAATTGAGGCTGAAGCTGCGGGGCACGCTGGCGGACGGAAGGGGCTTTCGGGGCAGGCGGTGCCGAGATTTCAGCAACAATTACAGTCTTTTCTGCGACAGGCGCCGGGGGCGACAGCGCAATCGCGCCGGTGGCCGCAACAATCGCCAGGCAAGCCACAACAGCCAGATCGATGCTTCTGGAAAACCGGGTCCAGATTGCGGACTGAGTGTTGCCGATGTGGGCCATGACTGCCTCCGAAGGTTAATCCTTCGTGAAGAGCAAGTTATGCGCCAACTATTTGTTAAGCAAAACCCCTTCGCCCCATCCGGGAGTATCAGGAGGCGTCTTCGCCGCCATTGGCGGGGGCTGTCAGGGCGCTGCGGTTTCGCATCATGAACAGCGGAACCGATCCAATCGGCGTGATGGCCCAGTCGAGGGGCTGGTCATGCGGCTCGGCGGGCACCTTGTCGATCTGCTGGGCCGCATAGGCGACCGCGCAGGCAAAGGCCCGGCCTTTGGCGCGCAGCTTTTCCAGGGCCCCATCATAATGGCCCCGGCCATAGCCGAGGCGGTTTCCCATCGTGTCATAGGCCAGCAAGGGCGTCAGAACGAGGGTTGGGGTGACTTCCGGTGCATCCGCCGGGGGCTCCGACAGGCCGAAAGGGCGCCGGTCCAGCGGCTCACCCGGCGACCAAAGCCGCCAGCTGATGCCGGTTTCCTCCATGCGGGGCAGGCACAGCTCCGCGCCGGCGCGGGCGAGCCTTTCCATCAGCGGGAAGGGATCGAGTTCTTCATTGATCGCGACATAGCCCGAAACGACGGGGCCATACCGCTCCAGCAGTTTCATTGGAAAAATATCGGCGAGCTTTTCGGCGGCGTCCGGATCGCGCGCAGCGGCTTCGGCGCGGATGGTGCGCATCCGGTGGCGCAGGGCGGTCTTGTCGGCTTCAATACTCATGAAAGCCCTCCTAGTGCTCGATGGGCGCAGCAGAAAGGGCAATAGCGCACAAGAACCACGTCGCCGCCGGGCACATTTCACTCCCGTCGACCTAGAGACTAGGTGGGCGCCGGATGAGCCAGGGCCACGGCCCCAGCCAGAGTGCCAGCCCCCTGACGGTAAGTAAGGTCGCCGGAGATCAGTCCCACGCGGGCGCAGCAGCCCTTGTGCCTGACAAATCTAGTGGCTCTGCCCCGCTTTGGAAAGCGGCGCGCGGCGCTCAGTTCTGTGAGATTTTGATGTCGAAGGCATACAGCAGGGTTTTCTGCTTGGCCGAAAAATTGTTGTCCGACACGATCCAGACGCGGATCAGCCGATCTGACAGGGCCTCAGCGGCGATACCCTCGAAATTGTCTACCAGAAGCGGGCGGCTGAGTGTGAGGGTTTCAGCCTCGCCTGGTCCCCATGTCAGGCGGATGCGGTTGCCCTGAAGGGGATCCCAGGCGCGATACATTTCCAGGGTGCGGGCGGTGCCATTGGGCAGCGGGACGATCTCGCGGCCGACCAGACCGTGCAGGCTGGGGGCGGGGGCGGTGTTGCCGGTCCATTCTGCGGTGCCATCGGCGAGCACGCGGCCCAGCGGCGAGGTGCCGAGCATGCCTTCATAGCCAAAGCCGAGGGCCCCATCGGCCTCCAGGAAGATTGCCTCAGGGCCCTGATTCTCATCGACATTCCGATTGTTGTGCTGGCCCGGAAGATTGGCAACGCGGGCTGCGCGGGCGGCCGACCCGCAGACGCCGAGCGCAAAGGCTTCGATCCGGAAGCTGCGCTCAAAGCTGACCAAAGCGAGGCCTTCCGACCAGACGAGGCCTTCGGCGTCGCCTTCTGTCTTGCCGGTCAGCATCATCCCGTCACTACCTTGCATATACGAGATTTTTGCGCCTGAGGGCGCGCCCTTCTCGAGGCCGATCCAGACGAAGGCGCCCGCATCGGTCACGCTCAGCAGGCCGCCGCCTTCAGAGGCCGGCAGCAGGGCGAGACCGGAGAGGCCGCCGACATTGGAGTTGGACGAAGTGAGTTCCCAGGCCCCTGAAACGGTTACGGTTTCCGGAATGCGGCGGGCGATCTGGGCGGCGTCGCCCAGGGAAACCGGTGTGACCGACAGGTCTATGGGGAGGGGCTCCTGACGCGGGGTGCCGGGCGGGCAGGAGGAGGCGATCAGGGCGGCGGCATGGTCCGCAGCGCGCCAGAGACCGTCACGGCCGGTGGCATCGGGTGACACGGCCTGGACATTTTCGGACACATCCGGACTCTGGCGGACATCGGCGATCACCGGGGCGCCATTTACGACCACTTCTTCCGGCCCTGCGCAGGTGACCAGGAAGCTGGCGGCCATCAGGGCGGTCAGTGGGGCGCGGAAACGCATGGGGGGCTCCTGAGGCGTGCTTCACGGGCGGCTATCGCGGCGAATGCCGACCACCGGATGACAAAGGTCTGACCATTTCGTGAAAAGGTGTGCGGCCCCCTCTGGATTTAAAAAGCGAACCCTTTCAGGTTCAACGGCATGAGTCAGATACCGCTTGCCCGCCGCTCCCCCATTCCGCCGGAAAACTGCAATCTGGCGCGCGCCATCGAGCTGATCGGGGACCGCTGGACGATGCTGATTCTGCGGGCGGCGCTGTATGGCGTGCGCCGGTTTGACGATTTCCAGTCCGAGCTGAAATGCCCGCGTACGGTGTTGTCGGGCCGGCTGAAGACATTGGTAGATGCCGGGCTGCTGACCAAGCGGGCCTACAAGGTGCCCGGCAAGCGGGCGCGGCCGGAATATGTACTTTCGGCGATGGGCATCTCCCTGCGCCCGATCCTGATCGGGCTGACGCAGTGGGGCGATGTGTGGCTGGGCCAGGGCGAGGCGCCGCCGATCAGCTTCACCAAGGCCGGATCGAAAAGCGCCATCCGGGCCGCCTTCGTGGACGCAGAGGGGCGCGAGGTGCGTCCCGATCAGATCCGGGCAGTGCTGCGCGGTTAGCGCTGCGCGCCTTGATCTGCGATCAAGGCGCTTGCGCTCCCTTTTGAGTGTCGCCGCGCTTTGGCGCAAAACCGCATACACTTTTGCGCGCGCCGCTTTATCTCACAGTTTGTGCAGATTGCGGTTCATTTGGCTCTTGCAAAGCCGCCGCTTCCCGCATATTCCGTCCGCTCCGCTGACAAGGCGGACATATCTGTCGGATGCGGGCGTAGCTCAGGGGTAGAGCACAACCTTGCCAAGGTTGGGGTCGAGAGTTCGAATCTCTTCGCCCGCTCCAGACAGAAAACAGCCAGACATTGTTATTGAAACAGCGTGCCTTGCGGCGGCGCTGTCATGGCGTTTGTGCCGATGGGGAACGCTCAGCTCGTGAAGCGGATGGCGATGTCGTGGCCGTCCTGGCGGATGAATTCGGCGGGGGTGTTGATGCCGAGTTTGGCCGAGACGAAGAAGAACTTGCCCGGGATCATGACCTTGTTGCGGAACCGGATGCGGGCGCCGGTCTCTGAGATGTCTATGCAGACGCCTTCTTCGCGGCCTTTCGGCTCCCACACCAGAACGCAGGGCGCCCAAGTGGACTGGCGGTCAGCTCTTGGGGCGCGCCGGATGAATTTGGCCTGATCGGCAGGCGCGTTGGTTCGCAGAGCGGCCGACAGGCGCTCCGCCGAGATCGGCGTACCAGGTTTTTTGCCGAACACCACGAGCGCGATCTGACCTCCTCAGAAAAAGCGAGTCGACTTCAAAATGTCTCAATTCGAGGCAGATGGAAACCCCGCCTACTGCCGCAGGGGCGTTGGAGAAATTGACCGGTTTCCGGCAATTTCGGGCCGCGACAATCGGCTTTGACAATAGCGCTCGCCAGATTGCATTTGCCGCATTATCTCAAAAGATATATCTATTGGTTTTGAGGATTTTGTGGCGACCTTATTCGACAAGCTGTGGGATCTGCACCGGGTGGGCGATGCGGGTGATGGGGAAGACCTGATCGCCATCGACCGGTTGCTGCTGCATGAGCGCACGGGCGGCGTCGCGCTGAAATCTCTGGCCGCCAATGGCCATCCGGTACTCGACCCGGCACGCGTCTTTTCGATCATGGATCATATCGTGTCGTTCCGGCATGGCCGTGGGCGGAATGAAGCGCGCAGCCCCGGCGGCGAGGCCTTCATTCTTGAAACACGCGAGATGGCGCAGAAAGCGGGCATCCACCTGATCGACACTGACAGTCCGGCGCAGGGCATCGTGCATGTGGTGGCGCCCGAGCTGGGCATTGCGCTGCCTGGCCTGACGCTGGTTTGCCCCGACAGCCATACCTGCAGCCTCGGCGCGCTGGGCGCGCTGGCCTGGGGCATCGGATCAAGCGATGCCGAACATGCGATGGCAACCGGCACGCTGCGCGCCGCAAAGCCCCGGCAGATGCATATCCGCGTTTCAGGCAACCTCGCCCCTGGCGTTTCGGCAAAGGACCTGGCGCTTTACATCATCGCCCGCTTTGGCGCCGATGGCGGCAAACGCTGCGCCATCGAATATTCGGGGGACGCGATCCGTGATCTGAGTATCGAGGGGCGCCTGACCCTCTGCAACATGGCGGTGGAGTTTGCCGCGTTCACGGCGCTGGTCGCGCCGGATGCAAAGACGCTGGATTATATTCGCGGGCGGGTGTTCGCGCCGTCTGCGGCACAGGAAGAGGCGGCGTTGGCGCATTGGGAAGAGCTGTGCACGGACCCCGGCGCAGTGTTTGACGAAGTGCTGGAGGTGGACGCCGGCAAGGTGCAGCCGCAGGTGAGCTGGGGCACCAGCCCGGAAGATACAACGGCGCTGCGGGAGGCCATTCCGGCCGACGCAAGCCCGCGGGCGCTTTCCTATATGGGGCTGAAGCCTGGGCAATCTGTCTACGGATTGCCAATCGGCGGGGCGTTTATCGGATCCTGCACCAATGGGCGTCTCAGCGACCTGAAGGCGGCGGCCGAAATTCTCAAAGGCCGGCGAATAGCGCCGGGTGTGCGCGCGGTGTGCGTGCCGGGGTCTCAGGCGGTGAGCCGGGAGGCTGAAGCGCTGGGCATCGACCGGATTTTCATCGAGGCGGGATTTGAGTGGGGCGCGCCGGGATGCGCGATGTGCTTCTATGCGGGCGGGGAAACCTTCCCACCGGGAACGCGGGTGATGTCGTCCACCAATCGCAATTTCGAAGGGCGGCAGGGGCCGGGCGTGCGCACGCATCTGGCCAGCCCAGCCGTGGTGGCTGCCTCGGCGGTTGCAGGCATGATCTGCGCGCCCTCTGACATTCTTGTAGCTGGAGGCGTTGCCTGATGCCGACACCATTCCGCCATCATCGCGGCGTGGCCGCTCCGTTGCCCGTCGATAATGTGGACACTGACCAGATCATTCCCTCGCGGGAGATGAAGACAGTCAGCCGCGACGGTCTTGGCGAGGGCTTGTTTGCGGGCTGGCGCTATACCGTTCCGGGTGGGCGCGAACCGGTGGGCGATTTCGTACTCAACCGGCCGGAACAGGCGGGCACATCCATCCTGGTTTCCGGCACCAATTTCGGCTGCGGATCCTCGCGGGAACACGCCGTCTGGGCACTGATGGATTATGGCGTGCGCGCGGTGATCGCCAAATCCTTCGGCGAGATTTTTCACGGCAACTGCCTGCGCAACGGGATTCTGCCGGTGGCGCTGCCCGAGGGGGAGGTTGACCGGCTGCTGAAACTGGACGGCGGCGCCGAGATCGCGATTGATCTGGAGGCGCAGACGGTAACGGCAGCGGCATTGCCAGGCTGGACGGGGCGGTTTGAGATCGGGGCGTATGCCAAGCGGTTGCTGCTGGAGGGGCTTGATCCTATCGGGCTGACGCTGCTGCAGGCGCCGGCGATCCGGGCCTATCAGCAGGCAGATGCCGCAAGGCGCCCCTGGGTTTATACCGCGGGCTGACTTCAGCTGACCTGGACGAGGCCGCGGCTGACGAGATTTTCAATTTCTTCAGTCGTGTGACCGAGAGCGCCCAGCACCTCGACCGAATGCGCGCCGATGCGGGGCGGATCGAGCATCAGGCCGGGGCGGTCATCATCCAGCGTCAGCGGCAAGGCGGGGAGCGATACTTCGCCACCTTCGGGAAGCTGCATATTCAGCAGACTGCCGTTGGCGAGGAGGTGAGGGTCTTCCAGCAGGTCTTCCGGGCGCTGGATGGGCGCGAAAGGCAGGCCGATCTTTTCCAGCTTGTCCATCAAATCCTGCTTGGAATAGCCGGCGAACAGGGCGCGCAGGCGGGGCAGGATAAGGCCGCGGTGGGCAACGCGGTCATTGTTTCCGGCGAGGCTGGGATCGGTGGCCCAGTCATCCAGACCGAAGGCCTTGCAGAAAGATGTCCACTGACCATCGGAGACAACGCCGACAAAGACTTTCTCGTCGTCCTTTGCATCGAACACATCATACACGGCCCAGGCCGAGACACGCGCCGGCATGGGCGCGGCGGGCGAACCGGTGACGGCGTATTGGGCGATATGCTGGCCGACGAGGAAGACGGTGGTTTCAAAAAGGGAGGCTGTGACGTGCCGGCCCTTGCCGGTTGTCTGGCGCTCGTTGAGGGCTGCAAGGGCGCCAATGGCGCCGAACATGCCGCCAGTGACATCAATGACAGAGGCGCCCGCGCGCAGCGGCCGGCCGGGAGGGCCTGTCATATAGGCAAGGCCGCCCATCATCTGGGCCACTTCATCCAGCGCTGTCCTGTGCGCATACGGACCGTCGAGGAAGCCTTTTTCCGAACAGTAGATAAGGCGCGGATTGCGCGCGGAGAGGGCGCTATAGCCAAAGCCGAGCGCTTCGAGGGCGCCGGGGCGGAAATTCTCGATGAAGACATCTGCCTGATCGGCCAGGGCGAGGGCAATGGCCTTGCCTTCCTCCGATTTCAGATCGATCGCGAGGCTTTTTTTGTTCCGGTTATACATCGGGAAATAGCCAGCGCCGGAGCCCTTGAGCTTACGCGTCTTGTCGCCGCCGATCGGCTCGACCTTGATCACTTCGGCGCCAAGATCCGCCAATACGAGACCGGCCGCCGGGCCCATCACCATATGAGTGAATTCAAGTACGCGCAGTCCATGCAGCGGCCCGCCGGTCTTGCTCATACCTGATACTCCCTGAACTTCCTGCCCGCGATGATTGCCATTACTTGCTCAAATGATATATCTTTTCAAGCGAGGGCATACATTCTTTGATATAACAATCAGGTGGAATTCGATGAGCAGCGTATTGATCAGCGAAGTTGGGCCGCGTGACGGCCTGCAGAACTGCAAGGCGATCATGCCCACAGCAGAGAAAAAGCGCTGGATTGCGGCGCTGGCTGAGGCGGGCGTGACGGAGATCGAGATCGGATCTTTCGTGTCGCCCAAACTGCTGCCGCAGATGGCAGATACGGCGGAGGTGCTGGATTTCGCCGTGACGATTCCGGGGCTGACGGTGGCCGTGCTGGTGCCCAATCTCAAAGGCGCGCAGGCGGCGATTGACGGCGGCGCGCACAAGATCACGCTGCCGATGTCGGTCTCGGAAACCCATTCGCTGCGCAATATCCGGCGCACGCATGCGCAGGTGATCGAGGAGGCACAGGCGATTGCCGATCTGGTGAAATCGCTGCCGGAGGGTACGCGGCCGCATTTTGAAGGATCGCTCTCCACGGCATTCGGCTGCACGCTGGAAGGGCCGGTGCCGGAGGCGACGATCCTGCGCTGCGCCGAGCAGCTGATGGCGGCGGGGTGCGATGAGGTCGGCCTGTCGGACACCACGGGCTATGGCGACCCGGCGTCTGTGAAACGGCTGATCCGGGCGGTGCGCGGGGTGGTGGGGGCGGAGAACCTCACGGGCGTCCACCTGCACAACACGCGCGGGCTGGGGCTGGCCAATGCGCTGGCTGCCTATGAGGAAGGCATCACGACGTTTGACGGCTCGCTGGGCGGGCTGGGCGGGTGCCCGACGGCGCCCGGCGCCAGCGGCAATGTTGTAACCGAAGACATGGTGTTCATGTTCGAGGCGATGGGCATTTCGACCGGAATTGACCTGCGCAAGCTGATGGCGACGCGCGAGATTGTGGCAGCGGCGCTGCCGGGGGAGGAGCTTTACGGCTTCACCCCGAAGGCGGGCCTGCCGCTGGGCTTCAAGGGCGAGACGGTGCCTGCGCCTGCTATGGTGAGCTAAGGGGAGCAGGGCGGGGTGCGGGCAAATCTTCCGGCGTTAATCACGCTGATCGGGTATGCGGTGCTGCTTGTGGGCGTGAGCTTTTGGGCGGCGCGGCAGGTACGCTCGGAGGCGAGCTCTTTCCTTCTGGGCGGGCGGTCGCTGGGGCCGCTGGTTTCCGGGCTGGCCTATGCGGCGTCGAGTTCGAGCGCCTGGGTGCTGCTGGGCTATTCGGGGTTTGTGTACAGCACGGGCCCCTCTGCGCTGTGGATGATCCCAGGCATTCTGCTGGGCTACGCGGCGGTGTGGCTGTTTGCCGGGCCTGTGCTGCAGGCTGCGAGCCGGGACAAGGACCAGCTGACGCTGACCGCCTTCCTGACGGAGACAGCCGGGCCGCGGGTGACGCGG
>OBJA01000660.1_pt1 | contig 28207 bp, 23 predicted proteins | sample 1519751 | NCBI WGS metagenome assembly OBJA01 (sample SAMEA3881238, study PRJEB22517) | soil metagenome | biome: lake sediment; feature: soda lake sediment; material: sediment, water from around vicinity | place: India | collected 2013-12-23 | depth 3 m
GTTCCCTCGACAACCTGTACCGATGAGGAGCTCTCGGTCCTGGCCGCCTGAGCATCCTTGGCGCTACCTCCTCCACTACCACCTCCGCCGCCTCCGGCTTGACCAAGAAGTACGGTCATGCAACCGGGCGGGAGAATCGTTGATGGCGGCCCGACGCAGATTGCCATATCACCTACGCAAGCCGCAGGCTTTTTGCCGATAAAAACTGTTGGCGGAACAGGCCCGACCAGCGGTCCACCTACATGGGGAATAGGAGGAACTCCTGGGGTTACCATGGGGCAAACGTGCATATCACCCATAGTTGCTGCCGGCATCTTTCCAATGAGTACGGTCGGGCATCCAGGGCCGGTAATCGTACCTCCGTGAGCAGTCATGTCACCAAGGCGGGCGGCTGGCTTTCCCATGGTGATCCTTTCGATACGGATGGATAGAATGTCTAATGAATATAATTAGCAGAAGGAGAACCGATGCGATTTTGATCCAAAAGTAAGAGGTACGGTAGGTCTCCATTTGTCATCCCATAAAAGCTCTCCTGCATTTCGGGTTTGTAACCTGAAGATAAAAGGATACGATCCGGGCGCCTGCCTCATCGTACGGGTGTCGCGCAGCCGGACAGTATGGCCTATCACAACATGCATCGGCGCGCCACCCTGCCCAGCAACCAGATCAACATTCTTACTCTCTGTACTCTGATTTTACTCCGACTCACGCTATAACAGCCCTGCGGTGCTCGTGCTCTTTCTATTTTAGTGCTTTAACAAATAGTGATTTCGTTTTTCTCCCCAGAAGAACGCTCTCCTCCACTGAGAACCCTTCCTCTTGCAGAAGCTGACAAATGGTTTTAGTCGAGAACATAGTCCTCTTTTTTGGAAATGGCCCAAATGTCAGCAGATACCTTCTCAGCAAACCAACCTTGTTTATCAGCGTCATCTCTTCTGTTGTAAAACTGGTAAGAATCAGCTGACCCCCTGGTACCAGAACCCGCCTGGCCTCCCGAACAGCAATCTCAGGTTTATCGATAATATGAATAAGATTAGCCATGAGCACCGTGTTAAATGTGCTCTCCGCAAACGGTACCTTATGGCAATCAACCTGCTCCACACGTACTCTGGAGTCCGATGAAAACAACATTCGTGTCTTCTCCACCATCTCCAGTGAGTAATCGGTTGCAATAATGATTTCTGTAGCAGCAAGAATACACCTGGTATATCTCCCATTTCCACATCCAAGCTCAAGAACCTTACCCAGGTCCTGTTGTTCAGATAACTTGCCACTTACAGCCGCAATTACCTCTTCACCTGCTGCATAAGCCTGCTTGATATCGAAATCATCGGAAAAACGTGACCAGTAACGCTCCATCACCTGTCTCCTTTACACTGTTTTCTTGAATACTGCTATTCTGCTTACTATCCCGGCCTTCTTTATGAGGCTGAGGCCATGCTCTTTACATCTGTTTTGCATTTTTCTGTACAGCGTTTCCGATACATGGAATTTGGGCTCAGCAAGGTAATAGTATCCGCCGGGTTTAAGCAATGTACAGATCTGGTCAATGAGTCTGCAGGGATCAGGCGACTCGTGCACCATATAAAATGTCACGATAAAATCAGCCTTAATATCCAGGTTGAGTGATTCCTGCGTGCAGCGGTGAAACATAACTTGGTCAAGCATCCCAGCACTGACTATCTTTTTCCTTGCCATTCCAAGCATTTCTTCCTGAAGGTCAACAGCGATCACCCTGCCTCCCTTTCCGGCGAGTCTGGCAAGTCCCAGAGTAAAAGTTCCCGGCCCGCAGCCAATATCAAGGATTGTACCTCCTTTATTTACATAAGGGCCAAACATTCTCTCCGGATTGTGAACCAGGTGCCTGAAACCGTTATCAAGCCACCGGGCATGCTCTGTTCCACACACATGAGCTGAATTGTTCATACCGTCTCCTTTTATATACTAACCGTTCAGTTAAATATGAGATTATAAAAACTATCCGTGCTGTATGTGACTTTTTTTGAATACTTTTGAGAACAAAGATGTCATCTCTTTCCGGTCGCATTTAAAAAAATCTGCCCATTTGTCTTTGAAGAGTGCAAAGAATACGATAGGAACAAAACCGGTAAAAAACTCATGCAACAACAATTCATTACGGCTAATCTCTGTTTCCTGCTTACCACTCTTCTTATGCATCAATTGGTTGATATTCCTTGAAATGAACATGTCTGCACATTGAAAAAGTGAAATGTACCCTGACTTATCATTTTTCAAAGCCTCCATGAGCATGACCGTGAGTATTTTCCTCTTTTTCTGCAGATATCCGATGATTCCCTCCACCATTCCTTCAACATCACTATCCGATGGGACATGATTGCCATGCTGCTGCATATTGATCATCTCATCAAGAGTCTGTGCAAAAAGCGAATCAATGACATCCTGCTTGTTTTTAAAATGGTAATAGATCAGAGCCTTATTCACCTGTGCCGCATTGGCAATGCTCTGAATACTTGTCCCATCATACCCCTTTTCAGAAAAGAGCTTTTCTGCTGTGGTCAGAATCTTTTTCCGCGTCAGGTCTCCACCGGTACGTGCCATCTTACCCTCATTAATTAGTTAACCGTTCGGTTAATAATATAAGGCATATCCAGTCATTATGCAACCGTTTTTATTCTGTTTGAGGTTAGGTTAAAAACTGCACCGTGAAAAAGGCAGTCTAAGCGGTAGTGAATCATTCTCACAGCATGTGTGCCTTCTATTCTCACCAAGATACACACGTTTCCTTCCCTTTACCTCAGCAACCCATTTCAATGTCGTTTCTTCTGCACACATGGGGCTGTACTGTTCCTACCCCATTTGAAGAGGCATTACTGTCAGAGCCAGGGTACTGCTTTCGATTACAGAAAAGCCCGAATCTTTTCAGATCCGGGCCTTACACAGGAGTACAGTAGCACAGAGAATGTATGAAAAGGGGGGGCACTCTCACCTATTCAGAGTGATACTGCTTCTGCTCCGTGTATTCGGGGCCAGGTAATTGTTCGACAGGAGAAAAGGCGTCAGAATGAGAAGAGAGGAGAATTGCTGAAAAAAATTGCAAAGGGGGACAGGTATATGGAATGTTGAATTTCATAGTACTTATAAAATTACAGTGAATTTTACAAGCTTTCATATTCTCCTCTTCCCCATTCTGACATGAACGCATTATCTTGTATGTAGTAGCTTTCCATGCATCAGCACCCGATTTTTATCTGTTATCCGTATAACGGCCGTTCTAGTCGGCAGTTTACTCAATTTAGTGATGACCTCCTGTAGCGAGGTCCTGTACAGAAGGCGCCCATGCAGATCAAATATTTCCGCTTGTGCAGTTATGCTTCTTTGTGCAGAAACCCGCACCGATTGTATATGCACTGGTTCATTGACAATAACAATTACCGGATCAGATGGTGTAACGGCTCCGCTGTTATCAGTAACCACAACGGTTATAGTATAGGTTCCTGCCGCAACATTCTCCCAATTAAACGTATAGGAGTGACCAAAGCACTCACCGATCTTTGTATCAGCACTGAAAAATTCACACCTGGTAATTTGCCCATCCGGATCGCTTGCCGTTGCACTGATCAGTACCGATGCCGGAGCATCGAATATTGCAGTATCAGGAAGTGATATGATAGTCACTTCAGGAGACTGATTCTGCTGGTTCTGTTCGAAAATTGAGCATATTTGTGATGTTTCCTTTAAACCGTTTGCACCATTAATCAGTATATCCCCCCAGGTGGTCAGGGAGCCGGCATTGAAGTTCCTTACTATATCAAGACTTGTAAGATCTGAACTGTTCCCTGACCACGACCATCCAATATAGCCGATTCCCAACTCTTTACACTTGCTCATAATGGTCTGTTCATCAACAGTACCTCTGTTTGCATGATCTGCTGCGAATTCACCAACACAGAGTGGTAGATTGTTCGATACAAAGGAGTTAAGGTATGTGGTTATTTTGCTGGCAGTGCTGTATTCCTCATACATGTGTATACTGATAATAGTGTTCCCGTCCGGATCTGCATTCAACACTTCTGAAGCCCTGGTGCGGGTAGTGCCGCTCCAGTCCTGCCCCCAGTTGGAAGCATCCACCATGAGCAGATGCTTAAGCCCGGCATTTCTCAGTGCAACAATCGCGGCTTTATGGTCATTGACCCACATAGTATTCACTACTTCCGGATTTGCATTATTATTGCCAATCGGTTCGTTCGCAATATTGATTATTACAAAGTCCTCCTGACCTATCAGAACGTTTTTCATCTCTATCCAGTAGTCCGTTGCAGTACTCAGCGGCTGAGCTCCCTGTTTTTCGGGATACCCGGTGCAATCATGTACCTCCAGAATTGCAATGAGTTTATTAGTCTTACATAGACTTATAATAGTTTGTATCTCAGTGCTGGTATTTTTTCCCCAGTTTTCACCGTGTTTGCCGTTACTTAAAACAACCCGAACACAATTCGCGCCAGTTGCAGCTATGGCGGGTATCGCTGCATTTGTATTCTGTTTATACCAGGCATGCGGATAATTGATACCGCGCATAATGAATTCATTTCCGTTCCCATCCAGAACCTTCCTGCCGCTGATCCTAAACCCCACATTTTGTGCCTGTATAGTAGTTAAAACGCTTAAAATAATCGAGAGCAGCATGATCGATACTACTCGTCTCATGAGACACCTCCACTCGCTCTTTTTTCAGGATCACATCAGGAATGTGAATACTGCTTAATTTAGTCTATATCAAACCTCAATGGTTAGATTCGGTTGGAGTCTGAGCAGATTCTGTAGTACAAACGGTCTACAGAGATGTCAGCCTTGACTTAAGAGTTTACATAATACCAGATCATTCCACTGCTCTTTTTGTTAATTGTGACCCGGATCACACCCTCTCATAATTGTATTATATTAGATTACCCTTAAAACATGGCTTACAATGAATCTTTGTACTAAGGAGTTCCGATGAATAAACTGGCACAACTCTGCTTATTGCTGGTTATTTTGATTCTGTATCTTACCTGCTCTAATCCGGCAAATCCCAATGTCCCGGAAAATGCTACCCCCGTTATTAGTAGTATTGATGGAAAAACAAGCGCATTGATTTTCTCTGACGGAGAGAATGTCCTTGTTCAGATACGGTTACTTCTCAGTTCGATGATGGACTCGGTTGTTGTAGCTGTAATCGATTCGGAAGGACCTATCGATACACAGTTTACGATAAACAAATCTGATCTCTCACCCACGATCTCCTTTAAAGTCACTCTCGATGGTCCGGGAACCAAATATATCAAAGTAACCTCGCACAACATAAAAGACATTACAAATAAGGATTCGATGAAAGTTACCGTTGAAGGCACTCCGGTGCAATTACTTGGACAGCCTCAACGCCGTATCGATGCTGCCGAAGGGGAGCGGGTTGTGCTCAGGGTTACACTCAGCGGATCTAAACCATATACCGGAACCTGGTACCGTAATGGTGAGATCATCGAAGGAGCACACCACGATTCACTGGTTATCGACCCGGTAACGGTAACCGATACTGGCATTTACTACTATCATGCAAAAAATGCCTTCTCAGATGGAGAAAACAGCTCGGAATGTCACTTGTATGTCTCAAAAGAGCCCACATTTGTCCTTGTATCTGACACAGTTGTTATCAAAGAGGACAGCACAGCCTACATCTATGTCCTTCAAAATGATACACTTCCAGACGCAAGTTACAGTATCGGCAGTGTCAGTGGTGGAACACTTGGTACAGCAGAAAACCATGAAACCATGATCGTGTATATACCGGAAAAAGACAGACATGGAACAGATACCCTGACCTACACCGTAGAGAATTCAGATGCTCTGGTCTTCATCACCATAGAGCCAACACAGGATAAACCCACCATCACCAGCCCTGAAAAAACCACCGTTCAGGAGGGAAAAGAGCGCCGCATCGCGATTTTTGCAGAGGACCCCGATGATGAGCCTTTACAACTATGGACAGATTCAGAACACCCGTATATCCACACTACAACTGATAATGACTCCATAATCATCCGTATAGCACCTCCGGAAGGAACGATCGAAAGTGATTCACTGACCGATTCACTCCGGATATATTGCACCGACGGCATTGATACCACCTCAGCAACCCTGATTTTCACCATTTTTAAGGAATACAGACCACCAGTTTTTCTAACCTCAGATACAAGCCTTACCATAGCAGAGGGCAAACAGTCCACAGCTAAAGTCAGAGCTATCGATTACAATGGTAATCTCCTTACCTATTCACTTAAAACGAGTCCCTCCTGGATTACCTCAGAAACCGTTTCTGACTCTCTGTACCTCCATATTGCTCCGGAAACAGGGACTGTTCCCAATGGAGAAGAACAGTTTATTGATACTGTTATTGTAGAAGCTGCAACCAGAATCGATACAATTTTGCAGAAGATAACCGTTACCGTTATTCAAAACTCCTCACCCATCTTTGCACATCCTGAAACCACGGTAACAATCGATGAGGGTGAGGCATATTCACTACCGATTAGTGCAGTGGACAGTGATGGCGATTTTATCACCTATAGTGCGTCAGATTTGCCGCAGGGAGCCACATTTACTGACAGCACGTTCTCCTGGACACCATCATTTGAACAGGCGGGAGAGTACACTATCCTTATAGATGCATCAGATGGTATCAACACTGCAACTAAAACAATTACCATTATCGTTGTGAATAAAAATCGTTCTCCTGTTCTCGATTCCATCGGAAATTATAAACCAGGTATGGACATTGAAACCGCAGAAAACGAGACACTGATCCTTGCAGTCTGGGCAAGAGATGATGATGGTGATTTACTTTCCTACGCAGCGGCCGGACTGCCCAACGGCGCACATCTTCACGACAGCATCTTCTCCTGGGTACCGTCATTCACTCAGCAGGGGATCTATGAGGTTACATTTTCAGTTACAGATGGAATCGATACCACCTTTCAAACTTTTCGTATTATGGTGGCAAATACCAACCAGCGACCTGTTATCGACTCTGTAGGAAACAAAGAAGTAGATGCAAACGCTACTCTTACCTTCGAGATTACGGCATCAGACCCGGACCAGGATATGATCAGCTACCGGGCACAGGAACTACCTGCACACGCATCCTTTGATACGGTAACCCATGTTTTTACCTGGACACCGGGACATGCACAGGTTAGGGAGGAACCGTATATCGTAAAGTTTCTGGTATTTGACAGTGAGGATTCAGCTTCGCATGAGGTTGCCATCACAGTTTTACCTGTAAATAGATCGCCATATTTTACGACAAAACCGAGGGCCTCAGATACTGCAAATCTCGGGTCCTGGTATAGCGCAACTATTGCATTTGGCGATAGTGACGGAGGTCAAACCCTGGGCTTTTCAGTTGTAAAACCAGGGGCTGTGACCTATACAAGGGACGACAATGAAATTACGTTCAGATGGTTTATTGATAACAGAATATATACCACCGGATATGAAGACAGCATAACGGTAAAAATATTCGATGTGATTGACACCATTGAGTATACGTGGAATATCGAGGTAAAACCACATATCTGGACCGTTATGCCCGGTACTGCCGATAAGATCGTTTATTTGATCGGCAAAGACAGCCTGGATATTTTCTATATGAGTTCGATAGCACCCACAACGACAACCGAATACAGTATCTACAGGCTGATTAGCGGTAACACCTGGGATCATTTCCACTCAAAATCCCTGTATACTGGCGGCTTCAGAAAAATCTTTACCCGATACAACTCTTTTTTCATGATGGGAGCAAACAGCCAGTCATCGTATCCGTTCGTAAGCAAAGTCAACTTATCGGATAAAAATGACACATCTTTAGTAATAAATCTTTCATCTGCACCCATGTCTGTTGGAGATGTCAATATGTCAGGAACAACGGTATTGCTCTATTATTTTTCGATACCGGAAGGTGGGCCACTCTTAAGATACCACAGTCCGACTGAAAATGTTTCGATTCCTATGGATATTTCAATAAAAGACATTCAGTACTCATCACAAAACATAGCCTTCGGTATTGGTGATGATGGCATTTACAGAATGATTAATTTCCTTGCACCTGCAACAAATGGTAATTTCGTGCAAATATGCGCCTCGGTTTTCGATTCATTGAGATTAGATAATAATGATGGTGATACCTTGTACTTTTTAAAAGGTGACTCACTGTACCGTGCCATTGGAGCGGTTCTTGAGAGCTCGATAGAACCGGAATTCATAAGAGAAAACATCCTGAACGTCAGAATGATTTCAGGGAATACGGGCTGGGCAATTACATCCGATAGTACCCTGGTTTTCACCAATGATGGGTTCGGGACTGTATCGACTGAAACAGGGTTCCCTGGTCTTACCGAAAGCACTATTAAAAACATCGTGATTGCAGAGGACCGCAAATCGGTTTTTGTATACAACAATCGTCAGATATTCAGGTATTAAAACCAAAACCAGATATACGCGCAGTAATGCTGCGCGTATACACATCATACGACTCTTCTGTCACCCCATGCATCGTATGCGATCACTCGTCCGGTGGAGGCGACCCTGCGGCTGAGACAGGATTTGCACTGTTCCGCATTTTCATCAAGGCAGGGTTTTCCCTCATAGAGCAGGTACTCTTTACGGAATTCCTCTGGTGTCAATTGCGGCATGATCACGTTAGCCCCAAACAGCAGTCCCTGTTCCCGCCCATCCCCTTTGATCGCCTGCAGTGCTGTTGTAGCGGCAATATTGACATTTCTCAATACCAGACGTGTTACAGCAATCATCTTAAGAGAGAGTAGAAATACTTCATCGGTACATCTGACCTGTTCACCCTTACAGGCCGAAAGTGGCGTCTCCGGATGCACAATATAGGGTCCCATGCCAATCATGTCGATATCGAGATCTCTGAAAAACAGTATATCACGCGCAAGATCCTCAACAGTCTGCCCGGGTAACCCGATCATCACCCCCGTACCGACCAGAAACCCGATTTTTTTCAGCAGATCCAGACACTGTTTCCGTGAAGAAAAACTCTGAGTTTTCGGGTGCAATTGTGAAAACAGATCTGCAGATGTCGTCTCTATACGCAGAAGATAGCGATGTGCACCTGCACGAAAAAAGCGTTTATAGGCCTCTGCATTCTGTTCGCCAACACAGAGTGTGATCCCCAGTCCCAGAGGAAGTCCGGGTGAGCGTGTCGCTTCCTTGATACTTCGCACCACATCTTCCACAAAATCAATAAACGACTCATCCCGTCGCTCTCCGGACTGAAGAACAATCGAACCATATCCCTGTTGTGCACACCATCGGGCAGCTTCCACGATCTGCTCTTTTTGCAACAAGTAACGCTGAACACCTGTATTACTCTTCCTTATACCGCAGTAGTAACAATCACACGTGCAGATATTGGAAAACTCCACCAGTCCCCTGAAATACACGGCATTTCCTCGCTCCTGCAACAAGCGCACTTCTGCACTTTTGCTAAGGACCTCGATCTCCTGCGGATCTTGCAGAGACAGAAGGGTTACAATATCTTCCAGTTCAAAATACGGTCTGGAGCAAAGCTCCTTTATATTATCCATCAAGCACCCTTCCCCGAGAGTTCCCGAAGCTCTTCTTCAAGCTCTTTCTGAAGTGCACATCCCAGGTTTTCCCAATTATAAAACAACAAAACCCTTCCTTTCAGAAACCTGCACCCGCATCGGGATCCCCACTGGCAAATAGCCTATATCATTTTTACCACATGCCCAACGCCGGCCAATTATGTTAACCGGAATAATCTTTACTGAGTATCTCTTCTGCAATTCTTCAATAGGCATAGCACACCTGCACCGCTCCTTTTTTTCAGAAATTCCTCCTAAAAATAGAGATCCCTCTCCCCTGCAGTAGTCCGCTCATACTGTTTCATGAATTCAGCAAACACAGTGGGCATCTTTTCCCTGACCTCTTCAATCTCTTTACTGATCACCCTCTCGCCAATCTCCTTTGTTTCGGGACTGGCAAAATCATCGAGCCACTCCCGATAGGTAATGACCGCATTCAGTTTGCAGAATTTCCCCTCCGCACCGCTCCTGAGAAGATCCATGATGCACTGTCCTGTGCGACCGCAGCGATATCCGGCAGTACAGAATGAAGTAATATTTCCCATTGAAGCAAGATCGCGCACCACTTCATCGAGACTCCGTGTATCCCCAAGCATAAACTGCTGACGATCACTGATATTGGCAAGAGACAACGAATCATAGTACGCTCCAGGACCGATTTTACTCGATGCATCGGTCTGGGTAATTCCAAGCGGCAGAAGCGCTCTGCGCATCTCTGCATTCTCCCGGGCAGTAAGGATCATGCCGGTATAGGGAACAGCCAGCCTGATCGCCACTATTGCCTTGCGAAAATCAGCATCTCCAACCGGGTATTTACTGTTCTGAATAAATGGTGTATTCTCTGCGGGCTCCATTCGCGGGAAAGAAATTGTATGCGGACCGATTCCAAAACGCTCTTCCAACTCCAGGGCATGATACAGAAGCCCCAGCACTTCAAATTTCCAGTTGTATAGACCAAAGAGCGCCCCAATACCGACATCATCGATTCCAGCCTCCAGTGCCCTGTGCATACAGTAGAGCCGCCAGGCGTAATTACCCTTGAGCGTATGTGCAGGATGCACACTGCGATAGGTCCCATGATGATACGTCTCCTGAAATACCTGATAGGTCCCGATACCGATCTCATTGAGGTAACGAAGCTCATCAACAGGAAGTGGCGCAGCATTGATATTGACCCGCCTGATTGCTCCGTAACCGCGTTTTGTAGGCACCTTTACGCTGTAAATGGTTCGCATCGTTTCGGCCATATATTCGGCATCTGAATTGGGGTGCTCACCATAGACCACAATAAGACGTTTGTGCCCGATAGTACCGGCAAGCACTTCCGTTTCTTTACGTACCTGTTCCTGATCGAGAATGGTGCGATGTACTGCACCATTCTCTGTTCGTAAACCACAATACATGCAGTTGTTTACGCAAGCAGTTGAAAGATACAGTGGTGCAAATGTAACGATACGATTATCGTATACTTTCCGTTTGATATTTCCTGCTGCCTCCTCCATCTCCTGGAGCAGGTTCTGGTCTGTTACATTGAGCAGGCATGCCGTTTCATCAGGAGAAAGTGTCTGGATCGCAAGCGACTTCTGGATAATATCCCGTACCCTCGAAGCATCAGGAGACTTATTCTCTGTAATCTTGCTTTCAATCAATTCATCATTGATAAAATCAGCTCCATCCTCCCTGAGGTATTTATCGATCTGATCCTGTCTAATCCGGTTCTGCACCCATGTCTTCACGTTTTCAGCAATTGCCATATATACTCCTTCTGAAAGATTTCTCATTGTTTATTTATATAAAACTGACCGAAACGACTCCAGTGCTGCTGGAAATGGTGAAAGTACCCGTTCCAGCACTCCCTGCAGAAATGAGATCGCCACACCGTAGTTTGTCACCGGTACGCCGGCCTGTTTTGCTTTCTGTATTCTCACAAGCATCTCCCGTCGAGTCAACATGCATGCTCCGCAATGAATTACCAGTTTGTACTCCGCAAGGTTATCGGGATAGTCCCGACCCGAACACATGTCAATCTGTAGATCAGTTCCTGCATACTGATGCAGCCATCGGGGTATTTTCACCCTCCCGATATCATCTTCTGCTGCATGGTGAGAACAAGCTTCCGCAATAAGAATCTTGTCCCCCTGGCCCAGCTTCTCTATCGCCGCTGCACCAGCCGCCTCTTCACACAGATCTCCCTTGAAGCGGGCAAAGAGAATCGAAAACGTCGTGCAGGGAATCTCAACAGGTGTATCCGCCACCATCTTTAGTACCATCTGAGAATCACACACGACAAGATCTGGCGCCTTCTTCAGCTGTGTAAGCATGTAGGCGTACTCCCGTTCCTTAACAACCAGTGTTGCAGCATCATTGTCGAGTGCATCACGGATTGTCTGAACCTGCGGCAGAATGAGACGCCCTTTGGGCGCTTGCAGATCAATAGGAACCACCAGCACCGCAAGCCCGCCCGCTGGAAGCAGATCACCAACCAGGGATGGTTGCTCCAACAGACCCTCCGGCAGGCTCTCCATTACTTTCTGCTTGAACTCACTGACAAAGATATCCCGCTTGTCAGGGCTGATACTTGAGCAGTACACTACAGCAGTTGAGAGGGCACCTACTTTCTCAATAAACTCCGCTGGTGGCTGCAAAAGGTCCCTTTTATTGACAACGATGATCAGAGGTAGTTTCCGTGCAGCTGCTTCAGCAGAAATTTTCTCCTCGAATTCACCCCACACCCCTGGCTCAGTAACCAAAACGCAAACCTCTGCTCGATCAAATGCCCCAACGGTCCTTCTCAGTCGTGCATCCGATAACGCAGAGACATCATCTATTCCCGCAGTATCCAGAAAAAGCACCGGCCCAACCGGTAAAAGCTCCATCCCTTTCTCGACAATATCAGTGGTGGTGCCTGGTATCGGTGATGTCACCGCGATATCCTGACCTGCTACCATGTTAAGAAAACTTGATTTCCCAACATTTGTCCTTCCAAACAAACCAATCTGCAGCCGCATCGATTTCGGTGTTGTCTGCATTACTGCTCCTGTTTACCTTGTTGAGTAGAATGTTCCTTAAAACCAAGTGACATAAGACTTGCCGGAGAAAGCACTTTTTTAACCAACTCACCCCCAAGTTCATCCTCCAGAAATGCCTGGAAATCGGTGCCCCCTCCTGCATTGTACTGCTGAACCAAAGCCTGTGCTCGTTGATAACCAATATACGGCAGAAAAGCAGTAATCAATGTCTGGCTCTTTTTCAGGTACTGTTCACATGTAGCAGCATTCCCCTGAATCCCGTCGATGTGTGTTTTCAGCATGATATCAACATTGGTCAGAAGGTGGATCGATTCCAGCAGAGCATCGGCAATAAGCGGGATAAACTCATTTATCTGCAACGAACCTCTTCCTGCACAATCGGTTATGATCCCACCGTTTGCAGCAACCTTTATTCCTGCAGAAATCCCCGCTTCACAAATTACCGGGTTTATCTTTCCCGGCATGATCGATGAGCCGGCCTGCACCGGAGGGAGTGTGATCTCGCCCAGAGTATGGAGGTGCCGCAGATCACTGCACAGTTTGACAATGTTTGCAGCATGAGCTCCGAGGATCCCGGAAACCTCCACAAATGCATCGACATTCGCAGTCTGATCCATTACATTCTCACCTCTGGTCAAGCCGTAGCCGGTGAGCTGTCGTATTTTCTCGGCTACCAGAAATATGTAGCGACGAGGAGCTGCAAGCCCGGTGCCCACAGCAGTTCCGCCCAGATTGATTGTCCTCAGGCGCTCTTCACATTTAAATGTTCGCCAGCGATCCCTTGCCAGTGCATCGGCAAATGAAGCGAACTGTGCACCAAGCGTAATCGGAACCGCATCCTGAAGCTCCGTGCGGCCGATCATTACAACCGAGGAAAACGCTTTTTCTTTACACTGAAGAGCTCCCTGAAGAGTAGCCAATGCTGTACTCAGTTCCCGTACTCCCCCGATTGCTGCTATTTTCACTGCTGTCGGGTATACGTCATTTGTCGACTGGTGAAGATTGACATGTTCTAACGGATGACAATACCGGTAGTCGCCCTTTGCATGCCCAAGCAGCTCAAGAGCCCGATTCGCGATCACTTCATTTATATTCATATTGGTCGAGGTACCAGCCCCGCCCTGCAGTGCATCGAGCGGAAACTCCTTATCCCAGACACCATGAGCAATCTCGTCACACGCTTTTCTGATCGCCTGCCCAATAGATGTCTCCAGATAGCCCAGTTCCTCATTGGCTTCACAACAGGCCTTTTTTACAAGCGAAAGCGCCCTGATCAGAGCCCGCGACACCGGGTAACCACTGAGTGGAAAATTCCTCTGTGCACGGAACGTGTGAATTCCCCAGTATGCCTCGAGCGGAACATCACACGACCCCAGAATATCCTGTTCCCGACGAGTTCTCATAATGATTCTATTTCCCTTTACTCAATGCAGATTTGACCGTAACACCATCGATCATACCAAGCCTGCCGGTCATCATTCCCAGCTCATCTGTGGTAGCATCCACCACCAGAGTAATAACACAGCACTGCTTCTTATGATACGGAATACCGGTACGGGCGATAACCATCTCGCCGAATTCAGCTAAAATCCTGTTAACGGTATCAGCACACTTTTTTCGATCCTCTATGACAATACCCACAAACCCCAGACGTTTATCCATACATTCTCCATAAAAAGAAGGAGCTGTTGCTGCAGAATCGCTGCAGCAACAGCTCCTTATGTATCAAACTGATATGTATTCATCGCTTTTCCCCTTGTTTTCAGAGCCACTGGCTCCTTGCCGCAGGAAATCTGGTCCTGACCCGTAATATACATCCGGTGCAGGACCTTTAATTACTTCTACCGCTTATATTCCGGTCGTTCTACATAGGTGGTATGAAGAAGATGGTGTGCTGTTTCACTATTTGGCGCCTCCAGGAAATCCTCATACAACTTTTTCAGATAGGGATTCTCATGTGAGTAGCGGATCTGACAATCATGATCCTCCCCATAGAGACCCTCAGCACGCTCTTTACGCAGCTCATCGGTGATTCCGTACGGCTGACCACCACCACCGACACACCCTCCCGGACATGCCATCACTTCGATAAAGTGGTAAGGAAGATCTTTGCCTGCCAGTTTGGCTTCACGGACCTTATTGAGTACGTATTCCACATTGCTGAGACCATGCGCAACGGCAACCTTGACATTGAATCCGTTGATCGGTATCGCTCCCTCTTTGACACCGGCAAATCCGCGAACGTTTTCAAAATCGATGTTTTTAAGTTTGCCGCCAGTAATATAGTCATAAGCGGTACGCAGAGCAGCTTCCATAACACCCCCGGTTACTCCGAAGATAGTGGCAGCACCCGTGTACTCTCCGAGAATATGATCCGGTTCCTCATCGGGGAGATCGGTAAAATCGATACCCGCCTGCTTTATCATACGGGCAAGCTCACGAGTAGTAATCGATACATCGACATCCTGATATCCTGATGCGAACATGTCGTTTGACCGGGTGATTTCATATTTCTTGGCTGTACATGGCATAACCGAAACCATAAACATCTTTGCCGGATCGAGCTTGCGCTTTTTGGCGTAAAATGTTTTTGATAGCGCACCAACAATGGCATGGGGGGATTTGCACGTGGAAAAATTATCCTTCATATCGGCATGATACTTCTCCATGAAATCAACCCAGGCAGGACAACAGCTGGTTATCAAAGGAAGCATCTCCGGGGAATTAGTAAAACGGTCGACAAACTCCGATGCTTCCTCTACAATAGTGACATCTGCACCGAAGTTGGTATCAAATACAGCATTGAACCCCATTCTCCTGAGCGCTGCGTAGATCTTTTTGGTGACATTAGTGCCCGGCTTTAACCCGAATGCCTCACCAATTGCAACGCGAACGGCCGGTGCAATCTGAACAACACTGTGCATTTCTCTGTTTTGAAGAGCATGCCACACTTTAGTCGTGTCATCGTGTTCAAAAATTGCTCCGGTCGGACAGTGTGCCGAACACTGACCACAACGTACACAGGGAGATTCCGATAGCGAGATATCTCCGGCAGGAGAGATTCTGGTGTCAAACCCGCGATCCAGAAAAGAGAGTGCCCAGACATTCTGTGTCTCCTGACAAACCGCAACACAGCGTCCACAGGAGATACACTTGCGAGGCTCAAGCACGATCGTACCCGTTGAATTGTCGGGTGCGATATCCGGTACAACTGAAGGAAATGATTCTGATCTGATTCCAAAATCCGCAGCAAGTTTCTGCAGTTCACAATTGCCGTTTCGGCCACAGGTGAGACATTCGTTAGGATGCTTGGAGAGGATCAGTTCAATAACCGTTCTGCGCACCTCGACGATTTCAGGATCATGGGTCAGAATGTCCATGTTTTCCTCAATCGGTGTACAGCAGGCCCGCAGCATTTTATTTGAACCTTGCACTTTGACTATACAGATACCACAGGATGCTGTTGGAGGCAGATCAGGGTGCTTACAGAGAGTAGGAATCTTGATCTGTACCTTATTGGCAGCTTCCAGTATGGTTGTCCCCTCAGGGACGGTAACCGCTATTCCGTTTATTTTTGCGTTAATCATGATTACGCCCTCGCTATCGCTTCAAATTTGCACACTTCAAAACATCGTCCGCATTTGATACATTTGGCCTGATCGATGGTATAGCCGGTTTCCCGGTCACCTGAGATCGCCGAAACGGGACAATTGACAACACACAGTCTGCATTTCTTGCATTTGTCTGATATGATCGTATATTGTGTCAGCTTTGTACATTTTCCCGCACGACACTTCCGGTCATTAACATGCTGCAGATACTCTTGTTCAAAATACCGCAGAGTCGAGATTACCGGATTTGGTGCTGTTTGACCAAGCGCACACAATGATGCCTTCTGCATTGCTTGTGCTATTCTGCGCAGACTCTCGATATCCTGTTTGTCCCCTTTGCCCTCGGTAATCTTCTCCAGAATGGAAAGCATCTGATAACCACCGATACGACAGGGAGCGCATTTACCACACGATTCATCAACACAGAATTTCAGGTAGAACTTGGAGATATCGACCATACAATCATCCTCATCCATGATGATCATACCACCCGAGCCCATGATCGAACCAAGCTCCTGAAGATGCTCGTAACTCACCGGAGTATCAAGCAGATTCTCAGGAATCACACCTCCGGAAGGACCTCCGGTCTGAATCGCAATGAGGTTTTTATCATCAAGCACACCTCCACTGATTCCAAAAACGATCTCTCTGAGTGGTGTACCCATCGCGATCTCCACCAGCCCTGAATTCTTGACCTTTCCAGTGACTGCAAACACCTTGGTTCCTTTTGACTTCTCGGTACCAATCGATGCAAACCAGTCTCCACCTTTTTGAAAAATGACCGGAACGTTGGCCAGCGTTTCTACATTGTTGATGATTGCAGGTTTATCCCACAACCCCTTATCTGAGGGATAGGGAGGACGCGGACGAGGTGTACCTCTTTTCCCTTCGATTGAGGCAATCAGTGCAGTTTCTTCACCACAAACAAATGCCCCTGCTCCCAGTCTGATTTCCAGATCAAAATTAAAATTAGAACCCAGAATCGATTGACCCAGCAATCCCCGGTCGTAAGCCTGAGAGATGGCTTTCTGGACACGCTCAATAGCAAGCGGATATTCAGCCCGAATGTAAACATACCCCTTCTTTGCACCTATGGCAAACCCGGCAATGATCATTCCTTCCAGTACCGAATGCGGATCTCCCTCCAGAACACTTCTGTCCATGTAGGCACCCGGATCTCCCTCATCAGCATTGCAGATCACGTATTTTTCTTCGCCCAGAGATGACTTGGCCAGATTCCATTTTAACCAGGTCGGGAACCCGGCTCCCCCTCGTCCCCTGATACCGCTTTTCTTCATTTCATCAATCGCCTGAGCCGGCGTCATTTCAAAAAGCAGTTTACCGAGTGATTTGTAACCTCCTGTAGCGATGTAATCATCAATACTTTCCGGATCGACAACACCACAGTTTCTCAGAACGATTCTCATTTGTGTATACTGATTGCGGTAGAGAAGATCCTCTATGGGCGTACCTTCCTTAACAGTCAAAGAAAAAATCTTTTCTATGTGCTCAGGTTTAATATTCGCATAGACGATATCGTTTGGAATGATCTTCGCAACAATACCCTGATTATAAACTCCCAGATCTGCAGAGCGTATTACCTGTACACTCTCCTCCATACCAAGATCACGTGCAGCTTTAAGAAAGAGCGACTGCATGTCTCTGGTTGAGTCGCCATTCAAGCCGGTATCTTTTAATAGAATAATCGTTTTGCTCATTGAACCTACCTCCTCACCGGCAAATCAAAGATATGATCGTTCACCAGCCGCTTACCACATACATGCTCTTCCAGTATGCGCAGCGCAACCTCACTGCTTACCTTTCCGTATGTCACAACCGGCAGCCCATCAACCGCAACCTCAATAAGCGGCTCCGAGTGACACATCCCCACACATCCGGTACGGCGAACCTCAACAGAGAGATCCCGATGCCCGACCTCTTTTACCAGCGCATCAAACACTTCCTGTGCTCCAGCAGCTATTCCACACGTACTCATTCCAACCTTTATGTACTGACGCCCACCAGTAGTCGACGAGGCGGCACACTCCAGATCTTTTCTTGTCATCTTACCCATAATGCCTCAGTCCTCTTTCTTATATTTGGAAAGAATTTCAACGACCTCACTCCGCTTCACCTTCCCATGGATCTGCCCGTTGACCATCATGACTGGTGCTAACCCACAGCAACCGAGGCAGCGAACAACATCAAGATGAAAATGACCATCCGGAGTCGTCTGACCTTCTTCAATGTTCAGCAGATTTTTAATCTCATCCACGATCTCCGGAGCACCTTTAAGGTAACAGGCGGTCCCAAGACACACAGAAATAGTGTACTTTCCAGGTGGATCGAGCTTAAAGTAGTTATAGAAGGTTATTACCTCATAAATACGCGCCAGCGGAATATCCAATGACTGGGAAAGCTGTAAGGAAACATCGCGAGGAACATACCCATAATGATTCTGAATTTCGTGGAGAATCATGATGAGGCTTCCTTTTTTGTCGCGCCACTTTTCTGCGATAGCAGAAATTGTACTTTCGCTACCGGAGCAGCATTTCTGCACCATATAAATCAACCCCTTCTCCTTAAGGAACACTTTTTTGTGACACTTGTCACATTAAAACATCTGTTCCTGATACATGAATGGAGATAATATACAACGATTTGTACTTGCAATCAAGATGGTTATGTGATTATGCGAACAAAAATCCATAGTTTGTTGTGAAATGACCCCCATTAATTCCGGTTGAATGCGATCAATTTGCTATTTAAGGGTATTAAAAGGAGCTACACCCCCTTAATCCGGGTCTTTATGTGACACTCGACACATTAAATGTTGACACCGCCATCGCCATCGCCTATTTTTTCGTACACTATACCTCCATCTGTCTTATTGTGAACAGGGGTACGAAATGGTAACCAATAAAAATTGCATTCTCCGGCTCTCCCGGTATAAAAATGCCCTTTATCGCTTCAAATCACTGGGATTCTTTAAAATCTTCTCTGATTATCTAGCTGATGCTGTTGGGGTAACCAGTGCCCAGGTTCGCAAGGACTTTTCCCTCTTTGGCATCTCAGGAAACAAACGGGGGGGATACCAGATCGATGCTCTTATCGAAAAACTGAACGACATCCTGGGCAAGAACGAACTGCAGAAAGTGGTGATGGCAGGCGCAGGAAACCTGGGTAGCGCACTTATTAAATACAAGAATTTCGAAAAAGAGGGAATCAAGATCACTGCAGCTTTCGATATCGATCCTGCAAAACATAACCCCCGCTTGCCCGTTCCGGTTTTACCCCTTGATGATCTGGAACAATACGTCCGGGAAAATGAGGTAAAAATTGGCATTATTAGTGTACCGGATATTGCAGCACAGCACACACTCGATATTATGGTGAAAGCCGGGATTAAAGGAGTTCTTAACTTTGCCCCTATCCAGCTTAAAACCTCCGGTGACTGCATCGTAAACAATGTCAATCTCGAACTTGAACTGGAAAACCTCATCTATTTTGTCAACGCTATGCAGAAAACCCGTGACTTCGGATTATCTGAAACGAGCCTGGCCAGTCATCTTCAGGCAGACGACTGACTCATTCTATTAAGAGAGTACCATTACGCTGTAAAGAGAGCTCCTGCTTACCAGCGTTTAATCCTGAAGAACATCAAAAAAGCAACCAGTGCCACTGCCGACATCGCAAGCACCATGATAAAGGCATGTGGATTTCGCTGAAACGGAATGGCAACATTCATCGAGAATGCACTCACGACAAATGTCGGCACCATTATGGAGATGGTAAGAATGTTGAGAGTTTTCATGAGGCTGTTCAGATTATTGTTTACAATAGAAGCACGGGCATCCATCAGGCTGGAAATGATATTCGAATAGATTTCTGTCTGCTTAAGACACTGGTTATTCTCTATGAATATATCTTCCAGAAACTCCAGATTCTCTTGAGTCAACCCAATGCGGGCCGCATTGTTTCTAACCTTATCGATTGCCATGGCATTGGAGTGTACTGCATTAAGATAGTAAACCAGACTCTTTTCTAATGTAAACATATGGATAAGGTATCTGTTCTCCATCGATGTGTTTACCTTCTGCTCGATTTCATCAGATATCATGTTAATCACCCGCAAATGCTGCAGAAAATGGGAGATAGAACGATAGAAAATCTTCAACATGACATCGTGCAGAGTCATTGCCCGATACGACTGTTTCCCATCGAAAAGCGGCACGTCCTCGGAAATCAGGATAATCATACACTCTTTGAACATGAACAACCCGATAGAAGAGACCTTGAAGAGAAACTGCTCCTCGGAAGAGAAGTTGCGGGGCCGTTTGAAGATTACCGCAAAATGATCCCGTTCAAATTCAAGCCTCGAAAGCTCATCGGGATCGAGTGCAGAATACAACGTGTGCTCGTCGAGCTTAAACCGATTGGTCAGAAATGTGATCTCATCTTTTTCCGGATTTATGAACACCAGAATCTTACCATTCTCACCCTCTGAAGGAACAACTGTTCCGTCTTTAAGATCATAGCTTCTCAACATAGTACCAAACCCCTGAAAGGAACCAGGTAAAAATAATTCTGCACCTCTCCTCTATCCTCATTATTATTAATGATCCAGAAATAAACAATTCTACAATAGTGAGGATTTCAATGCAACAGAAGAGATTATGCAGATAAATGATCCCATGGCAAATCCTGGAGTGCTGCAGTCACAGAGGTCGACCAGAAGACAATACACCCCCTCTCTCTGCGCATCGGTCGGATCGAAAAATGAAGGCAGTTATCTACAAATGAGAACAGGGTTGAGAGGATAGCTCCACGAGACCATCCTCCCCGAGATCACACGGGAGAACCTCTCAGGCGGTTTTCTTTTTAGTCACCCTTTTTTTTGCAGGTGCTTCACCTGTGGCAGCTTTTTTCGTGGCACGTTTTGGCTTCGGAGTCTCAGACTCAGTAGCTTTTGCTGCAGGCTGTGACTTTTTTTCCAGAGCCTTCTGTTTTTTAGCTATACTATCAGTCACTTCCTTCTCTGCCTGAAGCCAGTCCTGAATATGATACCCGTCTTGTCCACCACGAGCCATGAACAACTCATACGCTCTTCGTTCGATTTCTTCCCGAACAGATTCCATAACACCTCCTTTTATGTGTTTGTTACTTCACTTATAACCAGGGACGAGGTAATATTCAACTACAATGCCAAATCCGAAATAATTATAAATTATTGAGTTAACCGAATTCAATGTAAAATTTTCTTTTTTTAAACGACCCCACTCCATTGAAGCGCTTAATAAAGGATGCCGAAGCAAGTAAACAGGATATTAGCCTCTGAAGACCTTTTATTCGGAGGTCTCGATGACACGTAACCTGACCGACACTACTGTGGTATTTAAAAAAAACAATGCAGAAATATCAACTGTTTTCCCATGTAAAACTTATCACTTCATCAATAGTCGAATACTGTTCAGCAAGCATGACAAGACGATCGATTCCAAGCGCAACACCCGAACATGCAGGTAATCCACTACGTAGAGCATCAATAAACCTCATGTCCAGAGGGACCTCTTTTTTTCCCATTTCTCTGCGCCTCTGGTTGTCTTGCCGCAATCGAATCAGGTTTTCCTGTGCATCGGAAAGCTCCTGAAACCCGTTTGCCAGCTCAACACCATTAAAATAGAGCTCAAACCTGCGCGCAACCTGTTTCTCTTTTTCATCCAGAACAGCAAGTACTGCCTGCTCTGCCGGATAATTATAGACAAAGAACAAAGTCGCATACGGAAGAGCTGGTTCGATACTCTGGGCCATTATAAACTGCAGTGCATCAGTAATAGTTGTAAAGGGTTGATGATGCAACCCACGAATGCTGCACCAGTCACTGAGCTCGTCAATACCAGCAACTAGCGGATCAATACCGGTATACTCCCTGAATACATCACGGTAGCTTCTCTTCAAAATCGGCACCTCACCAAGTATTTCACGACACAAAGCAGTGATTTCATCCATGAGTTTATGCATGTCATAATCTCGACGATACCATTCAAGTATGGTAAATTCCGGATTATGGCGTATTCCTCTTTCACCATTGCGAAAAACTTTACATATCTGATAAATATCCGGAAACCCGCCTGCAAGCAAGCGCTTCATATGATATTCAGGTGAGGTCTGGAGGTATGCAGGAACACTGGTCGAAGTATCACTATGACCATCTGTATGGTATCTGCATTCAAATAGATCAATATGGCAGTCTGTAGATCCGGCATGCGCCAGTACCGGAGTCTCTACCTCAAGTACATCACGAGCTCTGAAAAATTCCCTCACCACACCAATGGTGCGGGAGCGCCTGAGCGCTGCCTGAACAGAAAAATGCTTATCCATAGATTACATGCTGTAACTGATGTGGTATTGTACGGGGAGAGAATACACTCCCGCGATTTACACCAGAGTGTATATTTTCTTTATGATTTCTTTTTATGTTGCCCGTTGAAGGTATTCACCGGTCCTTGTGTCAATTTTAAGCTTCATCCCGATATCGATAAAGGGTGGCACATCTATAACTGCTCCCGTCTCCAGTGTTGCCTTTTTAGTAACATTAGTCGCAGTATCACCCCTCACAGCCGGTTCGGTGTACGTGACAACCAACTCCATAAACGTGGGAGGCGTAACCGATATGACTCTGTCACCCCAGAACGACACTTCACATTCGGTATTCTCCAGTAACCACTTACGCTCCTCTTCTATCTGCTCTTTCGGTAGTTCAATCTGCTCATAATTCTCTGTATTCATGAATGTATAGGTGGTGCCATCATTAAACAGGTACTGCATCGTAGCGGTCGATATCTCGGCCTCCTCCACCGTATCACCCGATTTGAATGTTCGTTCCAAAACCCTGCCGTTGAGCATGTTTTTTAACTTGACACGATTAAAAGCCTGCCCCTTCCCCGGCTTAACGAAATCGTTCTCGACAATCATCCACGGCTGTCCATCAAGGATGATTTTCAACTTTTTCCTGAATTGGCTTGTATCAACATTTCCCATAGGTTTTCTCTCCTCAATTGTATTACGGATAAAACATACTTTTCATGCACAGGCATAAAATAAAGTACGGACCAACTTCTACTCAACCTTTTATTATTTTATTACCCTTCAGGAATCCTTATTTTAAACGTTTTTAAATGCATGACAGCGACTACAAATGACCACACCAGTGCTCAGTCTTCAGGAACTTTTCACTTTCCTGGACCTCAATGAAAGAGACGCTCCCTATACATTATTGAAATCTCCGTTCTTTCCGTTCCGTGTAACCACAAGCTATGCACAACGGATGGATAAAGGAAACTGGCACGATCCGCTACTTCTCCAGGTTGTCCCGCGGTCCGAAGAGGATTGTTTGACTGTCAACTCTTCCGAAGATCCCACTGGTGATCGTCAATCATCTCCCATCCCGGGGCTGCTGCATAAGTATTCCTCACGTGTCTTGATTATGGCAAACTCCCGTTGTGCCGTTCATTGCCGATACTGTTTCCGGCGGGTAATCGCACCTGAACTACACTGCTTTCAATTGTCCGATTTTTCGCGCATAGAAAAGTACCTTCACGAAAACCCCCTCATTCAGGAACTCATTTTAAGTGGTGGTGACCCGCTATTCCATACTAAGCAGCACATCTGCACCTTGCTCAATCAGTTCCTTTCCCTTACTGCTATCAAGACCATACGAATTCACACCCGCGTTCCTATTGTCATGCCCTCAATGGTAGATGATCAACTGCTCGAATTTTTGGCCAAAGCAAACGCAATCAAACGGATTATTATTGTCACTCATGCAAACCATGCTGCTGAACTGCGCAATGATTGCTCTGAGCTGCTTCACAAAATGCGCCAAAGAGGACTGCTCATGCTGAATCAATCTGTACTTCTTAAGGGAGTAAATGATTCAATCGATGCACTCCGCAACCTCTCCTTTGCCCTCATTGAACATGGCATTCTTCCCTACTACCTTCACCAGCTCGACAGAGTGCAGGGAGCAATTCATTTTGAGGTAGACAGTATACTGGGTTCTGAACTCATCTCCAGAATGCGTTCATCTGTTCCAGGGTATGCACTGCCGAAGTATGTCCGGGAGATTCCCGGAGCCAGCTCCAAACTACCCCTTCCCTGAATACTGCACATTTCTCTGCCCCCCTGCTCAGATCCCATGTTTAGCACCCCTAATCCAGATTACAGTAGTAATAACACCTGCCGCCTCCCGTAGTTATTAACGGATGGGTTGGAAGATTCTACCATTTCAAATCAGTTTTCAGAAGATTGTATGTAGATTAGCATGAAAATTTTTAAAATAATGATTATCGATGACGATCCTTCGATACGGGAGGTGCTTCATATTAATCTTAGTGCACGAGGTTATGAGGTCATATCTTTATCAAGTGGACAGGAAGCGTTGGAGACGCTCCATGTTGAAAAACCGGATCTGATCCTTCTGGATGTGATGATGCCAGATCTGGATGGATGGGAAGTCTTGAAAATCATGCGGGACCATTACGAAGAGAATGAGTTTAAAATACTGATGCTTACTGCAAAAAGTACCGATCGGGATAAGCTAATCGGAAAATCGATATTGAAGGCAGATGAATACATCACGAAACCCTTCGATATCGATGAACTGATTTCAATCATCAGAAAGGTTCTGGGAGAAATATAATGGAACCTGTGTCAGCCAAGCGCATTGAGCTCTCAGGGTTTTCCATTTCACCTGGAATCGCCATAGGAACAGCATACCGTTTCAAGCAAATAGATCTTGAATCCCTCAGAAACAACACATTTCCTATTGAGGATATACTTCTTGAACTCGAAAGGCTGGATCGCTCAATAGAGAAGAGCAAAGAGCAGCTTTTGAGTCTGCAGCATGCCGGAATTGAAAACAACAGAAAAGAGGTTGCCGATATATTCGCTGCCCACATCCAACTACTTCAAGATTCTACGTTTCTGCAGAGCATCAGAGATGCCGTAAGAGTGGAGCGGCTCAATGTTGAGCATATTCTCTCGATTAAAATAGGAGATGTAGAGAAGAGTTTCAGCAGCATCGATAACGAGACTGTACGAACAAGACTGTTCGACATACAGGATGTGTATCAGCGCCTCCTGCGCAATCTTCTGGAAATAGAACATGTACGAGTCACACCTCTTCTGAGAGCAAAAACTCATCCGATCCTTATTGCAGAGCATCTGCTCCCCTCCGATATCGCATTATTAGAATTCCGTCACATAGCTGGGGTAATCATCGAGGAATCGAGTGCTGTATCCCATGTTGCAATCATCACCAGATCATTCGGAATCCCGACAGTTATCAATGTTCCGGGTATAACATCACTGGTACGTCCTGATAGCGCCATAATAATTGATGGATACACAGGAAAAGTAATCCTCAATCCACCACCGTCAGAGATATCCTCTTTTAAGCGAAAACAGAATGGGCTTGCGGTCAAAAAAGAGCGCCCAGCTCAGAAACAACGGCGGTATCTTACCCGTGATGGAGTGCGGATACGATTAGAGGCTAATGCCAATACCCCTAATGAAGTAGCCAAAGCAATTGAAAATGGGGCAGAAGGGATTGGTCTGCTCCGTTCTGAGATCTATTATCTTGGAAGTCAGAGATTGCCTGAACCGGATGAAGAGCTCCTTTTTTATCAACAGATTCACGAACAGGCCAAAGGAAGACCCCTGACCATTCGCTTGCTCGATCTTGGAGCAGACAAATCACTCCCTTATATACATGTTCCCTCCGAACAGAATCCACAACTGGGAATCAGAGGTCTTCGATACCTGTTTTCCCACCCGCAACTGTTACAAAACCACCTCAGCAGTGTCCTGAGATCCAGCGCCTATGGCGCCATACGGGTTTTGGTTCCCTTTGTTTCTATTGTTCAGGAAATAGACTATCTGCGTCACCTCATCGAACAGATTATCACCCGGGATCACCTGAACCGCTCACGAATACAATTGGGAATCATGGTTGAGATACCATCTGTTATCTGGGCTCTTCCCCAGTTCATGCCGAAAGTGGATTTCCTAAGTATCGGTACAAATGACCTACTTCAATTCACATTTGCCTCAGACCGGGAAGACAGCCGTCTTGAGGAGTATCGCCGTGCATCACTTCCTGTTTTACTTAAAATGATGGAACACATCGCCTCGACATCGTTACCCTTTGGTAAAGATGTGTCTGTCTGTGGTGAAGCAGCTTCCGATCCGGCAACAGCATCATTGCTTATCGGAACCGGCATCCGCTCACTTTCCACTCGTGTCAACGCACTCGATACGGTAAGAAGAGAGATCGAAGGTAAATCAATCGAACAGGTGCAGGAGGCAGTGAAGTCCTACCTTCGAAGCATCGATGATCATGATTTCCTGTTTAGAAAAAGCGCCTGAGAGAAAAAGTGGGATCTGCACACCAGGTGCAGTCCCGTATTGCGTTTGGAGGTTATTTCAACCCATGGTGACTTCAACAGAAACCTTCTCTCCTTTGGAGAAGAGAGGCACAGTAGCACCCTGGATCTGCTTACCGTTCACCAGTACTGATACCACACCTTTACTGACGTGAGAAGGGTTTCTCACGGTGATGCTGTAGAGACATCCCCGGAATTTCCGCTCTACAGTAAAGCCATTCCACGAGGAGGGAATACAGGGATCGATCTTTAACCCCTCATACTGTGGCTGGATACCAAGAATGAATTTTGTCGCAGCCTGATAGGTCCAGGAGGCTGTACCGGACAACCAACTGTTCCGGGCAAGACCAAATTGTGGATGCTCATCACCGAGAATATTTTGCGGATACACATATGGTTCACATTCGTACTCATCGATAATCTCATTTTTCTTTGCCGGATTTATCTGATCGTAGTATTCGAAGGCTCTGTCCCCATTGCCAAGAATCGCCTCGGCAATCATCACCCAGGGGTTGGTGTGCAGGAATATTCCGCCATTTTCTTTTGCACCGGGAGGATAGGTGGTAATTCCACCCTTGCTCGGATCATACCCGTTAAAACCAGGCACACTCAATTTTAGACCCTTTGGTGTGTTGAGTCTTTCTCTGGCCGATTGCATAGCCTTTTTTGCCCGTTCCGGAGTTGCAAGTTCGGATATAACCGGCCATGATTGGCCGTTAAGGTAGATTTGTCCATGCTGATTTTTGGTCGACCCCAGCGGTGTTCCATCTGCATCGAAGTACCGGACAAACCATGCTCCATCCCAGGCATGTTCATTGAGCCGCTCTTTCATGGTAGCGTAGTCAGCACTATAATCTTCAACCCATTTCTTTTCGCCTAAAAAGGTTGCCAGATCGATCATTTCCAGAAGTGCTTTTCCGTAAAGGCATGTATTGAAAATTGATTCCGCACCACTCGGTAGATTTACGCAATCATTCCAGTCTGCAAACCCAAGGAGGGGGAGACCGTGTTTTCCGGTATTGTTGCGGGTGAAAACAAGTGCACGCTGGAGATGATCCAGTACCGTGCCGTGTTCAACAGGAGTCCCGTTTTCCTTTTCATAATAGGGAATCTTCTGTTCAAGTAAATCCATGTCTCCGGTTTCTTTTACGTATGCAGTAACTGCCAGAACAATCCACAAATGGTCATCACCATAATACTGCGGACGATCGGCCATCTCATGGGCATCTCCATTACTTGCTTCCATACTGAGCGGATTGAATTGATGCATCGCCGACCCGTCCTGTTTCTGAACAGACAATAGCTTGATAAGCAACTGCTTGCTTTCCTCAGGAATACGATCCACCACACCCATCACATCCTGTGAACTGTCCCGGAATCCCAGTCCGCGGGTTCCAAGTCCAAGCTGGTAGTACGACAAATAGCGTGACCAGTTATAGGTCATGAAACATTGGCGTGGATTGTGCACGTTGAGCATGCTG
>OBJA01000661.1_pt1 | contig 28200 bp, 26 predicted proteins | sample 1519751 | NCBI WGS metagenome assembly OBJA01 (sample SAMEA3881238, study PRJEB22517) | soil metagenome | biome: lake sediment; feature: soda lake sediment; material: sediment, water from around vicinity | place: India | collected 2013-12-23 | depth 3 m
AAGCGGTTGGCGTGGTCAGCCGCATGTGCAGCAGGTCTCTTCGGCCTGCCGTATCAACCAAAATATTGGTTACGTCGTTTTTTTCCAGGAGTGCTGAAAGTTCATCGGCAATTTTGGGCTCGTTAAACCATTCGGAGTGGCGTACTTCCAGCGCGAGCGGCACTGCCTTTGGGAATTTTTCGATAAAAGCAACCAGTTTGTCGTAGTTTTTGTATCCGAAATTGTTGTGCAATTGAAGGAAAACCATCCCCAGTCTGTTCTCGAAATTAACCACGGCGTCACAAAATTCTTCCACAATCGGCTGGGTATTGTTCAGCCTTTTAAAATGGCTGACAGTTTGAGTAATTTTTGGGAAAAACTTAAAGTTTGCCGGAGTTTTTTCCCTCCACGAAATAACCTGGTCTGCCGTTGGTTGTCTGTAAAAAGTGGCGTTCAGTTCAATAGAATTAAACTGCGTGGCATAATAGGCGAGTTCGTCTTTGGTGCCCCGCGGATAAAATTTTTTTAAATCCGTTTTATTCCACTTGGCACAACCGACATAAACATTCAATTCTTTTGCTTTACCATTTTTTTGGAGGATTTTTTTTGTGTCAGGATGATCTTCCGGCAGCGAAAAATCTACATTGTCAGGATTTTCAACGTTTCCAAATTTCATGTTTTTTTATTTTTAACGCAAAGCCGCAGACCTGCATATTTATAGCGTGCCGCCGAAATTTTGCGTGTTAATTTTCCGAATTAAAACTAATAAAAACAACCCGATTTGCCATATCAGGATAAAGCCTGTATCTCTCAATCTTTTCAATCTAAATTCAATCTGATTCAATCTAATTCAATCTTTTACGGCGAAAGCCGTTTCAGTTTCCACTCGTTTTTGTCTCTGTAAAAACGAATGCGGTCGTGCAGGCGGCCCGGACGGCCTTGCCAAAACTCAATCTCAGTTGGGGTCACCCTGTAGCCGCCCCAACTTTCGGGTTTTGGAATTTCTTTTCCTTCGTATAACTTTTTTACAGCTTCAAATTTATTTTCCAGTTCTTCCCGGCTTTTAATCTCCTGGCTTTGCGCCGATGCCCATGCGCCAAGCTGGCTGTCTCTCGGGCGCGTGTTGAAATATTCTTCGGAAAGATCGTCTGCTGTTTTCGAAATAATGCCTTTTACCCGGACCTGCCGTTCCAACTCTGCCCAAAAAAAATTAAGCGCCACGTGTTGGTTTTGTTCAATTTGCTGCCCTTTGGTACTGTGGTAGTTCGTGTAAAAGACGAAGTCTTCATTCTGAATTTCTTTTAAAAGTACTACCCGTGTGTCGGGTTGGTTTCCGGCGGCCGTTGCCAATACCATCGCGGTTGGTTCGTTTACTTTTTGCCGGATGGCTTCGTTCAGCCACAACTCGAAAAAAACGATTGGCCCCGAGGCCAGTTGCGCTTCTTCTAACTTATTTAAAGCGTAATTGTTACGAATATCTCTCAGCATTTACAATTGTTTAGAATAATTTACAAACAACTTGGAAAAAGGTTTTGTTATTGATCTTGTAACCAATAAAAATTTAGACATGAAAACCTTTTTATCCTTAATTTTTGTTTTTGTGGGATTTATTGCGTTTGCAGGCGGCTCACAATTGAAAATTGGTGACAAAGTCGAACATACCTCTGTTAAAATGTTGGATGTTTCGGGCGAAAAAATGTCACTCAAAGATGTCGTTGACGAAAACGGCATTGTCATGATCTTCTCCTGTACTTCCTGCCCTTTTGTGAACAAATGGGAAAACCGGTACAACGACCTGAAAAGCTGGGCTGATAAACACGATGTTGGCATGGTAGTGCTAAACTCGAACCACCAGGCACGCGACGGGGTTGATTCTTACGACGCTATGAAAAAACAAGCGAAGGAAAAAGCTTACAATTTTCCTTATCTGGTTGATGAAAACAGCTTGTTGGCCAATGCCGTAGGAGGGCAAACAACACCCCATGTATTTCTTTTCGACAAAAATTTCAACCTGGTTTACAAAGGCGCCATTGATGACAATTACGACGATGCATCGGCTGTAAAAAGCGCCTATTTAAAAACTGCCATCAAAAATCTTTCGGCAGGCGAAAAAATTGCACAAGCTGAAACCAAACCTGTTGGTTGCAGCATTAAACGGAAGACGAACTAAATTTATCGAATGAAACCGGAGTTTTTCTCCGGTTTTTTTTTTGCAAAAATCCTTTTCGTTCTGGTCAGCACAAATCAACTTTTCAAAACACTTCGCTTCATTGATCCACTTATTTGCCTGGTTTTAAGAATCATCCCGTAAATGTTTTGCGGGTACGGATATTTTTTGTTCTTTTGTTATACAATGTTTTACAATGTATATCAAAATTTAGTCTGTAATGGATTTTTTGGCTAATGTCAAATCGGAAAAAGAATTAATTAGGGAGTTTAAACGTTTAGCCCAGGTTTGCCATCCTGACAACGGCGGGAGCGTTGAGCTGATGCAGAAACTAAAAGAGGAATTTCGCGAGGCAAAAGAGTTTTTCAAGGTAAACGGGTGCGATTTTTCAAGGATACAGGTGGGTGATGTGGTTTTTGTGAATGGCACCGAATGCATCGTGACCCATGTGTCGGAATATGCTTTTATTGCCAGGGCGAAGTTCAGGAGCAAATCAGCTGTGTTTGATAAAAAATCAGGCAGGGCAGTCGGAAACAGGAAATACAAGGCAAGTTTGTACTAAAAATGGCGAAAGATCAAAAGAAAATATTAACCGGATTCAGGTTGTCCGAAGAGAACATGCGTTTCATTGAAAATACCGGCAACAAGTTGGGCCTGAGCAAAACATCGGCCCTTGACATGCTGCTCACCTTGTTGCGCAAGGATAAAAAGCTTTTGTCGGACCTGATCCAAAAGGCGCTGGAAGAATAAGAAAAAGGGCAAAGATTGTATTTGTACCAAATAGTTTATACTTTCATTTCATGAATGAAGCGCAGGTATATACTTTTGACGAAATAAACGACGGCATCCGGGTTGTTTTCAGTGGCAGTCTGATTGTTGAAAATATGGCCATTGTGAAAGAAAAAGTGGAATGGCTTTGCTCGCCGCGCGTGCGCGGGCCCGTTGCTGTTCAGGTAAACCACGTTTCGGCACTCGACCTGAGTTTTATGCAATTGCTGGCGGTTTTTAGTGGCCGCCTTGACGAAATGGGTATCCCATATTCAATCAGTTGGGAAATTGAAGACGAGTTGCTGCTGTTGTTGAAAAAAACCGGTTTTGAAAAATACGTCTGAATATGGACAAACAATTAAAATTGAAAATTATTGTTGTTGAAGATTCGGTTAGTATCCGCGAAGCAATTGCCTTTCGGCTCGAAGCGTCGGGTTATGAAGTAGAAAAAGCTGAAAATGGATTGGAAGCGCTTAAAAAGTTCGACGGTAGCAAAATTGATTTGTTACTCACCGATTTTCACATGCCTGAAATGAATGGGGTAGAGTTGATTAAAAATGTGAGGAAACTGGAAGAGTACCGCACGTTGCCCATCCTGGTGCTGACTACCGAAAACCAGAAGGAACTGATCCTTCAGGCCAGGCAGGCCGGAGGAACAGGGTGGCTGTCAAAACCTTTCAGTATGGATAAACTGGTACAAACCATCAGGAGATTGATTCGCTAATGGAGAAGTTTCAGAAACGTTTTACGGAAGAAGCCCTCGAGTACTTCAACAACCTTGAATCGGCTTTACTGAACCTGAACAACGACTTTGGGAATACCCAATTGATCAACGAAGTTTTCCGAATCATGCACTCCCTCAAAGGGAGCGGCGCCATGTTTGGGTTTGGCCTTCTCAGCGAAGTGACTCACGACCTGGAATCGTTGTACGAACTGGTGCGAAGCAAACGCACCCTCCTCAATCACAACATCCTGAATTTTACGCTGACTACGGTTGACCAGTTAAGGCAGTTACTTGTGCTGAACCCTGGCCCTGACGAAATAGCCCTGGCCGGTCAAATAAGAAACGAGATTGCTCGCTTTGCCGATAAAACTCCCGAAGCGGCTGCCAATGCCTTGTTATTCAATACAAATAAAAATACTATTGAAAAGCCCGGGAACGAAAGGAGCCTCTTTATCTCTTTTGAGCCACATGCCGGAATTTTCAGCAACGGAACCAACCCGCTCTATTTAATCGACGAATTGTGTTCGCTCGGTGCGAGCGTTGTACAGGCCGATTTCAGCAAACTGCCGCCGATGGAAGATTTCGACCCCGAAAGTTGTTACGTGAGTTGGCGGGTTGTTTTGGTAACCAGCGAAGAAATTGAAACCATCAGGGATGTTTTTCTTTTTGTACAGGATCATTCAAAAGTTATAATAACAGAATTGCAGCGGGGTAACATTCTCAGCAATCAGGCCCGGACCGACAGTTGTTTTGTATTGCCTTTGGAACAAATTGTTGCTTTTGAAGAGGATGAAACAAAAGAAGTTAAAGCCATTGTCAGACAGCCGGTTCAAAAGGTTTCTGATAAAAAAAGGGAAGAACTGGTGGCCGGAACAGAGCTGGCGACCATTCGGGTTAGTTCGGCAAAAATTGATATTTACATGAACCTTGTGAGCGAGTTAATTACAGCCCAGTCACAGCTCGATCTGTTTTCTCAAACAAATAAAGAACTGGGGCCAATCTCGGAACACTTTGGTAAACTGATCCGCCAGTTGCGCGACAATGCATTTGACATGGGGTTGATCCCGCTAAGCAACATGGCGACCCGTTTTAAACGGTTGGTGCACGACCTGTCAACAGAACTGCACAAAGAGGTGGAACTGATTACCGAAGGGCTGGAAACCGAGGTGGATAAAAATATCATTGAGAAACTGGATGAACCGCTGCTGCACATTATCCGAAATTGTATCGACCACGGCATTGAAACGGTTGACGAACGGTTGGCGCTGGGCAAAACCAAAGCGGGGGTTATCATCATCAAAGCCAGTTATGTGGGTACTTTTGTTGAGATTGAAATCACCGACGACGGAAGGGGAATCGATCTTGAAAAAATCCGCGAAAAAGCGCTCAGCAAGTCAATGATTTCAGCCGGCGATGAACTGAGCGACGCTGCGCTGATTTCCCTGATTTTTGCGCCGGGTTTTTCTACCACCGAGAGCCTGTCGGATGTTTCGGGCCGTGGCATTGGGATGGACATTGTCAGGAGCAGGATTAAAGATTTGAGGGGCGATGTTGAAGTGGATACCAAAAAAGGAGAAGGTACCAACTTTACCATCCGGCTGCCGCTGACGCTTTCAATTATTGATGGGCTGCTGACCAGGGTGAACGAGGATTTTTATGTTGTCCCCACTTCGGTGATTGAAAAAGTTTATCCTCTCACAAAAAATAGCAAAAAAAACAAGCGAAGACAGATTGTCGTTTTTGATGGCGAAGAAATACCTTTTATTGATCTGGCTGCCGAGTTCGGACTGCCCTCAGAAAATCCGGATCAGCAATACCTGATAACGGTGAAATATGAAAACAGCCGGGTTGGACTGATCGTTGATGAGGTGATCCGCGAGTATCAGGCGGTTGTAAAACCCCTGGGCGGAATGTTAAAACACCACGAGATGTTTTTAGGCGCTAGTATTTTAGGTGATGGAAAAGTATCTTTGGTGATTGATGTTAAAAAAACAATCCAGAAATTCTCCGCGTAGATGGAAAACGTGATTATAGAAGGGCTTGAGGCTTACTTGAGTTTTAGATTGGGTGATGAGAAATTTGCGGTAAACATCGGGCATGTCACCAAAATACTGGAAATGACCAGTTTCACAAGGGTTCCCCACACCCCGGCCTACTACAAAGGGGTCATCAACCTGTTTGGCGACGTGTTGCCCGTGATCGACAGCCGCTTAAAGTTTGGGATTGAAGAAAAACCCTATGACCATGACACTTGCATCATTGTTTTGGTGTTGCCGGTTTTAAAAAAATCGAGCGGGGTGGGGCTGATTGTTGACCAGGTGGAACAGGTAGTTAATATCCCCGCGGCGCAGATAAAAGAACCACCCGAAATCGGCGAAAAATTCAAAAATGAGCTGGTTAAAGCTATTGCGCAGGTAAATGACGAATTTATTATTATTTTAAACGTCGAAAAAATATTTTCCCAGCAGGAAATACAGACCATTGATATCACTGAAATAAATTAACTAACCATGCGTTTTATCGACCTGAAAATCAGAACTAAACTTTCCCTGGCTTTTGGAATTCTTATCATGATTGCGTTTTTGCTTAGCGCCAATTCGCTCTACACCATGTGGCATTTTGAACGTGAAGTGAAGACGCTGACCAAAGAATACCTGCCCGAGATGCAACTGGCTGCTGACATCAGCAATAAAACACAACAGCTTGCCTACAACATGGAAGGCTATTTCCTCACCGGTAAATCAGAAAGTTATCGTAAAGCAAAAAACGAGCTTGAGTTATTAAAACAGGTGATTCTCCAGGGTGAACATCTGCTGGAAAAGTCGGAAAGGTTGTACGATCTGGAGCAAAAACTGAGCGTAGCCCGGATGCTGGTGCCCAAATACGAACAAGCCATGCTGATGGCTTTCAAAAACAACCAGGATCTTTCAATTCTGAAAGTAAAACTGGACGAGTCGGGTAACGAACTGCTGAAAACCAGCCGCGCTTTTCTGAACGACCAGAACAACCAATTGAGCCGCGAAGGCGGGCGGACCGACATACGCCGAAAAAGAATAAGCACGCTTTATAGCATGATCAGGTTGGGCGGCGATATTCAGCTAAAAGCAGTGCAGGCCTTGCAGACAGCCGACAAATCCTATTTCGATCAAGCTTTGCAAGAAGCCGGACAACTGGAAGAAGAGTTTCAGATTTTGAAGTCATTGTCGCGTAGCAATGAGAACTTTGCCGAACTGAACCAGATCGAAACATCCAAAGAATTATTTAAAGCCTCACTGGTTTCAATGGCTGAAAAACAACAAGACCTGTTGACCTATTTTGCCCAACACCAGGACTTGTCGGCCCAACTCGTCTCCAATGCGGTCGCCCTTCGCGACGGCGGGATTGAAAATTCAGCAAGAACTACAGAAAGTTTTGCTGATACGATCGTTGATTCCATCCGGAATAACGTGCTCGTGTTGATTGTTGCCATTTTTTTGGCGGTGATGATGGCTGTTTTTATGGCGAGGCAGATCGCCCTGCCGCTTTACAAGGGAATTGAATTTGCCAAACAAATGTCGAAAGGCGATTTGACGTTTGAACTGGAGGTAAACCAGGAAGATGAGGTTGGCGAATTGTCGGAAAACCTGAAAACCATGGGCGGGCAAATCCGTGACATCATTATGGCGGTCACGCAGGCTGCCGACAACATGGCCTCGGCCAGCATGGAGCTAAGTTCCACTTCGCAGCATGTTTCGCAGGGGGCTTCCGAGCAGGCATCGTCAGCCGAAGAAGTCTCTTCATCCATTGAAGAAATGGCCGCTAATATTGAGCAGAACACGCAAAATGCCAAAGATACGGTGCAAATTTCGGCGAGTGCCGAGGCCGATATCCAGTTGGGAAAAGAAAAAGTCGATAAAACAGTTCATGCCATTCGGCAGATTGCCGGCAAAATATCCATTATTGGCGACATCGCTTTTCAAACCAACATTTTAGCACTCAACGCAGCTGTTGAAGCGGCCCGCGCCGGCGAACACGGACGCGGCTTTGGGGTGGTGGCTGCCGAAGTGGGCAAACTGGCTGAACGTAGCAAAATCGCTGCCCTCGAAATTAACGAACTGACCAAAACAAGCGTTGTTAATGCCGAAGAAGCTGGTGAAATCATGAATAAAATTGTGCCTGAAATTCACAAAACATCCAGCCTCATCCAGGAGATTGCAGCGGCCAGCGTCCAGCAAAGTTCCGGCGCCGCCCAAATCAATTCGGCCATTCAGCAGTTGAACCAGGTGACCCAGCAAAATGCGGCTGCTTCGGAAGAACTCGCTACCAACGCCATCGAAATGGCGGGACAGGCTGAAAACCTGCAGGAAATCGTCTCATTTTTTAAAGTCGTCAACGAAAGACCGCACGGCGTTGTACGGAAAAAACCTTCGGTTATACCCCGGTTGAAAGTTGCCGGCGAAAAAATACGCCGACAAACCAACGGTGTGGTTCTGAATATGGATGATGACGACGACGACTTTGAAAGATTCTGAAAACGATGAACTTCACCATAATCGAAATATCGGAAGATCACTATTCATTGCTGGGAAGGCTGATGACCAAGCGGTTTGGAATTAAACTGCCGCCAGCGAAGCGGGTGATGTTCCAGGCGCGTTTGCAGGCCCGCCTGCGCGATTTGCAAATGACCTCATTCCAGCATTACATCGATCATACATTGAATCCCGCCAATACAAATGCAGAACTGGAGGCGATGGTGAGCTACATCTCAACCAACAAAACCGAATTTTTCAGGGAAGAACAGCACTTTCGTTTATTGACGGATGAAATTCTGCCAGCCTTACTGGAAAAAAACGAGGAGGGCAAAAACAAATGTTTGTACTGCTGGAGCGCGGGTTGCTCAAAAGGACAAGAGGCTTTTTCGCTGGCAATGACCATTGACCGCGCGATCCGGGAGTTTTCCCCGTCGCTTGATTTTTATATTCTTGGCACCGATGTGTCGTCAAGGGTGTTGGAAGTTGCGAGGAGCGGAATTTATCCGTTTCACGAGTCCGGGCAAATTCCCATGCCTTATTTGAAAGAATACCTGTTGAAAAGTAAAGACAAACATCAGCCTAAAATTAAAATAGTCAACACGTTGCGTTCAAAAGTACACTTCAGGTACGGAAATCTTATGGACAACGACTACAGGATCAACGAACAATTTCAGATTATTTTCTTGCGCAATACGCTGATTTATTTCGGATCCGACGACCAAACAGCTATTTTAAATAAAGTGTTGAAATACCTAGTTCCCGGTGGTTATTTGTTTATCGGACATTCTGAATCGCTGGTGAACCGCGGTTTGCCGCTGAATACAATTGCCCCCAGTGTTTATCAAAAAATAACGCCATGAATGGATTATCAAAAGAGGAACTGCAGGAGGAATATGATATTTTGCTGAAAAAATACGATGAATTGTCTACAAACCTTTACCGGGTGAACAGCAAGTTGAAAGAATCTGAAGCGCTAAAAGGCCATTTTATCAGCAATGTGTCCAACGAACTAATCAACCCTTTTGCAAGTATTCTGGTGCTGGCCGAAAATTTGCAGCAAATGGGAGAAGGGCAAATGCAACAGGCAAAAGCCATGGCGTCGATGATTTTTGACGAAGCCTTTCACCTTGATTTTCAGCTGAAAAATATTTTTGCTGCAGCTATAATCGAAGCCGGAACCGGTGGAATGAGGACGGGCACAGTCGATTTAAAACACCTGTTCCAAAAAAATGTCCGGTTTTTTGAGAAGGCGGTCAGCCAAAAAAAGCTGACGGTCAACCTTCATTTTAAGGGTGAAAAAGGAGGTGAGGATTTCTCTTCTTTTATCACTGATGAAGAAAAACTCGACCTCATTCTCAAAAACCTGCTGGATAACGCCATCAAATTTAGTTTTGAAAACGGGCAGGTCAGTTTGAATGTCACCCTGGAAAACGAAATGCTTACTTTCACCATTTGTAACGGGGGCAAAGGAATTCCGGAGGATAAAAAACAATTGATATACGACCGTTTCAGGCAGTTAGACGAACGTATCAACTCCATCAACAATGGAAACGGGCTGGGCCTTTCCATTGTCAGTGCCTACGTAGGGTTTCTGAACGGAAGCATAACGGTTGCGGAAGAAACTGACAGGCTGACCTGCTTTAAAGTATCTGTTCCCCAATTGGAAAGCCAGGATGAGTGGGGCGACTTCGATCAGTTTATGGTTGATGACGACGAAAAATTCTAATTTTGAAGGGAGCCGATACATATTTTTTGCACCCATCCAAGCTTGTATATTCCGATCAGCCGCTTTGGGTGAACACCGTTTTAGGATCGTGCGTCGCTGTTTGCATCCACGACCCGGTATTGAAAAACGGGGGTATCAACCATTTTATGCTGCCGCTGTGGAACGGCGAGGGGCTTGAAAGTCCGAGATATGGCAACATCGCCATTCCGCTTTTAATCGACGCCCTGCTGAAATTGGGGAGCAAAAAAAATCACCTTGTTGCCAAGGTATTTGGCGGAGGAAACGTGTTGGGAGAAAGTGTTTCCCACTTCCGGATCGGCGAACGGAATGTGGCTGTTGCCTTACATTTGCTCGAAGAAAATAAAATTGAAGTGGTGGCATCGAGCACCGGAGGCGGCCTGGGGCGCAGGATTCGGTTCAATACATACACAGGCGAAGTGTTACAACAATATATTCAAAAAAAGGGATTGGAAAAAAATGGGTTTGGTAAATGAACATTAAACATTTTTGACAATGACAAAGCAAAAGATCAAAGTTTTGGTTATTGACGATTCCGCCCTTGTCCGCAATATGCTAAAAGATATTTTGGACAGCAGCAAACTCATAGAAGTGATTGGCACCGCCGGCGATCCGTATATCGCGGCAAGCCAAATTGCCAACGAACTGCCTGATGTGATCACTTTGGACATGGAGATGCCCCGTATGAACGGGTTGACCTTCCTCAAAAAATTGATGAAACAGCATCCCATTCCGGTGGTGGTTATTTCGTCGTTTACCGACAGCAGCCCCGATCTGGCCATTCGCGCCCTCGAAATGGGAGCTTCGGAAGTTGTTAACAAACCGCGGCTGACCAGTGCAGCCGAAATGGAAGAATATCGCATCAGCGTTTGCGATGCAGTTTTGGCTGCTGCGCTGCACGGACCTTCCCGGTTTCGGCAGAAACAAGCGCCCGTTGTCAAAACCATGGTTGAAACTACAACCGGCCGACCAACCATAACCGGCGTCAGAAAAAAGATCATTTTGATGGGCGCTTCAACCGGAGGCACAGAGCTTATCTCTCAGATGTTGAAGTCGTTGCGGAACGACCTGCCGCCAATTGTTGTGGTTCAGCACATGCCCGGCGAATTCACAAAAGCCTATGCCAAACGCCTTGACCAGGAATCGAGTTTGGTGGTGAAAGAAGCCGAAGAAGGAGATATTTTCAGGTGGGGCGGTGTTTATATTGCCAATGGCTTTTATCATTTGGTTGTTAAAGAAGAAGTAAATCATTATGTTTGCGGATTGGAAGGCGGAGAACTGGTAAACCGGCATCGCCCTTCTGTTGATGTTTTATTTTATTCCCTGGCAAAAACCAATGCCAAAAATGTGATGGGGATTTTGCTTACCGGTATGGGAAGAGATGGGGCGAAAGGCTTACTGGAATTAAAAAAAATGGGAGCTACCTGTATTGCACAGGACGAAAAGTCATCGGTTGTCTTCGGAATGCCCAAAGAAGCAATTAACCTGCAAGCGGCTGACTTGGTGGGAAACCCGGCTCAAATAATTAACTGGATTAATAACTTCGCCTGACGATTTATGGATTCGAGAAAATCACCTCCACGGATTTTAATTGTTGACGACATGCCTGTCAACATAGAACTGATGAAGTCGATCCTGTCCAAAAAAGACTATCAAATTGTTGCTGCAAAAAATGGAAGTTCGGCGCTGGCAAAAGCAAAGGCGAACCAGTTTGATCTGATTTTGCTCGATATTGTACTGCCCGACATTGACGGCTTTGAAGTTTGTTGCGGCATCAAGGCAAACCAGCGGAACGCTGAAACACCAATCATCTTTTTAACCGGGCAACGCGACAACGAAAGCCTGCTGAAAGGATTCAAGCTGGGAGCGGTGGACTATATTTTGAAACCCTTCAGTGAAGAAGAACTGTTGGCTCGTGTGCACCTTCATTTGTCGCTGGCCAAAACCCAGGAAGAACTGGTGTCGTCAAAACTGAAGGCGGAAGAGGCGGCAAAAGCCAAAGCCATGTTTTTGGCCAACATGTCGCACGAAATCCGCACCCCGCTCAATGGTATCGTCGGGATGATCGATATTATGAAATTGACTGAATTGAGCAAACAACAGCGCGAATACCTCGACATTATCGATATTTCAAGTGAAACACTGATGATGATCATCAATGACATCCTTGATTTTTCAAAAATTGAAGCCGGGCAGATTTCATTCGAAAAAATTAAATTTGACCTGAAGAGCGAAATTGAAGAAGTACGAAAGTTGCTATTTTATAAAACTGAACAGAAAGGGCTGGAGTTTTCGATCAATATTGAAAAAAATGTACCCAAAAAACTGCTGGGCGACCCGCTTCGGCTGAAGCAAATTTTAATCAACCTTAGCAACAACGCGATCAAATTTACTGAGAAAGGCAGCATCCGGATAAAAGTAACCCTCGACCGGGATTTCGGGCACCAGTACCGGCTTCGGTTTGAGGTGACCGATACCGGTATTGGCATTTCGAAGGAAAACCAGAAAAAACTTTTTAAGTCATTTTCGCAGGCCGACTCGAGTACCACCCGCAAGTTTGGCGGCACAGGGCTGGGTCTGGCCATCTCAAAACACCTTTGTACCCTGATGAACGGCGAGATTGGAGTGGAGAGCGAAGAAGGGCAAGGGTCAACCTTTTGGTTTACAGCCGTGCTTGAAAATGCAGGTGTCGTCAGTTTTAAGGATGACCCGGAGATGATGGAAGCCGTCCGCTCGAAAACATCACGGAAACTAAAAGTGCTTCTGGCCGAGGACAATATAATCAACCAAAAAGTTGCCATCCTCAACATCAGAAAACTTGGACACGATGTTGAATTGGCGCACAATGGCGTGGTTGCAGTCGATATGTTTGCCAAAAATAAATTCGATTTTATTCTGATGGACATTCAAATGCCCGGTATGGATGGGCTCGAAGCAACCAAAGCCATCCGGAAGATCGAAGCCGAACGGCATGAACAAAAACCCATCCCGATTATTGCCATTACCGCCAATATTTACAAAGACGATATCAAACGTTTTTTGGCAACCGGAATGAATGGTCACCTGGGCAAACCGTTCAAACCCGATGATCTTGAAGAAATTATTAGAAAGAACGTGCGGTAATATTTAAGAATATTTCATACATTTCCGCCAAAAGAAAATCAATGGCCATCATCAACCCTGACTTTACAGGTAAAACCGTACTGATTGTCGAGGACAATGAAACCAGTAGTTTCTACTTTGAAGCTGCGCTGAAGAAGCTGAATGCAATAACAATTTGGGCAAAAAATGGCAAAGAAGCAGTCGATTTATTTCGCGGAAACGACCAAATCGATCTGGTGCTAATGGATTTAAACATGCCTGAAATGGATGGTTTTGAAGCTACCAAGATGATAAAAAAAATCAAACCGCAGGTTCCTGTCATCATTCAAAGCGCCTACATTTTGTCGGGTGAAGAAAACCGGAGTTTTGAAGCCGGCGGTGACGAATTTCTGGCAAAACCCATCCGTTTAAGCATGTTGGTCGATACGATCAAACGTTACCTAAAATAAGGTAAGCTCCAAATTTGCCTGTGCCGTGCGGGTCCGTCAGCGGCAGAAATCCCCGGATCAGTTTTCCCCCGGCCAATTGCGGCGGGTTCTTTTTCATTTGTTCCCCGGCAAAATTTTTAAAAGTGCCAGCCGGATGGTAAAATATCCGGAACATTCCGCTGCTTTGAGGATGGATTTTCTCTTCAATCAATTTGCTCAAAATTCCCATGTTATGCCGGGGGTTAATTTCGAGGCACGGATGAATTTTTATACGTCCGCCTTCTTCGTAAATTAAGGCATCAATGCTTAAAAAACCGTGATAATGTTTTTGAAAAATGCTTTTTTCCAGCTGTTGCAAAAGCAGGCCGGCCACGTCATTCAGTAATTTTTCTGAAAAATATTTTTCCTTATAGCCGGGCGGCGGGTTTAAATATTGTCCCTGGTATTGGCCGTTGCTGTTGGTGTCGAAAAAACTGGTGCCAAGGTATTCAATTTCACCTGTAAGGTTAATCCTGAATTGAAACGACAGGTCTTGTTTTTTATCGAAAAGCGGCTCAGTCACCAGGTAGTTTTGCTGTTTGAGAGCCGTCGCGATCCACTGTTTATTCGACTCGTTCAGCTTGCTTTTTCTGATCAACAGCAAACCTCGTCCGCTGGAACTCAGGGGAAGTTTTAATACGATTTGCCCCCGGTTTTCCAGGTATGTTTCAATTTCTTCAAGCGATTTCAAGATTACCGGCAATTGTTCTTTTGCGGGAAAAAGAAGCGGAGCGAATGCTTCTGAAACCAATTGGTACGCCAATCCGGCCGCGTGTTTCCGTTCAAAAAGGCTCTTGCTGACAATGGCTGCGGCTTTGTCAGCCAAAGTGGTAATTTGTTGGTAGGCCGCCAAATAATTCATGGCGGCAGGGCTCCAGCCCCAGGGATGTAATTCAACCTGCCGCTGCCCGGCCAGTTCAAGCGAGTTTTGTTTTTTTATAATCGCCGGCACCGCAATTCCACATTGGCTGAGTTGCCCGGCAAATTCATTCGAAACCGGTCTTTCTTTTAAAACATGGTCATCCGGCCCGGCAAAAAACAACATCAGCGGGGCAAGTTCTTCTTCAAACTCACGCAATAACGCGGGGGCTTGGTAATAAGGCGATTGATTAGCTGTCGCAATTTCGCAAGTCGGGTTAAAATGAAAAATTTTCAAGGGCTGGTATTTCAATTGTTGTTCCTGTCGCTTCAAAAATAAACATTATCGGTTGCTTTTTAGTATCCGGTGCAGCAGTTCAGATTGTTTCAATTTTATTTCGAATGCTAAATTCATAAGATTGAACTATTCATACCGTCAGATCGATCTTCCAATTTGGAAGTTTCACAATCAAATTCGAAAAGATATAGGGAATATTTGCTATTTTCACCCGGTTTCGTTAACCAGGTCTTAAAATGAAATTGATAAGCATTGTTGTAGCGTTACTGCTTTTGGGAAACCTCAGCGCGCAGGTTCCTTCATCAAAAAATAAAAAAGCAGAAAAATATTTTGCCGGAGCACAGCATTATTTTCAGGCGGGGGAAAACCATCGCGCCATTGGCGAACTGGAAAAAGCCTTGCAGGAAGATGCCTGTTATGTGGATGCCCTGTTGCTGATGGCCGACATTTACCGCGAACTCAGAAACGACAGTTTGCAGGTGGTTTATCTTGAAACGGCCTCGAAACTCGGGACGGAGCATGCTGCGAAAATTGACTATGTTTTAGGGAATACCTATTACCGTCAGGGGAAATATGACAAAAGTCGGGAGCATTTTCAGTCTTTCCTTTCGAATTCAACGGAAAAAAATTCGATGTACCCGAAGGCGGTTGAAAAGCTGGTGCAGTGTGAATTCGCTCTTTCGCTTATTGAAAATGTAGTTGAATTTAATGCAGTAAGCTTGGGTGAAAACGTTAATTCAGATTTTAACGATTATTGGCCCAGCCTGACTGCGGACGGACAGACCATTATTTTTACGCGACTGGTTGGGGAGAATGGCGGGTCGTCGGTAACGGGCAGGTTTCAGGAGGATTTTTTTATATCGGATTTTTCAGATGGCGAATGGCAGCCGGCCAAGCCGGTGCAGTCGTTAAACACGCCGGACAACGAAGGCGCCCAAAGTATTTCAGCTGATGGCAAGCTGCTTTTTTTTACCGCCTGCTCACAATCCGGCGGGTACGGAAGCTGTGATATTTATTTTTCGCGGAACATTGGCGGAACCTGGACGAAGCCACGCAATGCAGGTGCTCCGGTCAACTCACCGGCTTGGGAGTCGCAGCCGTCCATATCGGCAAACGGCGAATACCTTTATTTTGTGAGTAACCGCCAGGGTGGAGTGGGCGGAATGGACATCTGGCGTTGCCGGCTGAATGATTTTTATGCTACCGGAGAACCCCGCTGGGGTCAGCCGCAAAACCTGGGTGAAACCATTAACACCAGCGGAAACGAAACATCGCCTTTTATCCATGCCGATGGCAAAACTTTGTATTTCGCCTCCGACAAGCTGTTGGGGCTCGGCGGATTTGATTTGTTTTATTCGGTGCTAACCGGCGATTCGGTCTGGAAAACACCGGTCAATCTCGGCTATCCGATCAACACCCACAAGGATGAGCAGGGATTGGTTGTTGAAGCTTCGGGCACCCGCGCTTATTATTCGTCCGACCGGCCCGGCTCGAATGGGGTGGACATTTACCGGTTTGATTTGTATGAGCAGGCGCGCCCCACGCCAGTTTCGTATGTAAAAGGAAAAGTATTTGACAAAAAAAGCGGCCATCCCGTTTCAGCCCAAATAGAACTGGTCGATGTGGATAAAGATAAGTTATTGGGAAAAACAGCATCAGATCAGGCGAACGGTGAATTTTTGATGTGCCTGCCGCTCGGTAACGAATATGCATTTAATGTTTCAAAAAGCGGCTATCTATTTTATTCTGAAAATTTTGCACTAAAAGAGGCCAGCGACGCCAATAATCCTTTTTATCTTGATATTGCTTTGGAGGCCATCGAAATTGGGAATACCACTGTTCTGCGGAATATTTTCTTCGATACCGGCAAATTTGAACTACTGGAAACTTCAAAAACCGAGCTGGGAAAATTGGTTGACTTTATGGAAAAAAATCCCAAGGTTAAAATTGAAATCGGCGGCCATACCGACAATGTTGGAAGCGCCGAACTTAACCGTGAGTTGTCGCACAACCGGGCAAAATCGGTTTATAATTATTTGATAAACAGCGGTGTTGAAGCAGGGCGCCTTAATTATCAGGGGTATGGTTTTTCTGTGCCGGTTGCTCCCAATGATTCGGATGAAGGAAGGGCCCAAAACCGCCGCACGGAGTTTAAGGTGGTGTCAAAAGATTGATTTTCCACGAAGACACAGCTTTTGGATGATTTCTGAGCGCATTCGCTTAATTACCAAAGCGGTACACCAGCGAAAGTTGTTGCGATTGATCGAGCTCTTTGCCTTCAAGCAGGTGAAACGACAGGTTAAAACGCCCTTCAACGTGTTGGCTGTTGATAAACTTCCAGTAAATATCGGTGCGCAGGTAGCTGTCAAGGTCGTAAAAACGGTCGCCGTTCATAACCCGGTGTCCTTCGCCTAAATGAAGGGTTGAACGGAGAGCAAATCGGCTGATTTCGCCATAAAATTCGGCCATAAAACTGCTGGCATCGATGTATCCGTCGGTCACGTCGCGCTCGCGGAATTTCGACGAGAGTAAACCTGCTTTCAGCCAGGCTTTTGGCAGACTGAGCAACTGGTCGAGGTCCGATCCGACGAAAAATGCCGTCCCTAAATTATCGTGAATATGTTCGCCTTCCGGCTCCAGTTTGGTTTCAGCGTAATGAAACAAGGTGATGTAATTTTGGAAAAAGAAGGTTTTGTGGCGCATTTCACCCGAAAAGCCCGCCATAAATGTTTCGCGCTTGTAGTCGGTCTGGCGGCTGGTCCAGTCCACAAAAGCGTTTTGATGGCCCCAATCCCACGAATATTTGCCATACATGCCTTCCAAGTTGGGGCGGTAGTATAAAAAGGTGTCGGTAATCAGGGCAAGCGGAAAATCGATCAGCCCCATCCGCGGAAACGCCCCAAAGTAAAATTCTTTTTTTGTATCGGAATAATGGTAATAGGCAGTGAGTTTTGGACGCTGGTCGCTGATTTCGCTTCCGAACTCAAACAGGTGGCTCAGTCCGATCCGGAATTGATGGTTTCCGTCCAGCGTAGTTCCGATTGCAAAGCTGGTGCGTTCTCCCAGAATGGTTTGCGATTCGGCTTTTCCGCTCGAAAACTCGCGGTTGTCGCCAATGCCGTGAAATAAAACATCATATTCAAATTTCTGGGCAAATAAGCTGGCGGAGATCAAAAAAAAGGTGAGGCAAATTAAAGCTTTCATTGAAAATTCGATGGGTTGATGTTATTTGTTTTGGTAATTGAAATCACCTGAAAGAATAGCTCCGGAAATCTTAATCAAGTTCGATCGATAGCACTGTTGCCAGTCCGATTCTTATTTCGTTTAAAACTGAATCTGAAACACGGCCGATCTTTTTTATGAATCTCTCCTGTGATACTGAACGCACCTGAAAACAGTCAGAAGAAGATTCCTTTGTTAGACCATTCTTCGAATTTGGTTTTATCAGGATCATCCACGGCGCGACTTCATATTTTTCTTTCCAATCGGTAACTGGTACAATGATTTTAAGAGGTAGTTTACCTAAAGAATCATCGCTCACAATAACCGCTGGTCGGGTTTTTTTAATCTCTGCGCCAATGGTTGGATCGAGGTTGATTAACCAAACTTCACCTTGTTTCATAAAATTCTTCAAAGTCTATTTTTGTAAACGCTGTCAATTCTTCATCTGATTTGTAATCGCTGTATAAGGCATCGGCAGCTTTCTCCAGCTGTTTTTTATCGTCCTGCCTGCGTATAGATTTAATTGCTCTTTCAATGACATAAAATCTTTGGTGTATTGGCAATCGTTGAATTTCTTTTATAATTTCTTCCGTTTTCATCTTGAATCATTTTGGTTCCGCAAATTACAAAATTAATCACACAGAATGTACATGTCGCGTTTGGGATTGATACAAAGCACCGGCAGTTCGCCGGCTTTTTTAATGATTTTTGCCTCGGGCAGTCCGATGATCAGGTCGATCAGGCTGATGTATTTGCTCGACGGAATGATCAGCAGGTCGTGCCCGTTGTCGCGGCAAAGTTTAAGCGCTTCGAAAGGCAGGCCAAAACTTCCTTTTGGCGTTGTTTTGAAGTGAACGTCGAGCTGAAGTTTGTAAAGCAATTTTTCGATAAACTTCAGGTTTTTCCTGATATTCTTCGCGTGGTCTTTGTCCTTTTCGGTTGCGCTGAAAACGGTGACTTCAGCTTTATTAAACCTCGCGAAATAACTCGCCCAAAGCGAAGTGTCTTTCATGACCGCCCTGAAATCGACCGGCAGCATGGCTTTTTTGTAAGTGAGGTAATTACTTTGGCTGCCTTTGACAAACAGAAACGGAATCTGGCTTTTTTGAAGCGCTGGCAGTTTGGTTTTTAATTTTTCAGAGGTGAGCACCAGCATGATGCCGTCGTATTGTTCGGCCACGCGTCCGACGGTTTTTTCCAGGTCGCCTTTCAGTGTGAGGCTTGAAACCGGGATATCGGGCAAATCTTTTTTGACTTTTTGGATGATCAGGCCCAGTGCTTTTTGAACGGCCAGTTTTTCTGCCTTGCCTTTATTTTGAAGCGGGTAAAACAGGCACAATTCTTTTCTGAAAATAGCTGCCATGCGCACACCATGCACAATCGCGTCGTTCATCGATTCCGAAAAATCGCAAAGAACCATAATCCGTTGTTCGGTAATATTTGCCATCTCGCTGCCAAAGCTACCCAAAAAAATGATTGATGATTTTTAGATTGGTGAATGATGATTGATGCTAAAGCAGCAATCATCATTTGTCAGAGATCAATTATGATCTCATTGAGCGGGAGACGGGATTCAAACCCGCGACCCTTAGCTTGGAAGGCTAATGCTCTATCGGCTGAGCTACTCCCGCAATTAGTTTCGGGTTATGAGTTTCCAATTTTGGGTTGTGGAACTGGAAACTTTGAACTTGAAACTTGAAACTTTTTTTGTGGGGAGAGCAGGATTCGAACCTACGAAGTCATAAGACAGCAGATTTACAGTCTGCCCCAGTTGGCCGCTTTGGTATCTCCCCAATATTAAAGGTCAGAATGATGGAATATTAGAATATTAGAATGTCGAAATATTCGGACTCCATTTTTGAGACCTGTTTTCATTATTTTTTGAACGCTTCGAAGTTTAAAATCCTGATTAATTCTAATCTTCTAAAACTCTAAAATTCTAATCTTCCATTGAGCCGAATCTCAGATTCGAACTGAGGACCCCGAGATTACAAATCACGTGCTCTGGCCAACTGAGCTAATTCGGCAAAAAAAGTCATAAAAAGTGGGTAAGCTACCTGTGTCGCACCGCTACAACCGCCTACCCTTGCTGCCTTCCGACCCTGGGGGGATTCAGCAGGAGCTGGTCGCACAGGACTTACCCGGCGACAAAAGTAGAAAAAAATGTCTTCCCGGCAAATCAAATTGGCGCTTCCCGGCAACTTTTTCGGGATTCAAAACCTAATCGTTTCTTGTCCAGCCGGATATTCGCTGCTTTTTCTTCGTAATTTGAAATAAACAAAATGACGGCGTGAACGATCTGTTGAAAAATCCAATATATTTGTTCTTTCATCAATAAAACTTATCAATTATGGAACAAAAATCAACATTCTGGAAATCGGCTATGACTTATGGGATTTATCTGGCTGTTGCGATGATCCTGTTTAACGTAGTTTTGTATGTATTGGGGCAAAACACGAACCAAACCATGGCATTTATTGCCTATGTAATTCTGGCGGCCGGTATTTACATTTGCCAGCGAAGCTACCGGAATAATGAATTGGGCGGTTATATTCCATACGGAACAGCCCTTGGTTTTGGAGTCGCCGTCATGTTGTTTACAGGCGTTTTAAACACGGTTTACACCATCGTTCTGATGAAAATCGACCCGAGCATTATGGAACAGATGCGCATTCTTCAGGAAGAAGCCATGTTGCAACGCGGCATGTCGGAAGAACAAATCGAAATGACCGGGCAACTGATGGAGAAATTTCAGAACCCCGTCATTTTAGGTATTACGTCGCTGCTTACATTTGTCGTCATTGGATTTATTATATCTTTGATCACTTCAATTTTTATCAAAAAAAATGCTGACGAAAACGCCTATGACGAGGCAATGGGCGAAATAAAATCTGAAGAGTAGTATGAATATTTCCGTGGTTATCCCTTTATATAATGAAGAAGATTCGTTGCCTGAGTTAACCGCGTGGATTAAAAAGGTGATGGATGAAAACCGGTTTTTGTATGAGATTATTTTGATTGACGACGGCAGCAACGACCATTCGTGGGAGGTCATCGAAAAGCTTCATTCAGAAAACCCAAATATCAAAGGCATTAAATTCAGGAGGAACTACGGAAAATCAGCCGCTTTATACGCAGGTTTTGCGCAAGCCGCCGGAGATGTCGTCATTACGATGGACGCCGATCTGCAGGACAGTCCCGAAGAGATTCCGGAACTTTATCGACTGATTGTCGGTGAAAAATATGATTTGGTTTCGGGTTGGAAAAAGAAACGTTACGACCCGGTTTTGTCAAAAAACATCCCCAGCAAATTTTACAACTGGATTGCCCGCAGTTTCACCGGAATAAAAATTCACGACTTCAACTGCGGGCTGAAAGCTTACCGCATCCAGGTGGTCAAAGCCATCGAAGTGTATGGCGAGATGCACCGCTACATTCCGATTCTGGCAAAATGGGCCGGATTCACCAAAATTGGCGAGAAGGTTGTTCAGCACCAGGAACGCAAATACGGCGTCACCAAATTTGGCATTGAACGGTTCATCCGCGGGCCGCTGGATTTGTTATCGGTTATCTTTATTTCGAAGTTCAGCAAACGGCCGATGCACTTTTTTGGTGTACTGGGAAGTTTGATGTTTTTGATCGGTTTTATCTCGACGGTCATTGTTGGTGTTAACAAACTGATTGCTGTGTCGCGGCAGGTTATCGCGCCGCGGATTACCGACACCCCGTACTTTTATTTAGCACTGACAGCCATGATTATCGGAACACAACTATTTTTAGCCGGCTTTTTGGGTGAGCTCTTTTCCCGGAATTCGTCGGAGAGGAATAAATATTTGGTTGAGAAGAAGTTGGAGTAGCTTTAGCTGCAAGATATCAGTGTTCAGTAATCAGTGTTCAGTAGTCAGTAACCAGTAATCAGTTGCAGTGTTTGCGTTCTGTCTGTACAATGAGTGAAGATTAAATGACTGCCAATGACCAATGACTAATGACCAATTTCAATTAAACTTACTTTGGTACTTTTTCAGAAGTTTTTCTGTCTTTTTATTTTCAGTCGGATGATTTTCCAAAAATTGAAAAGCTTTGCGTGCGACAAAGCTGTTTTCGTGTTCGAGCAGCCCGGCAATGATCGTTTCGCTTTTTTCGCTTTTAATTTTCTGAACGGTGAAAAGATCGAGCACGCTTTTGATCAGGGAGCCATTTAGCTGAGGAAGTTTTCCTGCCAGTTCCAATTCAACAACGGGCGAAAGAAAAGGCGCTTCCTCCAGTTTTTTCAGCAACCTGCGCTGGGTGAAATAGTTCGCCTGCTCAAACCGGTGAAAAAGCGCGAGCTGGTTTTCTTCTTTTGCCAGCAACTCCGGTGTGATGCTTTCAATGGCTTTACCGGCGATGAATGTTTCGTTGTGGGTGATCAGCTCAAAAATCCGATCCTGCAATGCGTCCGTCCAAACAAAACCGCGAGGGATATTATCCAGCGCCCAGGCCAGGTCACGGTTGTCGGGGCTGGCCAGTATTTTCATCAGTAAGCCGGCGTCCAGGTGTTTGGCCGTGTACAGCCTTGCCTGGCGTTGCGTGTCGCCGTGAACGATGTGCCAAAGGGTGTAGGTGGTATAAACGGCGTCTTCAACAATAAAATCCTGCACCCCGGCGATGGTTGCCGAAGTAACGCCATCCACTTCTTCACCTTCGGCAACGGGTACCAGTTCTTCGATCCGGTAATTAGCCAGACCCGAATGGGGATCGTCCAGCAATTTATGAAGGTGGTCGTAATCTTTCTTTTTGAAGGGGACGTGTTCGGTTTTGCTCAGGAATTCGCCGTCGGGAAGGTCAAAGCCCAGATAGCGGCCGGTCACCGTCCAATGAAGTGTGATGTCCAGCATCCGGCATTCTCCGTCGATACAAACACCCGTCAAAATGTTTCTGAAATAGGAATGCGGAAAGCCGTTTTCATCTTTTCGGATAAACAAAGTATCGTTTGGAATAGTATCGTTGAAGTTGACTAATTCGAATGTTGTTTCCAGTTTTTCAGCGGGAAAGGCAGGTGTGTGCCGGTAACTTATACGATCCGGATTTTTACCCGAAAGACCAGCAAAAACAACAAGCAGCAACAAAAACCTCATCAGCGACATTCTCTTTATTTTTTTGAGTTTAACTGAAAAACCTCCAAAATGTTTAACGGTGGTAAGTATAATAAAAAATTGAATACCTCAGGGTCTGATTTAAGAAATTGTGAAAAGTAGCCGGTACCTGAGGAGGCTGCAGCTCAGCAACTGAAATTACAGGTAGCTTTGTGGCGGATGAACAAACAAAAATACAACAGCTTTCCTTTCGACCCGGGCAAGTCGCCGGTTTACTACGGATGGTTCATTATTTTATGGGGCACCTTGGGCATTATCATGAGTGTGCCGGGGCAAACGATGGGGGTTTCTACTTTTACCGATTATCTGATGGAGGCCTTATCTTTGAGTCGTAACGAGCTGAGCACGGCTTATTTGCTGGGTACAATCGCCAGTTCGTTTTTGATCACCAAAGCCGGGAAACTATATGATAAAATTGGCGCCCGCTGGCTTGGCATCATTGTCACACTCACCTTAGGTACAGTACTGATCTTTTTGAGCCAGGTTGACCGTTTTGCTTTTGCCCTTGGACGTTTGCCGGGACTTGGTAACCTGCAATTTTACCTGAGCTTTATTGCGATCATGAGTGGATTTTTTCTGCTGAGATTTACCGGGCAAGGGGTTTTGACCATGCTTTCGCGCAACATGATGATGAAATGGTTTATCCGGAAACGTGGGCTGGCCAATGGCATCAGCAGTGTTTTTGTGTCACTCGGGTTTGCTGTGTCGCCGCTTATCTTTGATCATTTTATTGAAACCTACAGCTGGCGTTGGGCATGGATAATTCTGGCTTTAATTGTCGGATATGGTTTCAGCATGGTAGTTTTTGTCTTTTTTCGCGATAATCCCGAAGATTGTGGCCTTCAGCCCGACGGTGACCAGCCCGAGAACATCGCGGAACAGAAAAAGGTGACGGTGCGGGCAACCAAACAATTCACTCTGCAAGAAGCCAAACGTTCTTATCCTTTTTGGGTGCTGATTGCTGCTTTGTCGATGCAGGCACTATACATTACCGGGTACACCTTCAACATTGTTTCGATTTTTGGCGCGGCGGGTATGGACAAAATGGTCGCCCTGTCGGTGTTTGTGCCAACTTCGGCTATAGCTGTTTTCGTTTCGCTGGCTGGCGGCTGGCTTAGCGACCACATCAAAATTAAATACCTGTTGCTTTTTTTTCTGGCAGGTCAAATGACTGCCTTTATCAGTTTGTCTATGCTTTCGCCGGGTTGGCCCTACACATTTTTAATCGTCGGAAATGGTATTGTAGGCGGGTTATTTAGTGTGCTGACGGCGGTGGTTTGGCCGCGTTTTTACGGACGCAGCCACCTGGGCGCGATCAGTGGGTTCGCCATGAGTTCGATCGTTTTTTTCAGCGCATTGGGACCGTTGCTTTTTAGTTTTTCGTTCACCAGGCTGGGCGCTTATTCCTGGGCTGCTCTCCTGTGTTTATCGTTTGTTGTTTTAAATTTTATTGCCGCTTTTAAAGTAGAAAACCCACAGGAAAAAACAGCCAACCTTTAGCCGGTTTTGCCTCAGTATGTTTATCTTTGTTTGAGAACCAATAATTTTCCTTTAACATGAAGATTTCACTCCTCATTTTACTGCCTGTTTTGCTGTTTGTAGGAACGGCCTGTCGGCACGACAATAAAACCATCAGTTTATTTAATGGTGAAAATCTGGAGGGATGGACGGCTCCTGAAAATCCCGGTTCGTTTTGGGTTGAAGAGGGGGCAATCGTTTGCCATGGAGAACGTTCCCATTTGTATTACATGGGAAAAAGTCAGGACGGAATTTTTAAAAATTTTGAATTGACGGCGCAGGTGAAAACTTTGCCGGGTTCCAACTCGGGTATTTTCTTTCACACCAAAGAACAGGAAAAAAGCTGGCCGTTGAAAGGATATGAAGTACAGGTGAATAATAGTTACACCGGTACTACCGAAAATCCGGAACTGCGTAAAACCGGCAGCTTGTACAATTTCAGAAATGTGTATTATCCGACAGCTGACGACGGCGAGTGGTTCGAAATGAAGATCAGGGTGGTGGAGAATCATGTTGAAATTTTTGTGGATGGGGAACAGGTGGTTGATTACATTCAGCCGGATGAACCTTACCGCGCTCATAACGACCGCTACAAAGTGATTGACCGCGGGAGGATTGCTTTGCAGGCGCACGATCCGAACAGCACCGTTTATTTTAAAGATTTGCAATTGACGGTTTTGCCCGATGGGGAAAAGCTGGAACCGCCGGTTGATAAAGATTGGGATACAAAAATTACCAGAATGCATATGGCCAATTTCCCGGTGGTCGATTTTCATGTACATTTAAAAGGCGGACTGACCATTGAACAGGCTGCTGAAAACTCCATGAAGCTGGGAATCAACTACGGCATTGCTCCAAATTGCGGGTTGCGGTTCCCGGTGACCGACGACGAATCGCTCGCCGCCTACATGGATACGGTAAAAGGCAAGCCGGTTTTTAAAGGAATGCAGGCTGAAGGCCGCGAATGGGTGACCCTCTTTTCACCCGAAGCTGTAGCCAAATTTGATTATGTTTTTACTGACGCGATGACCTGGACCGACAAAAAAGGGCGCCGCATGCGGCTGTGGATTCCCGAAGAAGTTTTTGTGGATGATGAGCAGGAATTTATGGAAGAATTGATCAGCAAAATCGAAAACATCGTTTCAAAAGAACCCATTGATATTCATGTAAATCCTACTTATCTGCCTGATGTGATTGCGGATAAGTACGACGAGTTGTGGACTGACGAACGTATCGGGCGGTTCGTAAAAGTATTGGCCGACAACGGAGTGGCCCTTGAAATTAACTCAGGACGAAAAATTCCTTCTGAAAAAATATTACGCCGTGCAAAAGAAGCGGGCGTCAAATTTTCATTCGGAACAAATAATGTGACGCCCGATTTTGGCAAACTGGATTATTCACTTGAAATGGCCGAAAAACTGGGATTAACTTACAAAGATATGTTTATGCCCAAACCCCAGGGGCAAAAACCTGTGCAAATCAAAGGTTTGCCTTCCGCTGTTACGGGTTAAAAATAAGATATGCCCGAATGGGTTTTTTCCTGCAATCCTTTCAGCTCAGCAGCCGTTTTGATTAGCTGGACGACCTGCCCGTGCTGAAACCTTGATACATCAATCACCAGGTCGTAGTGTTCAGCCGGATTTTTTTTCGAGATAAAAAACTTCCGGAAAGCTTCCCGGTTTTCTTCCATTTCAACAACAAGCTCCCGCGCTTCCTGTTGCGGGATATTTCTGCGGAGAGCAATGTTATTGACGCGCCATTCCATTGGGCCAACCAGCCTGATGTGTAAGGCATTTTCAAGATCGGCGGCGATTTCGTGCCCGGCCCGCCCAAGTATGATGCAGCAGCCCTCGGCAGCAAAGGTGTGAATGACATCCCGGACCGCTTTTAAAATAACCCGGTCGCTTTTGTACGATCTCGAATTAAAAGCTTCCAGCATTTCATTAAAAGCTGAACGTTCATTTGGAGTAAATACCCGTTTTACTTTTAGCGGATCAAGTTCCAGTTCTTTCGCGCTCTGTTGAAGGATCTCCTTGCTGATTACCTGCCATCGTTTGCAGGTAACAAATTCGTTTAACGATCCGGCAAGGCTTTCAGCTAATTTTAGGCCGCCGCACCCGGGCTCTCTTGAAATGGTAATAACGGGGCCGGGGGATTTACTGCCGTGAGGAATTTTGGTATCGGTGCCAAAACGCCTGTTCATGTAGTGGAGCAAAGTATTTTTCATGGCCTTCAGTTTAAAGGTGTACTTCGTTCTACGCAGAATAATTTAATTCGGTTATATGTTTATAAATAGTAATAATTTGCATGCACGGTGTAAAAAGTCATAGCTCGAACGCAGAATAGTCAGTACCTTCACGCATTTTAACACAGAAAAATATCACCATGTTTAACCGTGAAATATACGTTGGAAGGCGCGAAAGGCTGAAAGAAAGTCTTTCAGGAGGTCTTGCCCTTTTTTTAGGAAACACCGATTCGCCCATGAATTATCATGCAAATGTTTACCATTTCAGACAGGACAGTACTTTTTTATACTTTTTTGGGCTCGATTTCCAGCAGTTGGCTGGTGTTATCGACCTTGATTCCGGTGAAGAAATTCTTTTCGGAGATGATCTTTCGATGGAAGATGTAATTTGGACAGGACCGCAAAAAAGTCTGTCAGAAAGAGCTTCGCATGTTGGAGTTTCCCGCGTAGCACCATATCGCCAGTTGTATGATTGGGTTGGCAAGGCATTAAAAAGCGGAAGAAAAATTCATTTTACCCCACCTTACCGGGGTGAAAACAAAATTTTGTTGCAGGAACTTTTGGGTATTGTGCCTTCACAGCAATCGCAGGCGGCTTCGGTTGAATTGATCAAAACTATTGTCGCATTGCGTTCAGTGAAAGAGGTTTGCGAAATTGAAGAGCTAAAAAAAGCGGCAGCTACCGGCTACAAAATGCACGTTGCTGCTATGAAAATGGCAAGACCAGGGACATGGGAACAGGAAATAGCCGGTATGGTTGAAGGTATTTCCCTGGTGCATGGCAATCCGCCTTCTTTCCCGATTATTTTGTCCCAACATGGCGAAACTTTGCATAACCACGACCATTCGAATTTTCTGGAAGAAGGAAAGCTCCTGTTGGTGGATGCCGGTGCTGAAACCAGCTTACATTATGCCTCCGATTTTACCCGCACGTCGCCGGTTGGCGGAAAATTCAGCCGGCAGCAAAAGGAAATCTACGAAATTGTGCTGGCAGCCAATAACAAGGCGCTCGAACTCTCACGGCCGGGCGCAACTTATTTATCAGTACATCTGGAAGCCGCCCGCGTGATTGCTTCGGGTTTAAAAACTTTGGGATTGATGAAAGGTGATGTGGACGAAGCCGTGAAAGCCGGCGCTCATGCCTTGTTTTTCCCGCACGGGCTCGGTCACATGATGGGGCTTGATGTACACGACATGGAAGACCTTGGGCAAATTTATGTTGGCTACGATGATGAAGTCCGTCCGGTTGACCAGTTTGGCACCGCGTACCTGAGAATGGGACGAAGGCTTCAAACCGGATTTGTGGTCACCAATGAACCGGGCATTTATTTTATTCCTGCGTTGATTGATCAATGGAAAGCTGAAAAAACGAATGCTGATTTTATCAATTTTGAACGACTGGAAAACTACCGTAATTTTGGCGGAATCAGGCTGGAAGATGATTTGCTGGTGACGGAAAACGG
>OBJA01000663.1_pt1 | contig 28187 bp, 31 predicted proteins | sample 1519751 | NCBI WGS metagenome assembly OBJA01 (sample SAMEA3881238, study PRJEB22517) | soil metagenome | biome: lake sediment; feature: soda lake sediment; material: sediment, water from around vicinity | place: India | collected 2013-12-23 | depth 3 m
CACCGGACCGACAGGCGATACCGGCGATACGGGACCGACTGGAGACACCGGCGACACGGGACCCACAGGCGACACTGGTGATACCGGCCCGACTGGAGACACAGGCGACACCGGCCCGACTGGAGACACCGGCGATACAGGCCCGACGGGTGACACGGGCGACACAGGCCCGACAGGTGACACGGGCGACACAGGCCCGACAGGCCCCACGGGAGATACAGGACCTGCGGGGACGCCAGAATTGGCATTTAATCAGGTTGCTGGCCCGGTAACAATTGAGACAGATGGTACGGAGGCAACACTGGCCTCAGTAACGGTTGATGTGACAGAGGATCAGAATATCAAAATTGACTATGCGCTGGGCTTTGAGGTGGTCAATGATGCAGACTACAATGTCGTTGCAGAATTCAGAATCTATCTGGATGCAGCGCTGATTGATACCCGTCTATTAGACAGACAAGGTTCAGCGGCCGGAACCCAGAGTTTCGTCATCGCAGATACCTTTGTGGATACCGCGCCCGCAACGGATACCGTTGAATACAGCGTGCGATGCGCCATTACGACAGCGGTGAACGTAACTTCAGCCTCGGGTAATAATATTGACATCAATCTGATTTTGTTCTAAAAAAGAACAGCGAAAACAGCGGCGTCATAAACCGCTGTTTTTTTATGCCGCTGTATTTAACACCCATTTGAACAGTGTCGCATGTGAGAGTATAAACATATATTGATAATAAAAAGTGTAGGTGTGGTTTAACATTGAATCGGTATAAAGTGTGTGTTTACGCAATATGCAAGAACGAAGAAAAATTTGTTGACCGCTGGATGGACGCGGTCAGCGAAGCGGATGGGGTTGTTGTGACCGATACGGGCTCAAGCGACGCCACAATCGAGAAGCTGCGCGCGCGGGGCGCTGTTGTCTATTCGCAAACCATCAGCCCGTGGCGGTTTGATGTGGCGCGCAATGCCGCGATGGATCATGTGCCGGAAGATGTTGATATATGCGTATCAAATGATCTTGATGAGGTGTTCGAGCCCGGGTGGAGACAAAAGCTCGAGGATGCATGGCAACCCTGTCACACGCGTGCGCGGTATCTTTTTACCTGGACGCACAACAGCGACGGCTCACCAAAAAAGCAGTTCGCCATGGAAAAGATACACCGCCGACATGGCTTTCGCTGGGTGCATCCGGTTCATGAAGTGTTGGCATACAGCGGCGAAGATAAAGACATGACCGTTTGGGTACCGGGCTTGGTGCTGCATCATTACCCTGACGCATCAAAACAAAGAACACAGTATCTGCCGCTCCTCGAACTATCCGCAAAGGAAAATCCCGATGACGACAGAACGGCATTTTGGCTGGGCAGAGAGTATATGTATCACGCGATGCACGACAAATGCATTGAAGCCCTCAAACGCCACCTTGATCTTCCTTCCGCCAAGTGGGATGAGGAAAGGTGTGCGTCTATGCGGTTTATCGCAAAAAGCTATTTGGCGAAGGGGGATAATCAAGCAGCGCGCCAATGGCTTTTTAAGGCTATTGCCGAGTGCCCGAGAGTGCGCGAGCCGTATCTGCAAATGGCAAGGCTTGGGTATACAGAGGCGAACTGGCCGCTTGTTTATGTGATGACACAGCGTGCGCTGCAAATCACGCAAAAATCGGGCAGCTATTTGCTAGAGCCTGATGCGTGGGGCTACAGCCTGTATGATTTGGGCGCCATATGCACATACAGGTTGGGGCTTTATGAGAAATCGTACGAATATGCAAAAACGGCCTGCCAGATGGAGCCTGATAATGAGCGTCTGAAGAAAAATCTTGAGCTTATTGAGCGAAAACGCAAGGCAGGTGAGTCAAATGAATAGAATCTGCGTTTACGCCATATGCAAAAATGAAGAAATGTTTGTGGACCGATGGATGGATTCGATGTGCGAGGCGGATATCATCGTTGTCACCGATACCGGCTCGGAAGACGCAACCGTGGAGAAGCTGAGGCAAAGAGGGGCTGTGGTGTACGTTGATGAGGTAAAGCCGTGGCGGTTCGATGTGGCGCGTAATTTATCATTGAATCATGTGCCGGATGATGTGGATATCTGCGTGTGCACAGATTTGGACGAGGTTTTTGAAAAAGGGTGGAGAGCGCAAATCGAACGGGTATGGACACCGGATACCAAAACGGGCAAGTATATCTACAACTGGAGCCTGAAAGAAGACGGTACCCCATATGTACAGCTTCATTACTCCAAAATACATGCGCGAGAGGGATTCATATGGAAATACCCGGTTCATGAGTGGCTCTGTTATGTGGGAGAAAGCCCGCAGAAAACGGTTTTCTTAGATGGTGTGGTGCTGAACCATTATCCCGACAGCAGCAAATCAAGAGGCTCGTATCTGCCTCTTTTGGAGATGGCCGTCAAGGAAGACCCTGACGGAGACCGTGTTGCTTATTACCTTGGCAGAGAGTATATGTATAAAGGACAATGGGCCAAGTGCATTGATGAGCTTCAAAGGCACCTTGCACTGCCGTCGGCCAAATGGAAAGAGGAACGTTGTGCATCGATGAGATGGATTGCCCACAGCAGCTATAAGCTGAGAAATGTTAAGGATGCCTACGCTTGGTATTTTAGAGCGATTGCCGAGGCGCCGCATTTGCGTGACCCATATGTGGAATGCGCCAAAATGGCCTATTATCAAAAAGATTGGCCTATGGTGTTTTTTATGGTCGAGGAAGCATTGAAGATTAAAGAGAGATCCAGAATCTATACGAATATGGGCTATTCATGGGATCATACGCCTCATGACCTTGGCGCGATATCCTGCTACTGGCTGGGTATGTACGAGCGCTCGTTGGCCTATGCCAAAGCTGCGCTTGAGAAAAGCCCAAACGATAAGAGGCTTTTGAATAATCTGAGTATGATAGAAGAAAAACAGAAAAAGATTAAAGTGAAATAAAGATATCCTACCGTGTGCTCAATGATAAAAGGATCGATTTTCATCGTTGGTTTTTGTCAATTCGGGCTGCGTTTGTGTTATGGATAGGGATTGACCAAGGCCATTTCAAATTGACTGCGGCAATTAAATGCTTAGCAGTTTATTTTCAATTCACATTTCATGGTATACTTAAAAAGTGGGAGGATGTAAGCGATGTTTAATCTATTGGTAGTTGAAGATGACAAACATACAAGAAGGCTAATGGAAGCGGTTTTGAAAAGAGCGGGCTATACAGTTTACACCGCCGAAAATGGGATTAAGGCGCTTGATCTGATGGATACGCAACAAATTGACCTCATCGTCCTTGACATCATGATGCCGGGTAAGGATGGCTATGAACTGACCAAGGAGCTGCGTGAAAGCGGCTGCATGATGCCGATACTGATGACGACGGCTAAGCAACTGCCAATAGACAAGAAAAAAGGCTTTTTAGCAGGCACCGACGATTATATGACGAAACCTGTGGATACAGAGGAAATGCTGCTTCGCATCAAAGCATTGCTCAGACGTTCCAAAATCATCAGCGAGCATAAGCTCACGATAGGTGATGTGACGTTGGATTACGATGCGCTGACTGTCATGCGCGGTGAAGATAAGCAAACGCTCCCGCAAAAGGAGTTCTATCTGCTTTACAAGCTGTTATCATATCCAGATCGCATATTTACACGCATACAGCTCATGGATGAAATTTGGGGCATGGAATCAGAAAGCACGGATGTCACAGTGAATGTTCATATTAACCGTTTGAGAAAACGGTTTGAGAGCTACCCTGAATTTGAGCTGGTATCAGTGCGCGGTCTTGGTTATAAGGCGGTAAAAAAAAATTATGAGTAAAAGCAGTAAAAAAAATTTAAGTCAGCGGCTTGGCCTGTCGCTATTATTCTCACTTATAGTATTTGTTATTTTTATAATCACAGGTCTGATTGTTGGCCTTGTTAGTTTTTTTGTAATAGACTTCGGGCGCGTTCAAGATTTCGGGCATTATGGCCGGTTTGTATTCGTACCAGTTCTTTTACTGACCAGTATCATTGTGGGTACAATTGTATCTTTCGCGTTTGGACGTGTGACTCTAAGGCCTGTCAGAAATATTATTTCGGCAATCAACAAATTAGCAGCAGGAGATTTTTCCGTTCAGCTTAACATTTCACGACCTCCGGAATTTGGGGAACTGGCTGAAAGCTTTAACCGAATGGCACAGGAGCTTGGCAGTCTTGAGATGCTCCGTGCCGACTTTGTCAATAATTTTTCCCATGAATTTAAAACACCTATCGTATCCATCAAGGGTTTTGCTGAAATGCTCAAATACAACGATCTGAGTAACGAGGATAAAAACGAGTACCTCAGTATCATCATTACCGAATCGGACAGGCTGGCCTCACTGGCGACGAATGTACTGAATCTATCTAAAGTGGAGAGTCAGATGATATTATCTGAAACACACCAATATAATTTGTCTGAACAGATACGGCGCTGCATTGTTATGCTTGAAACGAAATGGGACGAGAAAAATATCACCTTTTTTTTGGATATTGATGAGATGCTATTCACAGGCAACGAGGAATTGCTAAGCCAAGTATGGCTTAATTTGCTAGATAATGCAATCAAGTTTACGCCAAGCGGCGGAGGCATTTGGATCAGTCTGAAGGCGAACGCTCTTCAATTGATTTTTTCGATTCGGGATAACGGTTGCGGTATTAATGATGAATCAGCAGATCACATATTCGACAAATTCTATCAAGCAGACATCTCTCGCACCAGCGCCGGTAATGGCTTGGGGTTAACCATAGCAAAAAAAATCGTAGAGCTCCATGGCGGAGAGCTGTATTGCCGCAGTCCAGAAAACCAAGGTGCAGAGTTTATCGTATCGCTGCCATTACAATAATTATTGAACAAACGGTAAACATAAGCGACGGGTAACGTTATTCGCTGCTTATGTTTTTTTTGAGTTTATAATTCCTCTTTATAGTTGCAGAAAAGCTTTCGGCAAATATTAAAGCTGCCGAATGAAAAATTTATAGCATCAATGGGAGGAGTAATCATGAATATAAAAAAGAAGAAGAAAAAATGGCCATGGGTTTTGCTCGCGATTATAGCGGCATTAGTGCTTCTTGTTACAACTTTTTTAGGTAACAGACCCAACATGAGAGATTCGGTTTCATATGAAAACTACACCGTGTCACGAGGAAGCATCACCTCCACCATTACAGGAAGCGGTAAGCTTGAATCCGTAGATACAAAAAATATCGAAGTGGCTAATGGTGTTACTGTATCAGAGATTCTTGTGAAAGTGGGCGATGGTGTAACAGCCGGAGAAACGCTTGCGACACTGGATGCTGATTCGCTCAAAGACAGGACGGCTTATATCACTGGTGAGTTGTCATCGCTGGACAATGAACTGGCGAGGCTGAACAGCAGCAAAACGACTGATTATGTCTATGCTTCTGTAAAAGGCCGGATCAAACACCTCCCCGTCTCAAAAGGCAGCGATGTCATCAGCAGTATCGCCGAATTTGGTTCGCTGGCCCTGATTTCCACAGACGGATTGATGAAGGTGGAAATTGCATCGACTCTGGATCTGAACATCTCATCCAAAGTGACAGTGAAATGGCAGGACGGATCAGAAACGGGTAAGGTTGCGGCAAAGACAGATGACGGCTATTTAATCACGCTGGATGATGCCAAAGCACCATATAACGAAATAGTACAGGTTATCAGCGAAGATGCCTTGCTTGGCGAAGGAATCGCGAATATAAACGCGCCAGTGACTATTTTTGCGAATGGCGGAACGATCTCGAAGGTCCATTGCGCCTTGAACGATAAAGTCAGCGCCAGATCTAAGCTGTTTACACTTGATAACGAGCCGTTTTCCAGTGGTTATCAGCAGAAATTTTCGGAACGAACTGATATGGCTAAACAACTGGAAACAGTAATGATGTTTTTGAATAATCCGCAAATTACCGCCATTGAAGACGGTGTTATCAGTAAAATTAATATTACTGAGGGCAATAAAACAGGAGCCGATTCCTCGATCGGGGAAAGTACGGCTATTGTCATCAACACAGGAGGGGCTGTTAGGATGATCGTATCTGTTGACGAATTGGATAGCCTTTCAGTTTCTTTGGAGCAGCAAGCCACTGTAACGCTTGATGCGTTCTCGTCCGAGAAGTTTTTTGGCAAGGTGACGCATGTCTCCCGTATCGGCAATACCGATAAGAGCATCACCACCTTTGCTGTGGAGTTGACGTTATCGCCGGACACGCGTCTTCTGGAGGGCATGAACGGCAATGCGACAATTCTGGTGGATCAGGTTGACGATGTACTCATCATACCGGTTGAGGCAATTAACGAGGATTCATCGGGAGCTTTCGTATATGTAGGAGCCAATCGCGAGAAAGTGTATATCAAAACTGGCCTTTCGGACGGGAAACACGCTGAGGTAACAAACGGAATATCAGAAGGCGATGTGATTTTGTATATCAGTTCCTCAGCCAGTTCAACAAACAACCAGTTTGGAGGAATGCCAAATCCGTTTGGCGGCAGAATGGGAGGTGGAGCAATTGGCAATAGATAAGAGGGTTGCGGTTATATCAATGAGGGATATATTAAAAACCTATTACGTGGGTGGCGAAGAAGTACGGGCGCTTAATAAAGCAACTATGACCGTGGCCGAGGGCGAGTTTGTGAGTGTCATCGGTCCTTCGGGAAGCGGCAAGTCTACACTTATGAATATCATCGGCTGTCTCGATGTGGCCGACAGCGGCGACTATGTGCTGGACGGGCAAGATATACAGCAATATTCTGAGAGGCAGCTGGCTCGTATACGCAACCGAAAAATTGGTTTTGTGTTTCAAGGATTTAACCTTCTCTCCAAAATGACGGCCGAAGAGAACGTGGAGCTGCCATTAATCTATCAAGGGCTGCATCTGGCAGAGAGAAAAGAGCGTGCCCGTGCTGCTTTGGATCGTGTGGGGTTGTCTGACAGAGGCAAGCATAAGCCGACAGAGCTTTCCGGCGGACAACAGCAGCGTGTCGCTGTCGCGAGGGCACTGGCTACCAATCCAGCGATTGTGCTGGCTGATGAGCCGACAGGCAACCTGGATTCAAAAACGGGTGCAGACATCATCGGGTTATTCCATGAATTGCACAGTGCGGGAAACACCATCATGTTGATTACCCACGATGAAAGAATCGCGCAGCAAGCCCAACGCTGTATCAGAATTATGGACGGCCGAGTGAAGGAGGAGAGCTAATGATTATACAATCACTCAAAATGGCGTTGAGTGCAATTGCTGCCAGCAAAATGCGCTCTTTCCTTACCATGCTTGGCATCATCATCGGTGTCACTGCGCTGGTGGTCATGGTATCACTGGTTAGCGGCGCTACCGGCGCGGTAACAAGCGAGATATCCGCTATGGGGAACGATATGATTACCGTATCTGTCATGGATGATAAGGGCAGTCCGTTGCGTTTAGAGGATTTGCATAGTATAAAGGCGCTCGATGCAGTTGATCAGGTTGCCCCGGCAGTCTCCATGAACGCGACCGCCAAATATGCATATAATGACGCGATAGTGTCAGTAAACGGAACGACAGCCGCTTATTACGATATACAGGGGCTGGAGCTTGCCGAAGGAAGGTTTTTAAAGACCACCGATGTCGATAACGGCACTTACGTGACGGTGCTTTCCGATGATGCGGCCACCGAGTTGTTTGGCAGAACGAATGTAATTGGGGAAACACTGACCATTAACGGGCGCGCTTTTCTGGTGGTGGGCGTACTCGCGGAGGATAATTCGCTTATGTCCGGCATGATGTCGACTTTGTCTGTATATGTGCCATTTACCGTTGAATCGAGTATGGCCGGACAGCCTAATATCACGTCATTTTATGCTTCAGCGACCGATCTGAATGATACGGACTCGACACAAGATGCAATCCACCAATTTTTGATGGCACGTTTTAATCAGGATGAAAATGCTTTTTCAATAAACAACATGTCTTCTATTACCGATGCGCTAGGTGCAGTCACGGATACGCTGACGCTGTTGCTGGGTGGGATTGCGGCGATTTCTCTGTTGGTCGGTGGTGTTGGCATTATGAATATCATGCTGGTATCTGTTACCGAACGCACCAAGGAGATTGGCATACGAAAAGCGATTGGCGCAGGCCGCGGCAGTATTATGATGCAGTTCCTGATTGAAGCGCTTTTGCTGAGCCTTTTCGGGTGCGCATTAGGATTACTGCTGTCGTGGGGTATTTTGGAGATTGCGACAATGATAGCAGGGGGAATTTCGTTCAGCATGTCGGTGTCCACAGTGGCGTTGTCTGCTGGCTTTTCGTCGGCAATCGGCCTGATATTTGGGCTTTACCCGGCCAATAAGGCGGCCAAAAAACATCCGATTGAAGCGTTGCGGTATGATGGCTGAAATAACAATTAATAACTCATAAGACTACAAAGCAACTCCGAACATAATTGTCTCGGAGTTGTGTTATCTTATTGGATGCCAATTAGCATTGCCGCAATGGATACAAGCCCCGTTTTCTACAGGCGGGCGTGAAAAACACCCGCCTGTATCGGTTATGGACCAATTGCCGTGCATCGCATTCAGTATATTCTCATGTGATTTATTATTCGGCGGTAAAATATAGTTTTCTCGCCTTTTCGGTTACTATTTCTCCGTCATACCAATCGATAATAAATAAATATTCACTTTCGTCGTAGTTCTTTAGAATAGTGAAAAGTCCCTTATCATGGACGATGTCTCCAGGTTTCGGGTAAAAACTTGAGCCGTTGATATTCAATTTATATACGAGACCAATGCCAATATAGGACACACCATCATCTGTTTTGAAGCCCCCCTCTTTTGGTATCGCGCCCAAATTTACTGATGGAATCGTTATGCCGAAATCAGGGGCTGCATAATCTGGTGCAAAATAGATTTCGTATTCTACAATTCCAAATTCGATATCCTTTGCCTGATCTTCAGAGAGCGTAAAATCCATGATCCCACTATAAGAGTCAATAGCCGCCTGAATCTCAGTTTGACTGCGGCTTACTCCAATGATACGAACATAAAAAGGCTCATACTGGTCGCTTGTGTAATTCTTCGACTGATAATATACCCATTGACCAAGCGGAACCGCATTCTCCTTCGTGTCATACAAGTTAGCATCCTGCGCATCTACATCCAGCACTGCCGGGCCTGCGGAGCTTGTCGTTTTGGCTGTCTCCGACTCCAACTCTTCCGTCTCAGCAGGATCTGGCGACGGCGATGTCGCTGTATCGCTTGTATCCACTAAGTTTTCGGAAGATACTGCCGACTTATTGGAAGTATTACCCGAACAAGCGGTGAGCAGGGAAAATGTCAATACGAGAGCAATTAAAATACAAAAGAGTTTCTTCATTTCGTTTTCCTCCAATACAGTAATAATACCATTCTTGAGATATAGATAATATAAGCACTTATTTCCTTTCATTTCTATAATAATATGAATATCAGATTTCCGCAACCCCATTTCTGTAATAAGTTTTGTCTTTCTGGGGAAGCGTCAGCGACACATTCCGCGGGACGTACACATAGTCACAAAACAACGCATAATATTTATAACGGCAAAAAACAAAAACCCCGAATCCACATCAGAAAATAGATGCCGCCGTGTTTTAGCACCGCCGATGGCGGCACCGCAAAAAGGTGGTAGAGAGCGAATCGGCGTAAAAGCGCGTGCTTGCAAGGGCGCAGCGAGTGCGAACGTGGCTTTTTGCCTGTGCCCCGAAGGGGTGCGGAAGAGGAGGAGCAAGGGAGCGTGCGGAGTTTTACGTGAAACGAAAACGGAGCAAAGCGGACTTTGCTCCGACGTGGCGTACCCGGGAGGATTCGAACCTCTGACCTTTGGAGTCGGAGTCCAACGCTCTATCCAACTGAGCTACGGGTACACAGCCTATATAATATACCAACAAAAAACGGTCAAGTCAAACAAAAACGAGCGCTATTAACACAAGCGTGACTTCACAAACTTGCAGATAATATTACATAAAAAGGGCATGAGTTTAAGTGATGTCAACGAAAAATGTATCAAGCTATCAATTCGCGCTATCAGCCTTTTTCCGCAGCTTCATGCTTCATGTTTTCCATTATTTAAAAGGATATTTTACGTCAAAAAACAAAAAATAACGTCAGGAAAAAAAGAAAGGTGGAGCTGACATGCAGAAATTCAAGTCGGGTCAAAAAGCGCCGCAGAGCGGGGATTATAAAATCGTCAATGAAAGAGGTCAGGTGGTCAGAAACGGCGTGACACTCGATAAAGGTGATTCGTTTCCGCCAACGCCGGGCGCAAACCAGCACTTCATTAAAGAATAGCGCCAAAAGATCGGCAATAAAAGCCGGTCTTTTTCAATGGGCCGATGCGTGCTGATGCGAAGGGTTTGTGATATACTGCTTGCAAACTTATCGCGCAGGAACTATTTTTATGCAGACAATTCGTTGTTTTGAGCCAGTCGTTGACGAGCGCAGCCGCGTGCTGATACTGGGCTCTATGCCGGGCAAGGAATCGCTGCGCAAAGCGCAGTATTACGGCCACGCACGCAATGCATTCTGGCCGCTGATGTGCACGCTGCTCAACACGCCGTACACCGCTGATTATGCCGCGCGTCTTAACATGCTGCAAGCGCACGGCATCGCGCTATGGGACGTGCTGCGAAGCTGCGTCAGAAGCAGCAGCCTCGATGCCGATATCAAAAACCCCATCGTCAACGATTTTCATGGCTTTTTCACAGCATATCCGCGCATCATGCATGTGTTTTTCAATGGCGGCAAGGCCTGCGAGACATTCAAGCGCCATGTGGGCTTTGATTTTGCGCATATCACATTTCACAAGCTGGGATCAACAAGCCCTGCGCATGCCATTGCTTTTGAAAAGCGTATTCATGACTGGCAGCGATTATTGACGTATATCAACCAATAAAAAGGGCATCGGAAATTGCTTCCCAATGCCTCGTTGATGCGCCTGCGACGGTGGCTATTGTGCCAGCTTATAGATATTAAGTACATCCTGCCAATTAAGCTTTTTCAGTCCGCCTATCGGCATTTCTTTTCCGAACGCCGCGCGGGTGGCCTTTTTGGCCATCAGCTCTAGCAGATCATCGCCTATGCCTAAGTCTTTGAGCGTTGCAGGAAGACCCAAGCTATGGTAGAAGGCGCGCAGCCGCGCAATACCTTCCTGAACAATGGCGTCAGGATCGCGGAAGCTGCCCTTGACATCCATCACATTGACTGCGAACTGCACGAACATATCGATGTTGTCCGGATACACATATTGCATCCATGCAGGGGTGACAACGGCAAGACCCGCTCCATGCGTCACATCATAGAGAGCGGAAAGCTCATGCTCGATATTGTGGCAGGCCCAGTCTTGCTCACGCCCCATGCCGACAAGACCGTTGTGCGCGACAGTGCCGCCGAACCCCACCTCGCACCAGGCTTCGTAATTCTGCGGATTCGCAATAACCAGCTGCGCGTTTTTCATCACCGTTTTCAGTACCGTTTCGCACAGGCCATCGGTCAAATCGGTGTGTGTGGTGTTGGTGAAATAGCGTTCAAATACATGACTGATGATATCAGCAACGCCGCTGGCAATCTGGTATTTGGGCAGCGTAAAAAACAATTCCGGATTGATAACGCTGATTAGCGGACGCAAATGCGGACTGCCATAGCCATATTTGAGCTCTTTTTCCTCGTTGGTGATGACGGTATCGCCGCTCGATTCACTGCCAGCTGCCGGTATGGTCAGCACAATAGCCACGGGAAGTGCTTTTTCGATTGGTTTTCCTGACTCATATATATCCCACACATCGCCGTCATAATAAACGCCCATGGCGATGGCCTTAGCCGAGTCAATAGCGCTTCCGCCGCCCACGGCCAGTATCAAGTCCACATTTTCCTTCTTGCACAATGCAATGCCCTCGTGAACCAATGACAGACGCGGGTTGGGAACCACACCGCCAAGCTCAACGTAATCTATGCCGCTTTGTTTGAGGGATGCGGTGATTTGGTCGTATAGGCCGATTTTCTTGATGCTGCCCGTTCCATAATGCAGCAGCACCTTTTTGGCATGCGGCATAAGCAGCTCGCCGATTTGTTTTTGCGTATCCTTGCCAAAGACAATACGTGCAGGTGCGTAAAATTCAAAGTTCAACATATCGATTCCTCTCTTTCTTTACCATGTGATGGTGTCTGGGTTGGTAGAAAAGCCACAGCAGCCTTTCAGATTCGTGATTAAATCCACATCCTTGGGCGAGAGCGTAAAATCAAAAACATCGGCATTTTCCCTCATGCGCTCTATACTCATCGATTTTGGAAGCGGCAGATAACCGCGCTGCAGGCTCCAGCGGATGCAAACCTGCGCCACAGACTTGCCGTACTGAGCGGCAATCTGCTTGAGCTGCGGAACAGAGAAAACCTGACCCACGCCGAACGGGCTGTACGCTTCAAGCAGTATGGAGCGCTCCTTGCAATAGGCCGCCACCTCGTCCTGCGTATCGCCAGGGCAAAGGCGTATCTGATTAACCATGGGTATAACCGATGCGGTATCAAGCAAGGCCTCAAAATGATGCGGATGAAAATTGCTCACACCAATGGCGCGTATGCGTCCTTCTTTGTGCAGCTGCTCAAACGCCTTCCAGCTGCCCGCGTTGGCCTTATGCCATTGATCGCGGTATTTGATGGGGTTCGGCCAGTGAATCAGATACAGATCCAGATAATCCATACCAAGATTGCGCATTGTCTGCGCAAATGCCGTCATGGTATCATCATACCCGTGCATATTGTTCTGCAGCTTGCTGGTGATAAATATCTGATTGCGCGGTATGCCGCTTTGCTTGACGGCAATACCCACGCTCTGCTCGTTGCCATACATGGCGGCGGTATCGATATGACGATAGCCGCACGCGAGGGCATCGCTCACGGCTTTGATGGCTGTTTCTCCGTTTGATATCTGCCATGTGCCAAAACCGATGCAGGGTATTTGTACGCCGCCCGGCAGCTGATAAGTGTCTGTTAACGATTTCATGTGATGCTCCTCCATTTATAATAAAATCATTGACCTATAAAAAGCAACTGCGGTATAGTCAATAGAATAAACCTTAAAGTTAACTCTAAGTCAAGAGGCAACAATCAAAAACCTTGGAGGATATTTGATATGGGGTACACGATCAAGCAGGTGGCGGAAAAAATCAATCTCAGTGCGCATGTACTGCGTTATTATGAGCGCGAGGGGCTGCTGCCCGAGATCGGAAGAAGCCACAGCGGCATCCGGCATTATACCGACAGCGATTTGGAATGGCTTGGGCTCATCTGCTGCCTGAAAAACACCGGTATGTCGATTAAACAGATTAAGGCGTTTGTGGATTTGAGCCTGAAAGGCGACAGCACACTCAAACAACGGTGTGAAATGCTTATCGCGCACAAAAAAAACGTGGAGGCAAAGATTGAAGAGATGCACAGGCATCTTCAAATGGTTTCACACAAAATAGCGTATTTCACAAACGCATACGAGCGTTACACGACATCGCAGCAAACACAAAACAATCAGATGCAAGCTTAAAGATGCTTTTTCTTGCAAGGCTTCTATCATTCATATCTGCATTTTTCTTGACATTACGGTCAAAATAATAAAAAACACGCAAGCGGAGCGAATAATGAAGCAGATGTCAATATGGGCGGATACCGTGTCGCCGCCATCGTTTGAAACACTGACCGGAAAAGTAAACTGCGATGTGGCGGTAGCGGGCGGCGGGCTGACGGGCTTAACTTGCGCGCTGCTGCTTGCGCGTGCAGGCCTGAAGGTGTGTGTGGCGGAAGCGGATGCAATAGGCAGCGGAACCAGCGGGCGCACGACTGCGAAGATCACAGCGCAGCATGGCATCAAGCTTAGCGATTTGTCCGATGAAAAAGCGCTCGCGTATTTCAAGGCCAATCAGGCAGGGCTTAAATTTATCGACTCGCTCATCTCAAAGATGGACATTGACTGCGGCTATGGGCGATGCCCCGCTTTTGTGTATGCGCGCAGCGAAAAAGAAGAGCAGGACATATACAAAGAGAAGGAAAAGTACGATAAGCTCGGCATTCCGGGCGAAATTGAAACGCAAACGCAACTGCCATTTGAGATAAAATGTGCGCTCGAAATGCAGAATCAGGCGCAGTTTCATCCGCTGCAATATCTGTACGCAATCGCGAAGGAAGCAAGCCAAGAGGGTGCTCAGATATTTGAAAATACGCGAGTGACGCAAGTGGAGCGCGATGAGAATGGCATCACGCTCAACACACCGAACGGAACGATACAATGCAAAGCGGCTGTGCTCGCGACCGGCTATCCGCTCGTTGAGTATCCGGGTCTGTTTTTTATGCGTGTTCATCAGAAGCGCTCTTATCTGATAGCGGCGCAGCTTGATCGGCAAGGGCCAAACGGCCTTTATATCAACGCGGGCAATCCGGCGCATTCGCTGCGCTCATTGGAGATGGACGGTACACACTGGCTGCTTGCAGGCGGCTTTGGGCACAAAACAGGCAGTGAAAGCCCGGGTGAAACGGGTATCGAGCCGCTCGAGGATTTCTTGTATGCCTGTTATCCGCATGCAAAAGCACGCTACGGCTGGTCCGCGCAGGATTGCGTTACAATAGACGGGTTGCCGTATGTGGGTGCGCTATACAAGGACGGCCCACAGGTTTACGTGGCCACGGGCTATGCCAAATGGGGCATGACAAACAGCGCCGCTGCTGCGATGATGATCACCGATGCGCACACGGGCAGCCATATGATCGACGAAGAAATACGTGAATTTTTCAGCCCGCTGCGTATTGCGCCGGTGGCTTCGGCAAAAGGCTTTGCGCAGCAGACGGCCGATACGCTGCGCACATTCACAATGGGCAATATCGGCATTGAAATCGGCGGTTTTGACGATATACTGCCGGGAGAGGGTGCTGTGCGGCGCAATGGTGGGCATGCTTTGGCTATCGGCAGAGAGCATGACGGCACGCTTCATCTGATGAATGCGCATTGTACGCATATGCACTGTCCGCTCGAATACAATGAGGAAGCGCATTCGTTCGACTGCCGGTGTCACGGCTCGCGTTTTTCGCTGAGCGGGCAGGTGTTAAGCGGGCCTGCACGAAAGCCGCTTGAGCACCTCGAAGAAAGCGAATGAGCCACAGGCTTTTGCCGTTTTCACCGGAGCGGTATCACGGCACTTCAAAAAGCCGTCCGTATTTTGAAGGCTGGTATTTCAAGCAAGCATCCGCAAACGGTGCGTTTTCAGTAATCCCGGGCATTTTTCGGGCTGTTGATCCAAACGATGACTACGCTTTTATTCAAGTGATTTTCTCAAAGCCCGCTCAGAGCTTTTTTATTCGATATCCGGCAAACCTGTTTTGCTGTCACCCGCACTGCTTTGAATTGCGTATCGGCAGCAGCTTTTTTTCAATGGACAGCATTCAGCTTGACATCAAGGAGATTGTCCTCAAAGCAAGCCTTTGTTTTTCCGGCCATATACCAATCAAAAAAAGCCTGCTTTGTCCGTCAATCATGGGGCCGTTTGCGTACTTGCCGGGCATGCAGTGCAATCATGGTGTTCTGAGCCTGCATCATCATGTGAACGGTTATGTGCGCTGTGGCACAAGGCAGCTTGTTTATGAGAATGCCGATGGCTATATTGAAAAAGACTGGGGGAGTGCGTTTCCCCAAAGCTGGATATGGATGCAGTGCAGCACAGCCGACGCATCGTTTATGTGCGCCGCAGCGTCGATACCCATTGGCACATTGCACTTTACAGGACTGATTGGTATTTTGCGAATCAAGAAAGTACAATTTCGGTTTATGACGTACACGGGTGCACGTCTGCTCAGCATCACTGTTAATCACAATATATTGACAGCATCAGTCCGCCGCGGCCGGTATCGGCTCTCAATCAGCGCCAAAAGCGATTCATTCGGCAATCTGAAAGCGCCGACTGAGCAGGGGATGAACAGAGTCATCAAAGAAAGCATTGATGCAAACTATGATATAGAGCTGCGGCGTGGGAATAATGTCATATACTCAGCGCATTTTGATAATGGTGGTTTGGAAATCAGCGGAGCAGAGAAGCTGATTGACACGATCGATAAAAAAGAGAGCTGCCGATATCACGGCAGCATATAAAAGGAAAAGTATATCTATCAAGGGTTTGCTTTTGGTTACTGGGCAGTATTATTGTTGGCCAGATAGCGGTTTAAAAGAGACTGCACACCGGCACCATCAAGCGTTCCTGCCAAAAAGGCCAGTATCGCCAGCACGGATACGGCGATGTTTTGATTATCAATTTCAATATTGACATTGCCGATATCTTTAAAGATCGTCTTTTGGTTCTGATCTTGATCCTGCAGCTGTGCCTGTGCCTGAAATTGGCTGTCATCTATAAACGGCCTGTGCTGCTGAAAAAACTGGCGGCGTCTGCAATAGTAACACATGTTGCTTGCTCCTTATCAATTATTACATATATACAAAACACATATATATGTAATGGCATAGATTCGGATAGGCATAAAACAAAGCTTATCAGCGGACGTGAACGAGCACAATTTACGCAATAGGGCAAAGTCAAACAAGAATCAATCATAATCATTCATATGCTATAGTATATTTGGCATTTCGCAGAATGTGACTGTATACAAAATATATAAACATCAAAATTTTCGCGAAAATTAAGAGGACTGTTCATAGGTTTGAGCAACCGATACTGATGATAAATATTGACATGACAATCGTGCGGCTGTATGATGAACCCAACAGACCAGAAGATGGAAGGGAATAAAAAACAGCATGAGACGACATCTTTATGGACTATGCGCTTTGCTGATTGTGCTAATGCTCGCAGCCGGATGCACATACAAAACGCAAGAGCAAAACACGGGCGAGCTAAAAGTGCAGGATCTGTTTGACGCACAGCTTATGGATACAAAAGAAAATGCCCTGCCGCTGACGGCCCGGACGCAAAATGTAATCGTTCAGGATTACGCGGATAACGATACCAGCAAAGCCGTTATCGATCAATTGGCTTTTGCCTTAAACGAAGAAGCTGCCGCACGGGAATACAATACAGCATTTTTTGGCCATGAAGTGTTCATTATTCAGGCAGCGATACCGTTTGAAAACGGCGCATTGATATGCGGACGCATTCTGCATGACGGGGAAAATCCGCCTGAGCTTTTCTACATTGAGAATGGGCAAATTACGCACAGGACGCAAAGCAGCGATGTGTGGAGCCTGAATTACACAGTGTTTAAAGGCCACACCATCGCATACGGCAGCTCTTTGGAGAGATGGGATAACGCGTGCATTATGCAGCAGCGGGTGTCCGTGCAATTTGCCAACGGCGAATCCGGCAGCGTGGTTTTTGGAAATAGGCCATATCACAATCAGAAGAAGCATTGGGATAACGCCGAGGTGACCACGGACGGGTATATACTGACGGCCAATGCGCACACATGGGTGCAAAGCCTTGATTTTTATGGCCACGACGGCCGCATCGATGATGAATGCAAAATGGATTTATTCGATTTTGGGCGTATATGGGCAGGACAGCCCAATGAAGCATGGAATCAATATCATTTCTGCGAGATGCTCACGCAGGACGAATGGGACATAATTCTTAACACAAGCAGCCCCGATATGCGCATTGACGGTGATTCCGTGATGATTGAGCGCTTCCTGATGACCGAGGGCGATATCGCATACATTTGGCGCAACAGCAACGCAATGCCCTCGATGTATGACGTGCAGGATGCCGATAAGATAAGCTTTGCGGATATCAGAGAAGATGACGCACTCATCTGGGTGGCACTCGATCAGGACGACGGCAGCCCCGATACGGATGTCAACAGCCTTCTGTCAAGCAGTGCGCCGCAGCAAAAAGGCCATTATTGCGTGATTGTCAAACGGCCATTGGAGCCGGATGCGCCGCATGCGCATATTTACTTTTCGATATTCTTTGCGCTCGTATAAGAGATAAGTATAAACGCAAAAAAAGTAGGGACTATTCGCATTATTTGGAGCTCAATAACAATCTACATGTATGAGTGAGCCCGATCCAATTTTGCAGAATATATTGAGGAGGTATATGAATATGCTTAAAAAGGAAATGTTGTATTACATGACTGCAAAGTTTTATGAAGAAGGTGGGAATTTCTTGGATGCTTTACTTCCGTTTATGGAGTACTGTCTATCAAAAAGCTTGCCAGATAAAATTACTGCGTATGTATTAAAAAACGTAGTAGAAAAAGAGATGCAGTTTAATTTCCCTATAGCAACATATGAAGCAATTCTTCATAAGATGCTTGAACGGGATATATTAACTAGGGTAGAAAATAGGGATACAAAAGAACTTGTATATTACGAACCAAAGAAAGGTTTTAAGCAACATAACTTTGAGACAAAGCAGAATGAGTTTCGAATATGTGTAAATGCAATTGCGGAAGCTTTTTCAAGCTATTGTACAGTTGCTTTTAATAATACTAAGTTGCTATCAAGTGCAAAAAATAATGTATTAGAATTTGTTTTAAAGTTTATTGATGACTTACTCAGACCATTTTCTCCTTCCATTTTTAAGGAACACGATTTAACTGAGGATGAATTAGCTTTTGCGTTGTTCTTACTACATGAATATGAAAAGAATACTGATACAATTAATTACTTGAATACTATAATAAAAGGAGCTATGTGTCATCAGTTAATTTTCTATAATGAAGCTACCCCCAAAACCGATTTATCCAACTTAATAGTATTTTTTGACACTACATTAATAATGTATGCTATGGGATATTCGGGAGAAATAAGAAAGAATCTGGCCTCGGAATTGATACATAAGTTAAAATCCTTAAATGCAAAACTATATTGTTTTGAACATACAGTTGCAGAGATATTAAGGAATCTATCTGTATGTGAGAACATTATTCTAAACAGAAAATCTGGATACGGTCAAGCAAAGCATACCGTTGAATATTTCTATTCACTTGGGAATAGCATATCTGCAATAAATATAGCGTGTACAAATCTTAGGGAAAATATTACGGCTGAGACTGGTATTGAGATTTTTGAAGAAACTATATATGAATCAGATGATAAAACAAGATTTATTGATGAAAAGAGTCTAGCTAAGAGAATAATTGATGATATGAGGTACACAGAGGACGAGGAAGAGAGAGCATATACAGATGCAAAGTCAATTAACCAAACGACGTATTTGAGAAAAAATAAGACAACAAATGATTTAAGTAATGCTCATTCAATATTTGTTACTACTAATGGATTTTTAGCATATATCTCATCAAAGTTTTTGAACGAGCCTGAAACAATAATTCCAACCACGTTTCAACATACAAAGCTTTCTACCTTATTAACGTTGTCAAATAATATAGAAGAATTAGATTTACCTCTTGCTATGATAGTAGAGAAATGTTATGCAGCAACATGCCCTCCTGATAATGAATGGAGGAAATATATAGAAAGCTTAAATAATAAATTAGAGACGGGTGAAATTTGTGATAGAGATTACTTGAGATTTAGATCAATGAGATATGCTAGCCAAGCAAAAGTTACGTTTTTTGATACCAACATTGGTGCGCTAAGCATTGATGAAGTAATTAAATTTGATAAAGATCAAAGAGATAATGAAAAAGAAAAGGTGAGAGAAGAAGAGAGACTTCAAGCAAAAAAGCTAATTGATAAGGAAGCAATTAAAGTTAAAGAGATTTCAAAGGAACTTGACAGAGCTAGAACAATAATTGACAATATTGAGAGTGAGAGGAAAGAAAGAATACGTAAAATCTTTAAATATGGGAAAATAGCCACCATCATTGTTCTCGCTTTCTCTTCACTTTTAAGCTACCTAAGCTCAAATATAATATGGGGTATTATTCTTACGGCAATTGCAGTGTTTAGTTTGGCAATATCGTTTTTTCCATTGATGAAAAAAATTGAGAACAGCTTTATTAAAAGAGAACTGAGAAAGATTAATGGACCTGAAAACGTAAGACAATAATAAGCGGAAAAACGGAATTTGAAACAACAAGTCAATTAAGATACTTTGAGTTTTAATCTAGGTATCGATCGCCAAATTCCTGCCGCGCCGCCGCCGTGTGCGTCTTGATAAAAGCGCTCTTGGCTTCGGTGTAGCCGTCTCGGTCGTGTTCATACTGCTCTTTGAGCCGCTGCTTGAGCTGCCCGTAAGCATCGGCCACATCCTTGTGCGCAATCAGATAATCACGAAAATACAGCTCGTCCCAATCGCCCGGGTAGCGCACATGCAAGTGAAACGCCTGCCCCTCAAAGCCGCGCGGCGTGTAGCCCAAAAGAAACAGCATATGCGGCGGCGGGTTATCCGGCTGCGCGGTATAGATATACCCGCTGCCCTCTAATGACGCTTTGAGCGCGTTTGTATCACAGTCCACGCTGATTTCCAGCAGCATATCGATGGTCGGCTTGGCGACAAGATTGGGCACCGCCGTGCTGCCGATGTGGCTGATTCGCACGGTATTGTGCAGCCCGACGATGTGCGCAATACGCTTCTTTTCTGCCGCAAACGCCTTCTTCCAGTCGGGCTGATGCGCGGTTAACCGTATGGGGAACAGCTGCCAGAGCTCCTCGTTGGTCATGTCGGACAGCTTTTTGTTCTCGTTCATGCGCCCCTCTCCACAACGCTGTTATTTTCCTCATGCCGCATCATCGCCTCCATCGCGCCATGCACCGCCTTGCGCATTTTAAGCACGCGAGCGCGCTCGTTGCGTTCATCCTGTGCAGGGTATTCGGGCAGGCCCACGGTGAGTGTCACCAGCGGCTTTTTGCGCAGCCGTGACAATGGCCCCTTTGCTTCGCGGAATGTGAATACCATCGGCACAACCGGAACACCCGATTTGACGGCCAGATGGAAAGCACCGTTGCGAAACGGACGCAGCTCGCCGTGCCAGGGCCAAAGCGATGCCTCGGGGTAAAAATGCACGATGCGCCCTTTTTGAAGCTGCGTGTGCATCGATTCCATGAAAGCGTGCAGCGCCTTGGGCGATTCGGGTATCGGTACACCGCCCAGCAGCCGTACAAGACGCCGTATCACCGGTATTTCCAGATTGGTTTTCAGCGTGGCAAAAAACGGCTTGCGCGGAAACAGTGAGCAGGCCACCATCGGTGAATCAAGCACATGGCAGTGGTTGGTTACCGTTACCGCACCGCCTTTTAGAAACCGAAGATTCTTTTTGCCGCGAATTTTAAGGCCAAAAAACAGCCTTGAGGCAATATCAAGCAGCGGCACAGCGATCACATAGAACAGCAGCCATGAGCCCAGCCGAAAGAAAACATTGCGGTTGACAAAGCGGTATCCTGCGTCCACGCGGCATACATAGGGTGTGGGCAGATGCAGCGTGTGCGAATGCGGATTATCTGGATCAAAGGCGGCTTTGCGGTGCTCGGCAATCACGCCCTTATAAACGGCTTCAATTTTATCGATCGATTTTTCGATGTCAAATTCTTTGGCTTGCATAGCAACACGCTTGGCCATCCGTGTCCGCTCGTCCGGATTCTCAATCCAGTAGTCGATTTTTTCAGCCAAGCTTATCGCTTTGTTGTTGCGAAACAAGCTGCGCTCATCCAGCGCAAATTGTCTCGCGGCGCTTCTGTCCGAGTCGGATATCACCGGCACCAGGCCGCACGCAATGGCCTCGATGCAAACGATGGATTCGATCTCGGCCTCTGCCGCGTGCACGTAAAGATCGCACTGGTTGTACAGCCGAACGATTTCGTCCTGCTTCACATACCGAAAAACAGGGCGGTTTTTGAGCTTTCTGCCCATGCGCTCCAAGCGGTGCAGAAGCGGCCCTTTGCCTAAGAATACAAGCTGAATTTGATCGGCATATTTGGATTTGAGAGCAGCCTTGATGACGATATCCTGCCTTTTTTCGGGTGCGAGTCTGCCCACCATCAGTATCACAAATTTGTTCTGCCATGCCGCGGGCTTGTCAATAGGAAGCGGGCCAAAGCCGCCGTTGATGCCGTTTGATATCACATGCATGTGGGCAGCATAGCCGTGCCTTGCCAGCTGCTGCGCGATAAAGCGCGAGGGGCAGTGTATGTCGCGGATATAGCGGTAGAAACGGCGGCGAAACCAGTGGTAAATAAGAAAGGGCAGCCATCGGCCGCGAATACCGATGTTGAACGAAACGTTCTCGGGCTGGCAGTGGAACGCCGCCATATATGGCACGCCAAGCTGTCCGGCAATTTTGCGTGCCTTCATACAGAGCTTAAACGGCAAAAAAAGATGCACCACGTCCGCACCTTCAATCGCCTGTCGGATGACCTTTTTATCGGGCAGGCCAAAAGCCATGCCGTGTGCGTTAAATATCGGGTTGAGCAGGCTTTTTCGCGTGGGCACAACATACTTATCGGGCGCGGGGCTGCCGGTTGAGAGTATGCGCACCTCGTGACCGCGCTGCCGCAGGCGCGAAATATAACGCGCAGCAGAAACAGTCGTGCCATTGTTCTGGACGTCAAGCTGATCCATGACATAAACAATTTTCATTTTTTTCATGATTAATAAAGGAAGAAGATGATAACAAATATGATAGCGGGTGCTCCTTTATTTAGAAACCTCCTCTCACTACTATTTGATTATGATGATGCCGATATGATTATGATACAATAAAAAAGCATTTTCGCAATTGGAATGCGCAATAGACTATAAAAGGAATGCATTCGTGCGCTTGTGCAAAAGACGGTTTCGTATTATAATTTTGCTGCTGATTGAACAGCAGAAAATGAGGGACATATGCTGGTATTAAATAATATTTCTCTTAAAATCGAAGGCAACACGATACTCAAAAACGTCAGCCTCGATCTTGACGCAGGGAAGATATACGTGATCACCGGCCCGAACGGCAGCGGCAAATCATCGCTTGCGCGCATCATCATGGGCATGGAAAAACCAAGCGCGGGTTCGGTGGTGCTTGATGGGGAGGATATCACAAAGCTTGATATCACGCAGCGAGCGCGGCTTGGCATCGGCTACGCTTTCCAGCATCCGCCGCGATTTAAAGGCATCAAGGTGAAGGATCTGCTTGAGCTTTCATCGGGCGGCTCACACAAGGTTTGGGATCTTTTATACAGCGTGGGGCTTTGTTCACGTGATTATATTGAGCGTGACATGGATGCAACTCTCTCCGGCGGAGAGATCAAACGCATAGAGATTGCCACGGTTTTGGCGCGCGATCTGAAGGTGGCGGTATTCGATGAGCCGGAGGCGGGTATCGATCTTTGGAGCTTCCAGAAGCTCGCCGAAACGTTCAAGGCGATGCATGAGCGCCTCTCGACCACGATCGTCATCATTTCGCATCAGGAACGCATACTCGAGCTTGCGGATGAGATCATACTCGTTGCTGGGGGCGGTGTGCGCCGCAATGTGTCGTGCGGCGACATATACAAGCCTGGCGTTCAGGCCGACTGCGCTTGCAGTGAAAACTGCGGAAAGGTGGAGGTGGATGATGCTCAGTGCATTGGATAAGCTGATACTCGAACAGGTGGCGGATATCCACGGTACACCGCAGGGTGCTTACAACATCCGCCGCAACGGCGAAGGGGCCGGGCGCAACACCACGGTCAACATCGATATCGTCACCAAAACCGATAAGCCTGGCATCGATATCATTGTCAAACCGCATACCAAAAACGAGAGCGTGCATATACCCGTGATCGTATCGGCCGAAGGCCTGACAGACGTTGTTTACAACACGTTCGAGATCGGTGAAGAATCGGACGTGATGATCGTGGCGGGCTGCGGTATACATAACTCGGGCAGCAGCAAGGCGCAGCACGATGGCATACACGAATTCTTTGTGCGGCGCGGCGCGCATATGCGCTATATTGAAAAGCACTATGGACAGGGCGATGGCACGGGGCAAAAGGTGCTAAACCCCAAAACCATTATACATGCGGAGCCGGACGCGGTGATCGAGCTTGAGCTCGTGCAGATTCGCGGCGTGGACAGCACACGGCGCGATACCGAGATCAAGCTGAAAAAGCGCGCCAAGCTGATCGTGACCGAGCGTCTGTTGACCGACGGCGTTCAGCAGGCGTATTCGGCGATAGCCATCGACATGGCGGGGGAGGACTGCTCGGCGCAAATCATATCGCGCTCGGTGGCGCGCGGCAAATCCAAGCAGGATTTCACGTTTGATCTGATCGGGCGCAACGCCTGCCGCGGTCATATACAGTGCGATGCCATCATTATGGATAAGGCGGTCGTCATCTCCACGCCGCGCATATCGGCACATCACGAGTACGCGCAGCTTGTGCACGAGGCGGCTATCGGGCGGCTCGAATCGCAGCAGCTTTTAAAGCTCGAATCTCTCGGGCTCTCGGCACAGGAAGCAGAGGAAACGATACTCAAAGGCTTTTTGCGGTAGTATAAAAATAATGAGCACGGCACAACAATGAGCACGGCACAACGGGCCGTGCTTTTTATCAAATATGAAATGTAAAGACTTATTGACATTTGTCACGTCTCAGCATACAATAATGTAAAGACTATTTAACATTATGGGAGTATGATATGAGCTTCTTCAAAAAAGCAGATGAAATGGAAATGGCGATCAGCTTCAAATCAATGCGGCTGGCATGGATTTTCGCAAACTTAACATTGTTTGTATGGCTGATCATATCACGGCTCAATGATAGCGACACATATCTTATACTGTTTCTCATTATTGCCGCGCAGAATATAATCTTTTATAGCAGCAAGTTAATTATGACGCGAAGGATGACCAAAGGCAGCGATGAAGAATAATATCAAAGCCATGCGCAAACAGCTTGGCCTGCGACAGGAAGATGTGGCAAAAAGGCTGGATGTGACACGTCAAACCATTATTGCCATCGAAAATGATAAGTATAATCCATCGCTTGAGCTCGCGATGAGACTGGCAAGACTGCTTGGAGCGCCCGTGGAACATGTTTTCCTGCTGGACGAATAAAAACAAAAAGCGCTGACACCATCTGCAGCGCTTTTTGTTATCGCAATCTCAAAGCCGCCAAGGAGGTTTGACGGACGGTTAGTATTCTGATTTTGTCTGCTCGAGCTGCTCTTGCGCTTCTTCCGATAATGTTAAGTAGTAAGCCTCGTCCGATTCCACTTCTGTGCTTTTGTTTTTGGCCTGAGCCGCAAATTCGTATTTGAGCTGAACAGCAGAAGCCGAAGCCTTTTCACTGCCCTTTGTTTTGGTCAATGATTCACTGCCGGCCATCTCAGCCGCTTTGGCAGAGCCGGCTGTGTGCGCAATATGTGTGCTCGAATTGAGCACGCTCATTGCACCGCTTGATTGTGCGCCCTGCAGTGCGGATATTGCTGACATGATGCGCCTCCTTTCGTACGAATAAAAAATCCCCCGCACAAAAACAGCAAGGGAACGACAAATAAACTATTTGCAGCCCGACTGCCGTAGCTTAATCGCCGTAGGCTCGTGGCTTTGCGTCCCTGCCTTTTGGCAGGTTTGCCCGTTTTGCTATCTTTGTTTTCGCTTTATATTTAAGCTGCTTTTGCGTATTTGAAACAGAATATTTCATATTTGTGGTATGCAGATGAATTAAGAGCAGTCAAATCTGTGTTTGAAAAACACGTGCATTTACGATAAGATGAATACGAGATAACTTTTTAATGAAGGAGGCGGTTGGTTGAAGCGCGTATGGGTTTTTTTGGGCAATGGTGTGGCGCTGTGCGTGCTGACCGCTGTTTACGTGATACTGACGGAGCAGATATCCGTTGTCAACATTGTGATAGGAGCTGTGGTTTCAGCTTTTGCGCTGCTTATAACGCAAAGGCTGTTTTTAAAGCAAGGGCTGTTGCTGCCACTGTCTTTTGCAGTCTGGTATTTTGTTTTCGTGCTGTACCTTTTTGCACAGATACTAAAAAATGCAGCCGCTTCTTTGCGCTTGATTTTGGGACGCCAAACATGCGTGATGATGGTTCAGTACAAAACTGCGCTGCGAAGCGAGAGCCTCAAATGCATGCTCGCCAATGCCATCACATTAACGCCGGGAACGGTCACGGCGGATATCAAAGACGATGTGCTGGAGATTTTAAAGCTTGGCAAACCGATTGATTCAGATGATGCAACGGCTTTTGAAAGGATAGAACGTATACTCATGCGCATGGACAAAGGAAACGAATGATGGTTTTTTACTTGATCGTGATCGGTGCGGTGGGCGTGCTGGCGCTCGCCGATGTGTACAGAATGATAGCAGGGCCCACGATATTTGACAGGCTGCTGTGCTTTAACATACTGTCTGTTAAAATCGTGATGGCGATGAGCGTCTATGCGCTGATGACGGGTCAGTCGTTCATGCTCGATATTGCCATCTGCTACACGCTGCTCTCGTTCGTATCAACGGTGCTGATTGCGCAGTTTGTGAGAACACGGGGGTCACTGTAATGGGTATTGCGGGCGGAGCGCTGATCATAGCCGGACTGCTTTTTGCGCTGCTGGGCATGGTGGGGCTGTTCCGGTTTCGTCATTTTTATTACCGCGTGCTGGTCACATCCAATATCGATTCTGCGGGCATGCTGCTTTTTGGTGTGGGTGTGGCGCTTTTATCGCCGGATGGTGCTTTCGCGCTCAAGGTTGTGATCATAGCGGTGCTCGCGCTGATTACCACACCGCTATCCACGCATGCGATACTGCGCAGCGCACGTGATACGGGCTATCGCATAAAGCAGGAGGAAGCTCATGACAAGCAGCCTTGAAATACTGCTGATGCTCAGCCTGATTGTGCTTGCGTTTGTGGCTGTTTATACACATAAGCTGCGGCGGGCGGCGGTGTACCTTGGCGCGTTCTCGCTGCTGTGCTCGTTCGCGTTTCTTTTGTACAACGCGCCCGATGTGGCGATTGCGGAAGCGGTGATCGGCTGCACGATTTCAACGATACTGTTCTTGATCGCCATCAAAAAGCGCCATGTGCTCACGATCTACTATATTGAGGGCGATGCGGCGAGTGAAACAATCAAAAAAGAAAGGCGTGAGCTGACGGCATCGCTGGAGCGGTTTTTGATTCGCAACGAGTTCGAGCCGCAGGTGATATCCACGCATCTTGAGGATGCGGAGATTTGTGAGAAAGGCTGCTTTGATTTGCTTGTCATACACGAGAAAAACGATATCGCCATTTATTCGGGCGGCCTTATGTATATCGAACCGCAAATACAGGAGTTTTTATCGGACCATAAGCCGCCGCATCTTGATATTTCGTTTCACAGCATCAGCGAGAAGAATTTGGAGGTGCCGCCGGATGATCCATCATGATGCGATAAGGCGCTTTGCCCTTCTGGTTATCTGCATGCTGATTACGGCAGGCGTTGTGTGGCTGTATGCGTCGTCCTCCCGTACCGAACCGGATCAAGCCGCTGCCAAGGACTATGTGACAGAGAATCACATTGATGACACGCAGGCGCAAAATGCGGTGACCGCTGTTTATCTGAATTACCGGCTATGGGATACGCTATTCGAATCACTGGTGCTGCTGATATCCGCGCTGGCGGTCATCAGTCTGTCGTGGTGCGCGGAACGCACGGAGAAGCATCATGAATGACAACCCCATTATCAAAAACACCGCGAGAATACTGGTGCCGTTTATCATGGTGTTCGGCTTTTATGTGGTCATCAACGGCGCAGACAGCGTGGGCGGCGGCTTTCAGGGCGGTGCCATACTCGCGGCCGCGTTTATTGTGCGGTGGATGGTTAAACCGGCCGAGGATATCGATCTTGGGTTTCTCAAAGCGCTCGAGCGCATATTTTTGCTGGCGCTTGTGGTGTTGGGGATGGTGCTGCTGGGCCGTTCAATGATGATGTCAGGCGCGGCGGGGCGCATATGGATGGTCGGCGTCAATCTGCTGATCGGTATCAAGGTGTGCTGTGGGCTGACCATCATATTCTATCGTTTCGTCTTTTTTGAGAGCAGGTGAGTGCATGAATTTTGGAGAGATCGCGGCTATCATTATTTTCTTCATCGGTGTTTTCGGTGTTGTATCAAGGCGCAACATCATGAAAACCGTGATTTCACTCGGCATCATGGATGTGGCGGCGATACTCTTTTTCATCGCTTCGGGCGGCGTGGGCACGCTGACGCATTTGGTAGAGGGCGTCAGGGAG
>OBJA01000664.1_pt1 | contig 28164 bp, 20 predicted proteins | sample 1519751 | NCBI WGS metagenome assembly OBJA01 (sample SAMEA3881238, study PRJEB22517) | soil metagenome | biome: lake sediment; feature: soda lake sediment; material: sediment, water from around vicinity | place: India | collected 2013-12-23 | depth 3 m
TTCTGTTTAAACAGTTAAAGCAAAATTTTCCGTTAAAATATTTTTTAGGAGACAACGAAAATGCAATTAAAATACAGATATATTGTGCATTAATAGCAAATCTCTTAATGACTGTAATACAAAAATTACTTAAACGAAATTGGTCGTTTTCAAACCTTGTAAGCTTTTGCAAAATTCATCTGTTTAACTACATCCATTTGATTGGATTTCTTGAAAATCCTGAGAAAGACTGGCAAAAAACGTATGAAGAATTAATGCAACCTACACTGTTCTAAAGGGGCTTACTTTTTGTTTTTGATGAAACTCAAAATATAAAGCAATTAAAATCAGACAGTTGAAAAATAAATTAAACTTTTTTGTAGTTTTATCGGACATTAATGATAAAAAATATTTTTCAAGTGCTTGAAATTAGAAAAAAATAGATTTGATTTAGGAATCAAAAAGTATATATTTGTATTTGAAATTTAAGAGTGAATTTCATTGAAAAATTTTGAAGTATTTTGAGAAAAGTTCTATTTCGAGGTTACCTAATCGGTTACCTTTGCGAAAAATGAATTTGTAAAGTATTGAATATTAAAGATTTACGGTCGGTGATTTAGTCCCGTCCGGACCGCAAAAAGCTTGGTAAAACACCAAGCTTTTTTTGTTTCTATTACTTCTACTAATGGATCACTTTCATTTTAACTTACAAGTTTAAAAAATATGGATCACATGAAAAAGTTGTGGGATTTCAATTTTACGCATAAATTTTTGATAGCCTAAAAAGAAAGAATTTCACATCTCTTACACCTCTAAATTGAGAACGTAAAGCTTTTATTTTCGCATTAAAAGATTATACCACACTCGTATATGATTCTGTAGTTGCTAGAATCATGTCTGCAATTTTTGTGTTGGAGGCAAACAGTACTCCTTTATGGTTCAATAATGTAGACTCTTTTCGGTTAAGTTCCAGTTTGTTTCCGTACATGTCGGTTACAACGGCGTATGCTTCATTAAAAATGGCTGCTGTAGCGGCAAAATCCCAGATGGAACCACCGCTGTTTCCTTTTTTCGGGAAGGTAATATAACATGCTTTTGAATGTCCTAGCACCATACAGGCATTCATAGCTGCTCCTGCGGTAGCGTAGACTTGTAATGAAGTGCATCCGATATCGGGGAGTATTTTTTCAATGTCTGAAACTATAGATTGATACCGCTCCTCTTTTGTTATACTTTGATTGAAATATAAATGGAATATGCTGTCATCAGCATGATGTATAATAGGGAGTTTGAGCGAGTTTTTAAATGCCCCATTACCCATAGAAGCATAATACATGTTTTGACGCAATGGGTCATATACTACTCCAATAATTGGTGCTCCGTGTTTGTCAACAAGACCAATAGCAACGGAGTATCCATGCTGTTTTTGTATAAAAGGCAATGTTCCGTCTAAGGGGTCTATTGCCCAAAAATATTCTTTTGTGAAACGACTTCCATCATCACTACTTTCTTCGGTTAATACTCCAATATTGTACTGTTCAATAGTGGGACGCAAGGTGCTAAGAATACTATTCTGACTGTCTATATCAATCTGTGTTACAACCTGAGCTGCTTCTGTATCTTTTTCTTCTTTTGTATGGGTTTGTATTGTTTTGTGAGCTTGTTTTTGTATATGAATACCGGCTTTATATGCTGCCGAAAGAGCACATTGGCAAAGAAAATATATGTCGCTTTTTTGTAATTGCATAGTTTCTTATGCTGTGAGTATCCCTTTTTGTATCTGTTGTATTACCGAGCGGGTAATCTTTTCGCTGTAGCTGTTTATTTTCCAATGTCCCGGACTCCATCCTTTTAAAAAGCGATGAAAATCTGCCCACGCAACCGGAAACATTGTACGCCAACATGCTTCAAGTTCCTGCACATTCACGTGAGAGTTCTTTTGTTGTAAGGCAGAACGTAATTCCCGAAAATAATAATGGAGCAGTTTTTCTTCATATCTTTCACACTCATCTTCTGAAAGGCAACTGCCAATAAAATAGGCAACGTCTTTCATTCCACAACCTTTACCCACATATTGAAAATCAACAGCCGCAACAGTATTTTGTTTTGAAAAACAAAAATTAGCAAGTTTTGCATCACCATGAACAAGTGTTTGGTACTCACAATTAGTAAGTATCTGGTCTATAGTGTGAGCTGCTTGTTTGAGTTCCGTGTCATTGAGAACTTCTAATTCATCGGGACGGGTATCGAGGTGCCAATACGTACCTTTTTTCCATAAGCCCTCTGTTTTTAATCCCATAAAAGTTGCGTGAAAATGAGCCAACCAGTGTAAACACCATTCCATCTGTTTAAGAGAAACAGAATACTGCCGCCCGTCATATCCCGATTTGTTTAAATCTTCAAGAATAATGAGTATTTCATTGTCGATTGAATGAACACCTAAACAATGAGGTGTTTTACAATAATTATTACAGAGATGATTATACTGTTTATACCAAACTGTTTCAACTTCGTATGATTTCACTTTACGCTGATGTCCGAGATTGGTATTCCACCCACGTGGGTGTTTGTTTGACTGAGGAAAGCTTACATGTTTTACTACAACTGAATCTATTGCTGCATCAAGCAAGGTATACCGTTTAATATGTCCATAACCGCTCCAAAGAGTTTGTATGGTTTCTACTGATGCAAAGTCTTTTGCTCCTGTTGCTTGTTTTATTGTATGTGAAAATATCGGATTCATCTGTATCAACTGCAAAAATAAATAAAAAAAAACGGCGAGGATCATCTCGCCGTTTTTTGTTTATCGTTTTTCAATTGGGGTATATCCGGGTCCGGTAAATACTGACTTGTATGCGGGGCGAATAATTCGTTTTTGATCAAAGTTAAGTTCTTCAATTCTATGAGCACACCAGCCAGCCATACGAGACATAGCAAATATAGGAGTAAATACCTCTTTTGGAATTCCAATAGCATTGTATACAAAACCGGAATAGAAGTCAACGTTTGCACATACATGTTTATCTGTACCTGTTTTAAAGTCGTAAAATGCTTTTTGAGCCAATCGTTCTACTTTAGTATATAAAGCAAATTCTTTTTCTAATCCTTTTTCTTTTGCAAGATCAGCGGCACGGTCTCTCAAGATAATTGCACGAGGGTCAGACACGGTATACACCGCATGCCCCATACCGTATATTTTTCCGCTCTTATTAAATGCTTCTTTTTTAAGGATTTTAATCAAGTAATCATAAATTTCCTGCTCATCTTCCCAGTTAGAAACATTCTCTCTAATATTGTCCATCATTTCTTCTACTTGCAAGTTTGCACCTCCGTGTAAAGGTCCTTTTAACGAAGCTATTGCCGATGCAACAGCAGCATAGGTATCGGTACCCGAAGAACTAGTAACACGAATAGTAAACGTAGAGTTGTTACCACCACCATGGTCTGCATGAAGAATAAGCGATAAATCAAGAATGTCGGCCTCAGTTTTTGTGTAATTTCCTTCTCCTTTTAGCAGATATAAAAAGTTTTCTGCTGTGGTAAGATTTGGATTTGGGTGACGAATAATTAATTCTTTGCGATTATATGCATTCATCATTCCGTGATATGAATATGCAATAACAACCGGAACTTTTGCCAATAAGTTTAATGATTGTTTTATAAGATTTTCTCGTGAGGTGTCATCACCGTATTTATCAAGCGTGTATAATGCAAGTACCGAACGAGCAAGCATGTTCATAATATCTTTACCTCTCAGCGAGAGAATCATGTTTTTTGTAAACGAGCTTGTTAGATCACGTTTTGATGCTAAATAACTCGAAAATGCATGTAGCTGTTCTTTATTTGGTAATTCTCCGGAGAGTAATAAATATGTAGTTTCTTCAAAACCATGTATGCCTGAAGCTTTACAACCATTAGCCAACTCAGTTACCTCAATATCACGATAGCGTAGTTCTCCGGGAATAGGGTCTAATTTTCCGGTTTCTTCATTCTTTTTATATCCTAATACATTTCCAATATTAGTAAGACCTACAAGCACCCCGCTATGGTCACGATTTCTGAGACCTCTTTTTACATCAAACTTGTCAAAAAGTTCGTTATCCAATCGGCAACTTTCTTTGATAAGTTCCGATAATTTTGTGATGAGTTCCTGATTATCCATAATTGTATATTTAAAAATTACTATTTATTTTTTGCGAGCATATTTAAAGCACTTCCTGCTTTAAACCACTCTATTTGCATTTGATTGTATGTGTGTGCAACCGAGAAGCTTTCTTTTGTGCCATCGGCATGATTAAGCTCTACTTCTAAATGTGTATCGGGAGCAAAAGATTGTAGTCCGCGAATAGAAATTGTGTCATCTTCACGAATACGGTCATAATCGCTCGGATTTGTAAATGTTACGGCAAGCATTCCTTGCTTTTTTAAATTTGTTTCGTGAATACGTGCAAAAGATTTTGCAATAACTGCACGTACCGCTAAAAAGCGAGGTTCCATAGCAGCATGTTCACGAGATGATCCTTCACCGTAATTTTCTTCAGCTACAACTACAGAAAAAGCACCTTCTTTTTTAATCTGTTTTGCAACCGTAGAAACCTCCTGATACTCTTTTGTAAAAGGATTTAACACTGCGTTTGTTTGGTCGTTAAAAGCATTAACGGCACCCATTAACAGATTATCTGAAATATTTTCAAGATGCCCTCTAAAACGTAACCACGGACCCGCCATAGAAATATGGTCGGTGGTACATTTTCCTTTTGCTTTTATTAAAAGATGAGCATGTTCAATATCTTTACCATTCCATGCTGCAAAAGGTTCAAGTTTTTGAAGCCGTTGAGAGTCAGGGTGTATAACAACATCAATGTCAGAGAGATTTGTGTTTGGTGCAATAAAACCGGAATCCTTTTGAGTAAATCCTTTCGAAGGCATAACCTCACCTTTAGGAGGGTCTAAGATAACTTTTTCTCCTTTTTTATTGAGTAGCTCGTCAGTAAGCGGATTAAAATCTATTCTTCCGGCAATAGTAAGCGCCGTAACAATTTCGGGCGAAGCAACAAACGAATAGGTGTTTGGATTACCATCGTTACGTTTCGCAAAATTTCTGTTAAAAGACGTAATAATTGAGTTTTTATCGTCAGGATTTGCATTTTCACGTTTCCATTGTCCAATACATGGACCACAGGCATTTGCAAGAACCACCCCCCCGATTTTCTGGAAATCTTGTACAATACCATCACGTTGAGCTGTTTGCTTAATCATTACAGAGCCCGGCGTAACATAAAAATCGGTAGAAACGTCTATTTGTTTATTAAATACTTGTTTTGCAAGAGATGCCGCACGCGATAAATCTTCATACGAAGAATTTGTGCATGAACCGATTAATCCAACCTTTAATTCCAATGGCCAGCCCTCTGCACGAGCACGTTTTGCGAACTCAGAAATAGGCGTAGCAGCATCAGGAGTAAAAGGACCATTAATATATGGTTCCAGTTCAGAAAGATTTATCTCAATAATTCGGTCATAGTATTTTTCGGGATGAGCAAGAACCTCATCATCTGCAATAAGATATTGCTTAACAGAATCAGCCAGAACAACTACCTCTTCCCGTCCGGTTTGAACTAAATATTCACGCATTGATTCATCATAGGCAAAAACCGAAGTAGTAGCACCAACCTCAGCACCCATATTACATATTGTAGCTTTTCCGGTACATGAGAGTGTTTGAGCCCCTTCTCCAAAGTACTCAATAATAGCATTTGTACCACCTTTAACCGTTAAAATACCCGCAAGTTTTAAAATTACATCTTTTGGCGATGCCCAATCATTAAGAGCACCGGTTAACTTTACGCCAATTATTTTAGGCATTTTAAGTTCCCAAGGCATGCCGGACATTACATCAGAGGCATCTGCACCACCAACGCCAATTGCAAGTAATCCTAGTCCGCCACCATTAACCGTATGACTGTCGGTACCAATAATAAGACCACCCGGATATGCGTAATTTTCAAGAATAATTTGATGAATGATACCTGAGCCCGGTTCCCAAAAACCGATACCATATTTTTTAGAAACACTTTGTAAAAAATCATATACTTCGGCATTACTGTCTTTTGCATGTTTCAAGTCAGCCGCTTCACCGCTTTGAGCAACAATTAAATGGTCGCAATGAACCGAAGATGGAACCGCAACCATTTTTTTTCCTGCATTCATAAATTGTAATAATGCCATTTGAGCTGTAGCGTCTTGCATAGCAACACGGTCGGGACGGAAATTTAAATAATCTTCACCACGAGTAACTGTATGTACACGTGAAATATCCTCATCGTCTACATGAGCAAACAGAATCTTTTCTGTAAGCGTAAGCGGACGAGAAAGAACTTTTTTAAAGAAATCATTTTTCTCCCGTAAGCGAGTATAGGTGTTTTTTATTATTTCTAAATCATGAATCATTTCAGGTATATTTTTTAGTTAGATGTAAAATTATTTTTTCTCTATTTCAATCAGCAAAAAAAAACACCAAAATGCAATAGGCAAATTAGTGTTTTACATCAAGAATTAATGCGGAACTATTTTTAATAATATCTGATATACGGTATACATACACTAATTTATTTACAGCCACAATTAGAGCCACAATCATCATCATCACAGTTTTCAGGATTACAGTCACCTGTTTCTGAACAACCACAACTTCCGCCGCAACCACCACCACGATTAAGTCCTTTTTCGAGTTCCTCTTCGGTAGCTTCACGAATATCTTCAATTTTTCCGGCAAAATGTAATGTTTTTCCGGCTAAAGGATGATTAAAATCAATAACCACCTCACCGGCAGCGTCATTAATTTCTTTAATTACACCATTCATGGCATTTCCGGCTTCGTTTCTCATTGGCAACACATTACCTACTACGAGTAAATCTTCACGTAACACACCATCAATAACAAAAATGTCTTTTTTTACGGTTACAAAAGCTTGTGCGTTTGGTTCACCATATGCTTGGTCGGGCGACAAAACAAAATCAAATGAACTTCCCTGCTCTAAACCAAGTAAGTTCTGCTCAAAATGAGGAAGCATTGAGCCATTTTCATACACAAATTCTAGCGGACGAGACGCATCGCAGCTTTCAATTACGGTACCTTGAGCTTCTCCGTCACGTAATGTGTAACTAACTGAAACCACTGCATTTTTTTCGACTTTCATATCTTTTTTATATTAAAATGAGACTATATTTTACTGATTATTATAGTTGGACTTCTATTTCACAAAAAGTTTACACCTTGCATGCAAAAAAGATTTGTAAATCCACTCACAAAAGTATTTATATTTTTTTGCTTTCACATTACCATCTTACTTGTTTTTTGTATTATTGCAAGGTGAGAAAAATTGGATACATACAAGAATTATTAGGTAAACGGATACTCTTATATAGATACGCCCGAAAACAGAGAGAGAAAAAAATTCAAACTCTTACACAGGCAAAAAGAATTGGTGTTGTGTATGATGCTACGCTTAAAGAAAATCATACTGTAGTTGTAGAAACAATAGATACATTAAAAAAAGAACACAATATATCTGTTGATGCTCTTGGTTTTATTGCAAACAAAGAATTACTTTCTTCACTAGAAGGTCGTTCAAAATTGTACTATTTTTCTAAACAGGATTTTACCTGGTATGGCACTACTAAAACCAAAGAAATTAAAAACTTTGTAGATACAGAATTTGATATTCTTCTTATATTAACCTCATACTGGAGTTTTCCATTTACCTATGTGTTAGGACACTCGAAAAGTCCATTTACTGTTGGCGTATATTCAGAAGAACCTATAAGTCCGGATTTAATGCTTTCTGTAAAAAAGGATTCCGGCATTGCATATATAATATCACAAATTCTTATATATTTGTCCATGATTCAAGTTTCAAAATAGTGAGACCATTAATTATATGATTCAGAATAAATTACAAGGAACAGGAGTTGCACTTGTTACTCCATTTACTCAAACAAAACAAGTTGATTTTACCGGTTTATCTCAGCTCATAGAGCATGTTATTTCAGGCGGTGTTGAATTTGTAGTTGTATTTGGTACAACCGGAGAGCCAATTACCTTAACAAAAGAAGAAAAGAAAGAAATTCTTTCGTTTGTTGTTTCACAAGTAAACAAGCGTGTTCCTATAGTTGTAGGTTGTGGTGGAAATGATACGGCAGAGGTAGTTTCAAATATACAGGATATTAATCCGAATGATTGTGATGCGGTACTTTCAGTAGTGCCTTACTATAATAAACCAAATCAGCGAGGTATTTTTGAACATTATAAAGCGGTTGCTGCAGCTAGTCCGCTTCCTGTTATTGCGTATAATGTGCCGGGACGAACAGTGGTGAATATGGAAGTGGCAACAAGTATAAAAATTGCTCATGAAATACCTAATATTATTGGTCTTAAGGAAGCTTCGCCTTCTGTAGAGCAGTTTACCTATATTAAAAGAGAAATACCTAACAATTTTCTTCTTATTAGTGGCGACGATTCAATTATTCTTCCACATCTTTCTTTAGGTGCATCAGGAGCAATATCTGTTACGGCAAATGCAGCTCCGCGAATATATTCTGATATGGTTCGTTTAGCAAAAGCTAATAAATTTCCAGAAGCACTTGCACTTCACTTACAGTTAATTGAATTTACCGATAGTTTATTTGCAGAAGGAAGTCCGGCAGGCGTAAAAGCTGCCTTACACCAGTTAGGTATTATTCAAAATGAAGTTCGTTTACCATTAGTATCTGTTACTCCAGAGCATTATTCATATATAGGAAAACTCTTGGCTGATGTAAAAAAATAGGTTTTTACCTTTTTTTATATCTGAATCGTAAGTCCCAATCTGTATAGAAAAAGAGGTCGTCCTTTGTGTATACGTATTTCAATCATAAAATATTCTTCTAACATGAGTCCCTTTAATGGATGTTCTATGCCAAATTCTAGTCGAGTTTTCTGAATTTCGTTCATGGTAAAAGAAAGGTATTGCTCTATACTAATATATGGAGTAATAATTTCATATCCACGATGCTCAAATTTTAATCGGTGACGAGATACATGTTTTTTGAATTGATATTCGTCAAATCGAGATTGATATCTATATCTATAGGATAATCTAACAGGAGCATGTATGGGAATTCTAAGTCTTAGGTCAGCATGCATTCTAATAAATTCATCACTATCGAGTAATATGCTTTCATCACTTGCAGAGCGAGACTGAAGTCTAAACCCAACTTCTGCACGAACCATTTTATTAATTCTATATCGAAGCCCCGAAGTAACAAACATTCTATCTATGTAGATATGCTTGTCGTGCATCCAGTATATTCCCGGTTCAACCGAGAAAGAGGTCGATTTAGATAAGGAAAAACTCTTATCAACAGTAAGAGCATATTGTTGTCCGTGTACCGGTTTTATATAAAAACAAGTGCAAAGACAAACAAGTATACTATAGTATACTATTTTCATTTTGTACTCAACTTAAAGATTACAATCATTTGTATCTATGCAGATTAAAATCGTGATAAAAATAGCAAAAAAAAAGCAACCAAACGGTTGCTTTTTGTGATTCAGCTGGGGCTCGAACCCAGGACCCCATCCTTAAAAGGGATGTGCTCTACCAGCTGAGCTACTGAATCGATCCGTCTTTTTAAAAGACAGGGCAAAAGTACTTTTTTTTTTCTTTTTGCCAAATCAATCGGTAAAAAAAATGACTTTTTTTTTACGCTGTTTTTTATAATCTTAATAATTAAAGAGATACGTTTGTGTTTGTAAAGCACATTCGTGTTATATAGGTTAAGTATATATTGAATATACAAGAGATAGTAGATATAAACTTATGTGTTCTGCAATGCTTGTAGTTCTTCTTTGGCAACCGCTATGGCTTGCTCAAATGTGCTGAGGATATGTGTTTCTCCAACTAAGGTGGAAATGTTGTGTTTGTGTAATTCTTCTAAAACGGTAGTTTGTACACCCGATAAAATAACGGTAATTCCTTGTGAGGTAAGATTTTGAATTACACTTCGTAAATTATGTATGCCGGTAGAGTCAATAAACGGTACATGCCGCATACGAATAATTAACACCTTAGATTTTGTTCCAATTGTTTGAATAATAGAACTGTATCGTTTTGCTGATGCAAAAAAGAAGGGGCCGCTAATTTCGTAAATGCCTATTTCTTTGGGTATGTCGGCATAGGTTTCGAGGACGTCTTTGTCAAAATCTTGTTCAATTTTTTCGCTTACATCACTCATTCGTTTCATAAATAATAATGCCGAAAGTACAACACCAACTTGTATTGCTACGGTGAGGTCTACAAATACGGTAAGTAAAAAGGTGGTAAGTAAAATGAGAATATCAAATGCGGAACATGAGAGAATAGATACAAATGAACGCCATTCGCTCATATTGTAGGCAACAACAATTAAAATTCCGGCTAAGCATGCCATGGGGATGAGTTTTGCCCATTGTGCAACAAAAAGCATAATGCAAAGGAGGGTAAGGGCGTGGATTATACCGGCAATAGGGGTGCGTCCACCATTTTTTATATTGGTTGCAGTACGAGCAATTGCTCCTGTTGCGGGAATTCCTCCAAAAAACGGAGTTACAATATTTGCAATTCCTTGTGCTATTAATTCGGTGTTTGAACGATGCTTTGTCCCGAGCATTCCATCTGCAACTACTGCTGATAATAATGATTCTATACCACCTAATAAGGCAATAGTAATAGCAGGTGCCAGATAGATGTAGATGTTAGAAAAATCTATTGTGGGGGCATGTAATGAGATATTTTGCGGGATTTCTCCAAATACGCTTTCTATGGTTGTAACGGGTATATTAAACAATTGCACCAATGCTGTTATACTAATAATTGCAATAAAAGACCCCGGAATTTTGCGTGTAATATATTTGCTGTATATGGTTAACAATATTGTGGCTACAGTTATTCCAAGTGCGGCAAAATTTGTTTGATTTATAGTGCCAATATATACGCTCCACTTTTCTATAAACCCACTCGGTACTGATTCTATAGGTAAGCCAAAGGCATCTTTCATTTGGGTTGAAAAAATTACGAGTGCAATTCCGCTGGTAAATCCCACAATAAGAGGATGGGGAATATATTTTAATAATACGCCCAGTTTTAACAATCCGAAAATAACCAACATAATCCCCGCAAGTATCGTAGATATAAGGAGTCCGTTAAATCCGTATTGCTCCAAAATTCCATATACAATTACAATAAATGCTCCTGTTGGTCCACCAATTTGAACGCGACTACCACCGAGAAACGATATAATAAATCCGGCAACTACGGCAGTTATTAATCCTTTTTCGGGACTCACACTCGATGCTACCGCAAATGCAATTGCAAGGGGGAGGGCAACAATTCCTACAATAACTCCCGAGAAAAGATCTTGAAGAAATTTTTCTTTACTATATCCTTCTTTTAATACAGTAAATAGTTTTGGTTTAAAAACGGATTCCATAGTATACAGCAATTATGAATTGATACATTATATGAAAACGTCTTCAAACAAAAGCCTGCATGGCGTTTCCTCTGTTATTTTTTACCACTCTAAAATCTGACGTTCTTTGTAGAAAGAGCCCGATTGTAATTCTTGTGCCGGTGCAGTTGCTAACCAATATGGGGTGTCTATCCCTTCAGGAATGGTAAGCATTGCATTTGGTCCGCCCATATCGGTAAGTACCCATCCCGGGTCAACCGATGTTACAATAATAGGGCTGTCTTTTACTTCTTCTGCCAAATTTTTTGTGATGGCATTAATAGCTGTTTTCGACATACTGTATGCAGGGTACGGCCCCATACGCGATACTCCTAATTGCCCTAATCCTGATGAAAAGTTCACAATTCGTCCCGATGCTGATTGTTTTAATAATTTTAGAAAATGCTTGCACATCCATAATGGACCAAAAAAGTTTGTTTCCATTGTTTCACGAATCAAATCAAGGGGCATTTCCTCAATTGAGGTATCGTTTGTGTCTTTATTAATGGCAGCATTATTAATAAGAATGTCAACACATGGGTAATCTTTCGAAATATCTGCAGCTAATGCTTCAATTTGTTCTAAATTAGAAACATCACATTGTTTGATGATTCCTTTTCCACCATTCTTGATAATTTCATCTAATACCGGTTCGGCATTTTGTTGTGAGCGACTTACTAAAATCACAAAGATTCCGTCTTGTGCTAACTTTATTGCAAGGGCTTTGCCTAAACCGCGATTTGCTCCGGTTACTACTGCTACTTTTTGTGTCATAATAAAAAAAATTAATAGCCGACTGATTGAGAAAACAGTACGTGCTGGTTAGTATTTAGTTGTAAGGTAGAATGTAAGAGTTCTTTGTCAATATATCCTCTAAAAATTGACGACATATTATTTGATGCTGCCCACAGGTATACATTTTGACCGATAAATCCGCAGTCAACATGTGCCATGTTCATTTTGTCTTCATCGTTTCTGTAACGTGTCATTTTCGCAAAATCGGCAACATATACAATATTAAGTGCTGCATGTTTTACAAAATCTTGTTTTCCGGTTTTTTCTCTATGGTCACCCGAAATAACAAGATGTAATTGATTTTTTTCTGCTTCCCAACGATATACACCATCTTTAGTAAATATATATAAGGTAAATTCTTGCATGTTAAGAGCAGATGGTGCCGTCCTTTTATCGCTTCTGTTAAAACCGTATGCCGCCCATAAAAGATTTGATATTTGTTGATTTGTGAGATGTTTGGTTCCATCAAATGTTCGTGACGACTGTCGTTTTTGCAAAGCTTCCATAAGTGGCATGCCGCCTTTCGTTTGCGGTTGCGGTAATTGTATGGTTGATTGTGAAAAAGCAACAGAAAAAAATAAGCAGACAATAAGAGTAGAGAATAACTTAGAAACCATTTTTATTGATGTTTGTGTTATTGTTTTGTTTATTATATTCAAAAAGAAAATATACAATTGCTGTAACTATTCCTATTGTTGGGATTATTGATAAAATAATCCATAATAAGCGTTGTTCACTCGTTTTATCTTTTCGTTTAACAATATTAGAAATAACCCAAATAGCACAAAAAATATTAATAAATAAAATTACAAAATGCATAATACTAAAATTTATAATTGTTTACACTAATTTTTTATATCTAATACGTTTGGGGCCTTCGTTACCCAAACGTTTTTTTCTGTTTTCTTCGTAATCTGAATAACTCCCTTCAAAACACACTACCTGCGAATCGCCTTCAAAGGCAATAATGTGTGTCGCTACACGGTCTAAAAACCAACGGTCGTGCGATATTACCACCGCACAGCCCGGAAAGTTCAATAAACCTTCTTCAAGAGCCCGGAGTGTATTTACGTCAATATCGTTTGTTGGCTCATCAAGGAGCAATACATTTGCTTCAGATTTAAGCGTCATTGCTAAATGTAAGCGATTTCGTTCGCCACCCGAAAGCACCCCGCATTTTTTCTCTTGGTCGGCTCCCGTAAAGTTAAAGCGACTAACATACGCACGTGAGTTAAAGAGTTTTCCTTTAAAATCCATATTTTCATTTCCCCCGGTAATGGTTTCAAATACCGATTTATTCGGGTCAATTTCCACATGAGCTTGATCAACATAGGCAAGCTGTACTGTTTCACCCACTTCAAAGGTTCCTGAATCCGGTGTTTCTTGTCCCATAATTAAGCGGAAAAGCGTTGTTTTTCCCGCACCGTTTGGGCCGATAATACCAACAATTCCGGCAGGAGGGAGGGAAAAATTTAAATTCTCGAATAGTAATTTATCTCCATATGCTTTTGAAACATCTTTTGCCTCAATAACTTTGGTTCCTAAACGTGGACCTTGCGGGATGAAAATCTCGAGTTTTTCAAGTTTTTCTTTAGTTTCCTCGCTTATCATTCTATCATATGCACTTAAACGTGCTTTTGATTTTGACGAACGTGCTTTTGGTGCCATGCGAACCCATTCTAACTCACGTTCGAGCGTTTTTCTGCGTTTGCTTTCTTGTTTTTCTTCTTGTGCAAGTTGTTTTGATTTTTGTTCTAACCATGAAGAATAATTTCCTTTCCATGGAATACCTTCGCCACGGTCAAGTTCGAGAATCCAACCCGCAATATTATCAAGGAAATACCGGTCGTGTGTAATAGAAATTACGGTACCTTTATATTGTTGTAAATGTTGTTCTAACCAAGCAATAGATTCTGCATCTAAGTGGTTGGTTGGCTCATCAAGAAGAAGCACGTCGGGTTCTTGGAGTAACAAACGACATAATGCAACTCTACGGCGTTCTCCACCCGAAAGATGCTCAACTCTTGCGTCACCGTCAGGACAACGGAGAGCGTCCATTGCACGCTCAAGTTTATTGTCGAGTTCCCATGCACCTTTTTGTTCCAATAAATCAGTTAAAACGCCTTGTCTCTCAATGAGTTTATTCATCTGGTCGTCACTCATTGGTTCAAGAAATTTATTGTTAACATCCTCATATTCTTTGAGTAAGTCAACTAATTCTTGCATACCTTCCTGTACAATTTCTTTTACTGTTTTTGAATTATCAAGTTCCGGTTCTTGGGCAAGATATCCAACCGAATATCCTTGTGAGAATACCACCTCTCCTTGATAGTTTTTATCTAAACCTGCAATAATTTTTAACAAGGTAGATTTACCCGAGCCGTTTAAACCGATAATACCGATTTTTGCTCCATAAAAAAATGAGAGGTAAATATCTTTCAGAACTTGTTTTTGTGGAGGGTAGGTTTTACTAACCCGTACCATCGAAAATATTACTTTTTTATCGTCGCTCATAGTTATAAATTTTACGCAAAGTTAGAAAAACATTTGTATGCAGAAACTCTTAACTTGAGTTTTTCTGTTTTTTAAAACAATGATTCTAAAACGGGCTTTGGCGTAAGGTAAAGCAGTAAGCCGATGCAGCCAATAATGATAGTTCTCTGACGAATATTCTTGTAAAATGATGTTTGTGCAAGCGACTTATTTTTATATGCTAATAAAAACGCTGCACTTATAAACATAATCGACAAGCCAACTTGTAAGGTGAAATGTGCTCCGGGATATAGTTGTATGGTAAATAACATCCCGTTAACGGTGCTTCCAAGTCCTAATCCGAATATAAGTGAGCTCATTATTTTTTTTGGACTAGTATGAGCGTATGCCGATTTAGAGAATATCTGATTGTAGCGAATGTTGTTGCAAATTGCAAACGAAAATAAGAAGTATATAACACTTAAAAAAAATGCAGGTAGAATTAAGAAAAACGAATAGAATTCAATATTTACCATTTTTAATATGAATCCTAAACATATAAGTGTAGCTAATAATAGTTCAATTTTTTTCATGCTCATCATCTTTTTTTGTTACACCTAGTTTTTTTAATGTGTTATGGTAAAAGTACAGTTTTTTTACTTTTCTACTGTACCTTTGCAAATAAAAAAAAATGCAAAAAATTTATCTTTCATATATTTCTAAAGAAGCATCTGTTTCTGAACCACAGGTAGAAAAAACAATTGCTTTATTACAAGAAGGAGCTACCGTTCCCTTTATTTCTCGATACCGAAAAGAAGTAACAGGCGGATTAGACGATGTGCAAGTTCATACAATTAATACCTTATTGGCTTTTTGTAAGAGTTTGGAAGACCGAAAAAAAACAATATGTTCTTCGCTTACAGAGCAAGATGTTCTTAGTGATGAATTGTTGGTGCGAATTCAAAATTGTGTATCGTCTCAAGAATTGGAAGATTTGTATTTGCCCTATAAACCAAAACGAAAAACCAGAGCAAGCGTAGCACGTCAAAAAGGTCTGGAGCCATTAGCTCAGTGGCTGTATGCACAAAAAGAAGGCGATGTTAAAAAACAAGCTCAACAATATCTTTCAGATGATTGCAGCTCTCTTGATGATGCTTTGCAAGGCGCTAGAGATATTATTGCAGAATGGATTAGTGAGGATGCAAAACTCCGTTCAATTGTACGCTCTGTATATAATTGCGAAGCTCGAATACTTTCTAAATTGGTAAAAAAGAAAGAGGCGGAGGGTGAGAAATATCGTCAGTATTTTGATTTTTCTGAACCCTTGCATAAGTCACCTTCGCACCGAATTCTTGCAATTATGCGTGCTCATAAAGAAGGAATTTTGCGTGTGACTATAAAGATTGATGATGAACGTATGATACAGAGCCTGCGGAAGCATGTGCTACGTTCGTATACCCCGGCTTCCAAACAAGTAGGAATGGCTTTGGAAGATTCTTATGCTCGTCTCCTGTCGCCATCAATAGAAACCGAATGTTATACAGAAGCAAAAAAACGTGCTGATGCTGCGGCTATTACCGTGTTTGCCGATAATCTCCGTCAGCTTTTGTTATTACCACCATTAGGACAAAAACGAACACTTGGTATTGACCCGGGGTATAGAACCGGATGTAAAGTAGTGTGTGTTGATGATTGTGGAAATCTTTTGCATAATGAAACCATATATCCCCATCCTCCGCAAAGTGAGCGAGTAAAAGCAATGAAAAAAATTGCCCATTTAGTTTCGGTTTATGATATTCAGGCAATTGCTATAGGAAATGGAACTGCTAGTCGCGAAACAGAATCTTTTATTCAGCAAATTGCGTTTCCGCATAAAGTACAGGTTTTTATGGTGAATGAAGCCGGCGCATCTGTATATTCCGCTTCTAAAATTGCACGTGAAGAATTTCCGCAGTATGATGTTACTGTTCGTGGTGCTGTTTCAATTGCACGCAGATTACAGGATCCTCTTTCTGAATTAGTTAAAATTGACCCGAAATCTATAGGGGTTGGACAATATCAACACGATGTGAATCAGAATGATTTGCAAGAAAGTTTAGATGCGGTGGTTGAACGTTGCGTAAATTTAGTTGGCGTTGAATTAAACACTGCAAGTAAACATTTGCTTGCCTACGTTGCCGGAGTTGGTCCTGCACTCGCAGAGCAAATTGTGCACTATAGAACAGAACATGGTGCGTTTAGGTCTCGTGCCGATTTATTACAGGTTCCTAAATTAGGAAAGAAAACATTTGAGCAATGTGCCGGATTTTTACGAATTCGTGATGCTGCCTATGTTCTGGATGCAACAGCGGTACACCCTGAACGATATGGAATAGTTGAGAAAATGGCAGGTAATCTAAAAACTACGGTTTCTGCACTTATTACTGAAAAAGCTCTCCGTGATGCAATTCGTATAGAAGAGTATGTGTGTGATGATATAGGATTGCCAACACTGCAAGATATTATGGCAGAGCTCGAAAAACCCGGACGAGACCCACGAGAGAAATTAACATTTTTTAGTTTTGACCCATCGTTAAAAACAATTACAGATGTTAAAGAAGGTACTGTTGTGCCCGGAATTATTACAAATATTACCAACTTTGGAGCATTTGTAGATATTGGAATAAAGCAAAACGGTTTACTACATATTTCGCAAATATCAAATACATTTATTAGTAATCCGGCTGAGGTCTTATCTCTTAATCAGCAATTACAGGTAAAAGTAGTTTCGGTAGATGTAGAAACAAATCGTATTCAACTATCGCTAAAAGATGTGTAGGTATACATGTATAAATATCCATACCCATAGCTCTACAAAGGATGCTGCGGTCTATGATCTAATACAATATTCTGCACACGATATTGGCGAAACAGATTATGCACACAGCTCTTTTGTATTCGGTGTTCATCCCTGGCAAGCAGCTGATTTTGTTGCAGCTGATTTTGAATTACTCGTACAGGAAGCTCAAAAACAAACAGGTTTTTTTGGAATAGGGGAGTGTGGTATAGACAGAGCGTGCTCTGTGCCGCTTTCTATTCAAATACCGGTATTTGAACAACAACTTCTGCTGGCAATCACACATTCACTTCCGCTTATAATACATAGCGTGCGGGCATATTCAGACATACTAGCATTGCTTAAAAAGCACGCCTGTTCTGTGCCGATATTATTTCATGATTTTAGAGGAAATGCAGAACAAATTCGGCAGTTATCGGCATATAATTCCTTTTTTTGTGTAGGAGCATCGGTGTTATCATCTGTAAAAAGCAATGAGATATGCCGAAGCATACCCTTAGAACAATTATTTTTAGAAACAGATACTGCCCATATTCATATTTCTGAGATATATTCTCGTGTTGCCCATATGTATGGTATTACAACAGAAGATTTGCAAGCACGTATATTGCAAAACGCATATGCTGTTTCATTGTTGAAATAAGGTCTTACAATCATTGTCTTATTAAAACCCTACACCCTCCGCCCTTTGGGCACCTCCTTCTTAGGGAGGAATAGGTATTTACAAGATTCCTGTAATATGATTTTCAATGTAGTACTGCCTTTCCACAAAGCACTCCCCCCCCTCAAAGAGAGGGGGAGGGGTTGTAAAGGAACACTTTTCTGTATTACTTCTTAACCACTACCACGCTTTTTTGTATAGCTTCTGTTGAAACAGTTAGTATATACATACCACTTGAAAGTTCGTCCGTAGGAATTTCAGTATGTGTTTTTTGTGTTGTTACATTCAGAACTTCTTTTCCGCCTATAGTTGTTATTATTATGTGTGCTGTAGAACTTCCATTTGGTAACACAATATTTACTGTAATATTAATTTCCGTTGGATATATATGTATAGATTCTTTTGATACTATTTCGGTATCTAAGGTTTCTGTCTCAGCTTCTGCAATATTACTCATGGCAAGTGAAAATGGACCGCTTTCAACTTTTTGTAATAAAATTTTGGGGTCAATCTCGGTATGTAATTCTGCGGCAACATAATACCCATAATTTTCTATAGTTGGAATTGTGCTGTACTGATATACATTTGCCGGAACAGTATCTAGTGGAAGCCATTCTCCTAATGCATTTTTACTGTAAATAATATATCGGTATACATCTATTCCTTCATACTGATCCCAGTCTAACTGAACTGTGTTTCCAACTTCGGTAATTTGTAAATTAATGGTTTTAAATTCATATCGTGCAGCACTAATTGGAGATTCATTACCACAGAAATCTGTTGCCGAAATACGATATCGCCATGATTGTATCTGCGGATCAACCTCAATATCTTCGTATACACTTAATAGGGTATATGAGTGTTGTCCTATCAATGCAAATTCTCCTGATTGTGCAATTTCGCGATAGATTGAATAATAGTCAACAACCGAAGTTTCTTCTTTTAACCATACAATTAAATTATTTCCGGTTTCTTGACTTACCGTTACTAATGCTATTTCGGGTTGTAAGAACGGAATAGACGGTACGGTAATATCTTTTACTGCTTTACACTCAGATTCATCTGTTACAGTTATAGAATACCTTCCGGCAGCTAATTCACTTCTGTTTTGAGCGGTATTGCCATCATTCCATTCAAATGAAAGATTTCCGGTACCACCACTTACATCAAGCACAATTGCTCCATTATTTGGATTACATGCAGTTGGCGTTACTGCGTTAATCATAATCTCCGGTCCTGCAGCATTGCTGAGTTCCACCCATGAGCTTTTTGTACATAAGCGTGAATCACTAACTGTAAGAGAGTATAATCCTGCATCTTTATCTGAAAAAGATGCTGTTTGAGAGTTATCACTCCAGAGATAGGTATATGGTGCGGTGCCGCCTTCTACAATTACACTCACCGAACCATCTGCATTGCCACATGTTGGTTGCTGAATTGTTGGGGTAATAGTTATTTCTGAAGGTTGTTGTACAACAAATTCTTCAAAATGAGAACATCCATCAGCATCTACAACAAGCACAGAATAGGTACCTGCACGTACGTTGGTAATTCTATTATCACTACGGGTATTTGACCACTTGTATGTATATGGAGCTGTTCCACCGCTTACCGCTATTGTTACCGAACCATTGTTGCCGTTAAAACAAGAAACATTTTGTATTGCTGGGCTTATGGTAAGAGTTGGACAATTAGCTTGTGCTTGGGCATTAACAGTAACCGTAAATTCAAGAATTGCTTCTCGTCCGGTATTTGAAGAAACAATGATTGTAACAACCGCTTCTCCTGCAGCATAGGGGACAAGACCAAATGTATTGTGAACTTGTACCGCTTGCACAATTGTCGGAGCCGATGATGTTATGGTATAGCTGATAATTGATTCAGAATCGTGTATAATATAATCTGCAAATAAGAAATTTTGACTTGCAACACCAATTTCAAGACTTTGAGAAGGAATATCTTTAGTAACAATAATATAATATTGCTGTTGCTCAATTTCCTCAATATACGAACGTAACATATCAACTGCATCTTCAATATCTTCTTGACTTGCATTGTCATCATCTAAGAGACTGAGTGCATGAGACAAGGCAAGCTCAAACTCATCATACAATTCCGCAGGTATTTGTCCGGGTAGCTCTCCCACAACAAGTTCGTTCTCTTGAACCTTGTTTTGAATAATAAGAGCTTCGTTATAGTAAGATTCGAGTTGTGATTTATTGGCAATTACGGTAATTGTAGTTATTACCGGTTCTAAAAGTTGGCATCCTTGAGCACTTACAAAATTATAACTTACATGAATTACCCCTACTGTTTCTGCCGTAAGCGATGCCGTAGTTTCACTTATTTTTGTGGCATGTGCCCATGTTCCAATACCACCTGCTGCACTTGGGCTCACCGTTGCTGTTAAAGTACTGATTTCACCTACAAATATCTCCGTTTGATTAGCCGTTACAGATACAATTGGTGTAGGATGGATATTGATATTTAGCTCTGTTCGTGGTCCTTCACAACCATTTACCTTTTGCGATACCCAATAACTTAGTGTACCTGCTACCGATGTATTTGGAGTGGGTGTGGTAATTAAACCCATACCTCCTGTTTCTGCTGTATACCATAGAAAGATTGCACCTAATTGCCCGTTAGCAGAAAGCGGTGTAGCCGTTGCTCCTGTACAATATTGAATAGGTGTTGTTACCGTTGGAGCAGGAGGTATATATATTTTTATAGAAACACTATCCGCTCCAACCAAACCTGACTCATTTGCATCTGAAATAGCAATTAATCGATATACCCCGGGAGTATTTCCTAACACTCGAGTGGTTGTGGTTATATTGGTAATTGGTGTTTGTGTTATTCCATCTATTGAATAGGTGATACTAAAAGGAGGGGTGCCGGTAAGTGTTATAGTTACCGGAGTAATTGTTTCTCCTGAGCAAAACGTACCACCACCGGATAAGGTGTAGGTGGGTTCGGGACATTCTATTTGTTCTAAGGTAATTGAAGCATACTTTTTACATACTTCGTGTGATGCATAACGTGAACTTACAACTAAGGTATAGATTTCTGTTTCTTCTGTCATAGTAACGGTATACGGAAAAGAATTTACATTTACTATAGGTCCTGCTACTATAGTTCCTGTTACATGATTTCCTTTATACCAGATAAATTCAAAATCTGTAGCGTTTGCTTGTTGTATTGAAGGAGATAATACTGTTTGCTCACTTTCACAGATACTAGAGCCATGTGTTGAGTTAATTGTAAAAGGAGTAGCTGAAGCTCCACACTCACAATCCATTATTACGGTTACCACTATTCGTGCTCGTTCCGATTCAACCTGATTAATGGTTTGTGACACCCAATATTCGCTAGTGCCCGGAATGGTTATATTTGGGGTTGGGGCAATATCAACACCCTCACCGCCGGTTTCTGATGTGTACCATAACAGGTTTTCTCCTTCAGCAGTTAAAGCTGTGGCAATATCTCCAACACAATATTCTCTATCCTCAACTATTGGAGGGGGAGTTTCTGCAAAGGTATATGTTGAAAAACCTATAAAAAGAAAACATAAACAGATGAACCGTAAACGATATATGCTGTTTTTACTGATGAAACGTATGGGTGTTTTCATAATAGATGTATAGAGGTTAATACGATTGGTTTTTTACTATATGACTAGTGTTTTGTACATTAGGTTGCACGTATATAAAAATAAAAAAATATAATATAATAACAAACAGTTTTTCATTCTTTTTTTTTAAGACTATGATTTTTTTTGTGATTTTGTTTTATTGTATCCGTTTTTAAATCAGTTAGATAAAAAAAAGAGATAAAAAAAACCATGAACATGTTGAATTTAAAAAAAAATATATATTTTTGTCGCTCCTAATTCAATGCGGATGTGGTGAAATTGGTAGACACGCTAGACTTAGGATCTAGTGCCGCGAGGTGTGTGGGTTCGAGTCCCTCCATCCGCACAAACAAACCGCTATGTCTCTTGATATAGCGGTTTTTTTAATTTAATAAAAAAACAGTAGTGTATGAATATTACAAAAGAAGGTGAAGGTCTCACCGCAGTTTTAAAACTAACCATTGGTCAAGAAGATTACGCAGAACGTGTAGAGTCAACATTAAAAGATTATCGCAAAAAAGCAAAAATTGATGGCTTTAGACCGGGAACTGTTCCAATGGGAATGGTTAAAAAAATGTACGGACAGTATGTGTTAGTTGATGAGGTTAATAAACTTTTATCTGAAAATCTTCAGAAATATATTCGCGAGCAAGATTTAAGAATTCTTGGTGAGCCACTTCCAAATAATGACTTGCAAAAAGCTATTGATTGGGAAAAAGATGCTGAATTTGAATTTGTTTTTGATATAGCCCTTGCTCCTGAGATTGAGCTTTCAATTTCTAAGAAAACAAAACTTGAGTATTTTAAAATTGTTGCTGACAATGAAATGATTGACAAGCAAGTTGAAAGTTTTACGTCTCGTTTTGGAATGCAGGAAACTGTTGATGTAATTGAGGGAACCGAGTATGTACGTGCAACTATAACGCAAGTTGGTGTTGATGAACCTTTTGTGAAAGAAAATGCTTCTTTACTATTGTCGCGTATTGCATTAGAGGCCGATGCAGACCTTTTTAAAGGTGTAAAAATTGGTGAAAAAGTAAGGTGTAATCTGCTTAAGATTTTCGAAAATGAAACAGAGGTTTCTTCAATGCTCGGAATAGATAAGGAGCAAAAAGATCTTATTTCTTCTGATTTTGAAATAGAAATTACTGAAATCTTGAGATTTACTAAGTCAGAAATTAATCAAGAATTATTTGATAAAGTATACGGAGAAGGAATTGTTTCTTCTGAAAAAGAAATGCGTCAGAAAATTAAAGATGATGCAGAAAAACAATTGGGGGTTAATGGTGATTATAAATTCTTTTATGATATTCGTAAAAAGTTAGTTGATACTCAGAAGTTTGATTTACCCGAAGCGTTTTTGAAACGTTGGTTGCTCGAAACTAATAAGGATAATGATAAGGTTACTCCGGAACAAATAGAAAAAGAATTTCCTTTATTTTTAGAAGATTTACGCTGGCAAATAATTTCCGGTAAAATTATTCAAGATAATAATATTCAGGTTAAAGAAGAAGATATTAAACATGCGGCAAAAGAATATACGCGTGCTCAATTTGCACAGTTTGGTATGATGAATCCTTCTGATGAAGATCTTGAAAAGTGGAGTGGCGAGATTTTGAAAAATCGTGAGGAACTTCAAAAGATTTTTGAAAATGAGCAACAAGCAAAACTAACTGAATTCCTTAAAGAAGCGGTTAAATTAGATGAAAAAGAAGTGAGTCTCGAAGAATTTAAAAAACTCGTTGAGCAGAACTAATTTTTTTCGTATTTTTGAGCAAATCAAAACAGAATTTCCGATGAATGACTTTAAAAAATATGCAACAAAACACTTAGGTATTAACAGCTTAGTGTATGATCAATATACTTCAATTTTAGGAAGTTATATTTCGCCAACAATTATAGAAGAGCGACAGTTGAATATGGCTACAATGGACATATTTTCTCGATTAATGATGGATAGAATTATCTTCTTAGGTTTACCAATTGATGATTATGTTGCGAATATTGTGCAAGGTCAGCTCTTATATTTAGAGTCATCAGACCATACAAAAGATATTCAGATATATGTTAACTCTCCGGGTGGAAGCGTATATGCGGGTTTAGGTATTTATGACACGATGCAATATATTCAAGCAGATGTTGCAACTATTTGTACAGGCATTGCCGCTTCTATGGCTGCTGTTCTTCTTTGTGGCGGTACAAAAGGAAAACGTATGGCTCTAGATCATTCTCGTGTAATGATTCATCAACCGCTTGGTGGTGCGTCCGGACAAGCTTCTGATATTGAAATTACAACTCGTGAAATATTAAAATTAAAAAAGGAGTTGTATGAAATTATAGCAAATCATACAGGGCATCCGCTTAAAAAAATCGAAAAAGATTCTGATAGAGATTATTGGATGACTTCTCAAGAAGCTGTTGAATACGGAATGATAGATGAAGTTATGAAAAGAAAATAAAACATAGTATGTGTATATAAAATGGGAATATCATTATGATGTTCCCATTTTTTTTATCCGGCAATCATGTTGCCGTTTTCTAATTTCCAAAATGTTCCTGAATATTGTTTTTGTGAGATAAATGCTTCTAAAAGAGCTTTGTCTGTGTCGGTAATAAAAATTTGACCAAATTCTTGACCTTCTATTATTTCAAATACTTTTTTTGTGCGTTCCGCATCTAATTTATCAAATAAATCATCGAGCAGTAGAATAGGATGCATTTGCTTTTTTTGATATAAAGATTGATATTGAGCAAATTTAAGTGCTAATAAGAAACTTTTTTTTTGCCCTTGAGAACCACTTTGTTTTAATAAACCTCCATTAAAAGAAAAAATAATATCATCTCTATGTATGCCTATACTGGTATGTCCAAGTATGCAATCTCGTTCAAAACTACCTTGTAAGAGGTCTCTTAAATTCCCTTTCTGTAGCTGCGACTCATAAGAAATTTCACATTCGTCGTATTGATGAATCTGTTTATAAAAAGTAATTGCTTGTTCTGCCAGTTCAGCAACTACCTGGGTGCGCGTTTTGAAAATACTTTCAGCAAAGTTTTGTAACTTAACATCTAATACCTCAAGATAGGTGTAATCAATCTTTTGTGATTGTTTTAATATGGCGTTTCGTTGTGTTAAAATTTTATTGTAGTGTAGTAAATGTTGCAGATATTCTTTGTCGTATTGAGCTATATATGAGTCAATAAAGCGACGTCTTTCACTTCCACTTTCGTTTATTAAGGTAATATCTGCAGGAGAAATAAAAATTAATGGAATGAGCCCGATATGATCAGAGAATCGACTGTATTTTTTGTCGTTACAAGAAACTCGTTTTTCTTTTTCTTCAGAAGAGTAGGAGCATACCACTTTATGTGTATTTTTTTCTTCTCGAAAAGTTCCTTGTAATAAAAATGAACGTTCGTTATAATGCACGTTAAGATTATCTTGGGGAAGAAGATTGCTTTTACAAAAAGCTAAATAATAAATACTATCTAGAAAATTAGTTTTTCCAACACCATTTTTCCCAATAATACAATTAATATTGGGGTCGCATGTCATACTAATATCCTGAATATTTCTATACAGATATGTGTGAATTTTTTCAAGAATCATACTTCCATTCTTTCTTGCAAAGAACGCAAAAAATATTGAATTTACCGTATAAGCATTAAACTACCATAGCTAGAATATCTTCCGTTAGGATGTTGTTTCCCTTTCCAGTGAGTGCCGTCTTTAAAGAGTGCATTAATTCGCCAAATATAGGTGTCTGATTTTGCAGGTAAACCATTAATAGTTCCATCCCATCCTTCTGTTGGTCTACCTTCCTCATCAATTTTATTGGTGTACCAAATTACATTTCCCCACAAATCAAAAATCCAAAGTTCATATTCCTCTAAATTATACCCCTGTGGTTTAAAAGTTCTAACTCCGGCAGCCGCATTCATTGGTGCTATGGCATTTGGTACAAATAAGGCCTTTGAAATAGGAATGTAAATTTCATCGGAAACTTCATGTCTACATCCGAATTTATTTTCTGCTATTAATCTCACTTCGTGATACCCGTACTCAAAACGTGGTGGACGAATATTACCGTTGTTAATAACAACAGTGTCGTTATACATCCAAGTTGTGTTTAGTTCCATATCAATTTCTACTCCTGCTTCTTGAATCGGTTTTTGTGTCGAAAGATTTACTAATTCAACTAAGCGTTCAATACCTAATGAGTACATAACAAACTCAGCTTTTGGATATTCTGCAATATAAATCGGTAATATGGTATCGTTTACACAGCCAAATTCATTTGTTTCTGTTAAGGCAACAGTATCAATTCCTGAAGAATACCAATCAACATATCTATTGCTTTCAATATTATTTTGTTTTGTGTAAATAAGACCATTACCAATAACACTCCAAGAATAAGTACTTGTTGAGGTATAATTATGTATAAAATAATGACTTTCAATTTGACCTAAACACACCTCTGTTTTTCCTTGTATTTCCGGACGAGGCAGAGGAGAGATAATAATAGTTTTTTGGAGAGGTAAACTGTAACAATCATTTTGTTTATCATATACAATCAGGTTATAATGTGTTTTTCCGGCTGTATATATTGTGTGTAATGGTAGATGCGTATCTGTGCTAAGAATATCATTTGTGTGTGCATCATACCATTCCATATCTGTTCCGGTTCCATAAGCAATCATTTCATCAACACTTATACAAACAATATCCGGGCTTACGCTTGGTGTTTCCGGAGCGGGTTTTAATTCGTAAGTAACAAATACATTTTCACTTAAGCATACTCTTCCTCCCGGATATGTTCTTTCTGAATATAAACGAATCGGAATTGGTTTGTTAAATTCCGGTGTTTGTCCGGTTTGTGGAAATTGATTTCCGAATATAACTTCCGGATTTGGGCTGGTGTAATTAAGTACCCATCTTATTTGGTCGGCACCTGCCGTTGCATATAAAATTGTTCTTGCATGTTCACAGCTTATAAATTCAGAATCATCAGTATTTATAAGAGGTTTATTTGGTCTTGCGAGACGAGCAAACGAGATCTCAGTATAATCACTTTCGCAAGCTTGTATTGTTTGTGTTGCATATATTGTGTAATTTTTAACCCCCTCATCATCTGGTTGATACGTGTTTCCGGCATGAAGTATTGTGGTTTTATCTGCTGCGTACCAAATAATATTTTGTCCGTTTGCAACAGAGGTAGGCATAGCGAGACCGTCGCAGGTGTTGCCTTGAATACCCGATTGTGTTATGCCTGGTTTTGGTGGTCTTTTTTGACATAGTATAGATATTGGCACCGCATAACTCGTACAGCCATTAACTGTTTGTCTTACATAATAGGTTTGGCAAGGGTTAATTAAATTCGAGGTGTATGTTGTGCCGGAAGATATGCTTGCCAAAGTTGTATCTATGTACCATGAGATGATTGGAGATGGATAAGATGACACGACAGTTAATGGTACCGCCGGTTCTTGTTCACATATGGTTTGGTCTGTAGTTACTAAAACTTCCGGTAAATCTTTAACAATTCCCGTAAAGCTTATAGGATTACTTTCGCAACCATTGGTGTTTTGTGTTGCCTCAATTATGTGATTTTGCATTGCATGTTGAATTGTATATGTGTTACCACTTGCTATTGAGGTAGTATTTCCCGGATTGTACCATTTTACTTGTGTGCCTATAGCAGAAAATACAAGGTTTTCGCCCTTGCAGACTTCCATTGCATTAATTGTAGGAGTAGGTGATTTTGGAAGAACAGTTATAATTGTTTCTGTAGGTTCGCTTATACAAGTAGTTTCATGCACTGTCCATATACTATGATTTTCTGCAGCAAAACCTTGAACAAGAAAACTATTTCCGGTATGTATTGCGGTACCGGTACTTGGATGTTCTGTATACCAACTAACACTTCCACCACTTGCTATTGTAGTAAGACTAAATCCTTGGCTTTCAAAACACATAGTTTGATTACCAAAAATATCGGGTGCCGGAGTAGACAGAATTGATACGGTTATTTTTGTTCGTGGACCTTCACATGCACCATCAAATTGTGCGACATAAAAATCATGGTTACCTACGCTTAAACCGCTTGGCTGATAACTGGCACCGACAGCTATGTGATTTTGTAAATCTGAGCCGGCGTACCACCGAATTGTTTCCGTTCCTGTGGCAGATAAACTCGGTATTACGTCATGAATACACGCAGTAACAATCGGCTGAGCGACCTGTGGTGCAGGGAGCGGACAGTCAAT
>OBJA01000665.1_pt1 | contig 28162 bp, 31 predicted proteins | sample 1519751 | NCBI WGS metagenome assembly OBJA01 (sample SAMEA3881238, study PRJEB22517) | soil metagenome | biome: lake sediment; feature: soda lake sediment; material: sediment, water from around vicinity | place: India | collected 2013-12-23 | depth 3 m
CGCTGGCTGTACGAACACCTGTTTCTGGCTTATCTGTATTTCCCGGAATCAGGCGATGAGCTCCGTTTCTTTGAACTATTGCGTTCATCCACGCCACCTGGCGAAAACATCATTCCCGTTGCCACGGTCAGCCCGAATGATGATCCGGGCAGGCCATTCTTTTACCGCCTGCGTCCAATCTCGGGCACGATTGTGCACAAGCGGCGGATCAGCTATCCACTCGATCAGACGAAACTGCGGCGCATCAGTGAGCTGTTTTTCAGTGAAGACTGGCCCGTGGGTGATTTGCCGGGCTACGACTATACAGAACGTTCCAATCCATTTGTTACTTTTGCCGCCATACCGGCTCGCGCACGCTACCAGTTCATGCTGGATGAAGCAGAATATTTTGTACGCACTTTCATTCACGGTCCAGTCTGTCGTGGTCAGATTGCAACCGATGTCATACGCGATCATTTCTGGACACTGTTTCAATCCCCGGAATCCGATCTCTTCGTTACGGAGAGTGCCTATCAAAGTCAGGTCATACCTTTGCTGGGTATCCCCGGGCAGGATGACGATCTGCTCGATGCCAACGAAAACTGGTTACGCTATCTCAAACGCCATAATGATTATCTGGCATTGCGCCAGCAGCGTTATGTCGCGCAACAGCCACAGGGAGCATCACTGGCTCATATCTGGAATGGTGACGGCCGTAACGAAAATGCTCTGCTGACCATTTTTCGCCATCACAACAGTGCTTCCGTCGTAAGGGGGCTGGCTGGCGCCGTTCCGCAGACCATCTGGCTGATGGATTATCCATTACTGGAGCAGACCTATTATCAGCTGGTCGTCAATTTCAATGTATTCGGCAACGTTGCACATCAAGTACTGACCCGACTTTACTTCGATCTGATCCGCAATGGCTCGGAACAGAATTTTGTGCGTCTGCTTCCAGCCGGGCAGCGTAAAACGGTATTGAACGACTGGTATCAGGATCTGGGCAAACTAAAGTTCGGCATCGTTTACGAGGATATTGACGACAAATCTCCCTCAGCGGAGCGCTTCGTTACGGAAAATCCGAAACTGGAAATGGCATCACACATACTTGAACATTTCCAATCCATCAACACCATGTCACATGACCCGCTAAATCGCTGCGAAAAAGAAAACTGCAGTCGTACCGACCAGCCACACTGGATTCAACAGGCGGATCGGGCATTATCAGGTATTGCCGCGCAGCCTGCTGCCAGTCTGCCCGGAATCAGCCGGCTTCCGGAAGTGACGTTTGTACGTATTCGGTATGGACAAAGCGAACGCACCGTTTATACCCTGCTGAGAGATCGAGCTCACACTAATGTCGCCTTCATGCTGGGCGAAGAACTGCGCTATCAGCCTGAAAAAGACCGTATCACCGTTTATCCCGGGATTACCGGCAGCTATCCCAATTTCATGTTTGATGTTCCCCTTGCACAAGTCGCCGCATTCGTATCAGAACTGAGCAGCGCAGGAAAAACAAAAGATTTTGAACAAATCGTGGAAACCTGGGGAATACGACGCACCCACCCGCAATTCTGGGAAATCCTGCATGACATTACCGCCTGGCAAAAGCAACAGCAACCTTTACAAGCGGGGATTTTCGATATCAACCGGTACGAGAATTTTTAGGGAAACCGTCAATCACCCATGACCACACCTTCACGACGCGGATCAGCTCCGCCGAAATATCCACCAGGGGCACGTTGAATGGCTTGCAGGCCGCTGGTCATATCCATTTCCTGAACATTGTGCCCTTTGGCTTCGAGCGCTTTGACGGTAGCAGCGGGAAAACTCTTTTCCTCCAGTAATATGAAGCTGTTTGCCGAACCGAAGTTGGGAAGATCGATGGCCTGCTGCATATTCAGACCCCAATGCAAGGTTCCCCACAATATCTTTGCGATGTAATGGATGATGAAAGTACCGCCAGGGCTGCCGCCGATCATGACAAGCTGGCCGGTGGCTTTATCGAACACCAGGGTGGGTGACATGGATGAACGCGGACGCTTGCCCGGTTGCACACGATTGGCGACAAGATTCCCCTGCGCGTCACGCGGTATGAAGCTGAAATCGGTCAGTTCATTGTTGAGCAGAAAACCCCTGACCATCTGCCGCGAGCCGAAAGCATTTTCAATGGTGGTGGTCATTGCCACGGCATGCCCCTGGGCATCGATGACACTGATATGACTGGTACCGTATTCCGGCTGATTGGGCATAGGGGAGAAACTGGTCTGCATCCCTTCCGGCTGCCCGGGTTGAACTACCTTCATCGACCGATCACCGATCAATCGCGCCCGCCCGGCCAGATAGTCCGGAGCCAACAGGCTCATCCAGGAGCCTGCGGGAGGCGCCCCGAAGTCGGGATCACCCACATACTTTGCACGATCGGCAAATGCCAGGCGCGCAGCCTCAGTGTAGAAATGCAGCCAGTCGGCCGTTGGTAGGCCGTCGCTGCCCAAAGGCAGCATATCACCGGGCGTGTTCTGCAGGATACCGAATATCTGGCCGATAGCAATGGCGCCGGAGCTGGGTGGTGGGAAACCACACAGCCGGTACACTTTCGGTGGTACGGCATGATCGTGACAGAGCGGCTCGCGCTTGCGTGGCTGGTACCCGGACAGATCAGCCAGGGTGATCCGCCCTGGATTGGTGGCGTGTGAACGTACCTTATCGACGATGGACTGGGCCACTGGGCCTTCCAGCAATGCCTTGGAGCCATGCGCCGCAATATTCCGCAGCACCTGGGCCAGCTCGGGATTTTTGAGAACGTGCCCGACCGGCCACGGCTGGCCGTTGCTGTCGTAGAAGTAAGCTGCAGCCTCCGGGTCTTGTTTGAGGTATCGATCCGTAGCCAGCATCGTATTCAGGCGGGCACTGATCTTGAATCCCTGCTCGGCCAGGCGGATAGCAGGCTCGAACAGGGTAGCCCAAGGCAGTTGACCGTGCTGATGGTGTGCCTGTTCCAGCATGCGAACGACACCCGGCACACCGACCGAGCGCCCGCCTACAGTACCTTCCATGAATTGCATGGGTTTGCCGTCAGACTTGAGAAACAGATCCTCATCAGCTGCAGCGGGAGCAGTCTCGCGGCCATCGTAAGCCTCGACCGTTTTGCCATCAAAGTGCATCAGAAACGCGCCACCGCCAATGCCACTGGACTGTGGCTCAACCAGCGTGAGCACCATTTGCACAGCGATAGCGGCATCCAGGGCACTGCCTCCCGCCTTGAGGATCTGATAACCCGCATCAGCCGCCAGCGGATTGGCAGCCGCTACGGCAAACGTAGAAGTCTGCCATCCTGGCTTTTCGGTATAGCCGGACGAACCTTCCGGTTGAGCCGGAATAGCGTAATTTAGGCTGGAGGGCTGGATGCTGCATGCAACCAGCAGAACCGTTAAGAGTAAGGTGACCAGTTTGATGCGAAAAATCCACATAGAAATCCTCTTCTATGGAGCTGAGCGCAACCTTGACGACTATGGCCTTCAGCAGCGGAACCGCTACCGGCAAATGCCCGAACCTCATACGCCGTTGACTGGAATAATCCCAACATTTTACGTACCGGCAGTTTAGACACTCAGTAGAGATATTCCTCAAAACCTGTTCAGAATAGGCCTGACGGGGAACAGAACGATATGGAAATGATCAGTCCGGAACGGATTGATCTAATTCTAAGAGAATAGTGGGGTGGCTGATGGGACTCGAACCCACGACAACCGGAATCACAATCCGGGACTCTACCAACTGAGCTACAGCCACCATGGATCTGAAAGACTAACTTGATCTGACCAGGGCAGACCTGATCTGTTTTGGCGTGCCCGACAGGAATCGAATCTGTAACCCCCAGCCTAGAAGGCTGGTGCTCTATCCGGTTGAGCTACGGGCACTGCTACTCAAACCGGGCTTTGGTCCGTACCAATGACCCGAAAACTGGTCGGGGTGGAGAGATTTGAACTCCCGACATCCTGGTCCCAAACCAGGCGCGCTACCAGGCTACGCTACACCCCGGAAAAGTCGGCACTATACCGATTAACAGGTCCAGCGTCAATTAAACTCCACATTCACGTGGAAGTAAAAATATTTGAGTTATTCCTGGAGCTCTCTTCGGTTTCAAAAAATTTACTGTTCTTTCCCCATATATAAAACGTAAGGAATCCTCTGTTGACTTTACTTCGGTTTCCTTTTTACCTTCTAAGAATCTGTTCGGGATCTCGATCAAGGGAGGCGACACAAGATAATCAAGTCCGATCTAAATGCCGCAATGCACCCTTCAATAGGATATTGAACAGGCTTCTAAGAAGAAATTACGTTTTGCTGAAAGAGGGATTTCAGGTTACTTATGAGGCCAAGTTCTCTGAGCCAGTTCATTGATAACATATTCGCACTCAGATTGGAATCGCAGAACTTTGCTTCACCCCGATTGCTCCAGCACACATACTCCACCTCTCCCCCAGGTTTGCCAAAAATATCATACACAGCGGACATAATCGGCACATGGTCTCCAAACCAGCATAAACTTGCCGGCTGTCTGCATTCCGCCAATGTTTGGCGCAATCGGGCAATCATTTGATCAGCATTACGTAAGTGGCGAAGATAAATCGTCAAATCATCACAACCTATTGGCGGCGGTTCAGTGTACAACGACTCAATATCCGAATGAGTCACCTGCTCAAGATGTAATGGCCCATGATTCTCCATGGTAATGACAAAGATAAAGAGTGGGCCCGCAGCATCTCGTAGAATAGCGCCCACTTTATCAGCGACAGCAGCATCACCGATATAAGGGCCAGACCGCATCGTATTATCAAATGTACGGATATCGAGAAATTCATCAAAACCGAGACAGGGATATACCCGGTCGCGCCGATAAAAACTTGCCGGATAAGGATGAATACAAACCGTACGATAACCCAGGCGTTTCAGAAAGGATGCCAGTGACGGTATGTTCCAGCCAGCCGCTATAGCACGATAGGGATTGAAACGATGGACACCCAGCCCGTCCTCACCAATCCCGGAAAGGAAAGCGAATTCGGTACGTACCGTATTGGCTCCCCAGGCAGGTACCTTTAATTTGCCGTGAAATAAAGCCTCTTTCTTAAGGCGATCAAACTCAGCCAGTACATCCGCTCGGATACCGGGAAACAACGGCCGTGGATCAAAGAAAGATTCACTTTGGATAGCCACCAGATGAGGCAAATCACTCATCTGACGTTCTGATACAGAAAAATCAAATGGGGAAGATATTTTCAAGGGAATTCTTTCCGCCCTTCCATAACGCCAGAAGCTGGCCAGCAAACCCAGCGCTACAACATCCTGCCGCGGATTAAAACTTACCGGGAGTGATTTATGGTTGCTTACCAGCAGAAACAGCATCCCCAGCGTAAATAGAACCAGTATCCCGCCTGACTGACCGGACAATACAAATCGCTGTTCAGGAACAGATTCCCCCCATAATCCAATGGATACAGCCAGAATAAAGCCTGCTGCTGCACCGAGAAATTTCCACCAGCCTAAAAACGGAATATAAAGGCGTGGATGTCGAATCGCATCAGTAAAGTATTCATAATCCTGAAAAACAAAAGGTTCATGCAACGACTTCACCTTGGCGTTATTCACCAATACCAGCATCAGCATAAAAGCTGAAACAATCGCAACAGAAAACCATGGTCGACCTGAAATCAGGGTTACCAGAGAATAAGGCAAAAGCCATAATCCGCCATGTAATGCCCACGCCGCCCAGAGCCTTGTAAGTATCGGCCGTGGAATCATCAGGCGTTCAATGATTACAGATAGTACGAGACCCACCAGTGAAGCAGTCAATACTGAAACAAAGCTTTCCTCAGCCACCATAGCCCAGTAAACGAACGATAAGAATGGAAATAGAAGCCGGCAGTACCGCCAGCCACCAGGTACCCCAATTCAACGGAAAGGGAAAACTGATACGCGCCCGATCTCGTTCCAGGCCACGTTTTATGACGCTTGCCGCACGATCAGGCGGCCACAGAAAAGGCTTTGAACCAGGCATGTCGTCACACATGGGTGACTTGACATACCCAGGCATGATGACATTGATCTTGATCCCTTCTCTTGCCAGCCAGCCACGCAGTGCCTCACCATACGCCTTGATACCTGCCTTACTGGCACAATACGCCGGTGTGACGGGCAAACCGAAATACGCAGCCAGAGAACTGACAAAAGCGATCTGTCCGCTGCCACGCATTCGCATGGATGGAAGCACAGCATGCACAATAACCATTGCAGCCTTCAGATTGATATCCAGTAAAGCCTCCACCTCATGTAACGGCTCAGATTCCCCTGCAGACCCAACATGTGTATTCACACCCGCATTGATAATCACCAGATCAAGTGGCTCCAGCACTTTCAGCCAGCCTTGCAAAGCAACGGAATCTCGTAAATCCAGACATCGTGTCAGAGCATACGCCCCTTTCAAACGGCAACGTTCCGCCACTTCAGTCAACTTTGCCGCATTACGACCATGCAAATGAAGTGTTACGCCACGTTGGGCATATATTTCTGCCAGTGCAGCACCAATCGCTCCCGTTGCACCGGTAATCAGGATATTTCGTCCACTTTTATCAGGTGGCTCGCTCATTTCCACGTATTTCCCGCCAGGACCAGAAAAGAATCATGCCAAAACCTACACATACAGTGAAATTCAACGGTATCAGGAAATAATTTCCTTTCTGAACAGCCGCCAGAATCGCCAGCGTCGAGTAGATAAAAGTAAACAATTCCCCCGCCAGCAATATCATGTTGATGCGCGGCATCCTCGCCCTGCGCTCATCCATGCCTTTAGGCGTACGGTTAAACTCCCCGTGCACGCCGAGAAGTGCCCGAATACCCCCCGCAAAGTAATACCAGGCCATGGGCAGGAACATGGCAATGTATAAATAGATGCCCCATAACGTACGCAGAACACCGGGCTTTTCATCCAGCCTGGCACCTTTACGCGCCCCGAAGACATTATCCAGCCCCCAGACAGCCACCAATCCAAAAAAAGCCAGTAATACCCACTGCGTATTTGCACTATCAAAATCAACCAGGTAATTCAATGGCAAACTCAAGAGCACTAATACATAAATCGAAGCCAGCAGTACAGAAGAAAACATCATGGAAATCGCATGCAATCTCTTCATCAGAGGCATGCGCTGGTGCAGCATTTGCCGAACATGCTTGAATCCGCTATGAATCAGCCCACGTCCCCAGCGCTCACGCTGAACACGAAAAGCACTGACTGATTCGGGCAACAAAGACATCGAAACCACATCTCGCAGATAAGCATACTTCCACTCACCAAACTGTGCTCTGTAGCCAAGATCTACATCCTCGGTCACCATCGCAGTATTCCAGCCACCCAACGCTTCAATACACGATTTTCGCCACACACATGAACTGCCACTCAGCGAAGCCATATCGCCATCTTCGCTCAAACCCACGGTAACATATTGCTGATGCCCCATTTCCATTGCCTGGAAACAGGTCAGGAATGACTTATTCTTGTTTTCATAACCAATTCCGGTCTGCAGAAACCCTAACCGAGGATCTCTGAAACAGGGAATGGTTTTCAGCAGAAAATCCGGTGGAGGAACAAAATCTGCATCGAAAATAGCAAAAAACGCTCCTGATGCCTGGCGAATGCCATGAACCAGATTGCCGGCCTTATAACCCTGCCGGTCATGACGACAGATATATCGGATATTGACTCCTCGTGCCGCATATTGCTCAACCATGGTCCGTGCAAGCCTGGAAGTATCATCAGAAGAGTCATCGAGCACCAGAATCTCCAGCATATCTGCCGGATAGCGCAACTGACAGACCGCATCGATCAGACGCTCCACCACAAACGATTCATTGTGTACGGGTAGCAATACACTCACTGATAGCTTGTAATCATCCCCAACACAGGAAGAAGATTGCGCTGTCTCGGTCAGCTCAGTCAATTTACGTCGCTCCACCCGGCGCGAGATAAACAAAATGCGCAGTTCCAACAGGACATACAGTGCAAAATAGGCAACTACGACAAAAAATACGGCTTGGACAAAGAAAGAAAGCAACCTCAACAACATCGAGAATGATTCCTTCAGATATTCACGACAGCACAAATTTCTTCCAGGCGATGCACCCAGGTGTGGTTCTGACGCACATAAGCCGCCCCTGCCTCGGCACGCGCCATATCATCCGCTGATGGACCATATCGAAGACGTGAAAACAATTCCTGCGCTTCATCACTGGAGCTCACCACATGACAGTAATCACGAAAATAACGACCGACTGCCTGGCTGGGATTGGTTACGACGATTCCCCCGCAAGCCAGTATTTCCAGCAATCGCCGTGAATACATCGTTTCGGAACGGGTAATCGAATTCACATTGAGCGAAATTGCATGTGATTTATAGATTTTCGCCGTCTCCCGGTGAGGCACCCTGCCATGCAACTGCAATCGGCTGTTTTCAGGGAAACGAAATTCAAAGTGTCTTGATAAACGGTCATGATTCCGGTCGAAAATATTCAAGGGCAAATCAATCCTCTCACAGGCATCAAACACCATGTCGAGAAACAATCTGCGCTCACTCAATATTCGCTGATAGTAACTGCCTGTAAAACAGGCTTCATTACGAGTGAATTCAAAGCCCGTGAAATTATGGAATGCCGGCTGGTAAGGCATGACCAGTGAATTGACCGGTACATGTGCAGGCAACTGCTGCCGATAATTTTCGATACACTCCTTGTCTGTTGTAAAAACGTAATCGAAAGCCTTTGCCACATCGATGAAGGCATCAAAAAAGACATCATCATCCTTGTTCCAGAAAATGGTAGGAATACCGCGACTCCTGGCAAACTCAACCAGTTGGTAAATAGCCGTTGGCTTGCTCAAACGCATCCACTTCGGCTGTTTCGCCAGTTCATAACGCCAGGAACCCTTGGCTCCATGGAAAGCAGATTCGACAAAGATCAGATCTGGCTTCCATTCACCGATAACCATCCTGAAATTTGCAGGTGTAAGTGCTTTCACACGACACTCCGCAGACAAACAGTCAGCAGTGAAATAATCGGTCACCATTGCGATTTTCAGGCGCCCGAAGGGTCCCGGCCGTTCAACAGCCTCAGGAATTTCCGGATATTTATATACAAACGAACCCAGTTTTCTAATAGCTCTACCAATCATGGTTACCTATCCTCGGGTTTATTGACGTCTCCCCATCCGATGACACAGACTCCGTTATGCTCACGACTTTCTCACCGCCATCAACTAACCATGGTCACAAGACATCACTGTTTGCCAATGAAGTGCTCAGTCTTCCAACTTGTTGGCATATAGTACAGGAGCATTATTCGGGCCAATTTGGATTGGCAGTTCGTAAACACCCTTTATTTCGAACAATAGAAATAAATTCAGCGCTTCCGATGAACGAGCTGGCCTATCTAGCTTTCCGATGACAAGCCCAATAGCAATACAAAATGGTTATTCCATTGCAAAGAATTGCAATGTGGATACGTACTCAGGAAATGAACTATCTTTCAGAATCTGCTGAATTGCTTCATGCCTGTCGGCTTTCGCAATAACAAAGGGAGGATTATCGCGAGGTTACGCGTCATAGGGCTTTGCCACCTTATCCACGAAACTGTGCCAGCAGCGCTCTGCCAACACATAATCCCGCGCCCGGGCACCTGTCTTCTTCAGTTTTTCCTCGTTCTCCAGGGCACCTTCAATAGCACGGGACAGGTCTGCTGCATCACCCGATCTGAAGAACCATCCGGCCGGATCATTCCCCAACTCATCACGAAACACAGGAAGATCTGGAACAATCACCGGTTTTCCCATCGCCAGGGCCTCCACCAGTTTGATCGGTGGCACAATCTCACATACCTTGAACGGCTTGCGCGGGATACACACCAGCGCACAACGTGCCAGCTTTTCTCGTGCCGCATCAGGAAGCATTTTGCCTGAAAAGCAAATACGCTCAGACAAACCCAGGCGCTGTACCCGGGCCTCCAGTTGCGGGCGAGCTTCGCCATCACCAATGATCACTACCCTGACTGAACTCCCGGATCGGACGAGTATATCCACTGCGTCGATCAACGTATCCAGTCCCTCGTAACCCATCAATGAACCTGCGTAACCAATGGTATTCAACTCGACCTGCTGCGGATCGGCTATCATAAAACGCTCCGGATCAACGCAATTGGGCAGTAGAGTCATACGGTTTGGACCAACCCCCCAGTTCATCTCAACATATCTGCCAAGCTGTCCAGAAATCACAAATAATCTGTCTGCATGGCGAGCAACCAGCCCTTCCAGCTGTAATCCCTGCTTATATGCCTGTGAATCTTCATAGCCCGGCTGACGGGATATGCGGGTGAGTTCCCATAAACCACGCATTTCATACTGAAAGGGAATACCCAGCTGCCGAGCTGCGAGCAAAGCCGGCAAGGCATTGACATGATTGGAAGCTGCATGAATCACTGCTACACGATGCCGCACTGCTGATTCCGCTATTACTCGCGCCGCCTGCAGGGCATACTGCAGCACCGGCCTGTTGTTCGCAGGTGCTTGTGCATGGCGATAGCACATATCACCAACAGTCGTTTCCTCGCTGACGGGGTCACACAAACGATCCTTCCGGTCCCACGGATATCCTGGCCGGGTCAGCACATGTACCCGGGCTCCCGCTTTATTCAGAGCACAGATCACTTCATGTGTGCGAGTCGTATAGCCGCTGGTGTGATACGGCAATACACTTGCCGCCACATATAACAAATTTCCCGGCTGAGGTTCATACGGTACATGGCGGGAATATTCGAATAACCTTCTCTCAAGGATATGAAAAGTCAGCATACGACTGAACATCAGCCATGACTCCGCCAACCACGTTTGCAAGGATCTTTCGAACAGATTCATTTTTTTGCCGGTTTGAACTCCGCCAGCGAAAGGTCAGCCGTATGCGTCGCTTTTATCTTGCCGCGTGCATATAAATCCAGAAAATCAGCTGTTGTAATGATGTCGTAATCCATGGCAAGCCGGCGTACAAGCTTGCGATAGTTCTCGATTCTTTTGTCATCGCGGTAAACCGCATGACCGTTCTTATCCCAGTAAAGCAATGACCAGGAATGCAATAACAACACCAGAAAAGAAGGCTCTGCACCTACAGTGTAAGGCCGCAATACTCGCCATGGCGGACTGCCCAGCCAGTCTCCAACCGGAAACTGTAAACGTCCCCACCATTCGTTGCCGAATAATGGAAAAAACTTGCGTTCGGTAACAGGCACTTCTATCACGCCATTCGACCAGAGATAGGAATGGTTGGTCGGCTCACTATAAGTGCATTGCCCTTTCAGACAGGCATTCATGGAATTGTTGAAAGAAAGCGGCACACCTGCTTCCTGCAACGCACGCATGGTATCCGCATTCCAGCGGAAAGACCCGGCCCGGAAAGCCCGTAGCGGCTTGCCGGTCAGATCCGCAATCAATTTGCCAAAGTACTGTATAGTGAACGTTGCCTTCTCGATTCCATACTGGTTAAGAAAGCGCGGTCGATATTTGAAACCGTGTTCCTTCCAGAATTGTTCGGGCAGATACTCGGGATGAGCATGCAATTGCACATCCTGTTCATTCTGATCGAGCCAGCGCACGACATCGAGTGTTTGATCCAGGCAGGCATAAGCCCCGCACATATCCACGAAGAAAACCTGTTTCACTCCAAACTCATTGCCGATCGCACACATTTCCCTGATTCCCGCACACCCTCCCTCGTGCTCCCCCCACATCAGACGTTTGATATGATCCTGAACGGCACGCTTGGGTAATGCCTCTGTATCCACCGTCAACATGGCATAGCGATTCCTGCCAGTCATTTACAGTCTTCCTTCACCAAGGCTCTCCAACGACGGACGATCATGGCGTCACGGTAGCGCCCTCTTCAAGCGACAAACACCAGGAATATTTTGTTATACGACGGGGGATGAGCCTCGCTACTGCTAAGGAACCTCTGAAAAACATGGGTAAGGCACTCAGTGCCTGGCAAAAACTGGCAACAAAACGCAGTTTACAAGTAGTAAATAAGCATTTTGAATCTGTTCCTAACGCAGTAATGACAACGCAGAGAGTTCTGCAGAGGCTCCCTAACGGACTCTTGATGCAAAAGAGAGATGTTCTATCCCTGAATGAGGCGGGTAATTTATTACTCAATAAATCATGCTGCTTCAGTAAATTCCATTCTGCTCTGATAATCCTGACCGCCAACTCCTGCCACACTATTTGTGCTGCTACAAGAATGTTCATTACCGGGTTATCCTGTCAGAAACCAAAGTAATGATTCTCTCAGCTCGCGGCTATGCCCCATCCATCGAAATATCAGGTTTTTTGCAGTGATTTCTGCTGATTACTTCCACCAGTTTATGACTGCAGCAGTCCATACACTCTGATTTTGGCAGAGCGGACAGCAAGCGATTGGCTAATGCCTTGAAAGAAACCGAACTGTTGTGAGCCAGTCAGCAGAAATAACCCTATGCGACCATCACGATCAACGCAGGTTTGCAAATAGGAAAATAGTCCAGGTGCACACGTTGTATTTTATTGAGCACCACGCTATCAAGACATTGCAGTAGATCCGCGCGCATCATCCAGCACCAGGGCGCAGATATCAGCGTCTTCCAGTAAATAATACGGGTGATTTGCCAACACTTTACGTGCCAGCGCAGTTTTGCCTGAGTGGCATGGCCCGGTAATTAATCAGGCGAACCCAACCCGGCTTCAACCGGGTCTTATTAATCAAATCAGCAGGTCTTCAAGTTTGCCCCCTACTTCAAGATGCTCTTTTACCCACCCGGGTTGGCGTCCGCGTCCTGACCAGGTCCGATCACCTTTTTTATATAGAGGAGGAAAACTCGATTTTTGCTGTTTTTCACCCCAGCCTAAGTCTTTTTCTGTGATGCCATATAACAAAATCTTTTCTTTGATATTCGCGATAACATCAGCAATTTCCCTCGCACGAATTTCATCTGCCTGCTTTTGCAACTTTCTAATTTCTTCCTGAATCTCTACATAAGTCAAATTTTTCATTTCGGATATCTGTGCTGATAAAAACATTACTTTCTACTTTCTTCCTTGTCAGACTTCGTTGACTAACAAACAACAAGGTGAAACGGGTCTCTCAACTCTGCTCATTCCATTAAGCAGTAATTAATTCCCGTTCGCTTTACCTGGATATGCCGAAATAAAATCAAGCCTTACTGGCCATGGCAAGCCCAGGCAACCTTGCAACCCCCAGGGGATTTGACCTGCTCGCATCCGCGATTAAGTCCCCTTGACACTTGGTCTGTCGCACATTAACATACATCATGATGTCTGAACAGAAAACATCAAGATGAGAACAACCCTTACCCTTGACGATCAGCTCGCCAAAAATTTACAAGAATATGCCCGCGAGACCCGTCAATCCTTTAAAGATGTGGTCAATCAGGCTCTAGCCTTGGGGCTCTGTACCATGGAACACCGCACCCCACCTACCCCTTATCAGTTGACACCTGCTTCGATGGGCCAACTGCGTGTGGGGAATAATCTCGACAAAGCATGGGATTTATCTGCCCAGCTTGAAAATGAAGCCATTGCCAACAAGCTGGAAATGCGAAAATGATTCTGGTTGATGCTAACCTGTTACTTTATGCGGTCAATCGTGATCTACCGCAACATGACGCAGCACGCGCATGGTGGGAAAGCGTTTTGTCACGGAATGCGCCAGTAGGAATGGCTTGGGTAGTGGTTCTTGCTTTTCTTAGGATCAGTACCAGCTCGCGTATTTTCGAGCGTCCCCTGGATATTAAATCTGCTGTGGCTTATATAGATGAATGGCTTGCTGTTTCGTGCGTTGTATCAATTACGCCCGGGCCCGAACATTGGCAAACTTTGCAGCAATTGATCACCTACAGTGGCACAGGCGGTAATCTGACAACTGACGTGCACCTGGCTGCGCTTGCCATTGAACAGGGCTATACACTCTATTCAGCTGATAATGACTTCAAACGATTTACCGGCCTGGTTCACATCAACCCGCTCGCGATTGAATGACAGTCGCCCATTCCTCCTGACTGGCCCATCCCGCTGCCAGTGGCACAACGGTTGCGTCACGGTAGCGCCAGGCCAGATAACGCAATTTCTGATGACGATAATTCCTGCCCGAAACCTTCCAGTTCGGCAGATATTCCACCAGCCACCCCAGTCGAGAGAAATACGCAAAATCGGCAACATCAGTCACCAGAACGGGTGCCAGGGAAGAAATATCCCTCAAGCGTAGGGAAAAACCTTCACAGGCCCGTTGTATTTTTTCACGCTCTACTCCAGGCGCCCAGATCAAAAGAACACGCGCATTTGCGTCTGAAGAAGCATGTTTGAGGGTCGGCAGCCACGAATATTTCGTTATATCCGGCGGAAGTATCCCGATCCTCGTCAATAATATCCTCCCAAGCCTGAAAGTACGGCCTCGTAGCGTTAATGGTAGCTTCTTACCCGGCAGATCATAGCGGGTCAGGAAATCCCATTCCGGTTTTGCTGCCAGTGTGGCCAGCTCTCGTCGCAAAACATGAGTTTCCTCGACAATACTCATCCCTATCTCATTAAATAATCGACTAATCAGATTAATACACGACCCGAAAGTGGATAGCGCAATAGCAAATCATTGTTTGTGTTACAGGTTTAATGCCTTGTACGATTAAATACTCTTCACACCAGACTAAACGGGCAGTAATTTAAGTCATAACAACCCAGTTAATGTCAATTATAGTAAGACCTAAGATTATTGATGTGTTTAATGATGTAGTCCCTGTTACGGAGATAGCTGAAAATGGATAGTCCTAATATGAGATCTGTCGTTGAGGGCAAGGCATCGAATTCAAGAATGCTTACTTATCTCCTATTCTGTATCGGAACTACATTCGCATATTTACCAGCATTGGCTCAGACTCAAAATGTGTTTAGTCCCACTTTATGCTGGCGTATTTGTATTTACCCTGCGGCAGGATGAGGATAAATGAACTTTATTCCCAAAAATCATACCGTACATTTATGCGTTGATATGCAACGTTTGTTTACTGAAGAGACTGAATGGCAAACACCATGGATACATAAGATCTTGCCCCAGGTTCTTGCCCTTACGGAACGTGTTCCGGAGCACACAGTTTTTACGCGATTCATTCCGGTTGAAAAAAAGGGTCATGGGCATGGTATGTGGAAAAAATACTATGAACATTGGGATTGTATGACCCTGGAGAAACTCGATAAAAGATTGGTCGAGCTTCTTCCGCAATTAGCGAGATTCGTACCTCCAGCTGAAATAATTGATAAATCCGTTTATGGGCCCTGGATCACGACAAATCTCCATCAGCAACTTCAACATCGGCGGATTAATACTATTGTTATATCCGGTGGTGAAATTGATATTTGTGTTTTAGCAACCATTCTAGGCGCAGTTGATTTGGGTTACCGCGTGATTGCAGCTTCCGATGCTTTATGTAGTTACGACGATAAGAGCTATGACTCCATAATGACTGTACTTAAACAACGATTTTCAATACAAATTGAGGTCGAGGAAACTGAGAAAATTCTCTCCAGCTGGTCCTAATTAGCCGAAATCACAAGGGCATTTTTCCGATTGATCAGGGATAAATTCTCTAAAAGAAGATCACGCCCCGACATGCTTATTGGAAGGATCATGTCAGATTGTTCCTCGTAACCTTTCCGGTCCGCCTTTACCTAGCTGTAAGCGAGAATGAGAAAATTCACCTTCATAAATACGAAAGGAATACCGGCCAGTACATTTACCATCAAAACATCAATGAAGGAGGATGTAGTGGAAGCAGATGAACCGCATATAAAAAAGGAGCTTTTATTCCTGTCAAAGTTAAAAAGTCAGCCAAGAAAAAACAGGTAGCCTAAATGCCGCGTGACTTCTTAAAAAGATATAACGAAAAGCGAAACTTCGGCATTACGGCCGAGCCCATAGGCCAAGCTGAAAAACAAACTAAAACACATCTGCATTTTGTTATCCAATTACACGAAGCTACCCGCACCCACTATGATTTTCGGCTTGAATGGCATGGAGTAATGAAAAGTTGGGCAGTGATAAAAGGCCCGAGCTTTGATCCCGCAGATAAACGGTTGGCAGTTCGTACTGAAGATCACCCGCTAGATTACAACGAGTTTGAAGGTGTCATTCCAGACGGACAATACGGGGCGGGTCCCGTTATGATTTGGGATGAAGGAATCTGGATACCCGAAGACAATCCAGATAAGATGGAGAAAAAGGGCCATATTACTTTTAAAATTGAAGGTAGTCGCATGAAGGGACAGTGGCATCTGGTTCGAATGCGTACGCCCGATAAACGCGAAAATTGGCTTCTCATCAAATGCAAAGATGACTTTGCTCTGAACAAAACTAAAAACGCTGATTTCCTCAAGCGCGAGAACACTAGTATCGTAACAGGCCGTACTATGGTCGATATTAGGAAGGCAGGGATTGGAAAAACCACATGCCATAAAAAGTATCCACTCAAAGTCAGTTAAAGCCGCATCAAAGACTGAAAAAGAAGTCTCCAAACCTCAGTATTTTTAAATATCCTTCTAGAAATAACTTACGCCAGCAAAGTTGAAACAAATTCACATTTGATTTTGATCCAGATAAAAGCGTTCCATTTGAGGTAGTGAAATTAGCTGCAGAAGACACACCTCTGTCTTAAGAAAAGTAAGTTTTTTCCTTCCCACGGCTATCCGGGAGTAAAGGTATTCACGTTATTTCCCCGATTAAATTGGATTAGGATGAAGTTAAAGAATCCCCGAAAGATCCAGTCATTATTTATGAAGATTATAATTTGATAAGGATTCTTAACCCTTGTGTGATTTAAGAACAGATTCAAGATGTTGCAAGCAATGCTATAAACTAAACAGCATATTAATCAACAGTTTTATCTACTGGAGAAGAAGATGAATTTAGAGATTTTTAATTTTAGTATTTCTCCGTGGGAAATTTTAATTAGAGGATCTTTAATATTTTGGTTCCTTTTCTTGATCTTTAGATTTTTGCTACGTAGAAACATGGGCAGTATAGAAGTAGGAGATATACTTTTTATTGTCATCGTTGCTGATGCCGCTCAAAATGCCATGAGTGGTGATGGAAAAAATATCGCAGATGGGATGTTGCTAGTAAGTACTTTAGTATTTTGGAATCTTCTACTTGATTATTTAAGTTTCAGATTTATTTTTTTCAGAAAATTTGCTGTTTCACCTCCTTTAATATTGGTTAAAGATGGTATTTTACAGTGGCGGAATATGAGACGTGAATTTATTACAAAAGATGAATTGCTTGCCAGAATAAGAGAGGAAGGATTTCAAGAAATATCTTTGGTTAAAGAAATGCGCCTGGAAAGTAATGGTGATATCAGTGTTGTAAAATCAGATAAAGCTAATCAATAATAGTATGAAATATTTTTAGGATTAAATATTTTTGTGGCCCTATTGTATTCTAGATTTACCACTCTTTTAGGATCCCTTGTTAAAACGCCATATGCCACTTTTCAAGAAGCTGATATTTTTTGCAACTAACAGAAGGAGAAAATGAAAATGACGATCAATATTCTCTGGAAGGCGCTAAGTATTATTGTATTAACTGCCAGTTTCATTAATGGTGCCTCAGGACAAGAAACAGTTCAGCCGAAAATGATACCCCTAGGAGAATCCAAATCGACAACGACGAAAATATTGGAAACTGGTTCGAAGCTATTACAAGGCAATTCTCCGATAAAAGGATTCGATATTTATCTGGTTGGCCTGCATCCCATGAAAAAACATCCAGAATTGCAGATTGAAGCTCATCACTACTGTCATCAGATGAATGAAGATTTTGCACAGTGCGTGCTATTTGACAGTAATACTAAAGATGCCAATATGAACGGTATCGAATATATTATTTCAGAAAAAATCTTCAACAGCTTGCCTACTGAAGAAAAGAAATATTGGCATCCGCATAACGGAGAAATCTTGACTGGCCAGCTGGTAGCGCCAGGTATTCCGAAAATAGCCGAGCATGAATTGATGAAGAATAAAATGAATAGCTACGGAAAAACATGGCATATCTGGAATACTGGGTATGAAGGATATCCGCCAGATGATTTACCATTAGGTGAACCAATGCTGGCTTGGTCGTTCAACCGATACGGAGAAGTAATACCGAGCTTAGTGGAGAAGCGCGACAAAAAGATGAATATCAATATTGAGGAAATATATAAGGATCGCATGGATCTGCAGCCACTAGCCAAGCCTCAATCAGGGGTCGACGATCTGAAAGGCAGGTTTGGCCTGTCAACAAAAGATATTCCAGGTGTGATTGATGTTAAGGAGGCCGACATGCCAGGCACTACAGCTCCTTAAAAATATAAATCCACAGATGGTCTTGAATTTCCGGGAGCGCCCTATAGCGCTAACAATCAAGGCCATATAAAGAATGCTCTTTACGTAATAAGCAAATAAGTATTTGCGTAAGTAATTTAGTAAGACTTCAAAAGAAGATTGTATGTTTAGTCCCACCTTGGAGTGAAACTAAACACCTAGAATGATCAAAAAATCATTTTTTCCAGATATCAGGAGAATGAATTGGTGATCGACATCCGCATCTACTTGATTTCTACCTTATGCGTCATTGGTTTGATCATACTGACCGGTTGCAATGATCAGAAGAAAGGGAAAGAAGCTACACCAACTTTAAGCTGGTATGTTTTCAACGAGCCTTCTGGTGCATTTGCCATAGCAGCGCGCAATTGCTCAGAAAATTCCCAGAATACCTATCAAATTAAATTGGTGCCATTACCTGCTGATGCCGATCGACAACGGGAACAGCTGGTGCGTAGATTAGCCGCTGGCGACCCATCGATCGATATCATTGGCATGGATGTCATCTGGACGGCGGAATTCGCGCAAGCGGGATGGATTTTGCCCTGGCGTCGCGAAACGATTAAAGAGGCAAAGGCGGATCGACTCGCTGCACCATTACAAAGCGTGATGTATCGGGACGAAATGTGGGGACTACCGTATACCGCTAACGCGCAGTTATTATGGTACCGTACAGACAGGATCGAAGAAGCACCCGCAACATGGGATGAAATGATACACCTGGCCGAAACATTGGGTGAATCAGGAACCATCCAGGCGCAAGGCGAACGCTATGAGGGGTTGACTGCGTTTTTTATTTCATTATTGGCCACGGCTGGCGGGTCAGTACTGGATACGCATAATGAAAGGATTTTATTGGCGCAACAACCGACAATGCAGGCTCTTTCAACGATGGCGCACTTTGCCAATTCCCCTGCAGCGGACCGTACCTTGTCAACCGCCCGGGAAGATCAGGCACGACTGGCTTTTGAAACAGGTAACTCCAGTTTTATGGTCAATTACACGTTTGTATGGTCGAGCATACAACAGAATGTACCTGAGATAGCTCCGCATATCGGCTGGGCACGCTGGCCTTCAATATCTACAGACACACCAGGCCGAACAACGATTGGCGGTATCAACCTGGCTGTCAGTGCTCATTCCCGCTATGCGCAATTAGCATTTCAGGCGGCTGTTTGTCTTGCTTCAGAAAAACATCAGCGTATTGCTGCCACGCTGGGTGGACTGCCACCTACCATTGCTGCTTTATACGATGATACCGAGATTCGTGAGACCTTTCCTTTTGCGGATGTTCTGCGTGCTACGCTACGCGATGCGGTGCAGCGCCCGCAAACGCCACTTTATAACGATGTTTCCCTGGCCATCAGCCGTACTTTACATCCCATGCGCGATATCGAACCCGATAAAGATTATATTCGACTGCGTAATGCAATCAGCCGCGCACTGAGTTCAAAGGGTCTGCTTTGAGTATGCCGCGGCGCAACAAGGAACACAAACAGCGGCGTAATGAATGGTATCGAGCCTGGCTATTATGTGCCCCAGCAGTTCTGGTACTGATCCTGGTAACGGCTTATCCCATTCTATATGCCATATGGCTGTCATTTTTCCAGTACGATCTGCGCTTTCCTGATCAACGTATTTTCATTGGTCTGGATAATTACCTCAGTATTCTGACTTCCGCGGTATGGTGGCAGGCTTTGAGTAATACCTTAATCCTTACAGTAAGCTCAGTCACCCTGGAATTGATGTTGGCATTTCCATTGGCGCTCATCATGTATCACACCCTGCTCTGGCGCCATGCAGTACGTGCAGCAACGCTGCTGCCGTATGTGATTACTACCGTTGTTGCTGCCTTTGCCTGGAAATTCGCGTTCGATCCGACTACTGGTTTTATCAATGCGCTGCTGGGTATGGAACAGGCATGGTTGACACAGCGCTGGTCATCGTTTCTTGTCATTATTCTCACAGAAATCTGGAAGACCACGCCATTTATGGCATTGATGCTGCTGGCAGGTTTGACGCTGGTGCCAAACGAACTGATTCGGGCTGCTCGCGTAGATGGCGCCAATGCCTGGCAACGTTTCATAAAAATCACTGTACCCATGGTAAAGCCCGCTATTCTGGTCGCGGTACTGTTTCGTACGCTGGATGCTTTCCGGATTTTTGATACGGTGTTCGTATTGACCAGTGGCGCACAAGATACTGAGACGGTTTCAATGGTTGGCTACAACACGTTGATTGTCAGTCTCAATTTGGGGCTGGGATCCGCTGTTTCGGTATTGATATTCATTAGTATGCTGGTTATTTCCGTATTATTTATCAAAGGGTTCAATATCAGGAACCTCTGATCAAGTAATCAGAGGTTCCTTAAACAAACGGGAAAGCGCAGATCAGGAATGAAAAAAGGTATATTGGAAAGCGTTTTCTGGGCGATGAGTAACGTTCTGATTATTGCCTATGCCGTTATACCCATGCTATGGATATTATCGCTTTCTCTGAAACGTGGCAGCGACCTGAACGATCAGCATTTTTTCCCACAAACGATCAGTTTTGAACATTACCGGAACATCTTTACAGACATGCAGTTTCCGTCTGCAATATTAAATTCCATTGGTATCGCTTCGATAGCCGCTTTGTTCTCCGTTTTCCTGGGAATGCTCGCGGCTTATGCAATCGTGCGACTGGAATTTCCCGGCCGCCGCCTGATGCTTGCCGGTATATTGACGACAGCGATGTTTCCACCCATTGCAATTATCGGGCCGTTGTTTGACATGTGGCGAATAACCGGATTATACGATACCTGGTTGGGACTGATCCTGCCCTACATGACATTCACTTTGCCTTTGGCAATCTGGATACTGGCTGCTTTTTTTCGTGAAATTCCGTGGGATCTGGATAAAGCAGCGCGTATCGATGGCGCCACAACCTTGCAATCCTTTATCCGGGTCATGGTGCCATTGGCTGCGCCCGGTGTATTTACTACTGCCATACTGGTATTTATTTTTGCATGGAACGATTTCTTATTCGCTATTTCGCTAACCTCAACTGATAATGCCCGTACAGTACCGGCAGCCATTGCCTTTTTTACCGGTAGTTCCCGTTTTGAATTGCCTATCGGCTCAATTGCAGCTGCTTCGGTAGTTGTCACCATTCCAGTGATGATAGTGGTATTGATTTTTCAACAGCGTATCATCGCTGGCCTCACATCAGGCGCAATAAAAGGCTGATATTCCTAAGGAACCTCTGAAAAACGTCGGCGAGGCAGTCAGTTCAAGGCAAAAATCGGCGAGAAAGCGGAGTTTATACGTAATAAATGAGCATTTTAAGCCGATTTTTAACGCAGAAATGACAACGCAGGTAGTTTTTCAGAGGTTCCCTAAAGATAAACAGCCATGGCAAAAATTGAATTAAGCAATGTCACAAAACAATTCCCTGATGGCACCAAAGCAATAAATGCGGCCAACTTAACTATCAATGATGGTGAATTCTTTATATTGGTAGGCCCTTCCGGATGCGGCAAATCCACATTGCTGCATATGATCGTAGGCATTGAAGAAGTCACTTCCGGTGAAATCCGGCTGGATGATGTCATCATCAATGACATAGATCCAAGGGACCGTAACATGGCGATGGTTTTTCAAAGCTATGCGCTTTATCCGCACATGAGCGTTCGAGAAAATATCGCTTTTCCATTAGTGATGCACAAGATCCCCAGACAGGAGATTGCTAAACGTGTGGAGGAAACAACAGCACTGCTGGAACTGAGTGGTGTACTCGATAGCAAACCACGTGAACTTTCCGGTGGACAACGCCAGCGTGTTGCCATGGGAAGAGCCATTGTACGCAATCCGGCTGTTTTCTTACTTGACGAGCCACTATCCAATCTCGATACACGCCTGCGTGATCAAATGCGTACCGAGATTGCCCGTCTGCAAAAACAACTGCGTACAACAACAATTTATGTCACCCATGATCAAACCGAAGCCATGACACTGGGTGACCGAATCGCGGTTTTAAAAGAAGGTATCATCCAACAGATTGGTACGCCTTATGAATTATACGAACAACCGCAGAACGCCTTCATTGCTGGTTTTATCGGTTCTCCAGCTATGAATTTCTTTCCGGTACAAATTAGAAATAATCGGTTGTTTATCCCTTTGCTGAATCTTGAAACGGATCCTCCTCAAGAGAACAACTTAGATAATTGTCCTGATTATGTTATAGCCGGTATACGTCCGGAACATTTCTCTCTATTATCCGATACAGCTGATACAACCGAGCAAAACAAAAAACAGATTATTTTTGACATCGTAATAGAAATTGTTGAATGGCTGGGTGCCAGCCTGCTGGTGCATTTTCAGCTGGAAAATCGCTATTGGCCACATATGCCCGGTTTGACAAGAAACCTGAATCCATCAAAGAAACAGGACAATAGGTTGCTGGATTTTACAGCGCGGCTGGATACGAATCACGTTATCAAAGAGGGAAATAAAGTCAGACTTACCGTTGACCTTGATAAATTGTATATGTTCGATCCGCAAACAGGAAACCGTTTGACAACCGTTTAGATCATTTGAAGCCTAACGTTTCTGATGGATATCGTCAGTTAATTGAAGGGGCTGTAGTAGATTAGCTTGATTCACCTTCTAAGCTAATCTACCGCAACTATCTGATAATCGAACGCAAAACGATTGCACGAATTTTATCTCTCATTTAACTGATAGGATTAAAGAATGTCATCAATTGGTTTTATGGCTATCGCTACGATTACTGATTGTGTATAAACCCCACAAATTCAGTTAGTTCTACTTCAAACAGGTCTTATCAGTCAAACCAGCAGATCTTCAAGGTTTCCACCTGCTTCAAGATGCTCTTTTATCCACTTGGGCTGGCGCCCGCGCCCCGACCAGGTCTGATTACCTTTTTTATATAAAGGAGGAAAAATCTCTTTTTTCTGTTTCTCACCAAAACCTAAATCTTTTTCAGTGATGCCATATAACTGAATCTTTGCCTTGATATCCGCAATAACATCAGCTATCTCTTTCGCACGAATTTCATCAGACCAATTTTGCAGCTTCCGAATTTCTTGCTGAATCTCCATATAAGTCAAGTTCTTCATCTTGGATCTATATTGATAAAAATATTATTTTCTATTTTCTGCAAAAACGCATTATCCGCCAATCAATGAGATGAAATGCCTCTCACAGTCTAACCAATTTCTACAATTCCATAAATCATATAATGAGATTACCTGAGGAAGGGAAAGAATCTCTTCAGCTGCCCGTTCGGCATCATTCATCGGAACGAGGCATCTGCGATCCACATAAATACTTGCCAATTGCAATACCTCCCTGACAACAAATTCCCGCTCACTTTCATTTTTGCATTCAGGAAACAGCAACAGGCACATACTCAGCCACCCAATGCGCACGTCGGTACTGGAATCGGTACCAATAATGCCGGCACCTGCGCCTGAACGGTGCATCAGGTGTTCAACCGTACAACGGGCCACAGCAATGCCTTCGCGTTGCAGCTGACGCCAAATTTTGCGTACACCATAGACCTGCATATTGACCTGCCAGACGTGCTTAATGTCGACCATCAGGCCCTCATCTCTCTTGGCACGTGTGCGCTGCACAGTTACGGGCAATGCACACGGATGACATGACGCCGAGAGGCGGATGGAGTGGCCTGCAACATCCGGCAGATAGGCTCAACCCCGTAAATGTAGGCGTTCGTTTCTTCAGTTCGCGGTCGAGTGCTACCAGGGTGAAAACAAGCGAACGCGCAGTTTCGACAAAAAAACGCTGGCAGACTTCAGAATCTCATTGGCGCGGCGCAACTCTTTGACCTCACACTCCCATGCCTGGATCCGTTCGTTTTCTTCGGTGGTGACACCAGGACGAAGGTCATGATCGCGACTTCATGGTTGCGAACCCATTTCGTCAGCGTATACGTGGAACACCCGATCTTCGGCGCGATGGGCGGCGCGGCGGCCTACAGCGATGATAGGTATTCGTCCCGGTACTCCTGCACCAGGCGCGGGGCGATTCACTTCACGATTGAAATCGTTGATACCGCTGAAGAAGCGGAAGCTACCCCCCTCTCTCAGTTGATCATGCATGAAATCCATCGAGCAGCAGTCGTGGATGGTTTGTGGTACTACAGCCAGTGATTCTGGCTTTTCCCTGACTAACTGCTTTTTCGGCCGGATACGCAGATTCAGCTCCGGTTCGCAATAGATCCGGTATACCCGTTTGTGATTCGGTGAAGATGAAATGAACTAATTTTTAGATATTATTAGTTAAGAAATACTAATTCGACTAGTAAATATGAATCTATTAATTATTCATTGAATCATGATTTAATTTGCATAAGTTTTATGATTTCTGTTTACCATTGTTAATAATTAATCAATCTCTGCATTGATATAATTATTAGAAACGATTCATTATTTCAAGAAAGGTAAATCACATGAGAAATGGTGATAAGACAGGACACGAGATTTCTTATTTCGATGAACAAACACAGAATTATATTGAAGTGAATATTGATAAAGCCAGAGATAAATTTATGGAAACAGATAATATTTTAAAAGAAGAGAAGAAGCTTATCAGCTTCTACTGCCCTCTATATTTTGAGCGTTTAAATAAAGAAATTCGATAACGGAGCTTAATCATGGACTGGAACATATTTGAAGGAAACTGGAAACAACTAAAAGGCAAGCTCCAAGAAACCTGGGGTGATCTGACCGATGACGAACTGGATGTTATTGCAGGCAAACGTGACCAGCTGGTAGGAAAAATCCAGGCCAAGTACGGGATTGCAAAAGAAGAAGCCGAAAGGCAGGTGGATGCTTTTACCCATAAATTCGCAGATGGATACGACCATGATAACGATACCGGCAACAATAAAGGCAATAGTTATCGTCTGGACGACGGCGAAAGATATTAGAGCTAAGCACCTGGATAGATAAATAATGTTTTTTAGACAGGGAGAGTATATGAATCGTTTTTACTCAACCAGTGATTTTGGATGTTTGAAGTTTAATAAAAGGAGACTAATCATGGACTGGAATACGGTTGAAGGAAACTGGAAACAACTAAAAGGCAAGCTCCAAGAAACCTGGGGCGATCTGACCGATGACGAACTGGATGTTATTGCAGGCAAACGTGATCAGCTGGTAGGAAAGATTCAGGCCAAATACGGAATTGCAAAAGAAGAAGCTGAAAAACAAGTGGATGACTTTGCCAGCAAGTGTAATAACTGCTGAGTATCACGCCCACTCCTCCGATTATGGATAACGGATTACCACAATCCTCCAATCCGTTATCCATAACCTTTTTACCCTAAATAATTAGGAGAAGAAGCATATGTCAATCAATCGAGAAGTATTACAAAGTAGTTATCCACATCCTGTTTTTTCCATTAACTGAGGAACCACATTCGCCGGGCTGGCCCGTTTCAGAACTCATCAAAAAGATAAAGCTGTTTTGAGAAATGATAATCGGACCCTCATACAGAAATAGTCATTCGGTTTAAGAGCCAGCCGGTACATATGTAATAAGAAACACTTTTAACTTGTTAAATTTATAGGAATTTATCATGAAAAAACTAAATATTTTATCCACACTCGTTGCTGCCTCTTTTGTTACTACGACATCTTTTGCAGGTCTGCTGGATAAAGACGTGGATTATGCGACTCTCCCTCCTGCAGTACAGCAGGCAATTGCTCAATATGCTCAGGGTGCAACAATTGAAAGCGTTGAAGAACGCCTGACCAAAGAAGAGGGCCTGAAAGTCTACAAAGTAGAAGCCAAAAAAGCCGATGGTACAGAAATAGAGTTTGAAGTAGATACAGCCGGCCAGTTAATTGAACTGGAAAAAGACTAATTAAAACTATAGTTAACAAAAAAGGAGACGAATCATGAAAAAGATATTATCACATGTCGTTTTTCTAGCCTTTTTCTTGTTCGGTTCGGTTAGCGTGCAAGCAGAGAATTCGCATCTGCGACAAGCCATCAAGCATACTGAGGCCGCAATGGAAGCAGTAGATGCGAGAACGATTGCAGAGCATGCGGAAGAAGCAAAACATCATGCCACTGAAGCTAAATCAACTGATCCAAAAGATCAGCATATCCTGGAGGGTTTGAAATATCTGGAGGATACTATCAAGGAATCAAGTGTTGATAATACTGATTCCGCCAGACAAGCTGCTACTGATGCACTAAATAAATTTAAGCAAGCTGCAGGTAAAGAATAAAGCAAGCAAAAATTCGGAATCTTTTTAAGATTTTTTACAGCTTTCAGGAGGAATACAAAATGATGAGCTGGGCCGTTACATTTTTAATTATTGCTTTGATAGCTGGCATCTTTGGGCTTACCGGCATTGCTGGCGTAGCAATGAATATTGCATGGATAGTATTTGTCGTAGGGCTAATTCTTGCCATTTTCTTTTTTGTCACTGGGAGACGTCCACCTTTATAGAGGGTTAGAAACCAGGATTTTAATTATTGAATATTGCTTCACACAATTCAGGTTTCCTGTCCGGTGGCCCCCATCTCGTTATAGTGGTGCAACTGCTATTCTTGCATCATAGGAACAGCATTATTGCACCACATTTCATAATCATTTGACTATAACAACATATTTTAAAGGAGATTGAAATGGGTAAATACATACTGGCGTGGCTACTTGGCGTACCAGCAATCCTACTGGTCATTATTTATTTGTTCTTTAACTAAAAATCTGTTCCATGGGTAATCTCCCATTTATGATGGGCCCCCGAAGTAGAGGACAAGAAAATTCTAATTCTGGGCACCGCTACTTCGTGGGGGGATTACCGCGGACACCAACGTTCTTCCGGGGTGGCGAAGCCGCCCGCCAAGGCAACAACAGACAGAGTCATCGCCGCTCGCTTGATCCGGATGAGTGTCTGGCGCGATTCGCCGCAGCCACGATTTGAAGAAATAAGCGTGATCGACTACCGCAAACGAAGAATGTGTTTCAAAACCGGCAGCTCATGCCGCCATTGATTCCTTTACTCGCTTGACTCCGGCCGGTTAATGGGTGCCCCCCTGTTTTCCTTAAGCCGCATCTTTAATGTTCATTTCCACTTTCAGACCGATACTCGTAATCATATCTATCAATGATTCTAGAGAAAACAGATCAATCTTTCCTCTCATCAAATCAGAAACGCGAGGTTGAGTTACCCCGAGTAATTCTGCCGCTTTAAGTTGCGTAAGCCCACTATTTCTCAAATGCTCTTGCAGAACTATTAACAACTGAGAACGCATCTTCATACTTGCGGCCTGCTGTGGCGTATCTTCGATCGCATCCCACACACTTTCAAATTTTTTGCTCATTTAAGCTTCCTCACTAATTCCTTGTAATTCCTTGTATCTGGATTTGGCTAGGTGAATGTGCTGGCCAGGCGCTACGCCATCAATCCCAAGACGGTGGCGAAATGGAAGAAGCTCAACTTTACGCACGATGCCAGGATGGGTCCGAAAGAACCGCGTTCCACGGTTCTGGCGCCAGAAGGAAGCCGCTGCGTAGCCTTCCGCAAACATACGCTGCTGCCGTTGGATGACTGCCTTTACGCCTTGCAAAGCAGCATTCCCACCCTGACCCGATCATCTCTGCATCGCCTGTTCCAGCGCCACGACATCAGCCGCTTACCGGAGGTGGAAGGCG
>OBJA01000666.1_pt1 | contig 28156 bp, 25 predicted proteins | sample 1519751 | NCBI WGS metagenome assembly OBJA01 (sample SAMEA3881238, study PRJEB22517) | soil metagenome | biome: lake sediment; feature: soda lake sediment; material: sediment, water from around vicinity | place: India | collected 2013-12-23 | depth 3 m
AATATGACCGGGTGTGGTCTTTGTATAGGCGTTCTTACCCTCCTCCATCCAGCCAACCATCCGCTTTGCGCTATCTCTTCTGTGGTAGACCTTATCAAATCCCATATCATTCTGAAGCTTTTCAAAGAATATGCCCAGCCCTCCACGTCTGCCATGGCTGAAGTCATCGGGGTCAACACCACTGCTTTTGATGATTGCATCAGCACGTCCGGCGATCTCCATCCATCTGTTGTTGATCTCCCGGATGGCTCTCCTGTTCGATGCTGCAACTTGCCGCATGTCTATCTCTGCCTCAGCAAGCTTTTCGAGAGGTATCATACTCTCTTCAGCAGTCAGGAACCGTGCAAAGTTTGTCAGGGCGTTTCCTATGTTCCAGCTCTTCTCATCTTCAAGGAGCATCCTCGTGAAGCTTACAAGGTTGCTGGTGAGTTCTGTGTCTTCGCCAGTCTTTTCCAGAAGGTCGTCAACAGCCATTGTGATGAAGCTTACAGTTTCGAGCTGCACCTCAAAGGCGAACGAGAGGTTAAGCTCCAGGGCGAAACTTCGGATGATGCGGTGTGTAAAACTGTCAATGGTGCCAATGTGGAAGTCGCTGTAATGATGAAGGATCTCGCGGTGAGAGTATCCAGCCCTTCCCCTGATCTCATCTTCAGAGACCCCTGCAATGCCGGCAATCTCCGTGAGGAGCCGGTTATGGTGATCCTCCAGCGGCACCCCTGAGGCGTAAAGCCGCAGAAGCTCCAGCACTCTCTCTTTCATCTCCTCCGCTGCCTTGTTGGTAAAGGTTATTGCCAGTACATTCCGGAAGTCGGCACGACGCGTCAGGATCAGCTTCAGATATTCCGATGCCAGGGTCTGTGTCTTGCCGGACCCGGCTGAAGAACGATAGATCAGAAATTCAGGTTTGCTCATGATGTTTTTATCAAGCCATAAAAATAACAAATTTGTTGCTCACTGATCCAGGTTGGAGTTGTGCGTTTTTTTATACTTTCGTTCAATGAAATTTTCTGGAGTTAAGAATTCCGTCTGGGGACTTGTCCTTGTGCAGATTATTTTGCTGCTGCTGCTGGCCTGGTTCGGCTTTCATTATCACCGGGAGTTTGAGCAGAACCTGACAGAAAAATATAGTCAGCAGTTATCACATACATCTGCCACATCCAGGCTGGCAGTGCTCAGCTATTTTGAGAAATTCTCCGAGAACCTTATCAATCTGTCACATAATCCGGAGGTGATTCAGATGACACTCAAAGGTTTTGCCACAGAGCAGGCTGACGGTTCATCTCCTCTGGATGTTCTTTTCAACATCCACAAACATGAGATTGATGCGCTGATACTCATGGACACTTCTGCAAAGGTTATCAAACGCATTGCCAACGATACCCTTCATCTTCATCATATGATGTGTATCGGACACAGTGCTGCCAACCCAAGTGTTCCGGAAGATTCAGTATACTACAGTGATATTTTCGTGAATCATAAGAATCAGAAGGCAATCACACTATCCTGCCCTGTTTATTTCGAGGGTGAACGGATCGGTATTCTGCGGTGGATGATAACCATAGAGTCTATCAACAACCACTTTCTGCAGGCCATAGAGCATGACCGGCATGTTCATTTTGTGATCAGCGACCATGAAGGGAGGTTGCTTAGTAATACAGAGGCTTATCAGCACTGGCTGTGCGACAACCTGTGTCAGTGTGGTGAGTTCAGGCTGACCGGATCTTTTGTGTACGCTTATGATGAGTTAGGACAAGATGGCAGCGGGAAGCTGTCACTAAGGCCGTTGGGGTGTGAGATATATGCCGCCTGGAGTTCATTTCGGGTTGGTAAAAATGGGTGGAAGGTTGTTGTGATGATGCCATCGGAAGTGCTGGATACTTCGATGGCGAAGCATGCTGTGATAACATACTCGGCAACCGGGTTGGCCTTGATAGTGATGTTGTCTATGACAGTACTCTACTATTCAACCAGACTTAAGAAGTCAAGGCTGGAGACGGAGGCAAAGTATCTTGGCAGGATTGCAGAATCACAGATGCAGCTGAATGAGGAGCGTTCCAAAAGGCTCTCGGCGCAGATAACAGGCCAGGAGAAGGAGCGCCACCGTATCAGCAGAGAGTTGCATGATGGCCTTGGACAGCTTCTGCTTGCTATGCGATTACGGCTTAAAAGCGCCGGTGAAGAGCAAAGTGAATCCGGCGATGAGTGTCTTGCAGAGATATCGGAGCTTTTAAATGATACTATTGAAGAGACAAAAAGGATATCGTATGGGCTCTCACCTGTAATCTTGCTTGAACTGGGAATAGTTAAAGCTCTCGGGCGCTATTGCCAGGAGATGGCGGTAAGGTCAGGAAAAACTATAGAGTTTGTTAGTTATGGCATTCCTGAACCATTGGATCAGGAGATAAGCACCCATCTTTTCAGAATAGCACAGGAGGCAGTTACAAATGCTTTGAGGCATGCAAACGCTGACTCGATAGACATACAGCTTCTTGGAAGCCGGGAGAAGATCACCTTGGTGATACAGGATGATGGTAAAGGGTTTCATTACAGGCATGGAGCATCAACAAATGGTAATGGCATTGACAATATGCGCGACAGAGCCATCATCTTAAATGGTAGTTTTGAAATTCTTTCTGCTCCGGGGGAAGGTACGGTGATAACTGCAAAAATTCCAATTCAGCATGAATAAAACAGAATCAATACGTGTGTTGCTTGTTGATGACCACCGGATTTTCCGTGATGGCATAGTGTCAATGTTCAGTCAATCGCAGGAGGTTGAAATCACCGGCCTCGCGTCAAATGGCACCGAAGCTGTTGCGAAAAATGAGCAACTTAAGCCCGATGTGATTATTCTTGATCTTTCAATGCCGGGTGCAGGCGGACTTGAGTTTTTAAAGCTGGTGCGTCAAACAGGCAAACTGCCACACGTGCTTATTCTTTCAATGCACAGCGACATAGCCTTTGTTACAGAAGCTCTTGCCAATGGCGCAAAGGGTTATGTGTGCAAAGAGGAGACCGACAAGGAGGAGTTGCTGGATGCAATAAAAACAATCGCAGGAGGTGAAGAGTATTTTGGCAAGAGTGTAAGGGATTTGATGCAGAAACAGTTTATTATTGGTGTGGCAGGCAGGTCTGAAGCCGGCATCGGAGAGCCGGGCCTGGAGGTGCTTTCGAAAAGGGAAACGGAGATACTGAAACTGGTGATGGAGGGGTTGAGTAACCAGGAGATCGCGGATGCCTTTTTCGTGAGTATCCGTACCGTTGAAACGCATAAAAACAATATTATGACCAAGCTGAATCTCAAGAATACCGTAGAACTTGTTAAGTATGCAATCAGGAACAGGTTCTTTGATCTATGATCATATCAGTAATTCCCTTATGATATTTAGGTGTTTTTCGTAGATAACAGAATTAAACCTTGAATCAAAATTTCAGTCGAACTGTTGTGTTCATTGATAGATTTTTCTCAAAGAGTTTTCAGTGATTCCCATATTTGATTTAGGTGGTTCTCTTATCTGCTGGCGAACTCAATTTGGATATTTTTGGTTTTTTATTTTATTGATTCCGTCAGAAGAGAGAAATGAAGCTTATTGCTGCGGCCAATTATCAGTTAATACACATAAAAACAACTAAAAAGCGATGATTATGAAACGGAAAACCGGATTTTTAATTTTAAACGTTTGTATCCTGTTTCTATTAACCGGAATGATATCCGGTGTTGCAATAGCACAGGAAACAGGAACAATCTATGGGAATGTCTATGATGCCAAGACAGGTAAGCCTCTTGTCAGTGCTGTTGTCATTGTTACTCCTATTAACAAGGAGGCAACAACGAATGCTGAAGGTGCATTTGAGGCAACAGGAATACCTTCCGGGCTAAATTTTGTTAAAGCCAGTCACCTGAGTTATGATATCTCAGAGTTGTCATTTACTCTTTCGCCTGGTGAGCGGAGGCAGGTTGACCTTTATCTGACACCGGCTCCAAACATGTTGCGTATGGTTATCGTCAAAGACAAATACATTCGTGAGGTGCCATATATGCAGCACACTTTGTTGAAGGAGGATATTGAAATGATGGCGGTACGTGACATCGGAGATCAGCTGAGAATGATGCCTAATGTTGGTGGGATTAAGAAGGGCGCTGTAAACATTGACCCTGTGGTTCGCGGATTCAAGTATTCACAGGTGACAACTTTGCTCGACGGGGCAATAGCCATCGAAGGAGGATGCCCCAACAGGATGGACCCGACATCTTCACATGTCGCTCTTGATGATATGGCAGAAATGCAGGTTCTTAAAGGACCGTTTGCTCTCAGGTATGGTTCTGTATTCGGTGGTTTGGTGAACCTTGTGCCTGTTAAACCAATGCCTAATGATGTCTTTGATATTAAAGTGAAAGGTGTTAAGGCTTATGAATCAAACTGGAACGGGAACCGTGAATATGTAAGCGTTGCAGGTGGAAATCAAAGGATCTATTTTCTTGGTTCCGGCTATAACATGAAATATGGTGATTACAAGGATGGCAACGGAGACCTCTACAAAACCAGTTATCATAAGTTTGGTTACAAAGCTTCTGTTGGATTCAGGCCCCTGAGAAATCATGAAGCACTGATCTCATACAGCAGCAGCATGAGTAAAGGGGTAATGTTCCCTGCCCTGCCGATGGACGATAGAAAGGACGATAGCCGAGTGGTTTACTTTGACTATAAGATCGGTAAAATCAATGATCTGTTCAACTCTGTTGATCTGAAATTATATTATTCTGATGTTGATCATACAATGGACAACAAGTCAAGGCCATTCTCTGATACAGTAATTGCGATTGCACATATTATTGCTAAGGTAACCGGGGGAAGACTTGAGACAGGGTTAAATGTTTTTGGTGGCCACATGTATGTGGGAATGGATCAGAAGACTATCACGAAAGATGGCGACAGATCAAAGCTTATGATCATGCAGAACCCGATGGGTGGTGTTGTTCCTCTGAAGATTGAACAGCTTTGGAATGATGCGGAAATAATGAATCTTGGCTTCTTCGCTGAATTTAAAAGAAGACTGAACAGGCTTGATATTATCGCAGCAGCACGTTTTGATTTTAACAATGCTGTTTCTGACACCATTTTGCTTTATGGCGGCACACTGATGATGCCAACAGAGCTTATCAACATTTCTGAAACCGAGAGTAACTTGTCAGGTTTGAGTGTCAGCGCTGGTATAACCTATAATTTCTCGGAGAAGTTAGCTGTCAGCCTTGCTGCCGGAAGAGGTGTCAGATTCCCTGACATGCTGGAAAGGTTCATCATATCTCTCCCGGTTGGTTTCGACCAGTTTGAATATATGGGTAACCCACAGCTAAAACCGGAAATAAACAATGAGGTTGACCTCAATATCAGATATATACACCCGGCTGTCGGAGGTGTTGACTTCACTCTGTTCTACTCATATGTGCAGGATTATATCATGGGAGAAAGAATTCCTGTAGCAGAACAAAGACCTCTTACGGACAATGTTTTAGGCGTAAAACGTTTTGAGAATTTCGAGACGGCTGTCTTCAACGGGTTTGAACTTGCTTATAAAACACCCGAAAAGTATAGTTTCGGTGCTGCATTAGCCGCATCATATACTAAGGGTATTATCCATAACACTGTTAAACCAATTCTTGATCCGGAACAACCGCCTTTGCAGTCTGTTATTGGAGAAGAGATCGTATCCAAAGATCCTGCTCCTGAAATCCCTCCCTTCGAAATGAATCTTATGGTCAGGTATAAACTGTTCAACAACAAACTTATACCGTCAGTAAACTACAGGTGGGTTGCCGAACAGAATAGTATTTCAGAAGCCTACTTCGAAAGTGCTACTCCGTCATTCAATGTTATTGGAATTAACGTAGCTTATATACACAACAAAAACCTTACATTCTCTGCAGGCGTTAACAATCTCCTTGATACTCCCTACTATGAGCACCTCAGCCGTAGAATCATAGGAAGCAAAGCCAATTTCTTCGAGCCGGGCAGATCATTTTACGTTAATATGATTGTAAACATTTAATTTATAACACGTATAAAAAACATTGTTATCATGAAAAATATAGCGCTTATATCAATTTTAATTCTGCTCCTTACATCATGTACAAAGGAGTATGAGCAAAGAAATGTTACTTACCTCATTACAGGCTTGGCTAACGAATATAAAATTGCCTACTTGAACGAGAATGAGGAAACAGTTACTGAAACCATTACTCCGGCAAATGAGAAGGAGATGTGGTCGTATAAATGGACAGGTAAACAGGGAGATGCTGTTTATTTGTTTACTGAATTCACAGATGTTGGGCTTATCCCTACAAATTTTAAAGTCAGAATACTTATTGATGGAAAGGTTTACAGGGATGCTTATGGCTACGATCAAAGTATTGGAGACACACTCTTCAGGGTGAAACGTGCTGGTGTGATACCTTATTAATAAAATAATCAGTCAGGTTTTTCTGATGCAGAAAATAAATTTGGGCTGTCCATAGAATAGTTATGGCAGCCCTTTTTTTTTTGAGGCATTAAACCTTTGTCTCTTTTTGAAGTCTAATGTTATATGATGAACATTTCATATCTTTGTTAAATTAATCATGAAAATAACAACTAACAATAAAAAGTACGCATTATGAAAATGAATCCTTGTGTTTTGGTAATTCCTTTAGCAATACTGCTGGCAGTAAGCTTCAGCAGTTGTAAGGAAGACACCCCTGATGTTCAGGAGCCTGCCGGAAAAATTGTTTTCAATTTTCTGCATCATTGGGATGGAGCACCCGTTTTGCTTGACACAGCTATGTATATAAATGAGGCAGGCAACAGGCAAATGATAAGTGAAATACAATATTTTGTTTCAGACGTTACGTTGCACAGAACTGATGGAGGAACCGTTAAGCTCGTAAAGGAGAATGACATTTATTATGTTGACTCAGATATGCCTGGCACTCAACAATGGAAAGTTTTTGACCCGGTTCCTGTTGGAAGCTATACAGGTGTCTCCTTTACATTTGGCATCAATGAACAGAAGAACCAGTCGTTTATGTTTGTCAATCCCCCGGAGGTCAACATGGTATGGCCGGAGTTTTTAGGAGGAGGATATCACTACCTTAAACTCAACGGTAAATTCTGGGATGATCCCTACGGTTACCTCAGGGGGTTTGAATATCATCTGGGCATTGGCCAGATCTATCCGCCAAACTCACATAACTATGATTCAATAATTGAATTTGTCCATAATCATTTTGATGTTGTGCTTTCGAATAGTGCTTTTACTATTCAGGAAGGACAGACTATAACAATGGACATTATTATGAACATTGAAGAGTGGTTCAGAAACCCTCATACCTGGGATCATTTCTATTGGGGAACATATACAATGGAAAGTCAGGATGCTTTGCAGACTATAAAAGAGAACGGACATAACGTATTTACAACAGGAACAATAAGATAAGGAGGATTATACAATGAAAAAAGCAAACCTGTTTTTACTACTGATGGTTCCTTTGATTGCATTCGTATTCGGATGTAAAGAGGACAAAATAGATGATATCTGGGAGGCTACTCCTTACGACTTTATAGTTCCGGACAGATTCCCTACAATGCTGAATATTCCTGAAGACAATCCATTAACAGTTGAAGGTGTTGAACTTGGACGTTATCTTTTTTACGACGGTAGGATGTCCGGGCGCACACATCCTGATTCTCTTATGTCTTGTGCTACATGTCACAGGCAGTCAAGGGCATTTGACCTTGGAATCGACCATCCGATATACAACCATGCCGACGGCAGGCCATGGGGCCTGACTGGGATTAAAACCCCGCACACCACCCTGCCTCTGTTTAACCTCATCTGGAACAGCAACGGATATCTCTGGAATGGGATGATACACGAGGATAACCCTAATCTTGGTCATCCAGGATATGGGGTTCCTGCAGAACCACAGTATCACATGAAGAACCTTGAGTCTTTGGTGTGGATGGGAATACATGCTCCGCATGAAATGAATGGAACTGTTGACAGAACCGTCGAATTGCTCAAGACAATCCCAATGTACCCTCCGATGTTTGAAAAAGCGTTTGGTACTCCGGAGATCACATATGATAGGATGGCCAAGGCCATCGCACAATTTATACGGACTATTGTGTCATACAATTCCAAGGCTCACCGCGTCTTCAGAGGCGAGGAAAACTTTACTCAGGATGAGAGAATGGGTTATGTGCTATTCGTTACCGAAGAGGGTGCAGACTGCTTTCATTGTCATGGTACAGAAGGTAATCCGCTTTTCACAACCAATCTCTTTTACAACAATGCAAAGGACACCTGTTTTACAGGGCCCTGTGCTGACCCACGTGACAGGTATGCTGTTACAAAAAACCCCAAAGACCTCGGCGCCTACAAAGCAACCACTCTTATCAATGTTGAGCATCAGGGGCCTTATATGCACGACGGAAGGTTTAAAACCCTTGATGAAGTAATCGAGTTTTATAACTCAGGCCTGAAATATTCCCAATATGCCCATCCGCTGATGCATAAGGTGTACCCACCATACGCAAACGGTATGAATCTTAATCCCGTGCAGTTGTCCTGGCTAAAAGCATTTCTGCTGACTCTTACTGACCACGACTTCCTCGTTGACCCCAAGTACAGCAACCCAAGGCCTAACGACCCCTTCTTTATAAACGTGGAACCCTAGTGTAATTAATTTGCAATTTCACTAATTATCTTCAAGTTCAAGCCATTCGATGATATCTTCTATCATCGAATGTGCTTTGTTATTGTACCTCCTCAGATTGATATATACTGATAATGTTACCAGCAGCAGGTAAGGGATTGCAGGGCTTGCAATCAGCAGTTCGAAAAGCCTCTCTCCTATGAAAAGGTACATATAGGCTGCTACCAGAGCAATCACTATGCTGCCGGCAATATTTGCAAGCCAGGAGCTTGTGAAGAGAAGCCGCAACTCCAGCTCCAGCTGAGAACCCCTGTCAATGATCAATCCCGTTATCCTTACAATATCCTCATCTCCGTTATACTTGTGTGAGTTAATAGTGAACCTGTTACCTTCAATTGCACCCGTATAGAGGGGAGATATGCCACTCGCTTTGCGCTTTATTGTTTTTCTGTCTCTTTTCAGGTTCCCGCTTTTCTGCTCCATCAACAGATGGAATTTCCTGTGTAATTCCTTCATTGATGGAGTTGCTGCAAATACAAACTTTTGAAAAGGAAGCAACATATTCTGGCGGTTCTTTAATGCAAAGATGCAAAAAAATTATGCGGCGCTTGCAGGTAAAGATAAATTTCTATTTTCGCAAAGGGATTGGTAAAATTCAGTAGAGATCTTAGTTATGGTGATATAGAAAGCACTGTTGTCAGTATGATAAAGTATTACATAAACATTTGGTTGGAGAGATTCTTAAGCTGGAGGCTTAAAAATATTCCGGACAAACAGTTTATAGGCATTGTTGCCGTTCTTGTCGGGTTGGCTGCAGGGCTTGCAGCTGTAATTCTGAAGAATACTGTACACTTTATCAGAATGGCTATCGTTGAGGGCGTCATCATGACCCATCAGCCCTATCTCTTTTTTCTTTTCCCTCTGATCGGTATTACTCTTACAGTTTTGTTCATCAGGTATGTTATCGGGCGTAAGGTCAGGCACGGCATACCTAATATCCTTTATTCGATTGCCCAGACTGAGGGCAAGATCGACAAGCACAATATGTACTCATCTGTCGTAACATCTGCATTAACTGTTGGCTTTGGCGGGTCGGTGGGTCTGGAAGGCCCTACTGTTGCAACCGGTGCTGCAATTGGTTCAAATTTCGGTCAGCTCTTCCGCCTGAATCACCGGCAGATAAGCCTGCTGATTGCCTGTGCATCCGCAGGAGCTATCGCTTCAATATTCAAAGCACCCATCGCAGCAATAATCTTCGCTGTCGAAGTGATAATGATTGATCTGACCATAGCTTCCATAATTCCTCTACTTATCGCTTCTGTTTGTGGTGCGCTCACTTCATACCTGCTCCTTGGCGAGGGTTACCTGTACTCATTCCAGATCACTGAAGCATTTCTTATGAAAGACCTGCCGTACTATATTGTGCTTGGTATTGCAGCCGGTCTTATCTCAACATATTTTACCAGAGCCTACATATCCACGGAGTCACTTTTCCAAAAGGTTAAGAGCCCATGGGTAAGGCTCCTAACCGGTGGTGCATTACTGGGTGGATTGATATTTCTGATACCCGCATTTTACGGCGAAGGATACGAGGTCGTGAACAGCTGTCTCCGCGGCGACTATAGCTACATTTTCGACAGTCCTGTGTTCACAAAGTATCATCATAGTGTTACAATTACGATCATTTTGCTTGCAGCTATTGTGATGCTGAAAGTCTTCGCCACTGCAATAACCTTCGGCAGCGGCGGGGTAGGAGGGGTGTTTGCCCCGGCGCTCTTTATCGGTGCTAACCTCGGAATCCTTTTCCAACGCTCCGCATCCCTGATGGGCTTCGAGATAAGTGCAAGCAACTTTGCACTGGTCGGAATGGCAGGCATGATGGCAGGTGTGCTGCATGCACCACTCACTGCAATTTTTATGATTGCCGAACTTACCGGTGGATACGGCCTCTTCCTGCCACTCATGATTGTCAGTACTATCGCATTTATCACCACCCGATACTCTGTGCCTCATTCAATCTATACACATCAGCTTGCCCAGCGTGGACAACTCATGACGCACGATACTGATAGTAACATGTTGAAACTTATGAATGTTTCAGATCTTATTGAAACAAACTTCATGGCCGTAAATCCCGAAAATACCCTCGGTGATCTTGTCAAAGTGATTGCACGCTCAGAAAGAAATGTGTTTCCCGTTATCGATAATACCGGAGATTTCCTCGGTATTATCTTCCTTAATGATATCCGTGAAATAATATTTCAGCCGGAAAAATATAAAAGGATACTGGTAAAAGAGCTTATGTTCACGCCCAAAGCTACAGTCTCACCGATAGACTCAATGGAGCATGTGGCAAAGGTTTTTCAGGAAACAGGAAATTATAATATCCCTGTGGTAGATAACGGGAAATATAAGGGGTTCGTTTCCAGGGCAAATGTCTTTTCGGCTTACAGGAAGCTGTTGAAAGATTTTTCTGAGGGGTTTTAAATTAAATTTCTGTATAAATGATGAAGGTAAAAAAGGAGAGAGCGATAAGGTATGATTATGTCCTGCAGGATGTAAATGATGAAGATGTGGAAATCGTCAGTTATCCATATCTCGAAAAGGTGTTTGATGAGAACGGTAACCTGTTGAAAGAGATATCCTATGATAATTCCGGGGCATTACAGGAGCATTTTGTTTACAGGTATGATGACAGAAACCGCAGGATTGAGGCTGTAAATTACTATGACGAAGAGGAGGTTGTTGAGACTCTCAGGTATAATTATAATGATGGAGAACAGCCTGTTGAGGCATTCAGGATTTTTGCCGACGGCTCTGAAGATGTGATTTCATATATTTATGATGATGAGGGAAGATTGCTTGAGAAGCGTACTGTGAATGATGAGGGCGAGGAGGAGGAGCTTGAGGTTTGGAAGTTCAGTAATGGAATAGAAGTTTTTTATGAAAAGCAGGAATACAGCGACCCCGTTTTCCGTGAGGTCCGGGAGCATGATGCTGATGGCAGGCCTGTGGTAGTGACGTTGTGGGAGAGGCTTGATGACAGGACAATGGCACATAAGATCCGCTATAACAGCAATGGGCAGAAAGAGCGTATAGAGAAGTTCAACAGCGATGGTAGGCTGGTTTCAATTATTGAAATCCCTGCTTTTAAGAATGATGAACCTGTCGAAATTGCAGAAACAACAACGTCAGGTAAGAAAAGAACAACATTTGAATATGACGGCAATGGCAGAGTAGTGCTCCAGCAGGAGTATAATGAAGAGGGGCAGTTGACAAACAGAATTGCCAGAAGATACAACGCAGAAGGCTTTCTTGTGGAAACGGAGGTCAACGCAGATCGTCATGGAGAGGGGATGAACATCCGTTACAGGATTGAATACGAATATGAGTATCACTAAAGTTCAGAAAATTCCTTCCGGTTGTTGTGTTATTACAATCTTTTTTTTCATCTTTGAAACCTGAACCTGGTCTACCCAGGATCTGGTCATTAATGTTTGCATTTAACACTCAGGAGTAAGACTGATAAGCTGTTTTAATAATTGACACCATAATATAACAGCATCAGAATTTCTCCTGGAAATCTGAAGGGAGAAATGAGATGAAACCATTTGAAGAGATCACAACGCCTGTTTGTCAGTCTGTTGTTGAAGCTATAAGGAAGAAGATCCACATTGGTGAAATTGGCACTGCCTCTATCCGGGAGATAAAGAAGCTTGTTGATGAGGTTGAGAAGTCATCGGGAATACGGTTTGTGCGTATGGAGATGGGCATTCCGGGGCTTCCGGCTACTGAGATAGGTGTCAAAGCAGAGATCGCTGCTCTGGAAAAAGGTGTTGCTGCAATATATCCTGATATCCATGGAATACCACAGCTTAAACAGGAGATTTCACGTTTTGTGAAGAACTTCATGGACATTGATGTGAACCAGGAAGGGTGTATTCCAACTGTAGGGTCGATGCAGGGTTCTTTTGCTTCATTTCTTACAGTAAACAGGCTGTTTGAAGATAAAGGCACAACACTGTTTATTGACCCTGGTTTCCCTGTGCATAAGCAGCAGCTTCATGTTCTTGGACAACCCTGGGAGTCGTTCGACGTTTACAATTATCGAGGCAGGAAGCTACGTGACAAGCTTGAATCTATTTTATCAAAAGGGCATATCTCTTCGATCCTTTATTCAAATCCTAATAACCCGTCATGGATCTGTTTTACAGAAGAGGAGTTGTCTGTGATAGGCGAGCTTGCAGATAAATACAGGATTGTAGTAATGGAAGACCTCGCTTACTTCGCTATGGATTTCAGGAAAGATCTTTCAACCCCGGGTAAACCTCCCTACCAGCCTACAGTGGCCAGGTATACTGATAACTGGGTGCTTTTCATCTCCAGCTCCAAGGTGTTCAGTTATGCCGGACAGCGTATCGGCATGCTGGTCATCTCCGACGGTCTCTTTCATTCAAGCTTCCCAAACCTCAAAAGGTTCTACAGCAGCGACCTTTTTGGACATGCTATGATCTTTGGTACCGTTTACGCTCTCAGTTCAGGCACCTCACACTCGGCTCAGTATGCCCTGGCAGCTATGCTCAAGGAAGTTAATGATGGAACCTACGATTTCATTAGTGTAGTTAAAGAGTATGGCGAAAAGGCAAAAATCATGAAGAAACTTTTTACAGATAATGGATTCTACCTTGTCTATGACAAAGATGAGGATGAACCTATTGCTGATGGATTTTATTTCACAATAGCATACCCCGGCCTTGAGGGCAGGGAACTATTGAAAAGGCTTGTCCATTATGGTATCAGCGCCATTTCTCTCGACATCACCGGAAGTGAACGTACCGAAGGGCTCAGGGCATGCGTGTCGCTGGTTGGAAGAGATCAGTTCTCTGACCTCGAGGAGAGGCTGGTTAAGTTCCATGATGACCATAAGTAAGGCAAAAGGCAAAAGTGAACAGCTGCAATGAATTTTCAAGCTTGCACGGAAAATTTATTAGCAGATGCCATCCCGCGAGCGAAGCGGGAGCAAAATATAAATTATAAAAAAGTAGAAAACCATGACCAGAAAAGCACTGTTTTTATTACTGATGTTACCGGTGTTGCTGTATTCGCAGGATGACAGCACCCCGAAGTTTGGAATTACTTTCTCGGGTTTTGTGAAGAGTGATTTTATGGTTGACAGCCGGCAGACCTTTGCGCCGAGGGAGGGGCATTTCCTGTTGTGGCCGATGCCATTTAGGGCAGATGAAAATGGCAATGATATCAACGATGGGTTCAACACCAACTTTCTGCCTGTGCAGTCTCAGCTCTCAGGAAGGATTACCGGACCTGATGCACTCGGAGCAAAGACATCCGGGGTGCTGGAGGGAGATTTCTTTGGCACTACCAACGCCGACATAAACTTATTGAGGATGCGCCACGCATACATGAAGCTTAACTGGACAAAATCGGAGCTTCTCCTCGGGCAATACTGGCACCCGCTGTTTAATACTTCCTGTTTCCCGGCAACTGTCTCTTTCAATACAGGTGCCCCGATAAACCCCTTTTCACGTGACCCTCAGATCAGATTCAGTTATACTGCAGGTAAGCTGAAACTGATGGCTGCAGCAGTGGAACAGCGTGATTACCCGTCATACGGACCCTCAGGCCCCTCATCATCATATCTCAGAAATGCCGCACTGCCAGAACTTTATGCCGGGTTGAGCTATAAAGCTACCGGTACAGAAAGTAATAATTCCTTGACTACGGGGCTTCTGTTCGGCACAAAGACAATTGTCCCAAGGCTTGAATCAAAGGTTGGTGATCAGGTCTTTAAAGTTGATGAATCCGTTCAGAGTATTGCTGCCAGTGCATTTGTCAATCTGAAAACCAAACCTGTGACTGTCAAAATTACAGGTATTTACGGGGAGAACCTTGCTGATGTACTTTCCATTACAGGTTATGTTGTAACCGGTATCACGGATACCATTACCGGACAGCAATCCTATGCGCCAACTGCAAGCATGATACTATGGACGGACATCCATACAAATGGCACACGGTGGCAGGCAGGCCTGTTTGCAGGGTTTAACAAAAGCAGAGGAGCTACAGAAAAGATGGAGGATCCCAAAGCAATTTTGTATGGGCTCTCGAATGATATAATTATGGTGTACAGAATATCCCCCAGACTTATTTATAATACAGGTAAGATGCGCTTTGCGGCAGAGGTGGAGTATACAGCAGCTGAGTTTGCAATCCCACAGAGCGACAGGGATCAGAATGGACTGCCTATGAACACCAAAGAAGTTGCGAACATAAGAGGCCTTCTGGCAGCATACTATTTCTTTTAATAACACGAATCTGAAACTCAATTTATAACGCTTTTAAATTACAACAGGTCGCGTAATTCAGGAAGTGTGACAAAGGGAAAAACGAACAATTTTAACTATTTTCGCCGATTGGCATTACAACAATATTTTATAATCAACATAACATGGCAAAAGTTAAAGGAGCAATTGTAGTTGACATCGAGAAGTGCAAGGGTTGTTCGGTATGTGTTCCGGCCTGCCCGCAGACGGTGATTCAGCTTGCAAAGGAGGTAAATGGTAAGGGATACCATTATGCATATATGGAGAATCCGGATGCTTGTATTAGTTGTGCGAATTGCGCAATCGTATGTCCGGATGGAGTTATAACGGTCTACAAGGTTAAGGTAGGCTGAATTAATAAAAACAAAAGCATCAGATAAATGGCAAAGGAACTAAGATTAATGAAAGGCAACGAGGCAGTTGCAGAGGCGGCTATCCGGGCCGGTGTAGATGGCTATTTCGGGTATCCGATTACGCCACAGTCGGAGGTTCTCGAATACCTTATGGCTGAGAAGCCTTACGACAGGACGGGGATGGTTGTTTTACAGGCGGAGAGTGAAGTGGCAGCGATAAATATGTTATACGGTGGCGCAGGATGTGGTAAGAAGGTAATGACCTCATCATCAAGTCCCGGAATCAGTCTGAAGCAGGAGGGCATCTCCTATATGGCAGGAGCAGAGCTCCCCTGCCTGATCCTTAATGTAGTCAGAGGTGGCCCGGGCCTGGGTACAATACAACCATCGCAGTCCGATTATTTCCAGGCGGTTAAGGGTGGTGGGCATGGCGATTACAGAATGTTCGTGCTTGCCCCTGCATCAGTGCAGGAGATGGCAGACTTTGTCGAACTGGGCTTTGAAATGGCTTTCAAATACCGCACTCCGGCTATGATACTTTCTGATGGTGTGATCGGACAGATGATGGAGAAGGTGATGCTAAACGAGCAAAAACCGCGATGGACTAAAGAAGAGATAATTAAGAATACACCCTGGGCTACAACAGGCAAAACAGCCGACAGGCCAAGAAATATTATCACCTCTCTCGACCTTGACTCTGCAAAGCAGGAGCAGCATGTTCTGCACCTTAAGGAGAAGTATGACAGTATGCAGCAGGATGTGATCTTTGAAGAGATAGGATGTGAAGATGCCGAGTACCTCATCGTTGCCTACGGATCCAGTGCAAGGATCTGTCAGAAAGCTTATGACATAGCAAGAGCACAGGGAATAAAAGTCGGGCTCCTCAGGCTTATTACTCTTTATCCCTTTCCTGAAAAACAACTCCTTGCTTATGGTGAAAAGGTTAAAGGTATTCTCAGTGTTGAAATGAGCCTGGGACAGCTCGTTGAGGATATCAGACTGGCTGTCGGATGCAGAACTAAAGTTGAACACTTCGGACGTGTAGGTGGAATGGTACATTCTCCCGAAGAGGTGGTCAATGCATTGAAGAATAAAATAATCGGAGGATAAATTATGGATATAAATGAAATCATAAAAGAGGAGAACCTGGTTTATAAAAAGACGGGACTTCTTACAGATAAACCCCTCTCATACTGCCCGGGTTGTGGTCATGGAACCTTCCACAGGCTAATCATGGAAGTCATTGAGGAGATGGAAATACAGGAAAAGACTATCGGTATTGCGCCGGTTGGCTGCTCTGTTCTTGCATATGAGTTTATGGATATTGACATGCAGCAGGCTGCTCATGGAAGAGCACCGGCTCTCGCTACTGCCATCAAGAGGATGCACCCTGATAATTTTGTTTTTACCTATCAGGGCGATGGCGACCTCGCTGCTATTGGTACTGCCGAAACAATCCATGCATGTAACAGAGGCGAGAACTTTACAATCTTCTTCGTCAATAATGGGATCTATGGTATGACCGGCGGCCAGATGGCTCCTACTACACTGGAAGGGATGCCTACTTCTACATCCCCATACGGTCGAGACCTGAAGATCATGGGCAACCCTTTGAGAATTACAGAACTGGTAGCACAATTGCCGGGTACACATTATGTGACCAGACAGTCAGTGCATACGCCGAGAAATGTGCGCAGAACCAAAAAGGCTATTCAGCAGGCTCTGCAGGTTCAAAAGGAAAATAAGGGAATATCATGGATAGAGGTGGTCTCTAATTGCAACTCAGGATGGAAACTGCCACCTGTGAAAGCTAATGAGTGGATGGAGGAGAATATGTTTCCATTCTATCCTCTTGGTGATATCAAGCTCAATGGTGAGCTCGTAAAGTAATTTGTCCAACTTAATCTTTGATAATTATGACTGAAGAAATCATTATAGCAGGCTTTGGCGGTCAGGGCGTCCTCTCAATGGGCAAAATCCTCGCATACTCTGGAATTATGCAGGATCAGGAAGTGAGCTGGATGCCATCCTACGGCCCCGAAATGAGAGGCGGTACCGCAAATGTTACCGTCATTATATCTGATGAACGTATCTCATCTCCCATACTTACCAAATTCGACACTGCAATATTGCTGAACCAGCAGTCGATGGACAAGTTTGAGAAGAGTGTGAAACCCGGCGGGACACTGATCTATGACCCAAATGGAATTACCAGGCACCCCAACAGAAAGGATATAACCATCTATCAGATCGAAGGTGCTGAAGAGGCAACAAAGCTTGGAAATACAAAAACTTTCAACATGATCGTGCTTGGAGCTTACCTGAAGATCAAACCGATAGTCAAGCTCGACAACGTTGAAAAAGGACTGGAAAAGTCCCTGCCTTCACGACACCATAAACTTATTCCCATGAATATACAGGGGATCAAGGTTGGAATGGAGGCCGTGAAGACATATTCGGTTCAGTAATGAACCTTAGTGGGAATGAGCTGAAGGAGTTGCTGGATTCGTTGGTTGATAAATACAACCGCCAGGAATTCATATCTGACGATCCCATCCTTATTCCACACCGCTTTTCTGACAGAGAGGATATTGAGATATCCGGTTTTCTGGCTGCTCTTATAGCATGGGGCAGCCGGACTGCTATTATCAAGGCTGCATCATTTCTGATGGAACTTATGGACAACGCTCCGGGAGAATTCATCAGAAGCCACGAGAAAGCCGACCTGAAGCGTTTCAGCAAATTTGTTTACCGTACGATGCAGCCAGATGATATCCGGTTCATAATCTCTGCCCTGCAACGTGTTTACGGAGAGTTTGGAAGCCTTGAATCGCTGTTCACTGCAGGAATGTCAAAGGATTCCACGGATGTTTACCCGGCAATATCCTTCGCAAGAGAAGAGCTAATGAAGTCGCCACATCAGCAAAGAAGCTGTAAGCATATCGCCGACCCCGGACGAAATTCCGCAGCAAAACGGATAAACCTCTTCCTGCGGTGGATGGTGCGCTCAGACGACAGGAAAGTGGATTTCGGCCTGTGGAAATCTATCCGGCCGGCTCAACTCATCTGCCCTCTCGACATTCATACAGGCAATGCCGCAAGAGCATTGGCCATCACATCACGCAATACCAACGACAGAAAAACAGCAGAGGAGATCACCGCCAGGCTCAGAGAGTTTGACCCTGAAGATCCGGTTAAGTACGACTTCGCACTCTTCGGCTTCGGGAAAGAGATGATGCGGCCTTGATACCTACTCTTTGACAAGCTTTTTCACAGCAACACCTTTATCAGTAAAGATCCTTATCAGATAAACTCCTGCCGGAATATCAGTCAAGGGTATCATAATGCTTTCCACCTGATGGTTCCCGATTGTTATTCTGAGAATTTCCCTCCCTCTCATATCAATAAGCTCCGCTCTTCTGACCATCTCGCTGCACACCACCTCTACCTGTTCCTTCGCAGGATTTGGCAAAAGTTGCATATCAACGGTTGAGATGCCAGGCTCATCAACAGAGGCAACAAACACTATATAGACCGAATCAACGGACTGACAACCGGCAACCCCGGTTACGGTCACATATAAATTCACCCAATTACCAATAATCAGATACAGGTCATGTCCAACATAGCTTATACTGTTAGTTGTATCTCCGCTTGACCACAGATACCCGGAATATCCGGCATTTGCAACGATAGTTTCATAGGCGCCAATGTACCAATATATTGTATCCCCGTTAAGACCGACGATCGGATATTCCCCTACATTGATATATGCCGTATCGCTGACCACATACCCTGAAGTAGTCTGGGCTATGGCTGTATATTTTCCGGTCACAAGTGTATCATCACATGGGATTGCTATTGAAGCAGTGTTTAATCCGGTAAGCAGGGTTCCGTTTTTGAACCAGGAATATGTTATACCGGTTGGGTTCTGAATTGCAATGCTGAGATGAAGGGTATCACCGACACAAAGGTTCTGGCTTGCCGGCTGAGTTGTGATCAGAGGTGTTCCGTCGTAATACTTTGCGACAAAAGTTTCCCTGTTCCCCTTACTTACCAGGGTAGTGTTTCCGAAGTGGGCAGTGCCTTCAAAATAGCCTGCAATATATGCCACGCCCTGTGCACCCACCTGAATGCCTTTACCATAGTCGTTTCCGGTTCCACCGGCGAGGTCGGCGTAGAGGATCTGTCCGGTGCGGGTATATTTTGCTAAACAAACATCATCAACACCTGCGGAAGGTTTCTGTATCGGGCCGAAGTTTCCCAGCCCTTTGATGAATCCTGTAACATATACATTGCCTATTGCATCAGTTGAAACGCCAATGCCCTTATCTTCGCCTGTTCCGCCGAAAGCATTGACCCAGAGGCAGTCGCCGTTGGGGTCGTAATAAGCCACAAAACCATCTTTCGCGCCATAGGTTATGATAGCAGGTGCAGGCGGGAAGCTGACAGTGTCGAAAAAGGAGCCTGTGACAGCAATATGGTCAAAAGCATCCACCTCGATGCCGTTGCCGAAGTCATCGTTGGCGCCACCTGCGTGGGTAGCCCATATCCAGGAGCCTGTCGGGCTGCATTTGGCAAGGAACACGTCGTTGAGCCCGTAAGTAACAATCATGTGTGTGCCGAAATGTGCGGTGTCCTTGAATGCTCCGGTGATGTACGAGTTGCCATGGCTGTCGACACCCACAGATGATGCCCAGGCGCGGTACTGTCCACCTCCGTAGGTTGCCCACAGACAGGTGCCCGTTGGTGAGTATTTGGCAAGGAAAGCATTCTGATCAGCCAGGCTGTGGATGGTGAATGTCCCGAAGGTGGCAGAGTCCTCATAATGGCCGGTAACCAGGATGTTTCCCCAGGAGTCGAATTCGATACCTTTCCCTTTGATGTGGCCACCTACTCCCTCCTCCGCCCAGATAAGGGTTCCGAGGGAGTCGTACAGAGCAACAAAGAAATTGTCGTTGGTGGCAGTGCCGGGAAGTACCATGGTTCCAAAGTCAAGCGAGCCTTTGAAGTAGCCGGTAACGGCAACTGTGCTGTTTGGCCCGGCGGCGATTGAGAGACCCTCAGCGTTCTGCGTGCTGCCGGCTTTTGATGCCCAGAGAAAATTTCCTGATGCATCATACCTGGCAACGTACATGTCCATCTGTCCAATGCTTACAAGGTAACTGCTGGTGTTAAACCAGGCGGTATCACTGAATTTGCCGCAAATGGTGACATTGCCATGCTTGTCCACGGCAGGCAACTCCGCCTCATCACGGCCGGTACCACCGGAGGAACGTGCCCACTGCCAGCCGGCTCCCTGGGAAAGGACATCCTGCAAAGGAATAGAAACCAGTATGGACAACAGAATAATAAACGTAAATCTTTTCATAATGGAGTGTTTTAAAATTCAATCAAAGTTAATGCATATATCTTTGCAAACCATCCAAATAAAATTTAACCCCTGGAAAAAGTTTATTATGATAAAAAAAAGAGGCTGCCGGTAGCTGACAGCCTCTTTTCAGACTATGCTTAGATCAAGCATTAGAAAGCCAATAACATCTTATTCTACGATCATCCTTTTGGTAAGCCTGTTGCTTCCGGCAATCAGAGAATAAACGTATGTTCCTTTGCTGAGGTCAGAAACGTTGATCTCCATGTTGTGAACGCCGGCTGTCTGTTGGCCTGCGTCAACTCTCTTCACGAGTTGACCGCTCATTGAGTAGATCTCCAGAGCTACTTTCGCTGCATCAGCGATCTCGTAGGATACAGTAACATAGTTCACAGCCGGGTTTGGATAGCTCTGCAGCTTAATCCCGTTGATGAAGCTGCCGTTATCAACAGTTCCTGATGTTATATCAACGATCGGGAAGATGCCAAGGTCGAAATCGAGCCCTGACCATCCGTACATCATTGTGTACCAGCCAAGGTCATCCCATTGTTCCCAGGGAAGTTCCATACCGCCACCATTTCCATCAGCAGAAGAGACGATTGAAATGGTGTCCAGCTTGATATCCGACATGTCGATACCAACTGCATAGTCGTAAGATACCCATGCTGAGGTGGTAAACATGTGGATATGGGCTCCTGATGAGGAGGATGATGTGTCAATGTTTGCCATTGGAACAGCATCTGTGGTAAGGATAGAACCTGGACACTGCTCAGTAGCACCGGTGCTGCTTGAAGTAGTGCCGGTTGTGCCGTCCATTGCCCATACAGTGATGTTTAACATACCATCCGGAGAAACCACTTCCTTTGCTCCGAACCATATCATAACACCCTCAATACTGTAAGGATCCATTACGATGAATGCCTGTGCTTTGGAGATGTCGCCGTAACCATTAACTCCTGCTACGTAACCAGGCTGACCGGTGATACCATAATTTGCAAACTGCGTTGCATTGGCCCAGTTACCCGGGAGAAGGGTGTCAAGGCTTTTGGTGATTAAATGACTCTGTTTTGGCATCATGTGGGCATCTCCAACAACCCTCTGTCCATAAACAGCTCCTGCAAGAAGGAGTACTAGTGCAATAAAGAAAAGTTTTTTCATGTCAACTGAATTTTTGGTTAATAGAATATTAATGTTCATTTACTGCCACAAATTTAGAACTTTTTTCTGAACCTCAAAAAAAATGCGGACAACCCTGTCATAAATTTATCCGTTTACATCATGAGATTTCACAAAATTTTTATCGGGGATGATGAAAAAAAATGTACGTTTGATACCTTGAAATTTTTTGAATACGTAAGGCAATGAAACTCGACAGGGCAAAAATTCATGAGATAATATTTGAGGCAGATACACGTGAAGGAAAGCTGTTTGATATTGTGTTGATGATCTCAATCGTAATCAGTGTTATAGTTGTAATGCTTGATTCTGTTGCAGAATACAGGGATAAATATCACAATTTTTTTCTCTATCTCGAATATTTCTTTACAGGGCTATTTACTATTGAATATGTTTTAAGGATATACTCAATTAAGAAACCGATAAATTATATCACCAGTTTTTTTGGTATCATTGATCTTCTGTCGGTGCTGCCTACCTATCTTACTGTTTTTATTCCCGGGTCACAATCTCTGCTGATCATTCGCATTTTCAGGTTGCTGCGAGTTTTCAGGGTTCTGAAGCTGTCACGGTACCATTACGCATCCTATTACCTTGTGAATGCGTTGCGGTCTGCACGCCACAAGATTTTCGTTTTTCTTTCTACTGTATTGACAATTGTTGTTATCATGGGTGCATTGATGCATCTTATTGAGGGTCCTGCTGCCGGGTTTGTGGATATCCCCACAAGCATTTACTGGGCTGTTGTTACCATTACAACAGTAGGATTCGGAGATATTGTGCCTTTAACAGCTTTTGGCCAGTTCATGTCATCGGTGCTTATGATCATAGGTTATGCAATAATAGCCGTACCAACCGGAATCATTACTGTTGAGATGACCCGCCGTCAGCATCAGGATAAGATAAACACCATCTGTTGCCCCTTTTGCAGCAAGGAGGGCCATGAGTCAAATGCAGCCTATTGCAAATACTGTGGCTATAGGCTGTAAGGTTCTTTTATTGCAGTTCATCGTTTTAGGGCTCAAAAAAAAATAGTAAGTTTGCCGATCATTAAAACTTTAAGGCATGAAACGCAATTACATTAACTTCATTTTGATTTCTTTAACCGTTGGATTACTCAGTTCATGCGGGTTGACAGGGAAATCCGGAAAATCCGGCAATACGGAAGATGGCCGGTTATTCACAACTACGATGGATACGGTGAGTTATCTTATCGGCAATGAGATTGGCTCAAGCTTTCTCACCAATAATATTGAGATCAGCACCAAAGCATTGCTGAAGGGTATTGAGGATGCCATGGTCTCAGGTGACACACTTTTTTCGCCGGAGGTAACAGAGCAGGTGATGACAGCTTTCCAGTTACGTCTGCAGATGGCTGAGATGGAACGCCGTGAGAAGTTGTCGGCAGACAACCGGCAGGAGGAGGAGACATTTATGGCACAAAACAAAAAAGACCCAACAGTGATGGTTACCCCCAGCGGAATACAATACCGTGTAATCATTGAAGGAACCGGCGAGAGACCCAAATCCACGGATACCGTCAGAGTCCATTATGAAGGCCGGTTCGTCGATGGTGAGGTCTTCGACGCTTCACGTAAGCACGGCCCCAATCCGGTAGAGTTCCCTCTCAACAGGGTTATAGCCGGTTGGACCGAAGCACTGCAGCTTATGCCCGTGGGCTCAAAGTATGAGCTCTATATCCCGGCTCATCTCGCCTACGGTGAAAGAGGACAAGCAGGAATACCCCCGGCAAAAATGCTCATCTTTACTGTCGAACTGATCGCGATAGTCAGAAAATAAATTTAAACATTCATCAGGATGTACAGATATCTCCTGCTGAAAATAGCGGCCACCGCCATTCTGCTGTGGCATTACGGCACCGCCACTGCTCAGGAAACCCGCTACTGGCAACCTGGCAACCTGCTGTATGACCTGCCCTTCAGCGTTGCCGACTCCCTAATAGAGGAGTTTGATGACGGCTTCATCATTGAACTGGAATCATTCGATCTCGAAGTCAAAATATGGCCCATCGATTCGATCAAACATCTGTTCGAAAATATAGTGGAAGGAATCCTCAGTTTTATGATTGAAGAGTATGAGTTGATTGTCATCAGTTCTCCACAAACATTTCCTCTGATCAGTGATGGTAGGTATGTTACCGCCATAGACACCTTCCTGTTCACAGATTCACTTGTGCTGGGCGTGTTTTTCAATGCCGGCTCCGAATGGATTGTTGTAGCATTGATCGATTGCTGGGAAGTCCCCCTGGAAACAGGAGTCTCTATCATGAGAAGTATGAGGTTCAGAGATTCCGCCCTGCGCGAGGATGCAGATTGACGGATGATAAAATTTCTGATTGATGTAACATTTAATCATCTGATCCGTAATCACCATTAATTGCGATAATTAATACATCTTCGTAATAATGCTGAAATATTGACGTTTTGTTCACTCATCAGATTGACAGTTTGTGCACCTTAAAGTTATGCTGATAAAACGACTTCTCATATCAACACTTTTTCTTCTGGCCATGCCGTGGTTTGCGAGCAGCCAGTTCCTGAATGCAGGTTTCCGTGCCGGTGTAAACTCTAACAGCTTTATTGTCGACGGTGCAAACTTTTTACCGGGTGATCCGGAGATTGGTTTTGCCGGGGGTGTGTTTTTACGTTTTAAGACCGGGTTGTTTTCTGTACAACCAGAGATGCTCTTTTCGCACAAGACCGGCATGTTCCAATACTCAAAGATCAACGAAGGGCTCGACACATTCTTCAGGGCAAGTCTGCAACACCTCGATTTCCCGTTGATAGCAAACCTGCATGTGGGCAACCACCTGCGGATTGGCACCGGACCGGTGTTCAGTTATAATATAGGGCAGAAGGTATCATTCACCTCTACAAACACCAACTACTCCATCAATGTCGAGAAGGATATCTTCAAGCAGGCGGCATACAGCTGGCAGTTTGCCGGGGCGCTCGAGCTGCGACGACTGATCCTGGAAGCACGATATGAACTGGGTATCGATAAGATGAACTATGATATCAGCCTCCCTGACCAGCAATACACCCTCAACCCGGTGATACATTCACGAACATGGCAGTTTACTCTTGGGTATAAATTCAGGCCTCCGCGAAAACGCTAAAAACCGGGTGAAACACCCTCCTCAATCCATTTGATGATACGCTCCGAGTCGGGTGACTCTCTCGAATAAGCTACACCGACAAGTTTACCCTCTTCGCTGATTAAGTACTTCTGAAAGTTCCAACGAACACTGCTGCTTTCAATTCCGTTCAGCTCCTGCTGTGTGAGCCATGAATATAAAGGATGCTGTTCACTGCCCGTAACAGAAATCTTGGACATCATCGGGAAGGTTACACTGTATGTTGAGGTGCAGAACTCCAATATCTCCTCATTGGTGCCGGGCTCCTGTCCCATGAAATTGTTCGCAGGAAAACCGATGATCACGAAATCCTTATCCTTGTAAGTTTCGTAAAGCTTCTGCAATGGCTCGTACTGTCCCGTAAAACCACAATTCGAGGCAACATTCACTATCATCACCCTCTTGCCCTTCAGGTCAGCCATCCGAAATGGATTGCCTTCGATATCTTCAACCTCAAACGCATAAATGTCTGAAGCCTTAATAGCCGTGGTGGCCGGCTTCTTGTTTGTTCCGCACGAAACAAATGCAAATATCCCGGAAATAGCAACTGCAACAGTTAATAATATCTTCTTCATTGTTTTTGATTTTTGTTGAACAATAAACAAAGAAACTAAAACAAGGTTCAAAAAGACTCCAGACTCTCGACTCTCGACTCTCGACTCTCGCCTCTCTACTCCTTCATAAACTTCCTCACACCAATCGCCCTTTCCGACCGGAACGTGATGACATAGACTCCCTGTGGCAGGTTGCTGACATCAATCCGGTTGAGTGGTTGGTTGAGATTTTCAACCCGTTTCATCAGTTTGCCATCCAGTGAGAATATCTCTGCAACACCATTCACCGGCTCATGGTTGTCGAAGGCGATATTGATCACGTCACCGGCAGGGTTTGGATAGAGGGTGAAAATGTCGTTGTTGAATTTTGCTTCCAGGACACTGGTAAGGGCCTCGGCGGCTTTTACTGCAGCGAGTGCATTTGCTTTGCCCCATCCCCAGCGCAGGTCGCCGGCAGAATCGATAGGCCCGGTATGATTGTCAAGCCTTGCAGTCTGTTTGAGTATCTCCTTTGCCTGTAACGCACTCATATTCGGGTTGGCTTCCAGCATCATGGCCACAATTCCTGTGACCATAGGGCTCGACATGGAGGTGCCGGAAAAGGCAACAAAACCATAAGTCACCCCATTGAACCCAACTGTGGTTTCAAACTGTGTCTGTGTTATGTCAAATGAGCTGACGGAAGATATCACCTGATCCCCGGTGGAGGCGATGTCAGGCTTTGCGCGGTAGTCAACGGTAGGCCCTTTACTGCTGAAAGAGGAGAGATTTCCCAGAATCCAGTTGTTATTGTGCAGCCGCTCTGCCACGTATGAGGCAACAGTGATCACATTTTTTCCGACACCCGCCGGTTCACCAAGTCCGAAGTCCTGGTTGCCCACAAGAGCATCAGGGTAGGTTGCACTGAGCGGAACACCCCAGTTGGTGTACCTGTTGTTCATCCTTACATTGTTCCAGATGTGCAGATGTGTGTTTGTGGATGTTGCCAGGAGAACCACTTTTGCTGAACCGGTTCTTTTCACCTCAAGACGGATGTTTGGCTTGTCGTTAAGATAGTGCCTGGCGGTTGACTCGATCCTGAGGATCAGGGTGTCGTTGCCAACAAGGATTGTGTCGATCAATAACGGCTCATGCAGCGAGTTATAGAACGGGGTTTCATAGATGAACTGGTTGGTGCTGTTCACAAGCCTCAGTGCAACGGAAAAGTCGGAGTTAGCCGAGCCCCACATCGAGAGTGTCTGGCCGAACATATCAGCAACATTTGCAAATCCAACGACAGTTTTCAGTGTATCTCCGGGTGTGAAAGAGAAGTCCTTGTCGAGATGGAACCTGGAATTTGACCCGCCGTTGTTGCCAGCGGATCCGACGAAAATTCTACCGGGTCCATGAAGGCTGTCGATAGCCAGATTTTTCAGGAAGGAGCCGTCGTGCGGCCCGAGGTGGCTGCCGAAGCTCATGTTTACCACATAGGGTTTCCCAACGGAAGCAGCATAGTTGGTGATGTAGGAGAAAGCATCGATGAGTGAAGGGGCGTCACGCCTAAGAGATATCATAATGATATCGGCTTCAAAGGCAACACCTTTATGAACGGTACCTGCCCCCGTTCCGGCGGCAATGCCTGCCACATGGGTGCCATGAGAGGTGTGCCCGAAGACATAGAAGGTGTCACAACCTGCACTCAGCAACTGCTGCTGTCCAACATACTCGGTGCCGAAGCTGTAACCCGCAGGCGCAGGCCCCGACAGCTTGTTCTGGTCCCATGCACGCACTATTCGCAGATCTGTCATCGTAGTGTCGTAAAAGACAGGATGCGTATAATCAAACCCCCAGTCGATGATTGCCACCACAACCCCCTTGCCGGTATAGGATTGGTGTAGCCCGCCAAGGCCGCCATGTACACTGTCAACACGTGCCGATGGAACTGCCCTGTGAAGATCAGGCGACACAGGCTCACCAACCTCAATATACCGTATGCCGGCAAGGGCAATGAAATCATTGAACCTGGAAACTGGAACCCTCATGGAGTAAAGCGTACCAAGCCTTGTGTCGTTCCTCACACCCATCAACGCCATACCCGCCCTGTCAAGCTGCTGCTCATCCGCAAGAACCAGAACGCCGATGCAGTGCTCGCCGTTAATGCTGATCAGGTCATAATCGGATACAAGCTTCTTCATAAGATTATGGCCTGACTCCGCCTGCCTCAATTCTCTCACAAACATCCTGGCACTGCCATTCAGAACGGCTCCATCCTGAGCTGTAATACAAAGTCCCGTAAATAAAAACAAGACCAAAAAAACAAATCCTCTATTCAACATATGGTAATATTTAGATATCAAAGCGGCAAAACTAATAAAAATCGGAGAAATTGAACCCAATTATCGGTCGTGGTGGTTTCCATGAGCATCCTTAAAAGCCTGAGAGTTATCAGCGATTTCTGCGTAGTTTCGGCGCATTTCAGGTGCGCCACGAGGCGTGCGTTTATTATATATTAACTTAACACCTATAAGGATGA
>OBJA01000667.1_pt1 | contig 28110 bp, 26 predicted proteins | sample 1519751 | NCBI WGS metagenome assembly OBJA01 (sample SAMEA3881238, study PRJEB22517) | soil metagenome | biome: lake sediment; feature: soda lake sediment; material: sediment, water from around vicinity | place: India | collected 2013-12-23 | depth 3 m
CATCCACTTCAAGTAAACGGGCCAGCTCATCCTTTGAGAACTCATTCAGCTTCTCAAGGTTAATATTATTACGCTTCAGCATCATATTGGTTCTGTCCACATCCTGAAAGCTTACAGGAAACTGGTGACTCTTCTGCAGGAAACGATTATACATCTGCCCCTGCAGAATCAAACTCAGCTCCTGCTCATTCTCATGGATCTGCTCCAGGGTTACATTCTTTGGCAGCCGGTTGTACTGAACTTTAACTTCGAAAGGCAAAATTGCAATCGATTTCGATTGGGCAACAGGCTGTATATCGGGAGCAGTATAAACAGTTGCACAACCTGAAAGCACAAGAATTAATATCCCGGCAATAAATTGGGAAAACGCTCTTTTCATAATTGCTTGATTTATTGTATCGGTTTATAAAGATTAATTTGAATTCGCACAAATTTATAAAGGTTTACCTTATGTTGAATCGTATTGATGTGAAAAATTTCAGGGATTAAGAACCGCCCCGCATTTTTTGCAATACCGGGCATCATCATCATGCTCGTCGTACAAACATTCGGGACATACCTGGGTATTTTGTTTTTCAGAAGGCTTAATCATTTCAGCAGTAACAATACCTGTAGGAACGGCAATAATGGCATAACCCAAAATCATTACCATGCTTGCCAGAAACTGCCCCAGGGGAGTGATTGGGCTGATATCGCCATATCCTACTGTGGTAAGCGTCACAATGGCCCAGTAAATGCTTTGGGGGATGCTTGTGAAACCGCTTGCTTCTCCCTCTATCAGGTACATAAGTGTACCAACAATAGTTACCAGCAACAGTACAGAAAAAAGAAAAACACTTATCTTTTGTCTGCTGGCCCAAATGGCACGCGAAAGTATTCTTCCTGCCAAAGAATAGCGCGTTAGCTTCAATATCCGGAATACCCTTAATAATCGCAGCACCCGTATCACAAGAATGCTCTGGTAACCAGCAATTAAAAGACCTATAAATGTAGGGATTACAGCTAAAAAATCGATTATGCCAAAAAAACTGAAGATGTACTTCCAGGGTTTTTTTACAATCCAGATCCTTAAAAAGTATTCTGCTGTAAAAATACCGGTAATAACCCATTCCGTAATCAAAAAAGCTTTATGGTATTCCTTTCTGTATGAAGGTATACTTTCCAGCAAAACCAGAAAAACGCTCAGAAGAATTACAATCAGCAATGCCACATCAAAATATTTACCCGCCCTGGTATCGGCTTCAAACACTATTTCGTAAAGCTTTTCCTTAAATTTCGACATTAATTTAAAATTATTCTATCTTCAAAGTTACAAAATCCATTTATAATGAAACGCCGTTCGTTTTTTAAAGCCACAGCCCTTTCCGGTTCAGTGCTGGCAATAACCGGCATTAAAGGGTGCAGCGCATCAGCCGGCAAACAAGTGCACGATGCCATTAATCCTGTTTTCGATCTTAGCGAAGCCACTGCTCATGAATTGCAGCAAAAGATGACATCAGGAGAACTGACCTCACTGGAAATCTGCCGGAAATACCTTGGTCGCATCGAAGAGGTGAACCCTTACCTGAAAGCGGTAATTGAACTGAATCCTGAAGCTATGGAAATAGCTGCCCGTTTAGACGAAGAACGAAAAAGCGGCAAGATACGCGGACCCTTGCACGGCATACCTGTAATGATAAAAGACAACATCAACACCGGCGACCGGATGAAAACCTCGGCCGGTTCACTGGCGCTGGAAAACCATTCACCAGCAGAGGATGCCTTTATAATTGAAAAACTGCGTAAAACCGGAGCTGTTTTGCTTGGTAAAACCAACCTCAGCGAATGGGCCAACTTCCGCTCATTCAATTCATCAAGCGGGTGGAGTGCCCGCGGCGGACAGGTGCAAAACCCGTATTTCCTCGACCGCAATCCATGTGGTTCAAGCTCGGGAACAGGTGTGGCAGTATCGGCAAGCCTTTGCACAATCGGCATCGGCACCGAAACCAACGGCTCGATAGTCTGCCCCTCGGGGGTGAACGGGGTAGTAGGCATTAAGCCTACTCTGGGGTTATGGAGCCGCAGCGGCATTGTTCCCATTGCCCACAGCCAGGATACGGCAGGCCCCATGGCCCGTACCGTTACCGATGCAGCCATACTTCTGGGAGCACTGGCAGCATTTGATGAAAACGATGCAGTTACCTCTGTCGAAAAAAGAGAAATCCATTCCGATTACACCCAGTTCCTGCAGCCCGGAATTCATGGCCTGCGCATTGGAATTGCCACCGGGATGAACGGCTTTCATAAGGAGGTCGACATTCTCTTCAAAAAGGCCGTTGATGCTTTCAAATCAGCAGGGGCAGCCATAGTTGAAGAAGTTACATTTGAACACCAGCAGAAATGGGGTGAAGCTTCATGGCAGGTGCTGCTCTATGAATTCAAGGCCGACCTTAACAATTACCTGCTGAAATACAAAGCCCCGGTAAAAAGCCTGGCAGAACTGATTGCATTTAATAAAAAAAATGCCGACAAAGAGATGCCCTGGTTCGGGCAGGAAATCTTTGAATTGGCACAGGAAAAAAAAGATTTAACAAGTGAAGAATACCGCATGGCATTGAAAGATATGCAACGCTATACAAGGGAGGAAGGAATCGATGCTGTTATGCAAACCTACCGGCTCGATGCCATTATTGCCCCTACCAACGGCCCTGCCTGGACCACCGACTGGGTGAACGGCGACCATTTTTCCGGCAGCAGTTCCTCGCCGGCCGCCATTTCGGGCTATCCCAACATTACTGTTCCCATGGGGTTTGTGCATGGCCTGCCTGTTGGCATATCGATATTCGGAAAAGCCTGGAGTGAGCCTGTTTTACTGAGGATTGCCTTCGCCTTTGAACAGGCAACCAGGCACCGGAAGGCTCCGGAGTTTAAAAAGAGTATAATGGAAGCCTGATAAAGGCACAGGCCAGGAAAGGGGCAAAGGAGAACACGAAAACTGCTGCAGATGTAAAAGTAAAAGTGTCTGTTACCAACAGGCAGAAAAGGAATGGACATGTTAGACCCCTCATTCCTGTTGAATTCAATGTATGTTTAAAAATTCGGTAAATAAAGCTAACTTTGTATAAATTCTTATAAAGCAAAATATGAAGTCATTAAAATATGTTGTTTATAAAGAAGATAAGTATTACGTATCCCAATGTCTGAATGTTGATGTTTCCAGTTTTGGAAACACCATTCAGGAAGCCATCGATAACCTGAACGAAGCACTTGCGCTCTATTTTGAAGATTCCAAATCCTTTAAGGAAGTACCAATAATTAATGAAACATTATTAGGTGAGTTATTTATAAATGGCTAAACTTCCTTCCTCAAATCAAATCATCACGACCTTGAAGAATAATGGGTTTAGTTTTGTATCACAAAAAGGCAGCCATACAAAATATAAAAAAGGCAGCAGGACTGTAATTGTTCCTGCACCAAAAAAGGAAATCCCTATAGGAACATTTAGGTCAATTATCCGGCAATCAGGGTTAGCTCAGGAAGATTTCATGTAACAGTGAATTATTCTAAAAAATAATAAATCCAGCTGCCTTTTTTCTTTTGCTCTGTGCCCTGTGCCCTATGCTCTGTGCTCAATAAATCATCCTTGCCCGATATGTTCAGCTGCCTTTTTTCTTTTGCTCCGTGCCCTGTGCCCTGTGCTCTGCGCTCAATAAATCAACCTTGCCCGATAAGTTCTGCTGCCTTTTTTCTTTTGCTCTGTGCCCAGTGCCCTATGCTCTGTGCTCAATACAGCATCCTTGCCCGGATCGTATGCGGGATGGCCTTCAACTCCTTCAGGAGCTTTTCGCAATTGCTGCTCTCGGCATCGATAATGACATACCCGATTTCCGGATCGGTTTGCAGGTACTGTGCAGCTATGTTGATATCCTTGCTTGTAAACACCTGGTTGATTTGCTTCAGCAAACCGGGCATGTTTTTATGAATGTGCAGGAAACGCTGCTTATCGCGGTTAGGCTGGATCGATACCTGGGGAAAGTTTACAGCTCCTACCGTAGAGCCGTTATCGCTGTAGCGTATAAGCTTCTCGGCCACCTCCAGCCCGATGTTCTCCTGTGCCTCCTGGGTACTGCCGCCGATATGAGGTGTCAGTATTACATTGTCGAATTGCTGCAGTGGAGAACTAAACATTTCTTTATTTGAGGCAGGTTCTTCGGGAAAAACATCGGCTGCCGCACCTGCCAGGTGCCCGTTTCCAAGGTACTTTGCCAGTGCCTGGTAATCGACAACTGAACCACGCGATGCATTAATCAACAATGAACCCTTCTTCATTCCCAGCAACTGCTCCTCTGATATCAATCCCCGGGTTTCCAAAGTTTCAGGCACATGCAGGGTCACCACATCGGCCCGCTCCAGTAAGTTACTGAGCGACTCGCACACCGATGCCTTCCCAAGATTCAACTTCTTTTCCACATCATAATACAGCACATTCATTCCCATCGATTCGGCCAGAACCGACACCTGTGAGCCGATGTGCCCGTAGCCGACTATCCCCAGGGTTTTGCCCCTGACCTCGCAGGAGTTGCCAACTGCTTTGAGCCATTGCCCCCGGTGGGCCGCCGCATTCCGCGCAGGAACCTCCCGCATGAGCATTATGATCTCGGCAATCACCAGTTCTGCAACCGAGCGTGTATTCGAAAAAGGAGCATTGAATACAGGTATACCATTTAATTTGGCCGCCTGCAGGTCAACCTGGTTGGTTCCTATACTAAAACATCCCACAGCAAATAGCTTCCTTGCTTTCTTCAGTACCTGTGGGGTAAGCTGCGTGCGCGAACGGATGCCAACAATATGTGCATCCTTTAGCTTCTGTTCCAGGTCATCACCGTCGAGCGCGGTTTTAAGATACTCCACATTGGAATAACCTGCAGCATTGAAACTGCTGATTGATGATTCATGAATACCTTCAAGCAGCAAAACCTTGATGTATTTCTTGTCGAGCGAAAGTTTCCGGGCCATAGTTTCAGGTTTTTGATTCAAAAATAGGGGAAATTATGAAATGGTCAAATTGTTAAATTGTCGATTCATATAAACAATTCACTCTTCTTTACATGATGGGGCGATAATTAACAACAATACTTACAGATTGTGGAAAACCTGCCATTTAACCGCTCAATATCAATCATAGTTATCACAACCTAAATCGCTGGAAACTGCGTCCCGTTTTTTAAAATGCATCATCCAGGGTCCTGACCGTAAGCACCTGTTTCAGCCTGCTTTCCGGAATGCCGGTATCCAGGTTAATTGTGACCCGGCTGTTGGGAAGCATATCGAAATAGTTGTCCGAGAAAAAACCTTCTTCATCCTCCATTTGCAGGTACACATTTTTTGCCAGCTTGTCGGTGTAAAGCTGGATGTCAAAACCCTTATCCGATTCTGAAATGGAATATTCAACAGTTGGTTTTGGGAGGTTCAACTCTTTAAATGGCCTGAAGAAAAAGCTGTTCGTTGAAATTACCTGCCCTCCGGCTATCAGTTCGGCAGTCAGAAACAAGTTGCGGGTATTCTTCCCCAACAGGAATTCATACTTGTTTTCATTGAAATAATCCCTGCTCGAATTGGCGGGTATTTCAACAAGCGAAGCCCGTTCCCAGATAACCCGGCCATCGAAATCCATAAGTTTCAGTAATAACTGGCCGTTCACCTGCTCCAGCCTGTCGTTCACGATGCCCACCTTCAGCTTCACATCATCTTCATAAGGGCTCACCAATACCGGTTCAAAACCTTTCTTCACATAATACTGAAGGGCTTTCCATTTCTGAAAGTAGTCGGTCGAACTCCATGAGGCTACCGGCCACACGTCGTTGAGCTGCCAGTAGAGGCTGCCCATGTTATAGGGCATGGCCCTGCGATGGCCTTCAAGCCCGAACTTTATGCCCTCGGCCTGTAATACATGGTTCGCATATAAAAACGAAGAGAAATCTTTTGGCTTTTTGTACTCCTGCAGCATGTAGTGTTCAATGGTACCGCTTCCAATCGATGAGCGCTGATGCGACTTCATCACCTCCGAAAAGATATCATAATCTTCCGGCAGGGCATATTTACGAACGGTTGAAAGTTCAGGGAACGACTGAAATCCGTACTCGCTCATGAACCTTGCCAGGTGGGTAGCGTAGTTTTTAAAGGGTTCCCTGCCCCACCATACACCCCAATAGTGTTCGTCGCCGTTTACCAGGTCGGCGGGAATGCCGGGTCCCGATGAAGGGCTCGAACTCCAGTAGCTGCGGGACGGGTCGTATTGCTCCACTACCCCAGGCAGGGTCTTATGAAAAATGTCGAGGTACGCTTGCCAGATCTTATCGGCATTCTCTTTGCTTTTTGCCTCCGCTGCCTGTTTCCAGCCCCAGTTGTGCCAGGCAATCAGTACTTCATTATTGCCGCACCACAGGGCTATACTTGGGTGGTTGCGCAACCGCTTTACATTATCGATGGCCTCCTGCCTGACATTCTCCAGGAATGCCTCATCGCCCGGGAACATGGCGCAGGCAAACATAAAATCCTGCCACACCAGAATTCCGTTTTCATCACATAATTCATAAAACAAATCGTGTTCATATACCCCGCCGCCCCAAACACGGAGCATGTTCATATTCGAGTTTTTTGCAGTCTCAATCATCTTGCGGTAGTTCTCTTCCGTAACCCGTGGCAGGAATACATCGTTTGGAATGCTGTTGGCGCCTTTCATGAAAACCGGATGTCCGTTTACCCTGAAATAAAACGAAGTACCCTTTTCGTCCTGCTCGCGCATCAGTTCAACGGTGCGGATGCCGATACGTGTGTCTTGTGCAGTTATCTGTTCCCCTATCCCAAGTTCTCCCCTTATGTCATACAAATGGGCCTCTCCCAACCCGTTGGGCCACCACAGCTGCGGATTTTCTATCGTAAAATCCACACTGTACCGCTTCATACCCGGTTGAAGCTGAACCTTGCCGGTTGCCAGTACCTTGTCGTCGTTGATTACCGAAAGCACGGCATTTTTCTTTGCTTCGGCATCTATCTCAAAGACCGCGGTAAAGGTGGCCTTCTCTTCTGACACCTCATGCTGCACGATCTGCAGGTTTTCGATGCGTGCTTCATCCCAGGCTGCGAGTATTACCGGCCTCCATATACCGCTGGTTACCAGCCTTGGGCCCCAGTCCCACCCAAAATGATAGCCTGCTTTACGGGTGTAAATGCTTACTTGTTTCCCGCCCTCCACCTTACCTATTTCTGCCAGGTCGTTATCCGACACCGGAATGACATACCCCTGGGCGTCGTATTTTTTGATGCCCTCAGCAATGGGCGAATGCAGCACGATGCGAAGTTCGTTCCCTCCCGGTTTTAATACATCCTTCACATCAACCTGCCATTCGCGGAACATGTTATCGGCCTGCAACACCTGCTTTCCATTGACAAAAACACCGGCATAGGTGTCGAGCCCTTTAAAATCAAGTTCTATTCTATCCTTTCCGGTTATTGCCCCGTCCACTGTAAATGTGGTTCGGTATTCCCAATCCACCTTGTCCACCCACTGCACATCGTGCTCATTGAGCCGGTAATAAGGGTCTTCGATAATGCCGTTTGCCATCAGGTCGGTGTGCACAGTTCCCGGCACGGTGGCCGGAAGCCACTCACCTTCTCCGGCCTGCCGGAATTCCCAGCCTTCACTAATTTCTTTTTGAACAAAAATCCCGGAAGTCGTCGCTATTTCTCTCTGGCAGCCCCAAACAAGCAGCAGAACAGCAACTGCAGCAAATAATTTATATTGCGGAAACATTTATTACAAATTATAGTATCGTGAAATTACGAAAATCAAATCATCTTTATTAGAACGTGGATTGGGAAAAAAATTGTTGTTGACGCGGCGAAATTGGAATAAGTAGCGCAGCCTAAATCTGCAATTTACCCCTGACTGCCTGTTTGTAAAGGCAACAAAATGCAATTCAGAAATCACGGCTAAAAAAAATACTTGCACAATCAGGAAATGGCAATCTTTAATGTTGTTCTGTTCTTTCTGTTTTTCTCGGGTTAAAATGCATACCATCGCCGTGTCAGGTACAGTATTAATTGAATTTAATCAGGCGAAGGTCTGTCGAATGTCCGGAGTTGAAACAGATATAAACTGAAATTATGCCCGGCAAAATTTTAAAGTATTAAACCCTTTCTTCCATTCTTGATTATGTAGCAGCAATGTACTGCTCAGATTCCGGCTTCTCAGCCTGTATGAATAAAATTGGCTTATACATCGAATCCCGGTATGGATAACAACCCATTCCCATTCAGGGTTTAGCTGGCGACTGGAGTTAACCGGGGTAATTTGGATGCGATGCCTGAGAAGGCATTTGGGCTTCGCAGGCAGCATATGAAATTTTACGACATTACCCCCTTCATCGGCAAACACTTTTATGCATTCCTGCAATTAAAGCTACAGCTACTGTTTGTCAAAAATAAATGGATACCGCCTGAACGGAAGAATTAAAGGGCCTTGTCTGAACGTATTGTCTGGAACCGAAAGGAGTTACAAAAAAGTTGCCGTATTATGAATGCCTACACATTAAACTCCTCCTCCAGCAGATCGCACGCAGTTTTGATAAACTCAGGGCAGTGGGTATCGAACAAACCCGCAGCATGGGCGGCATCAGCACCTTCAGGGGTAGAGGTATCGTAACCGAGCAGATCTTTGCAGGTAAGTGTGCCATGTTGTTCCTTAAAGCGTTCGTTGAACTTCCTTACAAGGGCTTTGGTGTTTGCCTTGGCATCGGGGTCGGAGATGAAGTGGCCGTGCTTCATGCCGATAACCATCAGGGCTCCGGTAACCGCTCCGCAGGTACCCCCGCAGGCCATCCCGCTCCCAAAGGTACTTGCTATCTTTAAAGCAGTTTGCTCATCAAGGCCCACCTCCCCGGCAAACAGGCTGAATACGGTTTGGGCACAGTTAAAACGGGCAAACTGATTTTCGGCTAAGGTTGATTTCTTGCTCATAACATACCAATTGTTTCAGGCGAATATAATAAATGAAATTCCGAATTTAATGTTTCATTTTAAAATAATAACCTGGTTAAGCGGTGTATCCCCAATTATTAACAGTTAATAGTTATTAGTGTATCATCAGAATTCATTTAAGGTATCCCCTGGCTCTTAAAGTCTTTATCAACGGTTACAATCGTCATAGCATGGTTTTGTAATACAGTCGGTTTGACAGGCGCTGCCGAAGTCAGGCTTAAACTTTTTGATATCAGAAACAATATCAAAAAAATCATTTGGATCAGGTGATATTTGCCCAATTAGACAATTGCAAAATAAATCGTTTACATACATATGAAGTACATCAGGCTTTTTAAGCCTTGACCTGATTACTTCAATTGAATGTAATGCGAAATCACTTTTGAAAATTGGGTCTGGTGGTATTGTATCAAGGAATTTGGAATCAATATCTGATTTATTCTGGTCTAATAACCTTTCAAGCCAAATATTTGTATTTCACTTTTGTCTCCAATCAGGTGCTTTTTTTTGTAAATCAATTGTATTATATTATTCTCCTTTTAATCAACCAGCCCAATCCTGGGTTAATTTTCTTGATTTTTTGGCAGCCCCTTTATTCAATAAACAGTCTAAATTATGTTCTAATTCATCAATTAATTCAGGTGTTAATTGATTTATTTTAGATTCTATACTTTTTATTGATCTCATACTACAGATCTACTATAAATCAAAATTCTGTCAAACAGTTGAAACCTGGTTGATGGGTAGTTCATTATCTAAGTTCTCCACTGCACGGAGGCTGAAATACAATAAAGCCAGGAAATATATATTTGAAAAAAACCCGGGGCTTATAACCCCGGGTCTGCTTGCTTGTTTTTTTATAAAGAGTATAAGAGAGAGACTTATTCACCCCTTACGGCAGACACACCAGGCAGTGTACGTCCCTCGAGGTACTCGAGCAGTGCACCGCCGGCAGTAGAGATGTATGACATGCCATCGGCCATATTGAATTTGTTCACGCAGGCAACCGAATCCCCTCCGCCTACCAATGAGAAGGCGCCGTTTTTAGTAGCCTCCATAATGGCTTCCCCAACGGCTATCGAACCTTTTGCAAACTTATCCATTTCAAACACGCCCACCGGGCCGTTCCACAATATGGTAGCTGAGTTTTTTATTACTTCGCTGAATTTCCCGATGGTTTCGGGGCCTGCATCCAGTCCCTGCCATCCTTCCGGAATTTCATTTGCAGGAAGTACCTTTGTATTGGCATTCTCGCTGAAATCATCGGCTGCCAGCACATCGGTAGCAATGTAAAGGTTCACGCCCTTTTCCTTTGCCAGTTTTTCGATGTTGCGTGCGGTATCCAGGAAATCGGTTTCACAAATGGAGTTGCCCACTTCACCGCCGTTGGCTTTTACAAAGGTATAAGTCATACCGCCACCCAAAATCAGGTTATCCACCTTGTCGAGCAGGTTCTCGATGATTGTGATTTTGGTCGATACTTTAGCTCCTCCCATAATGGCTGTCAGTGGCCGGTTTGGATTCTTTACCACCTTATCGAGACTTTCCACTTCGCTTTCAATCAGGAAGCCAAACATCTTGTCGTTGGGGAAGAATTTGGCCATTACAGCAGTAGAGGCATGGGCACGGTGGGCAGTACCGAAGGCATCGTTGATCCAGCAGTCGCCGTTTTCGGCCAGTTGTCTTGCAAACTCCTCATCACCTTTTTCCTCCCCTTTATGAAAACGCAGGTTTTCGAGCAGGAGTACTTCACCGGGCTGCAGGTTTTGGCACATCTGCTTCACCTCATCACCAACGCAATCGGGAGCCAGCTTCACTTCTTTACCAAGCAGTTGGCTCAGGTGACCTACCAGGTGCTTCATCGAGTACTTGTCTTCAGGGCCTGACTTGGGCCTTCCAAAATGCGACATGATAACCGGCGAACCACCTTCCTCAATCACTTTTTTAATTGTAGGAACGGCGGCAGTCATGCGGCTGTCGTCGGTAATTTCAAACTTTTCGTTCAGCGGCACATTGAAATCCACGCGGATGAGCGCCTTTTTCCCTTTGAAATCGTAGTTGTGAATTGTTTGCATTGTATACGTTATTAATGAATTCTGTAAATTTTAACCAAAGATAAAAAATATATCCGGCACGTGAGTTCAGAGCCACCAGGAATAAAGGGAATTAAAAAATGTTTCACAAATGGCCGTTTTTAATGCCCGATAACCCCATAAAACAATTATTTTTGGTCCATGTTTTTTAACGATGTAGTTGGTCAGGAAAAGATAAAACAACGGCTCATACGTTCGGTACAGGAGCAGCGGATTAGCCATGCGCAAATGTTTACCGGCCCCGAGGGCACCGGAAAGCTGGCCCTGGCAATCGCCTTTGCGCAATACATCTCGTGCCGCAACCGGGGTGAAAACGATTCCTGCGGCCAATGCCCCTCCTGCCGGAAATATGCAAAGCTTGCCCATCCCGACCTGCATTTTGCTTTCCCGGTATTTCCCCTTAAGTCGGGGCATAAGCCTGTTTCAGATGATTTCCTTCCAAAATGGCGGGAGATGGTGCTCGAATCGCCCTATTTCACGCTGAGTCAGTGGCTGGGGTTTGTCGACAATGAGAATGCGCAGGGAATGATTTACGAAAAAGAAAGCGATTTAATTATCCGAAAGCTAAGCCTCAAGTCGTTTGAATCGGAATACAAGGTAATGATTGTATGGCTTGCCGAAAAAATGAATCCCTCGTGTTCCAATAAATTGTTGAAGCTCATAGAAGAGCCGCCCGATAAAACCCTTTTCCTGCTGATTACCGAAGACGAAGAAGCAGTAATAAGTACAATCCGTTCACGTACCCAGCTTATAAAAGTTCCTTTTATCGATAATGCTTCGATGCGAAAGGCTATTGAGGGTAGGTCAGATACCGGAAGCGACCAGGTGGCTGATATTATCCGACTGGCCAATGGAAACTTCCTAAGGGTACAGGAATACCTGGATCACGAGGAAAATACACCCTACTTTTTTCAAAAATTCCAGGAAATGATGCGCTTTGCCTATACGCGCCAGGTGTATGAACTGACCCAATGGGCTGATGAAATGGCCACTCTTGGTCGCGACAGGCAAAAGGCTTTCTTTTCCTTCTCACTTCGTATGATACGTGAATATTTTATAATGAATTTCAGGCGTCCGCACCTCAATTATATGAACAAGCAAGAGAAAGAATGGGGTCAAAAATTTGCTCCGTTTATTAACGAGCGGAACATCATACCGTTTGCAAAGGAATTTGAGCTGGGAATTAAGCACATTTCAATGAATGGAAACCCGAAAATTGTGTTTCTCGACACGGCACTAAGGATGGTGAGGCTGATAAAAAGATAAGAGTTTTGAGACACGGCTCTGAGGCACAAGCAGCAAGAATGGGAAAACCTTATCATAGTCTCTGATTTCCCTTGCCCTGATAACCGATACTAATGGTCTTGACACTGAAATATAACAGACACAAAACTAAAAGACACAAGCAGCAAGACCGGATGTTCCTTCTCATGGCACCCGGTTTCCCTTGTTCTGATACCTGATACTAATGGTCTTGATACTAACAATATTCATCCTTTTCTGCTTAAAAATTAATTCTCCCGTTATCTAATTGGTATTAATCCTTATTTTTGCCAATAGAATGCCATGATTCAGATATATTATCTGTATCGGGCATTGAATTATTTGCCTATGGAGAATGTTGACACAATTGACAGGGGTATTTGCTCCTGCAGCTATGGCAGTTGCGATAAACTTCATGCCACCGACTGGTTGAAAGACATTACCGGAAACGGTGATTTTGACATTGTGGAGGTACGGTTTAAAAACACCCGAAAAGATTTCTTTCGCAATGTAAACAACCTGAAGCTGGTAGCAGGCGATATTGTTGCAGTTGAAGCCAGTCCGGGACACGACATCGGCATAGTATCACTCACGGGTGAGCTGGTGGCGGAGCAGATGAAAAAATATAAAGTCACCACTGTAAATGGGGAGCTTCGCAAAATATACCGGCATGCCCGGCCTATGGATATCGATAAATGGAAAGAAGCCATTTCACTTGAACATAAAACAATGATCCAGTCGAGGATAATTGCCTCTGAACTGAAACTGGATATGAAAATTGGCGATGTGGAATACCAGGGTGACCGTACCAAGGCGATCTTCTATTACATTGCCGACGGCAGGGTCGACTTCAGGCAGCTGATACGCGTGCTTGCCGACACCTTCCATATTCGCGTGGAAATGAAACAGATAGGCGCCCGACAGGAAGCAGGCCGCATTGGTGGAATTGGCCCCTGTGGCAGAGAACTTTGCTGCGCTACCTGGATTACCAACTTTGTGTCGGTTACTACAAATGCGGCACGTTACCAGGATATCTCACTCAATCCGCAGAAGCTTGCCGGGCAGTGCGGCAAATTGAAGTGCTGCCTCAATTATGAGGTTGATTCCTATATCGATGCCCAAAAGGATTTCCCGCCAAACCATATTCCGTTGCAAACCGAATTCGGCACTTACCAGTTTCTGAAAGCCGACATTTTCAAAGGTATCTATTGGTATACCGTTAAGGGAGATGCTCCCTCAGGGCTTGTGGCTATACCGGTAAATGTTGTTAAACGTGTGCAGCGCATGAACCGCAACGGGCAAAAACCTGAAAAACTTATTTCTGAAGAAAAGGCTTCTGTTCAAAATATAGAAGACACATTCCTGAATATGGTAGGACAGGAAGATCTGGACCGGTTCAACAAGCCGAAAGGCAAACAACGAAAGAAAAAACGCAAGCCTGCACACGCAAACAGAAGCCAGCAGAAAGGTAAAATGCAAATAAAAAAATTTAAGGACCGCTGAAAGGGCAAACTATGAAAAGCATTGCGAATTATCTGATATTAATCCTGATACTAATGGCCGGATTGGCAGGATGCGATGCCGGCAGGGTTTACGATCAGTACAAGGAAATTCCCGATGCAGCATGGCATAAAGATTCCCTGGTTGTATTCAATGTTCCGATAGATGATACCTTGCAAAACCACAACCTGCTTATCCAGTTACGTAATGCTACCAGCTACAATTTCAGCAACCTTTGGCTGTTCATTGAAATCACACAGCCTGATGGCGAAATACTAAAGGATACTTTTGAAGTGGTGCTTGCCGATCTTTCCGGCCGTTGGCTGGGACAAGGCTATGGCGGTTTGAAAACTCTCCAGGCCATTTACCGGCGTGATGTATATTTCCCGAAATCAGGAGAATTTACGATCGCCATCCAGCACGGTATGCGTCAGGAGGTCCTGAAGGGAATCCACGATGTGGGATTCAGGGTGGAAAAAGCATCTTCAGGCAAATAATCTCAGACATTAAAAGCAGAAACAATTAAGTACTGTGGGTAAAAATAAACTTGCAAAATTTGAAGAGATGGAATCTTTTGAACACGTGGTTCAGGTTCCTTACAAAATTCTTGGCAATAACGAATTCCACCTTAAAGGGAAATGGCGTTCGGAATTTTTTAATAATCAAAATCCTGTTGTGCTGGAACTGGGTTGCGGCAAAGGTGAATATTCAGTAGAACTGGCAAAAAAAAATCGGAATATAAATTTCCTGGGCGTTGACATAAAAGGAGCGCGAATCTGGAAAGGAGCTACAGCAGCAATTGAAAATGAACTGAAAAATGTGGGTTTCCTGCGTACCAACATCGAAATCATAAACCATTTTTTTGCTCCGGATGAGGTCGATGAAATCTGGCTTACTTTTCCTGACCCCCAAATGAAAAAAACAAGCAAACGGTTAACATCCACCTTTTTCCTGAACCGCTACCGCCAGTTCCTCAGGAAGGACGGCATTATTCATTTAAAAACCGACAGCAATTTCCAGTATACATACACCCGGGAACTGATTGGATTAAATAAATTCGAAATCCTTGCCGATACTTGCGACCTGTATGCTTCTGAATTTTTAAACGACACGCTTCGCATTAAAACATTTTATGAAACCCAGTGGCTGAGCAGAGGAATCAAAATAAAATACCTGGCATTTAGGTTGAATAATTCCCAATTCATGGAGCCCCAGGTTGAAATTGAGAAGGATGAATACAGGAGTTTTGGCAGAAGCGCGAGGGAGTTGTAAAACATAGGCGCCGCCAGAAGCGAAAGCAATGGCAAAAAAAAAGGAGGAGTAAACAGCAGGTGGCAGCCAACAGCAGCCAGTCATAAACATGACAGCATCTTTAGTGGTTTTATTTATCAGCCTGCAATGAAAAGAAGGGCTGCTATCCCAATACAGACGAAATGCACAAGCCCAAGAGCTGAAAGCAGCTGAAAGCAGCAGTTACCAGTAGGCAGTCGGTAAAAAAATGCAGGCACAGGCGAAGCAGGAAGAGGAAGTAAGGGTCAACAACAGCAGTCATCATCCTTCAGACAACTTTGAGGCAGGTACATTGGGAAAACGGATTTCAAAATAGAATAACAAATGAGCGATTTCTTCAGCAGGGTATATGAAGTAGTAAAACAGATACCTCCCGGAAGGGTAACTTCATATGGGGCAATTGCCCGGTATCTTGGGACTGCAGGTTCGGCCAGGATGGTGGGCTGGGCAATGAATGCCTCGCACAGCCATCATGAATTTGTTCCTGCCCACCGGGTGGTAAACCGGAATGGCATGCTAACGGGCAAACATCATTTCGATACTCCCGGGGCCATGAATGAGCTTCTTGAAAACGAAGGAATACAAATTAAAGGTGACCAGATTCTTAACTTTAAAAAATATTTTTGGGACCCGTTGGTGGAACTCGATCAATCATAGCTGGCCCGCGATCTGTTTCATTAAATACACAGGAGTGTGTAATCATTCCCCAATACGCTACCGAACAACAGTTTATTAAGTCTTTCAAGATCCACACCTCATCCACATTCTCATACATATTTTCCTGTTTTAAATTTTTGGTACATCTTTTTCATAGGCAGTACAACATTCCCTTGTACTGGTACTTGTGTTGTGAAAATAACCCAACAGAAAAAAAAATTATAATGAATTTGAATTCAACTAAAAAAACTCTCAGCCTGATTGTATCTACCATTGTCGTCTTTTCTGTGGGATGCAATCAGCGATCACAGGAAATCGATCTTGCCAACAATGAATCACATAAGCATCAGGCATTTACCCAGATTTTAAATGACCCCCAACTTCAGAAGGAATTTATGGGCCAATTGATGGTAAATGAGGAGGCGAAGAAACGTATGATGAGAGACCGGGATTTTACGGGTGAATTATTTAGCAGCGAAAACATGAATTATATGTGGGATAACAACCCTGGAATGGATACGACGGTTATTGACAATGTTACAACCCGGATGCATGCCGATACCGCCTTCATGAAGAATTTCGACAGCCGGATGGAAAGGGGAACACCCTCCAATACTCCATAAATCTTATTCACCCCAATACAAACAATTATGATCACAGAACCTGTTTGGAATCAGTTTGCTTCGATTCACTCTTACCCTTCGCTTCAACAAGACATCACTGCCGATGTGGCAATTATTGGAGGTGGTGTAACCGGAATTTCAACTGCATGCCTGTTGGCGCAACATGGATTGAAAGTGGCAGTTTTGGAAAGCATGAAGGTGGGAGGAGGCACCACCAGCCACAGTACCGGAAATCTTTATTTCACTGTAGACAAAAATTTAAGCCAGTTTCATGGCAAATACAACACAGAGGTAATCCGAAAGGTTATTGCATCACGTTCGGCAGCATTGAACCGGATTGAAAAATGGGTAAATGAATTAAAGCTCGACTGCGATTTTAAAAGGGTGCCCTGGTATCTCTATTCAGGCATCGCCGAAAATAACAGGATAATTGAGAATGAATACAAATACGCCCGGGAAGCCAATGTGCCTGTTAACCGGACAGAAAATGCCCCTATTCCCGCAGCTTTCACAATGGCTGTAGAAGTAACAGATCAGGCACAGATTAATCCATTGCGTTATGTTCAGGAGCTGGCACATTCAGTTCAGACAGATAACCTGACTATTTATGAAAATACCCGGGTAACCGGCGTCAATGAACAAAAAGATAGCATTACACTAGAAACCACCGGCGGGACAGTGACAGCAAAGTATGCAGTGCATGCCACACACACCCCAAAAGGAATAAAGCTTTTACATACCTTACTGGGTCCCTACCGCGAATACGGCATTGCCTGTCAGGCCGGAAATTTACGGTTCCCGGAGGGAATTTTCTGGGGTCATTATGAAGAAGGAAAAAAAATCTCCTCGCGTATATATGAACGCAACGGTCACCGGTATGTGCTTGTTATTGGAGAACCGCATAAGGTGGGCCAGTCTGACGATAATGTAAAAGCCATACGGAACCTGGAAGAATTTGCAGAAAAACATTTTGGACTCACCGATATAGCCTATCGCTGGGGTGGGCAACATTACCGGCCTGCTGACCTGCTTCCCTACATTGGCCGGGAGAGCAGTTCTTCCAACGTATTTATTGCCACAGGATACTCCACCGACGGACTGATATACGGCACCCTGGCAGGAATGATAATTGCAGATGAAATCAATGAAACACCCAATGAATGGGCGGATTTATACAATGCCCACCGGTTTACTCCGGTTAAGTCTGCAAAACAGTTTTTGAAAGAAAACATCAATGTAGCCGGGGAATACCTGAAAGACCTGCCTGGAATAAAAGACACATCCGAATTCGGGGATGTTACACCGGGCTCCGGGGCAATCGTTGAAAAAGATCAAAGTAAAATAGCAGCCTTTCGCGACGAACATGGTAACCTTAGCCTGGTGTCGGCAGTCTGCACTCACATGAAATGCATTGTTAGCTGGAACAATGCTGAAAAAACATGGGACTGCCCGTGCCATGCAACGCGGTTTAAACCGGATGGCACAGTGCTGGAAGGTCCTGCATTTCATCCTCTTCACAAAATTTCGGTTGAAGGCAATAAAGTAATAAAAGAAGGTCATTAATGGATGCAGCAGCTGCAATATTAATCGGGATTGGAGTGATAATAGGAAGTGTTATGGCTTCCTACGGATTTCAAAAAAAACACATCCCAAAGGGATTGGCCATTGCCCATGGAATTTTTGTAGGACTGGGGCTAATACTCCTGGTTATATATGCCCTTACAACCGATAGCCATCATAAACACTGGGACAGCATCATTATTTTCCTGATTGCAGCAACGGGAGGTATCTATCTGTTTATACGCGACCTAAAAAAACATTATTTCAGATTGTGGATTTTATTGGTACATGCTTCAATAGGATTTTTTGGAATAATTTGGATTTCAATTCACCTTTTACAATAAATAACTGATTCGAAATGAAACGGGTTACATTAATTCTTTTAACAACATCCATGCTCGTATTTGTTCAGGGTTGTTACAACATCAAGTCTTCTTCAGGAGGTGGTGAAGGAGTAGATTTCAGTGGCGAGCGGACAATAAATTCGCAGGATATTGCCATGCCCGAAGGGTACAGCATTGAAGCTGTTGCAACAAACCTGACATTTCCCACCGGAATAGCATTCGGGGATGATGGTACAGTTTATATCACAGAATCGGGATATTCCTATGGTGAACTTTTCACAGAACCCAGGCTGCTGAAACTAAATTCGGATGGAACAACCCAGACAATTGCCACGGGAACTAAAAACGGCCCCTGGAATGGAATCTGGATTCAGGATGGCTTTTTTTATATAGCTGAAGGAGGACAGCTTGAAGGAGGAAAAATACTACGGGCTGACAGTGATGGAAACCTGGTTGCCCTAATTGAAAATTTACCAAGCACAGGCGATCATCATACAAACGGACCGGTTGTTCGGGATGGATATGTTTATTTTGGACAGGGCACTGCCACCAATTCAGCAGTTGTAGGTGAAGACAACTTTAGTTTTGGCTGGTTGCAGAGGTATCCTGAATTCCATGATGTCCCCTGCAAAGACATCATTCTGGCCGGAACCAATTATTCAACAAGGAACCTGATGAAGGAAGGTTCAGATGAAGATGTATCAACCGGTGCCTACCTGCCTTTTGGCACACCTTCCGATTCAGGTCAGGTTATTCGCGGCCGAGTTCCCTGTTCAGGAGCAGTAATGCGGTTACCCCTTGATGGAGGTGAGCCTGAACTTGTTGCCTGGGGATTCAGGAACCCCTACGGACTAGCTTTCGATGATTCAGGAAATCTATATGTCACCGATAACGGGTACGACGAGCGTGGCAGCCGCCCCATATGGGGAACCGGCGATTACCTCTGGAAGGTGGAGCAGGATATGTGGTACGGCTGGCCCGATTTTTCAGGAGGTCATAAGTTATATGAAGGTCATCTGGAGGTGCCCGGTGAGGGGCTCCCCAAAAGAATCCTGGCTGAACATCCGGGAGAACCATCTCACCCTTCTGCTCTATTTGGCGTTCATTCCTCATCAAATGGTCTCGATTTTTCCCATTCAGCTGGTTTTGGCTTTGCAGGAGAGGCTTTTGTTGCCCAGTTTGGAGATATGGCTCCTGGTGTAGGCAAGGTTTATAAACCAGTGGGATTTAAGGTTGTAAGGGTTAATCCCCAAACAGGTGTTATTTATGATTTTGTTGCTAATAAAAAAGGGTATGCACCGGCGAGCAGGTTAAAAAACGGAGGAATTGAACGACCAGTTGCAGTACGCTTTTCCCCCGATGGGAATGAACTTTATATTGTAGATTTTGGAGTAATGCTTACCTCCGGCAAAGGACCCCGGCCAATTGAAAAGACAGGAGTGATCTGGAAGGTTTCAAAAATTTCAAACAAATGAAAAAACGGCTAATCGCTTTGGTATGTATCATTTCATTGGCTGCTTGTGGCACAAAGCTGATGTTGCCTGGCGTAGGAGAACAGTCAGTTCAGTCGGAAGCTCTTCTGAACGGGCAGGAACAGTTCATGAAGTATTGCAACCGCTGTCACCCTGCAGGTAATGCCGGACTTGGACCCTCAATAATCAACAAGCCACTGCCCCGGTTCCTGATTAAAAGGCAGGTGCGCCATGGGTTGGGAGCAATGCCCTCTTTCGATGAAGAACATCTTTCAGACGAAGAGCTTGATAATGTTGTAGCCTATATTAATAAAATCAGATAAGTGACTATAAATTGGATTATTATCTACTATGAAATTAACATATCCCATATTAACATTACTAATTATTTTCATTATTGGGTTTGGACTCATTAACCTGATTAAGGAAAGCCTCGAAATTGCCCCCCAGGTAAAAGAAGGGGCAGAGAAGGGCCGTTTGCTGGCACACACCAAAAATGTCACCCGGCTGGTTCATGAAAATGCTTCTGCCCTGCATGAATATCTTCAAACGGCAATACCTTATCCGGAAGCTAAAACAGCCGGTACAGCTCCCTCGGCTGACAACTGGCCCGATTTTTTTCTTCAATCTCAAAAGTTAAATTCAAATCCCCGCCATGTTGTTATTGTTCCCGGAGGTGGCCCCGAGGAATTACAATGGGCAGTTCCTGCCTTATTTTATGCCTATTATTATGGTTCCCCGGTTCTTTTTTATGCAGAAGATCAATTATCGGGCACTATAAATGACAATAACCTGAAAGCATATATTATTGGTCCAAAGAATTTTCTACCTAAAGAAATCGAAAATCAATTTGAAGAGTCAGAACACATAACAGCAGGTTCTCCACAGCTTCTGGCAATAAAGCTGGCAAAATTCCGGGATGAGGAAACAGAATTTGGTTGGGGAAGAGATGCGGGCAGGAAAAATGGTTACTTACATTTTGTTGTAACAGTTCCCAATGATGCCTTGATGGGGTTGGCGGCATTACCGTATGCCAGAAGTAACAATGCCACCCTGCTGTATGCTGAAAATAACGGAGGTATTTCGGGTGCATTGGATGCCTATGCTTTTTCGCAACGCCCCGACTGGTTTGTGACCCCATCTGAAGGTCCTTTCAGGCACTTTTGGATTGTTTCAGACCGGATAAGTTATGCAACTCAGGGCAGGCTTGATTTTGCAGTTGAAAAAGCAGAATATGCGAGTATGGGTCCCGTTGCTTTGGGTGATACTGAAGTTCTGCTGCTTATTCTAATAATTTGGGGAATAGCATCGGCATTATTTGTCTGGATTCATTCGCTGTATACTTTACCTATGGTAAAAATGCCTGTTAAAATTGGCTGGGTCCTTGGATCACTGCTGCTTCCTGTACTAGGACCTGTGCTTTATATAAATGCATATCGCCGGCCTTCCATAAAAACAGAAAAAGGAGAGTGGCAGTGGATTCGCACACACAATCAGCAAAGTGCAGCTGCCACAATAATGAGCTTTGGTTACGGTGCAACCATGATGATTGCCGTTGGCTTTCTGTTTGTCTGGTTTGGATTCCCGCTTGTTTTTGGGGAATGGATTGAAGGGCCTTTTTTCTGGCTGGGTGCCGGTATGAACATAATGATGATAGCTATGTATATAATTCCGGTACTGCTGGCATGGAGATTTATTCAGTATCCGATGAAAAAGATGATGATGCCCCAGATGTCGAATAAACAGGCATCTAAAATGGCATTTATCACAGCGGCATTAAGTATGCTGGCAGTCAGCATCGGCATGATGACAAGTGCCTGGTTGCTTTTGATGGAAAAGTTTCCTATGATGCCTGCAGAAGATGATGTATTATGGTTCGGCAGTATGTGGCTTGCGTCATTCATTGGGTTTCTTGTTGCCTGGCCCCTGAACTGGATAATGATTCGTAAACATCTAAAGCCCGGAAATCTATGAAATATGCTTATTATATAGTGCTATTCTCCCTGCTGATTGCTGCATGTGGAACTACAGAAGAAGGTGCTGGCATTCCCTCCCGGGCTTTACAGAATGAAGCTGTAACAACTGCATTTACCACACGCATACCGGGGAGAACAATTGAAGAACAGGCTATATTGCTAACACAGGTGGTTTATCCGGCCACCCGCGAAGATAATTCACCCGGAGCCATCATACTGGTTGCTCAGGATGAACAAATTGCCTTCACAGCCATGAGCAGGATTACCCATATGCCGGTAAATGCTCCCATGCTTTTTTTGGATCAGGAAAACAACCTTTCTGATCATACCTTGCAGGAGATGAAACGTTTGAAGCCCGATGGCGTAATGCAGGACGGGCAAACTGAAGTATACACAATTAATGTTCCTGCATCTGAGGTGAAACGAATTAAGGAAGTGCTTGGCTATAAAATACGTACCTTTTACGAGAAAGATCCTATCGAGCTGGCTTCGATTCTTGATCGCTGGCAGGCTGCACTTAAATCCAACCACCCCGATGAAGTCATTATATCGGCAATCGACCACCCACAGGGGATGCTTCACGGTATTGGCGCCCTTGGCTGGAATGCCCATATGGGTAAAGGATTTGCCTGGGTCTACCAGGATTCGGTACCAAAGGCAACGAAAGATATCCTTAACCGGAGGTACCGGAAACACAGTGCTTTTATGTACCTGACAGGCGATAAGGATGTTATTTCAGACAAAGTAGCAAAAGAGCTTTCCCAATATGGCCTGGTACGAAGAGTTGCTGGTCCAAATATTTATGCCAGCAATGCAGTAAATGCAGGTTATAAGGATTTTGGCCGGAACTGGGGATGGTGGTGGGGATGGAAGCCCCGTGACTTTGGATGGGGAATCGCTCAGGCAGGACATAATTTCATAATTACCACATCCGATAAAATTTTATACCTGATCCCGGCTGCAGTACTTGGACACATGGGAAAACATGGCCCTATTCTACTTGTTGAAAAGGATAGTGTCCCACCCGACACCAGAGACTATTTGAATATGGTAAAACCATTTATAACGGGTGCCCCTGAAACCATTCTTAATTTTGCCTGGATTATCGGGGATACTTCGACAATAAGTTTAAAGACACAACAGTCAATCGATAGACTATTATCTCCCTTTGATATTCCACCAGACACCACAGCTTTTTTACCTGATGCTCCCGAACTGCAAAAATTAAATGATTAATATAACACTTAAACACATCGATTATGAAAAAGCCAGATGCTGACAGACTTATTAAAAATACAAATTTTGATCCTCATGAAAACCAGTTTTATCATCCTACAATTCTTCGTAACGCTATTGTTGGGGCAATAATTGGAGGCATCATTACAGGGGCCCTTGTATGGATGATAGCCAAAGGAGTACTCCCGGTCGAAGGCCTTGGACAAGTTGCTTCTCCGGGATTGGGGGCAGCCGCCTTTTTTGGCTTTATAACCGGCAGTGCCATTGGCGGATTAATTGGAAGCGTTTATGGAATTTTTGCAATGCTAAGAGAAAAAGGATAAGAATTGTTATTACCCAAAGCTGATTATAATTTTCTGCTTATAACAACAAGTTTCACATATTTGCACTTCCCTAAACCTCCATAAAAGATCAAATGTTGTACTTTTATGGTCAAATTATATACTAAAAAACTGTTTTATGAAACATATCAATAAGTTACTATTTTTATTCCTCCTAGTTCTGATTGCAGGTTGCGATAAAGAAAATGAAGAAGAGAGGGTACAAAACAGCCCGGTTGTTATAAATGAACTGCTGCCGATTAACGACAATGTAGCAGCCGATCAGAACGGACAATTTGAAGATTATATTGAGTTGTATAACCTCACCGATGAAGATGTGGATCTTTCGGGATATTACCTTACCGACAGTAAAAAAAATCCAAAAAAATGGCAATTTCCTGATGGCACTTATATTTCAGGAAATGATTACCTGATTATCTGGGCCGACAGTGATACCCTTCAGGCAGGATTGCATACCAATTATAAACTTTCATCTGACGGAGAAAAGGTTCTTTTGCTCACCCCCGAATTAAATATTATGGATGAGACCGAATATCCTTCTACCGTAATCCAACAATCGTGGGCCCGGATTCCAAACGGAACAGGGAAATTTGAATGGGCAACACCCACTTTCAACGCTCCCAACGATTAATTGACCGGCTACCTGTTTTGATACTGCTGCTCGTAGTATTTCTGATAGTCGCCCGTAGTAACACCTTCCATCCATTCGGTGTTGGCAAGATACCAGTCGATTGTTTTTTCAATGCCTTCCTCAAACTGCAGGGAAGGTTCCCATCCCAGCTCATTTTTTATCTTGCTGGCGTCGATGGCATATCTTAAATCGTGACCTGCACGATCCTTCACAAAAGTTATCAGCTTTTCCGATTCTCCTGCGGCACGGCCAAGCTTTTTATCCATAACCCGGCAGATAACTCTTATCAAATCGATGTTCTTCCACTCATTGAAACCCCCAATGTTGTAGGTATCCCCTAATTTACCCCTGTGAAACACCACATCAATGGCAGCAGCATGATCCTCCACCCACAGCCAGTCGCGGATATTTTCGCCTTTTCCGTAGACGGGCAGGGGCTTGCTGTTTTTTATGTTATTTATAAACAATGGTATCAACTTTTCAGGAAACTGGTAGGATCCGTAATTATTTGAGCAATTTGAAATAACAACAGGCAAACCGAAGGTATCGTGATATGCCCTGACAAAATGATCGGAGCTTGCTTTTGATGCAGAATAGGGACTATGAGGATCGTAACGGGTCTTTTCGGTAAACATTCCTTCATTACCCAGGGTTCCGTACACCTCATCGGTCGATATATGGTAGAACAGGTTATTTCCGCCGGATTTCCATAGAAATTTTGCGGCATTCAGAAGGTTAACCGTTCCGATCACATTCGTAAGCACAAATTCGGTAGGATTGGCAATCGAACGATCGACATGCGATTCGGCCGCAAGGTGAACAACTGCATCGAACTGTTTTTTCTCAAACAGCTCCACTATAAATTCACTATCAACAATATCTCCCTTTACAAACTCATAATTCGGTTTATTCTCAACATCCTTCAAATTTGCAAGATTGCCGGCATAGGTCAGCTTATCGAGATTTATTATTTTATACTCCGGATATTTATTCACAAAAAGTCTGACAACATGTGACCCGATAAATCCTGCCCCGCCTGTAATGAGGATTGATTTCATTCCTGATGCTCTTTATTTTGTTAATTTATATAATTGCTGTTTAAAACGATCTACTTGATACCTCTTACCCGCTTTTCCCATTTCCATGCCGAGAGTAAGGTTTCCTCCATTCCTTTTTCAGCTTTCCATCCAAGTTCAATGTTTGCATAGGAGGTATCGGCCCATATTTTTTCGATATCGCCTTGCCGGCGTCCTACTATTTTATAGTTTAATTTAACACCGGTAGCCTTTTCGAACCCTTTAACCATTTCCAGTACTGACATACCCTGTCCTGTTCCAAGGTTAAAAGTTTCGAAATTCTCTTTGTTTCTCCCATCAAACAGCCGCTTAATTGCTACTACATGAGCTTTGGCTAAATCCACCACATTAATATAATCGCGAATAGCCGAACCATCGGGAGTATTGTAATCGTCACCAAATACCTTAAGTTCTTCCCTGATACCTGCGGCCGTCTGGGTTATAAATGGCACCAGGTTCTGGGGTACTCCCAACGGCAACTCTCCAATCAATGCAGAGGGATGAGCCCCAATCGGATTAAAATACCTGAGTGCTATTCCCCTGAGTTGCGGATGAGCAGCAATGACATCCCGAAGGATATCTTCATTCACCCGTTTGGTGTTTCCATAGGGCGATTCAGCATCTTTGCGCGGCGTTTGCTCAGTTACAGGGAGCTTGTCGGGTTGGCCATAAACTGTGCAGGAAGAAGAAAATACGATGTAGGGTATCTTGTACCGAACCTGGCATTCCAGAAGATTGATAAGCGATACAAGATTATTTCGGTAATAATACAGAGGCTTTTCAACCGATTCACCAACTGCCTTTGAGGCAGCAAAATGTATAACTGCCTCTATACCCGAAGTCCTTTCAAAAAAATCGTTTGTTTTTTCAAGGTCGGCTATATCAAAATTCTCAAATGCAGGTTTTTCTCCTGTGATTTTTTGGATGTTATCAAGTACCCCGATATCCGAATTCGACAGGTTATCCACCACCAGCACATCGAATCCCGACTCCTGCAACTCAACAACAGTATGCGATCCTATATAGCCTGTTCCTCCTGTAACCAATATTTTTTTTCTCATGTGAGTCTGAAATTTTCATGTAAAAATATAAATTTATGATCAGTTGAACAGCAGAATAAACGGCTAAGGTATGAATTGTTGAAACTTCTTTCGTTCTTCGCCGGATGTTTGTTAATTTTACAGTACAAAAAGATCAACATGAACATTGGACATTACATCCGTTTATTGTTACCGGAACACGATACGGTTATTATTCCGGGAATGGGAGCATTTATTGCTTCATATAAACCGGCTCAGGTAGATGAACAATCTGGAGAAATGACCCCCCCATCAAGAGAAATCACATTCGAACCCAGAATTAAAAACAACGATGGCCTGTTGGCGGGCACCATTGCCCAGGAAGAAGGTATTTCTCTTGCCCAGGCTTACCAGGAACTGGAAAATGAGCGGGAAGAAATACTTTACCTGCTCGATAAAGGTGAAAAAGTGACACTGGAAAACCTGGGGATACTGTTTTACAACCCCAACAGAGAAATCGGATTTACCTCTTCAGGCAAGGATAATTTACTGCTCGATGCCTATGGACTGGAATCTGCATCGCTGGCAGATGAACCCGAAGAAATTCCGGATGAAGCACCTGAGGTGGAGCCAACTGTGGAAAAACAGCAAAGCAAGGCTGCTTTCGAAGAAGACGCTCCTGCGGTCTATGCAGGAGCCTCATTAACCGACAGAAGTGTTCCGCCAAAAAATGGAAAAAGAGCATGGTGGCTTTTATTGTTTCTGATTCCTGTTATTGGTGCTGCCATTTATATCTTCATAAAAGATACACAGGAACCCCCTTCCACTGTAGAGGTCAGGATTGAAGAACCCGCTCCGCGGGAAGTGGTCCCGCCGGCAGATACTGCAGTCACGGATACCGTTCCGGCACAAAATGAGCAGCTGGTTGCTGCTGCAACCGAAACCCGGGATTCAATTAATTTTGTAACTCCCGATACCACCAAATATTATTTAATCAGGGGCAGTTTTGAAGATTATGAGAATGCCGATAAATTTGCTCAAAGACTAACCCAGCAAGGGTACAGACCTTTTCACCTGGGAAAACATGGAAGCTTTTACCTGGTAGGAATTGATGTTTACGACAATGAAATTGTAGCCTATGGGCAACAATACAATTACCTCGATAAACATCCTGAATCGGGAGTTTGGATCTTTGCTCCGGGAAAACGAAAAACTCAATAGTTGCATCCTGTCAGGACCTTTATCAGGCAAAATCAACACAGCACAGTTATTGGTTACATGTACCTAAACACCTTGCTGCACCCCCTCAATGTTGAGTGCATCAAATCAGTGAAGGATTGTATAAGGGAGTTCAGTACCTGTTGAAACTGCAAACAGTTTCCACCGGTTTGCGGATCTTTTGGCGTAACTTATAATCCTCGGGTGGGTATCCCAGGGTGATTATCAATCCGATTTTCAGCTTGCCGGGCACGTTTAAAAGTTTTTTTATCTGCTTTTCGTTAAACCAGCCGATCATACAGCTTCCCAGTCCCAGCTCAGCAGCCTGCAAACATATATGGGCGGCTGCAATGCCAATATCGTAATGCGGATATTTCTGATTTTTAATGCTACCCCCAATCCGTGCTATCAGCCTGGCCTTTTCTGTAACCAGCACAGCAATTACCGGGGCCTCCAAAGAAAACCGGTTAAAAGAAATGATGTCGTTGAAAGTGGCAAGGGCAACCTGGTTTTTAAGTTCCGGATCATCAACAATTATCAGTTTCCAGGGCTGAGAATTGCAGGCCGAAGGTGCCAGATGCACCGAATTAATTATTTTTTCTATCTTTTCTGGTTCCACCGGCTTTTCCAGATAACGGCGGACACTTTGTCTTTGTTTGATTAATGCCTCAAAAGCCATAATTTATCCAAAAATTTTTCTGAAAACCTCTTCCACACGCGATACCTTTTCCAGTTCAATGTTGAACCGGGAAGCATCGAAGCCTTTGTGCAGCGCGCGATTCAATATTTTTT